>Ga0310834_100177_pt1 | contig 101899 bp, 94 predicted proteins | sample SM_ome_2_FD_201314 | JGI IMG/M metagenome (GOLD analysis project Ga0310834, IMG submission 201314) | Sorghum-adapted microbial communities enriched on stacked mutant (SM) sorghum from Joint BioEnergy Institute, Emeryville, California... ...
GGGACTCCTTCGCCTCCGCCGACGGTTCCGTGGGCTTCGCCGGGGACGGCTCGTCGGTCGCGGTCTGCGTCGGGGCCACCGTCGCGGCCGTGCCCGGCGCCGTCGTGCCCGGTGCGGCCGTCTGGGCGTCCGCGCCGGCCCCGCCGGCGGTGATGGGCTGAAGGTCCGCCACGGCGACCCGGTCGGCACCCCCGGTCTCCGGCTGTGGGGTGGTGGTCGACAGTGCGACGCCGCCGCCGGCCGCGGCCGCGCCGAGGGCGACCGCCGCGCCGAGGGCGATCCGGTTTCGCCGGCTGGACAGGAGATTCCGGAGTCGCTGGTTGAGGCCGTGCTTCACGATGATCCTCCAGGGGGAAATGCGAATCGTCGATTCCGGGGACGATCGACAGATCGCCGTTTCTGTCGGCTGTCGAGAACGCGCGGGAACCGCTGTCGAGAACACGCGGAGACGCCGGGCACCGGGGCACGGAATGGTCGTCGGGTTCACCCGAGCCCGGGCGACGCGCACGCGAACGGGAGCATCGGCATTCCGCCGTGCCATTGACGTCGACAACCCTGCTCGGTGGCAGGGCCACGCCCGTTTCGGAGAGCGGCCGGATCGACGGCGACCGCGACGGGCTCCGGCCCGGGGTTCACCCGACGCCGCCGCGTCCACCCGGGCCGGCGGCGTGCGCCCCGGGCCGGGTTCGGCGCGTCGTGCCCCGCGCGTACGTCAGGGTGTCTGGGTCTGTGGTGCCGGTCTCGACAGCGCCGCCGGGACGGGGCCACCCGGCCGGGCGGCGGATGCGGCGTACGGCGGTGGCTGGGGGGTTGGGCCACGGCCCAGGTGGTGCGGCACGAACACGTACTCCTTCCTGCGCCGCCTACCGGGTTAGCTGACGGGTTCGGACGGGAAGGCCGCCCTACCGCGGACCGGCGGCCCGCGGATTCACCCCAGACGATCTGTGGGTCCCCGGCTCGTTGCGTGAACGACTCGGCGGGTCTGCTCCGGTGTCGCCGTCGTGGCGACCAGGGGGCCGGACCAGACGCGCCGACAGTACTGGCCCACCTCCGCCGTTGCCAACCCCCTCTGACCAGGAAAAACAGTGACCAGGAGCGCGGGGGGAACCCGGCTGGGAGGCACCGCGGCACATCCGTCGAACAACGGCATAAGCCGGAATGATCATGTACGGATACGGTATGACGGAAATATTACGAATAACCGGTCATGCCCAACGCCACCGCGCCGCGGAACGAGGAACCCCGGGAGGTACGTTTCGATGACGACCGTGCACGAAGCGACCTACGACCTGCTCCGCGCCCTCGGCATGACCACCGTCTTCGGAAACCCCGGTTCGACCGAGGAACCGTTCCTGAAGAACTTCCCATCCGACTTCACCTACGTCCTCGCCCTCCAGGAGGCCTCCGCGGTCGCCATGGCCGACGGGTACGCCCAGGCGAGCGGACGCCCGGTCCACGTCAATCTGCACACCGCACCGGGCACCGGAAACGGGATGGGAAGCCTCATCACGGCGTGGCACAACAAGACGCCGATGATTGTCACCGCGGGGCAGCAGACCCGGACGATGAACGTGCTTGAGCCGATGCTCACGAACGTACGGCCGACCCTGTTGCCGGAACCGTACGTCAAATGGAGCCACGAGCCGCTACGGGCGCAGGACATTCCCGAGGCGTTCATGCGGGCCTACGCCAGCGCCGTACAGCCACCCGCCGGGCCGGTGTACCTCTCCCTGCCACTCGACGACTGGGACGAGCCGGCCGCCGGCACGCCGACGCCACGCCGGGTGAGCACCCGGGTCGCACCCGACCCCGACACCCTCGCCCGGTTCGCCGAGACGCTGGCGCGCAGCCGGAACCCGATGCTGGTGATCGGCGCCGGAGTCGACCGCAGCGGAAGCTGGGCCGAGGCGGTCGCGCTCGCCGAACGACTGCGGGCCCCCGTCTGGCAGCCCCCGTTCGCGGACCGGGTCGGCTTCCCCCAGGACCACCCGCAGTTCCAGGGGCTGCTGCCCCCGGCGATCGGTCCCCTCGCCGAGAGGCTGACCGGGCACGATCTCGTGCTGGTGATCGGTGCCCCCGTCTTCCGCTACTACCCGTACGTCCCCGGCGAGCACGGTTACCTGCCGCCCGACACCCGCCTGCTGCACATCACCGACGATCCGGACGAGGCAGCCCGGGCACCGGTCGGCGACAGCCTCGTCGGCGACGTCGGACTCGCCTGCGCCGCACTGACCGCGCACCTGCCCGCGTCCGACCGAGAGCCGCCGGCGCCCCGGCCCGCCCCACCGAGCCCCGCCCCGAGCACCTCGATCTCCGCCGAGGCGCTGTTCGCCGCACTGGCCGCCGAGTGGCCGCCGGACGGGATCGTGGTGCCGGAGACCCCCTCGAACCTCAGCATCCTGCACCGGCAACTGACGATCACCCGCCCGGGGTCGTACTTCAAGATGGCCAGCGGCGGCCTCGGCTTCGCGCTTCCGGCCGCGGTCGGTATCGCGCTCGCGCAGCGGGACACCGGGGGACACCGGCCGGTGGTCGCGGTGATCGGCGACGGCTCCTTCCAGTACTCGCCCCAGGCACTCTGGACCGCCGCGCAACACCGGCTGCCGGTGACCGTCGTGGTCCCGGTCAACCGGCAGTACGGGGTGCTCAAGGCCTTCGCCGAGCTGGAGGACACCCCCGGCGTACCCGGACTGGAGCTGCCGGACCTGGACGTCACCGCCATCGCCCGCGGCTACGGCTGCGCCGCCCGCCAGATCGACTCGCTGGGCGACTTCCGGGAGGCGTTCCGGGTCGCGCTGCGCGGCGACGGCCCGACCGTGCTGGCCGTCCCCATCACCCGCGACGTCGCCCCCCTGCTCTGAGGGCCGCCCCCGGCCTGCAGGAAGAAGGGGCCGCGGCAGACGGCGGCGGTGCGCCCCGTCGCGGTCGGCGCCCGGGTGGCGGGAGAGACCCGGTCACCGACTCAGTCGAGCTCGACGAGCCGCCCCACCCGGTCCGGCCCGAACATGGCGGCACCCGACGCGTCCCGGCGCGGGTTCGGCTCGGGAAGCCGCACCGGTTCGCCCCGCCTGGTGACCCCGACCGGGCGCGGCCCGATCCAGGCGAGCACCAGCCGGGACTCCCCCCTGAGGAAACGCTGGGCGCGGACCCCGCCGGTCGCCCGGCCCTTCGGCGGATAGAGCGAGAACGGGCTCACCTTCACCCCGCTGCCGGTGGACGTCACCACCATCGGTTCACCCTGCTCCGGATCGTCGGTGCGGACCGCGCCGAAGAAGACCACCTCGGCGCCGGCGGCGAGGTTGATCCCGGCCATGCCGCCGCCCCTGAGACCCTGCGGCCGGACCAGACCGGCCGCGAAGCGCAGCAGCGAGGCGTCGGAGGAGACGAAGGCGAGGGACTCGGTGCCGTCGACCAGCCAGGTCGCCCCGACCACCTCGTCGCCGTCCCGGAGGGTGATCACCTCGAACACGTCGGCCCGAACCGGCCAGTCCGGAGCGCAGACCTTCACCACACCCTGCCGGGTGCCCAGCGCCAGGCCTGGCGAACCCGCACCCCGGTCACCGAGCGGCGCCAGGCCGATCACGCGCTCCCCCGGCTCCAGCGGCACCAGCTCCGAGGTGGCCATCCCACCGCTCAGCGAGACCGTGCCGGACCGCCTCGGCAGCACCGGCAGCGGCAGGACCTCCGTCCTGAAGGCCCGCCCCGCGCTGGTGACCAGCAGCACCTGCCCGCGCGCGGTGGCCCCGACGACGGCGGCGACCGCGTCGTGTCTGGTCCGGCCGCTGCGCCGGCGGCCCTCGGCGGCCTCCTCGGACTCCGCGGCCGTCCGGGCGACCAGCCCGGTCGCGGAGAGGATCACCTGGCAGGGGTCGTCCGCCACCTCCAGCGGACCGGACGGCGTGGAGGCGGCCAACACCTCCCTGAGGTCGCCGTCGACCAGGGTGGTCCGGCGCGGCCGCCCGAACTCCCTGCCGACCGCCGCCAGTTCCTCGGAGACCACCTTCCGCAGCACCCGGTCGTCCTCCAGGATCTCGGTGAGCGCGGCGATCTCCTCGCGGAGCCGGTCCCGCTCCACCTCCAGCTCCAGCCGGTCGAACTTGGTCAGCCGCCGCAGCGGGGTGTCCAGGATGTAACCGGCCTGGATCTCGGAAAGCCCGAACTGGGCCATCAGCGCCTGCCTGGCCGCCTGGGCGTTCTCACTGCCCCGGATCAGTCGGACCACCTCGTCGATGTCGAGCAGCGCCATCAACAGGCCGTCGACCAGGTGCAGCCGCTCCTGCCGTCTGGTGCGCCGGAACGCCGTCCGGCGGGTCACCACCTCATAGCGGTGGTCGAGGAACACCTCGAGCAGTTCCTTCAGACCGAGCGTGCGCGGCTGCCCGTCCACCAGGACCAGGTTGTTGATCCCGAACGACTGCTCCAGTGGGGTGAGCCGGTAGAGGTCGGCCAGCAACGCCTGCGGGTTGACCCCGACCTTGCACTCGATGACCAGGCGGGTCCCGTTCTCCCGGTCGGTGAGGTCCTTGACGTCGGCGATGCCCTGCAGCCGGGCCGGCTGCCGCTGGCCCCGGCGCGGTCCGGAGGTGATCAGCCTGCCCCGTACCTCGTCGGTGATCGCCTCGATGACCTTCTCGGGGCCGACACCGTACGGCAGCTCGACCACCGTGATCGCCTGGCGGCCCCGGCTTCCCTCCAGCGGCCCGATCTCGACCCTGGCCCGCATCCGGACCACACCCCGACCGGTCTCGTACGCCCTGCGCACCTCGTCGAGGCCGAGCAGCAGGCCCCCGGTGGGCAGGTCCGGGCCGGGAACGAACCTCATCAGGGTGTCCAGCGAGGCGTCCGGGTGGTCGATCAGCCAGCGGGCGGCCCGGACCACCTCGGCGAGGTTGTGCGGGATCATGTTGGTCGCCATCCCGACCGCGATCCCCGAGGTGCCGTTGACCAGCAGGTTCGGGAAGGCTGCCGGCAGCACGACCGGCTCGGTCAGCGACCCGTCGTAGTTCGGCCGGAAGTCGACCGTCCCCTCGCCGAGCTCCCCGACCAGCAGCATCGCCTCCCGCGACATCCGTGCCTCGGTGTTGTGGTTGACGAACCCGCCGGCGAGGAAGGAGTGGTCCTCCGACTCGACCCGTACCGAGTAGACCTCGACCGGTTCGGCGGGGACCACCTCGGTGACGGTCTCGAACCGGTAGCCCGAGTCCATGATCGGCAGAATCGTGGCGATCACCTCCGGATCCCCGATCTCGTCGACGATCCGGTGGCGTTCCGCCTCCCACCGCTCGACCCGGTCGACGTCGTACCCGGTGAGCCGGTCCCGTCGGCCGCCCCGGCCGTCGAGGTCCAGCGCGCCACGAACGTAGTCGGCGACGAACGGGACCCGTTCCCCGGTGTGGCGGTTCGGGCACGACCCGGCCCGCCGCAGCGCCTCCCGCAACACCGCCTGCCTGGTGCCCAGGAAACCGACCCGGTGCGCGTACGCCTCGACGTCGCGACGCCCGGAGACCACCAGACGGTGTCCGACCGCGCCGCCGGGCCGCACGGCCCGGCGGCGGCAGGCGACGACGCCGAACTCGGCCAGCAGTTCCTGGAGCTCCCGGGCCAACCGCTCGCTGGGCGTCGGGTACTCGACGGTGACACCGCCGTCGGCGACGCGCACCCCACCGCCACCCTCGAAGAGAGCCATGAGAAAGGCACGTTTCACGCCCCAGCCACCCGACCAGACACACGACGGGACGAACCTGTCCCGCGCCCGGTGCCCGACGAGTTCGGCCAGCGGGCCGGCCCGCAACGACCCCGTCCCTCCGGTGGCCCCCCGCGCGTCCACCTCGAGGGCGTACGTGCGACCCTGCCGGGTGCGCCGCCTGCTGACACGACGGAGGCCACCGACGACCTCGTCGTAGGCGTGCACGACCTCGGAGAAGAGGTGCTCGTCGGTGGTCTGGAAGCCGGCTGCGGTCCCGCGCGCCCAACCCCCGCAGACCCACGCGCCGACCAGCACTCCCAGGTGGTGTTCCGCGACCGTGGGCACGATCTCGGACCAGGCGTTGCGGGCGACGCAGGCCACGGTTCCCGGCCGGATCTCGTCGAGCCGTCGCCACTGCAACAGCGGTACGCCCACGGGATTCTCCAGGCAGAGGATCAGGTGGTTCTCGCTGCCCCGCAGGGAGTAGCCCGACGCGGTGGTGATGCGGATCGTCGGGTGGACGCCGGAGTTGAACACCCGGCTGACCCTGACCGGCTTGCCGTCCTTGTCCAGGACCTCGAGGTCGACCTCGCGCTCCGCGTCGGCGGGCAGCGCGACGAGGTCGGCGATGCGCGGACTCGATCCGTCGGCGAGGCGGATCCGGGTGTCACCGGCCACGCAGTAGCGCGCCGCGGCCGGCCCGTCGTCCGGGCTGCCGAAGTTCCCGTGTCCGTCGACGAGCGGAGCGTTGAGGGAGAAGTCCTGGGCGAGCCGGACCATCGCGTCGTAGATCGCGGCGTCGCCGTGCGGGTGGTACTTGCCCATCACGTCGCCGACGACCCGGGCGGACTTGACGTGCGGGCGGTCGGGCCGGTGGCCCTGCTCGCTCATCGAGTAGAGGATGCGCCGGTGCACCGGCTTGAGGCCGTCCCGCGCGTCGGGGAGCGCACGGGAGTGGATCACCGAGAAGGCGTACTCCAGGTAGGAGTCCTCGACCTCGGTGGCCAGCGGGTTCTCGGTGACCCGCGCCCCCGCCCGGTCGAAGGCGGAGAGGTCCACCTTCGACCTGCTGCCCGTACGGCGTGCCATGACCTCGTGCTCTTTTCTCTTGCCGGTCGCCGCCGAAGGCCCGGCGGCGCTGTCCTTCTCCTGGCTGCCGCCGCCGAAGGCCCGGCGGCGCTGTCGTCCCTGTCCGTCCGACCGCCGCCCGTCAGGCGTCGATCGCCTCCCGGTCGACCCGGTTGGCCGACTCGATCAGCCAGTTCTTCCGGGGTTCGACCTTCTCTCCCATCAGCAGCTCGAGGACCTCCTCGGCGCGCTCCGCGTCGTCCAGGGTGATCCGTCGGACCGTCCGGGTGGCCGGGTTCATGGTGGTCTCCCACAGTTCGTCGGCGTCCATCTCACCGAGACCCTTGAACCGCGGCACCGGAGTGACCACCTGCTTGCCGGCCTGCTCCAGCCGGGCGATCGTGCTCAGCATCTCCGTCTGCGTGTAGGTGTAGACGGTCTCCGGGTTCCTGCCCCTCGTGGTGATCCTGTGCAACGGCGGCACCGCCGCGTACAGCCGCCCCGCCTCGATCACCGGCCGCATGTACCGGGCGAAGAGTGTGATCAGCAGGGTCCGGATGTGCGAGCCGTCGACGTCGGCGTCAGCCATGATCAGGATGCGGCCGTACCGCAGCGCGGACAGGTCGAAGGTCCGTCCCGAGCCCGCGCCGAGGACCTGGATGATCGCCGCGCACTCGGCGTTGTCCAGCACCTGCTGCAGGCTCGCCTTCTGCACGTTGAGGATCTTGCCGCGGATCGGCAGCAGCGCCTGGTACTCGGAGGACCGGGCCAGCCGGGCGGTGCCGAGGGCGCTGTCGCCCTCGACGATGAACAGTTCGCTGCGCTCGACCCCGGTGGACCGGCAGTCCACCAGCTTCGCCGGCATCGACGCGCCCTCCAGCGCGGTCTTGCGCCGGGCCGCGTCCTTCTGCTGCTTCTGGGTGAGCCGGACCCGCGCCGCGTCCACGACCTTCTGCAGGACGGCCCGGGCCTCGGCCCGGGTCCTGCGGTTTTCGAGCCAGGCCTTCAGGTGCTGCTCGACGAGGGTCTGCACCACCCTGGTCACTCCGGCGGTGGAGAGCTCGTCCTTGGTCTGCGAGGTGAACTGCGGCTCCGGGATCCGCACGTGGACGACGGCGGTGAGGCCCTCCAGCACGTCGTCGAGGATCGGCGGGGCCTCCCTGGGCCTGAGGAGACCACGGGAGTTGCGGATGGCCTCGGTCAGCGCCCGGACCATACCGCGCTCGAAGCCCCTGCGGTGGGTGCCGCCGTGGACGTTGCGGATGGTGTTGGTGAAGCACTCCACCGTGCGCTCGTATCCGGTCCCCCAGCGGAACGCGATCTCGATCTCGGCCCGCCGTTCGACGTTGCTGCGCATGACCCCGTCGGCGTCGGCGGCGTTCTCCCGGTAGGTGCCGACACCGGTGACCACCAGCGTCCCGCTGACCGCCCTGTCGCCGGCCGGGGCGAGGAAGTCGACCATGTCGACCAGGCCGTTCGGGAAGTGGAAGGTCTCGGCGTCGGTCGCCCCGCCGCGGGCGTCACGCAGCACGTAGGTCACGCCGGGAACCAGGAAGGCGGTGTGTCGCAGTTTGCCGCGTACCACCTCGACGTCCAGCGCGGCACCGGCCTCGAAGTAGCGGGCGTCGTGCCAGTACCGCACCGAGGTGCCGGTGGGCTCGCCCCGCCTCATCCGGCCCACCAGCCGCAGCCCGGGGTGCGGGGTGAAGGTCGCCTGCGGCCCCGGGCCGTCGAAGACTCCCGGTACGCCGTGCCGGAACGACATCTGGTGGATCCTGCCGTCCCGCCGGACGGTGACGTCGAAGCGGCGGGAGAGGGCGTTGACCGCGGAGGCGCCGACCCCGTGCAGGCCGCCGGACGTCTTGTAGCCGGAGCCGCCGAACTTGCCGCCGGCGTGCAGCCGGGTCAGCACCAGTTCGACCCCGGAGAGCCCGGACCTGGCGTGGACGTCGGTGGGGATGCCCCGGCCGTCGTCGTCGACCTGCACCGAGCCGTCGGCGTGCAGGGTGACCTCGATCCGGCTGGCGTGCCCGGCGATCGCCTCGTCCGTGGCGTTGTCCACGATCTCGTTGAGGAGGTGGGCCACGCCACGGCTGTCGGTCGACCCGATGTACATGCCGGGACGCTTGCGGACCGCGTCCAGACCTTCGAGATGCGTGAGGTCGTCGGCGCCGTACGGGATGTCAGGCTGTGCAGTCAACGCGGTGATCTCCCGAGGTTGCCGGTGGTGCGCCCCGAAACGGCGCCGCTGGCCGTCGGGTACCGGGCACCGGGCCCCGCGCCGCAGGCGAGCGTACCGACTCCGGTGATCGGTTCCGGGCAGCAGCATCCGCCCTGTTCGGGGCCGTTGGCGAGCAAGGTCACGCCCGGATTCTGACCCGGGGGTACGACGCGGTGGGCCGGAAAGGCGCCAGGGCACGGGTGATTTCGGATGCGACCGGAGTGACCGGTGCGACACCATGCCCGCATGCCGTCTCCGCGACCGTTCCGTGACCCGCGCCTGCCGGTCGGCACCCAGGTGGTGCTCCGGGAGGCCGCCGTCGACCTGTCCGGCGTACGCGTACCGCGCGGCGCCACCGGCCGGGTCGTCGACCACGACGACACCACCGACGAATACCTGGTCGACCTCACCGACGGCCGGCGGCTGCGCAGCCCACGAGGGCGGCTGGCGCTGCACAGGGCGGACCGGCGGGACCGGACGGTCGGCGAGCGCCCGGCGGCGGTGGACGGGGCGGACCTGGTGACCCGGCACACGATCTACGCCGCCGTGGTGGGTTCCCGGGCGTTCGGACTGGCGACCGAGGAGTCCGACACCGACGTGCGAGGCGTCTACGCCGCGCCGGCGTCGGCGTTCTGGTCGCTGACCAAGCCGCCCTCGCACGTCGAGGGGCCGGAGCCGGAGCGGTTCTCCTGGGAGGTCGAACGCTTCTGCGACCTGGCCCTGCGGGCCAACCCGAACCTGCTGGAGGTGCTGCACTCGACAGAGGTCCTCGTGGTCACCCCGATCGGCGCGGAGCTGCTCGAACTGCGCCCGGCCTTCCTGTCCCGGCTCGTGCACCGGACCTACGCCGGATACGCGCTCCGCCAGTTCCAGAAGCTGGAGGCCGACCTGCGGCAGCACGGCCGGCCCCGGTGGAAGCACGTCATGCACCTGCTGCGGCTGCTGCTGGGCGGGCGGGACCTGCTCCGGCACGGCCGGCTCACCCTGGACGTGGGCGAGCACCGGGACCGGCTGCTGGCGGTTCGCCGGGGTGAGCTGCCGTGGGCGGAGGTGGAGAGATGGCGACTGGCGCTGCACGCCGACCTCGACGCGGCGTTGGCCCGGACGCCGCTGCCGGCCGGCCCGGACACGGCCCGGGTGGACGCCTGGTTGTACTCGGTCCGGGCCCGCAGTGCCCGGCGGGCCCTCACCGAGGAGGTGCGACGATGAGCGGCCCGGCCGCCCCCGACGTGACCCGGTTGGATCCGGCGAGGGTGCGCGCCGTCGTCGCCGAGCAGCCGTACCCCCTGCTCTTCGCCACCGTCTCCGGCGCCCACCTGTACGGGTTCCCGTCCCGCGACTCCGACGTCGACCTGCGCGGCGCCCATCTGCTGCCGGCCGCCGAGGTGGTCGGCCTGCGGCGCGGGCCGGCGACCCTGGACCGCGGCTGGGTGCGGGACGGCGTCACCATCGACCTGGTCACCCACGACGTGGCGAAGTTCTGTGAGCTGCTGCTGCGTGGCAACGGATACGTCCTGGAGCAGCTTCTCTCCCCGCTGGTCGTGGTCACCGGCGACGTCCACGCCGAGCTGGTGGCGTTGGCTCCCCGCTGCGTGACCCGGCACCACGCCCACCACTACCGGGGCTTCGCCCGCAACCAGCAGCGGCGGTACGCCGCCAGCGGGGAGCTGAAGCCGCTGCTCTACGCGTTTCGGACGCTGCTGACCGGGATCCACCTGATGCGGACCGGAGAGGTCGTCGCACACCTGCCGACCCTGGCCGGGGTGGTCGCGGAGTCACCGGCGTACCTCGACGTGCTGATGGCGGCCAAGGTCGCCGGCGAGCACCACCGACTCGCCGGGACGCCGGGGGCACCGGACCCGGACCGGCTCGCCGCCGACCTGGACGCCCTGCACACGGTCCTGGACCAGGCGCAGCAGGACTCCCGGCTTCCCGACCGGCCGGCGGCGGAGCCCGCGCTGCACGACCTGTTGGTGCGGGTCAGGCTGGCCACCGCCGACTCCGACCGGTGACCGCCGCCGATTCCGGCGGGAAACCCCGGTTCGGTCGGACGGCAGGCCGCGGGCGACAGCCGGACGCGGCGACCGGTCACCGGGGGCGGCACGGGCTCGACGACCCCGAACCAAACTCGACGACCCTGAACCAAACAAGCGCTCGATAAGATCCGGCGCACGGGGTGGACGGGCACCCCCGGGGAACGAGGAGCGGACCGCATGACTCTTCGGCACGACCGGCACGGTCGGGTCGCGGTGTTCACCATCGACCGGCCACGGGTGCGGAACTGCCTCGACCACGCCACCCTGTCGGCACTGACCGCCGGGCTGAGCGCGGCGGCCGCCGACCCGGCGGTGCGGGCGGTCGTGCTCACCGCCAGTGGTGACCGGGCGTTCAGCGCCGGACTGGACCTGAGGGCGGTGGCCGAGGCGGGGATGCCGGATCCGGCGACCAGCCCGGTACACCTGCTCCGCGACGGCTACCCCCTCCCGGTGATCGCCGCGGTCAACGGAGCGGCGATCGGCGGCGGCTTCGAACTCGCCCTCGCCTGCGATCTCCGCGTCGCCGCGGACCACGCGTACTTCGCGCTGCCGGAGGTCTCGCTCGGCCTCGCCGCCACCGAGGGCGGAACCGAGCTGCCGCAGCGCATCCCCCTGGCCGTCGCACTGGAGATCGGACTGGGCGGCGAGCCGCTCACCGCGGCGCGCGCGTACCAGTTGGGCCTGGTCAACCGGGTGGTGCCGGCGGCCGAACTGCTGCCGGCGGCGCTCGCCCTCGCCGATCGGATCGCCGGGCACTCGCCGACGGCGGTCCGGGTCACCAAGGATCTGATGTACCGGTCCCTCTCGATGGATCCGGCACCCCTGCGGGCCCGCAACCGCGCCGCGACCACCGCGCTGCTCGCCGGGCCGGACGCGACCGAGGGAATGGCGGCCTTCCTCGAGAGGCGGGCACCGCGGTGGGCGGACCCGGCGCCGGACACCCGGGAGGCCCCCGCCGCGGACGCGCCACCCGCGGGCGCGGGGTGACGGACACCACGGCACGACCCGTCGATACCAATCAAGCGCTTGGTATGCTGCGGCGGGAACCCGCGCAAGCGCCCGCGACACGGCGGTGGATCGGAGGACTGGCACCATGACGCAGGCCTATATCGTCGAGGCGGTCCGCACCCCGGTGACCCGACGCGGCGGGGCCCTCGCCGGGGTCCACCCGGCGGATCTGGGTGCGCACGTCATCTCGGCGCTGTTGTCCCGCAGCGGGGTGGATCCCGCCGTCGTCGACGACGTCGTCTTCGGCTGCGTGGACACCCTCGGGCCACAGGCCGGGGACATCGCCCGCACCGCGTGGCTCGCCGCCGGCCTGCCGGACCACGTCCCCGGGGTGACGGTCGACCGACAGTGCGGCTCCTCCCAACAGGCGGTCCACTTCGCCGCCCAGGCGGTGCTCAGCGGTACCGCGGACGTCGTCGTCGCCGGGGGCGTCCAGAACATGAGCGCGATCCCGATCTCGGCGGCGATGACCGTCGGGGAGCAGTTCGGCTTCCCGGACCCGTTCTCCGGCTCGTCCGGGTGGCGTCGCCGCTACGGCGACCAGCAGATCTCGCAGTTCCGCTCCGCGGAGATGATCGCGCAGCGGTGGGGCACGAGCCGCGCGGAGATGGAGGAGTTCGCGCTGCGCAGCCACCACCGCGCGCTGGCCGCGATCGCCGAGGGCCGGTTCGACCGCGAGCTCGTCCCGCTCGGCGAGGCGACGGTCGACACCTGTCCCCGGGCGGACACCTCGCTGGAGAAGATGGCCGCTCTCGAGCCGCTTCAGCCCGGTGGAAGCATCACCGCGGCGGTCGCCAGCCAGATCTGCGACGGCGCCGCCGCCGTACTGGTGATGTCCGAGCGGGCCGTCCGCGAGCACCGGGTCACCCCGCGCGCCCGGATCCACCACCTGTCCGTGCGCGGTGCCGATCCGGTCTGGATGCTGACCGCCCCCATCCCGGCCACGGCGCACGCGCTCGCCCGTACCGGCCTGTCGGTCACGGACATCGACCTGTTCGAGGTCAACGAGGCGTTCGCCTCGGTGGTGCTCGCCTGGATCAAGGAGACGGGCGCGGACCCCGACCGGGTCAACGTCAACGGCGGGGCGATCGCCCTCGGCCACCCCCTCGGCGCGACCGGCGCCCGGCTGATGACGACCCTGCTGCACGAGCTCGAACGCACCGGCGGCCGGTACGGCCTGCAGACGATGTGCGAGGGTGGCGGGCAGGCGAACGTCACGATCATCGAGAGGCTGTGATGGGTCCAGACCTGACCGGCAAGGCCGTGATCGTCACCGGCGGCACCCGCGGCATCGGCGCGGAGATCGCCCGGCGGTATCTCCAGGCCGGCGCGCGGGTGCTGGTGTGCGGCCGTACCGCCGTCGCCGAGCTGCCCGCCCACGACGGGCGCGGCGCGGAGTTCGTCCGGGCCGACGTGCGACGTCCCGAGGAGGCCGCGGCGGTGGTCGACGCCGCGGTCGAGCGGTTCGGCCGGCTCGACATCCTGGTCAACAACGCCGGCGGTTCGCCCATGGCCGACGCCGCCACCGTCTCCCCCCGCTTCGTCAGCTCGGTCGTCTCGCTGAACCTGCTGGCGCCCTTCTTCCTCGCCCAGCCCGCCAACGCGGTCATGCAGCGCCAGCCCGAGGGCGGGCTGATCCTCAACATCGGCAGCGTCGCCGGGCGCGACCCGGCCCCGGGAACCGCGGCCTACTCCGCGGCCAAGGCCGGGCTGGCCACCCTGACCCGGGCCCTGGCGCTGGAGTTCGGCCCTCGGGTGCGGGTCAACCAGGTCACCGTCGGCCTGGTCCGGACCGAGCTGGCGCACCTGCACTACGGCGACGAGGAAGGGGTGCGGGCGGTGGCGGCGACGATCCCGCTGCGACGCATGGCCACACCGGCCGACGTCGCCGCCGCGTGTCTGCTGCTCAGCTCCCCGCTCGCCGGCTACGTCAACGGCACGGAGCTGCTGGTCGACGGTGGTGGCGAGATTCCGGCCCGGTTCCTCGCCGCGCGGCCCCACACCAGCTAGTCGAGGTGTTCCGCGCGCTTCGGCACCCCCCGTTCCGCGTGCTGTGGACGGTGGTGATCCTCGGACAGCTCGGGTACTGGATCTCGTCGGTCGCCTTCCAGTGGGAGGTCGCCCACCGGACCGGGAACGATCCGCTGGCCCTGGGTCTGCTCTACTTCTGCGGCCTCGCGCCGTACCTGTTCCTCTCGCTGCCCGCCGGGATGCTCGCGGACAGCGTGGACCGGCGGCGTGTGATGATCGCCGTCCAGGCGGCCGCGGCGGTGCTCGCGGTCACCGCCACCCTGCTCGCCACGGCGTCGGTCATGTCGACGCTGGCGGTGATGCTGCTCAGTTTCCTGGCCGGCTGCGTCATCACGGTCGTCTCCCCCGCCAGCCAGGCCCTCGTGGCCACCGCCGTGCCGGCGGAGGACCTGGCCAGCGCGGTACCGCTGCAGTCGGCCGGGCTGAACCTGGCCCGGATCACCGGACCGGCGCTGGTCGGTCCGGTGCTGCTGTTCGGCGGTTCGGCCAGCGCCTTCGGTGTCTACGCGGTGCTGTCGCTGGGCGCCGCGACGCTGGCCGTCCGGCTCCATTCGGGCGGACCGGCGGGACGGGCGACCGGGGCGGCGGAGACGATACGGCACCGGCTCGCCGCCGCCGTGCGGCACGTCCGGGAGCGGCGCCCCGCGCTCCCCGCGCTGGGCATCGTGGCGGCGACCTCCGTCTTCGGCTCGTCCTACCTGGCGCAGCTTCCACTGCTCGCGTCCCGGGTCGACGGCGGCACCGAGTCCACCTTCCCGGCCCTGGTGACCCTCAGTGGCATCGGCTCACTCGTCGGAGTGCTCTCCGTGGCCTGGCGGGGCCGGGGACTGACCCTGCTGTCGGCGGCGGCCCAGCTCGTCGTCCTCGGGGTGGTGGTCGCCCTGTTCGGTGTGGTGCCGTCGTTCCTGCCGCTCACCGTGCTGATGATCCTCGGTGGCGGGCTCACCCTGTCGATCATGACGTCGATCAACTCGATCCTGCAGCACCTCATCGACGACGCCCAGCGCGGACGGGTGATGAGCCTGTACTTCATCTGCTGGGGCGGGCTGCTCCCCTTCGGGGGCCTCGGTCTCGGTGGCCTGGTCCGGCTGGTCGGCGCCGGTTGGGCCTTCGCCGGTTTCGGGGCGACGGCCTGCCTCGCCGGTCTCGCCCTCGCCCTGCGCGCCCGGCGGTACCGGGCCTAGCGCCGACGCCCGGGCTTGACGCGTTCCGGTGATCCACCCTACGGTCCGAACAAGCGCTTGCTAGGAGAGAGGGGGGTTCGATGAGCACGCCGCGGTTCGGTTTCACCCCGGGCGACGTCGTGCTGGTCACCGGCGCCGGCAGCGGCATCGGCCGGGCGATCGCGACCAGAGCCGCCGAGATGGGACTGGCCGTCGCCGCCGTCGACATGAACCCGTCGGGCGCGGCGGCCACGGTGGAGCGCATCGCCCGGTCCGGCGGTCGGGCCCTGGCGATCACCGCCGACGTCAGCGACCCCGCCGCGGTCGACACCGCGTTCGCCCGCGCCCGGGAACTGGGCGTGATCCGGTACCTGGTGAACAACGCCGGCCCCTCCTCCGCCAGCGACCTGGAATTCGACGAGGCGCTGCGCATCGCGGTGGGCAGCGTCCGGCGGGTGACCGACACCTGGCTCGGTGGTGGGGCACCGCCGGGAGCGGCACTGGTCAACATCGCCTCCGTCGCGGGCAACCTCGTCGGCACCGCCTCCGACTGGTACTGCGCCGCGAAGGCGGCGATCATGGGCTACACCCGTCACCTCGCGACGTACCGCAGCGACGAGGTTCGTAGCAACGCCGTCGCGCCGGGGATGACCGACACGCCCCGGCTGGCCGGCTTCGTCGAGAGCGAGGTCGGGCAGCGGGTGCTGAGCCGGATCCCGCTGCGTCGGATGGCCACGCCGGACGACGTCGCGTACGCGGTGCTCTTCCTGTTGTCCCCGCTGGCCGGTTACATCAACGGGGTCTTCCTGCCGGTCGACGGCGGCTGGACCATCACCCAGTAGCCGCACCGCCGCCGGACGGAAAGGATCGCCGCCGGCGGCGGGGGTCAGCCCACCGACGGCAGCCCGTCTTCCTCGCCCCAGAACCGCCGCCAACTCGGCCAGCTCTCGGGCAGACTGGCAGCGGTGACGTACGGGTTGCCCGGGAAGTTGAAACGACCGGGCACCCGCGCCGGGTTCTGCCGGACGTCCGCGGCGTAGAGGGGCTTGGGCTTCCGGCTGCGGAAGTACCAGCGACCGTCCGCCTCCCGGACGTAGCGGTCGTGGTAGACCACCGGCATCACGATCCACTGGTCACCCACCTCGTGCTCCGGTCTGCAGTACACGAGCCCGTCGGCGGTGTCCGGGCCCGTGAAGTCGATGACGTGGTTACCGACGATGTGGAACGTGATGCGGTACGGTCGCAGAATCCCGTCGAACCACTCGGCCAGGGCAGCCCGGCCGACGCGGCCGTCCCCCACCCGGACGTCGTTGGCGAAGAGCGCGGCGAGCGCGGTGACGTCCCGACTGTCCAGCGCGAGCGCGTAACGCGAGACCAGTTGGCGGATCTGCTCGACCGACTCCAGCCGGTCGAGGCGGGCGGCGAGGTCACTCATGAGGCCCTCCTGGGCGGCGAAGGCCGTGCGGACGCATTCAAGCAAGCACTTGGTTGGCGAACTCTACCAGCGCCCCTCGCGCACCAACAGCCACCGCCGACCCGACGCGACAGCAGATGTTGACGCGAGAACATCGACTGCTAAGGTGCCAACCAAGCGCTTGCTACGTCAATGGAGAGAATGCGGGAGCTGTAGATGGCCGACAAACGGATGACCGCACAGGATGTGGTCGGCCGCCTCAGATCGGGGATGACCATCGGGATCGGCGGATGGGGGTCCCGACGCAAACCGATGGCCCTGATCCGGGAGATCCTGCGATCCGACCTGCGGGACCTCACCGTGGTCTCCTACGGCGGTCCCGACGTCGGGCTACTCTGCGCGGCAGGCAAGATCCGCAAGCTCGTCTTCGGCTTCGTCTCGCTGGACTCCATCCCTCTGGACCCCCACTTCCGGGCGGCACGACAGGCGGGCGCGCTGGAGGTCGTCGAGTACGACGAGGGCATGCTGCAGTGGGGGCTGTACGCGGCCGGGCTGAAGCTGCCGTTCCTGCCCACCCGCGCCGGCCTCGGTTCGGACGTGCTGACCCACAACCCGCGGCTGCGCACCGTCGCCGACCCGTACGGCGGTGACGAGGTGGTGGCGATGCCGCCGCTGCACCTGGACGTCGCGCTGATCCACATGAACCGCGCCGACATCCACGGCAACGGCCAGTTCCTCGGACCGGACCCCTACTTCGACGACCTGTACTGCATGGCGGCCGAACAGGCGTACATGTCCTGCGAGAAGATCGTGCCGACCGCCGAGCTGACCGCGACCGCGCACCCGGCCACCCTCCGGATCAACCGCCTGCTGGTGACCGGAGTGGTCGAGGCGCCCAACGGCGCCCACTTCACCTCGTGCGCTCCCGACTACGACCGGGACGAGGACTTCCAGCGGGAGTACGCCGCCTCGGCGGCCAGCCCGGACGCCTGGCGGGCCTTCCGGGACCGCTACCTGGCCGGCTCGGAGTCGGACTACCAGGCCGCCGTGGCGGCCCGCCGCGCGGAGGTGTCGGCATGACGAACGTGGCAGACCCCCAGGTCCCGGCGACCGATGCCACCGTCAGCCGCGCCGAGGTGTGCGTGGTCGCCTGCGCCGACGTGTTCCGGGACAACGGAGAGGTGCTGGCCAGCGCCTTCGGCACCATCCCCAGCATCGGGGTACGGCTGGCCCGGCAGACCTTCTCCCCCGACCTGCTGATCTCCGACGGAGAGTCGTACCTGGTCCGCGGGGCCTGGCCGGTCGGCGCACCGGCGACCGGCGAGATCGAGGCGTGGGTTCCGTTCCGCACCATCTTCGACCTGGTGTGGCACGGCAAGCGGCACGTCATGATGATCCCGAGCCAGGTCGACCGGTACGGCAACACGAACATCTCGGCGATCGGCGACTACCGGCGGCCGACGGTGCAGCTGCTCGGCGTACGCGGTGCGCCGGGCAACAGCGTCTGCCACCCGACCAGCTACTGGGTGCCCCGGCACAGCACGCGGGTGTTCGTGCCGCGGGTCGACATGGTCTCCGGGGTGGGCAACGACCGGGCCGCGCAGGCCGGGCCCGGGGCCAGCCGCTACCACGACCTGCGCCGGATCGTGACCGACCTGGCCGTCTTCGACTACCACCCCGAGCACGGCACGCTCCGCCTCGCCTCGGTCCACCCGGGTGTCACGGTGGCGCAGGTGCAGGCCGCCACCGGCTTCCCGCTGGAGGCCGACGACGACGTGCCGCAGACCCGGCTGCCCACCGCGGAGGAGCTGCGGCTGATCCGCGAGGTGCTCGACCCGCGCGGGCTGCGTAACCGGGAGGTGGCCGGATGACCCCGCCGTCCGAGCCGAACCCGTCGGCGCCGCCGTCCGATCCGGTCCCGTCGGTGCTGCGTACCCGGATCTGCGAGCTGTTCGGGGTGCGCTACCCGATCGTGCAGACCGGGATGGGTTACGTCTCCGACGCCCGGCTGACCGCCGCGACGGCCAACGCCGGTGGTCTCGGCATCCTCTCCGCCGGCCTGCTGTCGTACGAGGAGCTCGCCGCGGCGATCGACGACGTGCGGTCCCGCACCGACCGTCCGTTCGGGGTCAACCTCCGTGCCGACCAACCCGACGTCGAGCGCCGGATCGACCTGCTGATCTCCGCCGGGGTGCGGGTGGCCTCGTTCGCCCTGGCGCCCCGCCAGGACCTCATCGCCCGGTGCAAGGACGCCGGGCTGGTGGTGGTGCCGTCGATCGGGGCCCGTCGCCACGCCGAGAAGGTGGCGGCCTGGGGCGTGGACGCGGTGATCGTGCAGGGCGGAGAGGGCGGCGGCCACACCGGCGGGGTACCGACCAGTCTGCTGCTGCCGCAGGTGGTCGACGCGGTCGACATCCCGGTGATCGGTGCCGGCGGGTTCTTCGACGGTCGCGGCCTGGTCGCCGCACTGGCGTACGGCGCGTCCGGCATCGCCATGGGCACCCGGTTCCTGCTCACCACCGACTCGCCGGTCGCGCCCGCGGTCAAGGAGGTGTACCTCGCCAAGACCGTGAACGACACGGTGCTCACCCGGGAGGTCGACGGGGTGCCGCAGCGGGTGCTGCGGGCCGGCACCATCGAGCAGCTGGAGAGGAGCACCGGCGTCGGGCGGCTGCTCCGGGCGGCCCGCAACGCGGTCGCCTTCCGGAAGCTGTCGGGCAGCCGCTGGTCGGACATGATCCGTGAGGGTCTGGCCATGCGGAAGAGCCGCGAGCTCACCTGGAGTCAGGTGGTGATGGCCGCCAACGCGCCGATGCTCTACCGGGCCGCGTTGCTGGAGGGGCGGACCGACGTCGGCGTCATGGCCACCGGCCAGGTGGTCGGCCTGATCGACGACCTGCCGAGCTGCCAGGAGCTGATCGACCGGATCATCGCCGAGGCGACCGAGGTACTGCGCCGCCTCGGGGCATGACCCGCCCCGGCCGTCCCGCCGCCGGGCGCGGCCCGTCCGACCGATCCGATCCCGACCCGCCCGGCCACACGCGCCCCCGTCCGCGCCGCGTCCGGTCCGCCCCGGCCGGGTCGCGCCGTCCCCCGGTGCGGCGCCGGCATTGACGTCCGGTGTACCGGACACTAGCCTAACCAAACAAGCGCTTGCTAGGAGGACTGCCCATGTCCGCACTGCACGACCGCGTCGTCGTGATCACCGGCGCCGGCCGGGGCCTGGGCCGGGAGCACGCGCTGCTCGCCGCCGCCGAGGGCGCCCGGGTCGTCGTCAACGACCTGGGCGCCGACGCCGACGGGCGCAACGCCGACCCCGCCGTCGCCCAGGCCGTCGCGGAGGAGATCAGGGCGGCGGGCGGGCGGGCGGTGGCCAGCTCGGCGGACGTCGCCACCCTCGCCGGCGCCCGCGAACTGCTCAGGTTGGCGCTCGACGAGTTCGGCGCGGTGCACGGCCTGGTCAACAACGCCGGCATCCTGCGCGACCGGATGTTCGTGAACATGTCGGAGGAGGACTGGGACGCGGTGATCCGGGGGCAGCTGCGCGCCACCTTCGCGCCCACCCGGGTCTTCGCCGAGTACTGGCGCAACGAGTCCAAGGCGGGACGCCGACCGAACGCCGCCGTGGTCAACGTGTCCTCGACCTCCGGCCTGATCGGCGCGGTCGGGCAGACCAACTACGGCGCGGCCAAGGCCGGCATCGCCGCGCTGACGGTGATCCTGGCGCAGGAGCTCACCCGGTACGGCGTGCGGGTCAACGCGATCACCCCGGTGGCCCGTACCCGGATGACCCAGGACCTGCCCGGCATCGGCGAGATGGTGGCGGCGCCCACCGACCCGGCCGCCTTCGACGTCTACCACCCGGGCAACGTCTCACCACTGGTGGCATGGCTGCTGACCGCCGACTGCCCGGCCAACGGTGCGGTCTACTACGCCAAGGGGGGCGAGATCCGGCAGTTCGTGGGGTGGAGCTACGGCTGGCGCGTCGACCGGGGCGCCCGCTGGACCGTGGCCGAGATCGACAAGGAGTTGCGCGCACGTGTCTGAATCCACCACGGCCGACTGGGCCGGACCCGCCCACGACCTGCTGGCGGGCCGGACCGTGCTGGTGACCGCCGCGGCCGGCACCGGCATCGGGTACGCCACCGCCCGCCGCTGCGCCGAGGAGGGCGCCCGGGTGGCGATCAGCGACCGGCACGAGCGGCGCCTCTCCGAGGCCGCCGACCGGCTGGCCGAGCTGACCGGCGTCCGACCGCTCGCGGTGCCCTGCGACGTGACCGACCAGCGGCAGATCGACCACCTGGTGGACACCGTCGCCGCGGAGTTCGGCGGCATCGACGTACTGGTCAACAACGCCGGCCTGGGCGGCACGGCCAGCGTGGTGGAGATGACCGACGAGCAGTGGGACACGGTGCTGGCGGTCACCCTGACCTCCGCATTCCGGGCGACCCGGGCGGTGCTGCGGCACATGGTGCCCCGGCGGCGGGGCGTGATCATCAACAACGCGTCGGTGCTCGGGTGGCGCGCCCAGGCCGGGCAGGCCCACTACGCGGCGGCGAAGGCGGGCGTGATGGCGCTGACCCGGTGTTCGGCCATGGACGTCGCCCGGTACGGCATCCGGGTCAACGCGGTGGCGCCGAGCATCGCCATCCACGCCCACCTGGCCAAGGTCACCAGTGACGAACTGCTCGCCGAGCTGGCGTCCCGGGAGGCCTTCGGCCGAGCGGCGCAGCCGTGGGAGGTCGCCAACGTCATCGTCTTCCTGGCCAGTGACTACTCGTCCTACATGACGGGCGAGGTCGTCTCGGTCAGCAGCCAGCATCCCTGAGCCACAGGAGCACCAGATGGCCAATCCCGACGCCGTCGGCACCCGCGGCACCCCGTTCCGGATGGACGTGGAACGCGGCAAGATCCGCGAGTTCGCGCGGGCCGTCCGTTCGACGAATCCCGCGTACCTGGACGCCGAACGGCCCGTCGTTCCGCCGACGTTTCTGACCACGACGTTCTTCTGGCAGTCCGGCGACGCGGACCCCTGGCCGGCGGTCGAGCTGGACCCGCAGCGCGGCCTGCACGCCGAGCAGGAGTACACCTTCTTCGGCCCGCCGCCGCGGGCGGGCACCCGCCTGACCTGCCAGTCGCACATCAGCGAGATCTACACCAAGCAGGGCCGGCGCGGCGGGGAACTGACCTTCGCCGTCATGGTCACCGAGTTCCGGGACGAGACCGGCCGGCTGGTCGCCCGAAGCCGGCTGACCGGTGTCGAGACCGCGCGGCCCCCGGCGGAGGAGTCATGAGCGGAGACGGCGTGACGACGCCCGGCAGCGTGCCGGCGCCGCCCGCCCCGTGGGTGGTCGGTCCGGTGACCCGCACCGACTTCGTGCGGTACCAGGGCGCGTCCGGCGACATGAACCCGATCCACCACGACGAGGAGTTCGCCCGGGCCGCCGGCTTCCCCACGCCGTTCTCGGTCGGGATGTGGCAGGCCGGGCTGCTCGGCACCTACGCGACGGACTGGCTCGGCGCGGAGAACGTGCGCAACTTCCGGGTTCGCTTCCTGGAGCAGGTCTGGCCCGGCGACACGCTGACCTGCCACGGCGAGGTGCTGCGCGAGTACGAGCAGGACGGCGAGCGCCGGGTGGACGTGAGGTTGACCTGCAGCCGGCAGACCGGCGGCACGGCGGTGACCGGGTGGGCGACCTTCGTGGTGCCCGACCCGGCGGGACCTGGGCGGGAGGCGACCGGTGTCGCATGAGCAGAACCCGGCCGAGCGCCGGATCGTCACCCTGACCGTCGACGCCGACGGCATCGCCGAGATCGTCATGGACAACCCACCGGTGAACGCGCTGCCGGTGGCCGGCTGGTTCGCCGTCGCCGAGGCGCTGGACGCCGCCGGCGCGAACGAGGCCGTCCGGGTGGTGGTGCTGCGGGCGGAGGGACGCGGCTTCAACGCCGGCGTCGACATCAAGGAGATCCAGCGCGCCGAGGGCTTCACCGCGCTCCTGGGCGCCAACCGCGGCTGCTACGCGGCGTTCAAGGCGGTCTACGAGTGCCCGGTGCCGGTCATCGCCGCGGTCAACGGCTTCTGCCTGGGCGGCGGGATCGGCCTGGTCGGCAACGCCGACATCATCGTCGCGGCCGAGGACGCCACGTTCGGGCTGCCGGAGGTGGACCGCGGCGCGCTCGGCGCGGCGACGCACCTGGCCCGGTTGGTGCCGCAGCACCGGATGCGGGCGATGGTCTACACCGCGGCCACCGCGACCGCCGCCGAACTGCACGGGTACGGGTCGGTGCACGCGGTGGTGCCGGCGGAGCGGCTGCGGGAGGCCGCCCTGGAGCTGGCCCGGCAGATCGCGGCGAAGGACCCGACGGTGATCCGCGCGGCGAAGGCCTCGCTCAACGGCATCGACCTGTGGGACGTCAACCGCAGCTACCGGTTCGAGCAGGGCTTCACCTTCGAACTCAACCTGGCCGGGGTCGCCGACCGGATCCGCGACCGGTTCGGCAGGCCGTCCGGATCCGCGACGTGAGGGGCCACGGGTGAGGGCGATGCTGTGCCGCGCCCTGGGTGGGCCGGAGAACCTGGTCGAGGCCGAGGTGCCGGACCCGGTCGCCGGGCCGGGCCAGGTCGTGGTGGACGTCCACCGCGCGGGCGTGAACTTCCCGGACGTGCTGCTGGTCGCCGGCACCTACCAGACGAAGCCGGAGCTGCCCTTCAGCCCGGGCTGCGAGGTGGCCGGCACCGTCCGGGCGGTCGGCGACGGGGTGACCGGGCTGCGCCCCGGCGACCGGGTGGCCGCGTTCTGCGGCATCGGCGGGTACGCCGAGCAGGTCGCCGTCCCGGCCGAGCGGGTGCACCGGATCCCGGACGGGATGGATCTGGACCACGCGGCCGCCTTTCCCGTCGTCTACGGCACGTCGTTCCACGGGCTGGTGGACCGGGCGCGGCTGCGGGCCGGCGAGACGCTGCTGGTGCTCGGCGCCGCCGGTGGGGTCGGGCTGGCCGCCGTGCAGATCGGCAGGGCACTCGGGGCCCGGGTGGTCGCGGCCGCGTCCAGCCCGGAGAAGCTGCGGCTCTGCGCGGCGCACGGAGCCGACGAGCTGATCGACTACCGCGACCAGGATCTGGCCGCGCGGCTCGCCGAGGTGACCGGCGGCGCCGGGGTGGACGTGGTGTACGACCCCGTGGGCGGCCCGGCCGCGCAGGTCGCCGTGCGGGCACTGGCCTGGGGCGGCCGGTACCTGACCGTCGGGTACGCCTCCGGCGACATTCCCCGGGTCGGGATGAACCGGCTGCTGTTGCGGGAGGGCGAGTTGCTCGGGGTGCTGTGGGGTGCCTGGGCCGGCCGGAATCCCGGGGCCAACGCCGAGAACATGTCGCGGCTGCTGGAGTGGTACTCGGCGGGCCGGCTCCGGCCGCACGTGGAGCGGCGCCTCCCGCTGGCCGAGGCGGCCGCCGCGCTGAACACGGTGAGGAACCGTGGCGTCCTCGGCAAGATCGTCCTCGACACGGGGAGGCGGCCGTGACCTCCACCGGATCCGCGTACCCGGAGCCGGACCTCGGCCCGATGGATCTCGGACCGAGCCGGCGGGCCCGCGAGCTGCTGGCGGTGCTCGAGGAGTTCATGGCCGAACGGGTCTACCCCGCCGAGCCGGTGTACGCCAGGCAGCGGGAACAGGCCGGGCCGCACAGCCACACCCTTCCCCCCGTGGTCGAGGAGCTGAAGGCCGAGGCCCGCCGCCGTGGCCTGTGGAACCTCTTCCTGCCGGACGTGTCCGGGCTGTCCAACCTGGAGTACGCCTACCTGGCCGAGGTGACCGGGCGATCGCCCTACATCGCGCCGGAGGCGTTGAACTGCGCGGCCCCGGACACCGGCAACATGGAGCTGCTGCACCTGTTCGGCACCCCGGAGCAGAAGGCGCGGTGGCTGGAGCCGCTGCTGGACGGGCGGATCCGGTCGGGCTTCTCGATGACCGAGCCCGGGGTGGCCTCGTCCGACGCCCGCAACATCAGCACCTCGATCGTCCGCGACGGCGACGAGTACGTCATCAACGGGCACAAGTGGTGGACCACCGGGGCGGCGGACCCGCGGTGCGAACTGCTCGTGGTGATGGGCAAGACGGACCCGACCGCCCCACCGCACCGACAGCAGTCGATGGTGCTCGTCCCGGTCGACACCCCGGGCGTGGAGATCATCCGTTCGCTGCCCGTGTTCGGCTACCACGACCAGCACGGACACTGCGAGATCCGGTTCACCGACGTCCGGGTCCCGGTGACGAACCTGCTCGGTGGCGAGGGCGACGGCTTCGCGATCGCCCAGGCCCGGCTGGGGCCGGGCCGGGTACACCACGCGATGCGGACCTTGGGCATGGCCGAGCGTGGCCTGGAGCTGATGGTGCGCCGGGCGACGACGCGGGAGGCGTTCGGCGGCCCCCTGTCCGACCAGGGCGTGATCCGCACCTGGATCGCCGAGTCCCGGATGGCGATCGAACAGGCCCGGCTGCTGGTGCTCAAGACCGCGTGGCTCATCGACAGGGTGGGCGCGAAACGGGCCGCCACCGAGATCGCCGCGATCAAGGTGGTGGCGCCCCGGGTGGCCCGCGAGGTGCTGGACCGGGCCATCCAGGTGCACGGTGGCGGCGGAGTGACCGAGGACTTCCCCCTCGCCCGGATGTGGGCCAGCGCCCGGATCCTGGCGATCGCGGACGGGCCGGACGAGGTGCACATCCGGACGGTGGCCCGTCAGGAGCTGCGCCGGTACCGCTGAGCGGCGAGACGACGGAGAGAGCGATGGACCTGACCTGGAGCGAATCCGAGGAGGCGTTCCGCGCGGAGGCGCGGGAGTGGCTCGCCGCGAACGTCCCGCGCGAGCCGCTGCCCTCCGGTGACACCCGCGAGGGCTTCGCGCGACACCTGGAGTGGGAGCGGAAGCTGTTCGAGGCCCGCTGGGCGGTGGTCTCCTGGCCGAAGGAGTACGGCGGGCGCGACGCCTCGCTCTGGGAGTGGCTCATCTTCGAGGAGGAGTACTACCGTGCCGGCGCGCCGCAGCGGGTGACCCAGAACGGGATCTTCCTGCTGGCGCCCACGTTGTTCGAGTTCGGCACGAAGGAGCAGCGCGACACCCTGCTGCCGCGGATGGCCGCCGCGGAGGACCTGTGGTGCCAGGGCTGGTCCGAACCGGGTGCGGGCAGCGACCTGGCCGGCATCCGCAGTCGGGCCGAACGCGACGACGAGGCCGGCGGCTGGCGGCTGACCGGGCAGAAGACCTGGACCACCCGGGGGGCGTTCTGCACCCACCTGTTCGGGCTGTTCCGCACGGACCCCACGGCGCAGCGGCACCGTGGCCTGACGTACTTCCTCGTGCCGTTGGACAGCCCGGGCGTGACGGTCCGCGGCTTCGAACGGCTCGACGGTGACGAGGGCTTCGCCGAGGTGTTCTTCGACAACGTCTTCGTACCGGACAGCGCCGTGCTCGGCGAGGTGAACCAGGGCTGGCAGGTGGCGATGGCGACCACCGGGTCCGAACGCGGGCTCACCCTGCGCTCGCCGGGCCGGTTCCTGCGGGCCGCGGAGCGTCTGGTGGAGCTGGCACAGGCGCATCCGGAGGCGGCCACCGACCCGCTCGTCGACCGGATCACCGAGGTGTGGATGCAGGCCCAGGCGTACCAGCTCTTCACGCTGGCGCAGGTCACCGACATCGTCGAGGGACGCCCACCCGGGCCGCGGTCGAGCCTGAACAAGCTCTACTGGTCCGAGCTCGACGTCCGGCTGCACGAGGCGGCGCTGGAGCTGCTCGGCCCGCAGGGGCAGACGGACAACCCGTGGAGCCGCGGATTCCTGTTCTCGCTGGCCGGGCCGATCTACGCCGGCACCAACGAGATCCAACGAAACATCGTCGCCGAGCGGGTGCTCGGCCTGCCCAGGAAGTGATCGCATGCGGTTCGCGTTGACGGCCGAACAGCAGGACCTGCGTGACGTCGTGCACGAGCTGGTGGAACGGCTCTGCCCGCCCGCGGTGGTGCGGTCGGCGCCGGACACACCGGCGGTCGACGAGCTGAGCCGCGCACTGGCCGAGGTCGGGGTGCCCGGACTGCTGCTGCCCGAGCGCTGCGGCGGCCTCGGCCTGGACGAGAACTACCTGGTCCCGCTGCTGACCGAGACCGGGTGGGCGGCGGTGCCGCTGCCCGTGCTGGAGACGGCCGGCGTCGCGCCGGCCGTGCTGGAGGCCGCCGGTCTGGCCGACCGGCTGCTCGCCGACGGGATCGCCGTCGCCGCCGACCCGGCCGGCTCCGGCCTGGTCCGCTTCGCTCCCCGGGCCACCCTGCTGCTGACGGGTGGCTGGGGCGGCAGCGGCCCGATCACGGTCGTCAGCCTGTCCGACGCCCACCGGGAGCCGGTGGCGGCGGTGGACCCGGCCGCCCACCTGTGCCGGGTCGGGGCGCCGACGGTGCTCGGCGTGGTCGACGACCCGCGGGTGGTCGAGCTGGCCTGGCAGCGCGGGGTGCTCGGCGCCGCGGCCCAGCTGATCGGGCTGTCCCGGCGGATGCTGGAGATGACCGTCGAGTACGTCGGGTCACGCACCCAGTTCGGCGTGCCGGTCGGCAGCTTCCAGGCCGTCAAGCACCACCTCGCCGACGCGCTGCTGCAGGTGGAGTTCGCCGCGCCGGCGGTGGCCCGTGCCGGTTTCTCGCTGGCCACCGACAGCCCGGAGCGGGACCGTGACGTCTCGCTGGCCAAGGCGCTGGCCTCGGAGGCGGCCCGGCGGGTGGCCCGGACCGCGATCCAGTGCCACGGCGCCATCGGCTACACCACCGAGTACGACCTGCACCTGTACGCCAAGCGCGCGTGGGCGCTGGCCGCCGACTGGGGTTCGGCGGCCTGGCACCGCGCCCGCATCGCGCGGCACCTGGGACTGGCCCACACCGGCACTCTCCCCGTCCACTGATCTCGACCAAGGAGCGCACCGTGACCGAGACCGACGTCGTCACCTACGAGCAGCGGGGCGACATCGCCGTGGTGACCATGAACCGGCCCAGGTACCGCAACGCGCAGAACTCCGCGATGACCTACGCGTTGGACGACGCGTTCTACCGGGCGGCCGCGGACGACAGCGTCAGGGTGATCGTGCTGGCCGGGGCGGGCGACCACTTCTCGGCGGGCCACGACATCGGCACCCCCGGCCGGGACGTCGACACCTCGTTCGAGCGGCGGGCGAGCCTCTGGTGGGACCACGTCGGCAAGCAGGGCGTGGAGAGCAGGTACGCCCGCGAGTCCGAGGTGTACCTCGGGATGTGCCGGCGCTGGCGCGAACTGCCCAAGCCGACCATCGCGATGGTGCAGGGCGCGTGCATCGCCGGCGGGCTGATGCTGGCGTGGTGCTGCGACCTGATCGTGGCCGCCGACGACGCGTTCTTCGCCGACCCGGTGGTACGGATGGGCATACCCGGTGTGGAGTACTTCGCCCATCCGTGGGTGATGGGCCCCCGGTTCGCCAAGGAGTTCCTGTTCACCGGGGAGCGGATCAGCGCCGAGCGGGCGCTGGCCCTGGGCATGGTCAACCGGGTGGTGCCCCGGGCGGCGCTCGAGGAGGAGACGTTCGCGCTGGCCGAGCGGATCGCGACGATGCCCCGGCTGGGACTCGCGCTGACCAAGAAGGCGGTCAACCAGGCGGAGGACCTGATGGGGATGCGGGCCGGAATGGACTCGGTGTTCGGCCTGCACCACGCCGCGCACGCGCACAACGCCGAGGTCAGCGGGGATTCCCTGGCCGGGCAGACGGCGCGGTCGATGAAGCGGGACTGACGGCACGGCCCGCCCGGCCGGCGGCGGGTTCGGCACGCGGCCGGCCCGGTCAGCGGCCCACGCGGGCCGCGAGCCACTCGACGCCGCGGGCCAGCGCCCGCGGCGCGCCCTCCGCCTCGATCGGCGGTCCGACCAGCTCCAGGTCCCACAGACCGCGGTAGCCGAGCCCGGCCAGGTCGCGCAGCAGACGCTCCAGCGGGATGTCCCCGTCGCCCGGCACCCACCGGTTGGGCACGCTCCGCGTGCCCAACCGGACGTCGCTGACCTGGACCAGCCGCACCCGGTCGAGTTCGACGCGCAGCGTGTCGACCAGTCCACGCTCCTGCCAGCAGCAGTAGAGGTCGACGCAGAGGCCGATGTCGAGCAGCCGAGCCAGCGCCGCCGCGTCGCGCAGGCTGTGCGTGAAGCTCAGGTCGGACCGCAGGGACATGGTGTTCTCCACCGCGAGCGCGACGCCGAGCCGCGCCGCGTGCCCGATGGCCGGGGCCAGCCGCTCGGCGAGCGACTCGGCCGCCTCCTCCCAGCTCAGCTCCCCGGAGGGGCCGCTGGTGACGTAGACGGTGGCGGCGCCGAGCGCCGCCGCCCCGTCCAGCGCCGCGGCGAGCCGCCGGGCCTGTGCCGTCCATCCCGACCCGTCGTGCGGGTGACAGGTGAGCGGCATGAACAGGTACGCCACGCCCACGCCGCTGGCCCTGACCTCGTCCAGTGCGACGTCCCAGCCGTGCGCCTCCAGCTTGGGCACGGACAGCCCGACGAGTTCCACGCCGAGCCGCCGGTACATCGCCAGCTCGTCGGCGAGCGGCCGGTCCAGTGCCGCGATGCCGTTCACCGAGATCCGTGGTCCACCGGGCATCGTCCACCTCGGGTCGGGTTGGGTCGGGTCGCCGACGCGGGGACGGGTGTCCACCCTCGTCACTCCGGGCCGCGCCGGCCGAAGTACGCCTCGGTGAGCGCCTCCGCCCCACCCACCTCCGCCGCCGGCCGGTCCAGTACCACCCGGCCCACGTCCAGCACCGTCACCCGGTCGGCGACCTCGAACGCGGCCGTCACCGCCTGCTCGACCAGCAGGATGCCGAGGCCGCTCTCCTTGAGCCTGACCACCGTGTCCATCACCTCGGCCACGATCGAGGGAGCCAGCCCACCCGACGGTTCGTCGAGCATGAGCAGCGACGGCCGCGCCATCAGCGCCTGTCCGATGGCGAGCATCTGCTGCTGTCCGCCGGACAGCTGGCCCGAGACCACGTGCCGGCGCTGCGCCAGCACCGGAAACATCTCGTAGACCGGGTCCAGCTCGGCCGTCAGCTTCCGCTTGCTCAGGCCGCGGGTGTACCCACCGAGCAGCAGGTTCTCCTCGATCGTGCGCCGGCGGAAGATCCGTTTTCCCTCCTGGACGAGGCTGACGCCGGCCCGCACCCGCTCGTGCGGCGGCATCCCGGTGACGTCCCGCCCGCGCAGCACGATCGAGCCCGCCTCCGCCCGGTTGAGTCCGGCGATCGCGCGGAGGGTGGTGGTCTTGCCGGCGCCGTTGCGCCCGAGCAGCACGGTGATCTCGCCGGAGTGGACCCGCAGCGACACGTCCCAGACCGCCCGGATGTCGCCGTACCCGGTGGCCAGGTTGCGGACCTGGAGCAGCGGGCCCCGCGCGGTGGCCGGATCGCTCATGGGCGGACCTCCTGTCGCACGCCGAGGTACTCGGAGAGCACCCGCGGATGGTTCTCGATCTCGCTGGCGGTGCCCGAGGCGATCAGCTCCCCCTGGGCGAGCACGTGGATGACGTCGGCCAGGTCGAGCACCAGCCGGAAGTTGTGCTCGACCAGGATCACCGTGGTGTCCGCCGCGCGGATCGCCCGGATCAGGTCCGCCAGCCGCTCGATCTCGTCCTCGTCGAGTCCGGAGGCGACCTCGTCGAGCAGGAGCACCCTGGGCCGGGCCACCAACGCGCGCGCCACCTCCAGCAGCCGCCGGGTGCCCAGGGGCAGCGAGGCCGCCGTCGCGTCGGCGAGGTCCGCCGCGCCGACCAGGCGCAACACGTTGTCGACCTCGGCCCGGTCGGCGGCGGCCGCGCGCCGGTAGCGGGGCAGCCGGAGGATCGCGGCGGGCATGCCGACGTAGCGTGAGGCGTACGCCCCGGCCGCCACCGCCTCGCGCACCGTGACGTGCTCGGGGAACAGCGGTGTCTGGAAGGTCCGGGCGATTCCCGCCCGGGCGACGTCGTGCGTGCCGCGACCGGTGATGTCCGTGTCTCCGAGGTGGATCGTCCCGGAGTCGATGCGGTAGTAGCCGCAGATGACGTTCAGCAGGGTGGTCTTCCCGGAACCGTTCGGGCCGATCAACGCGGTGATCTGCCCGGGCTCGGCGGTCAGCGTCACGCCGCGAAGCGCCTGCAGGCCGCCGAATCGCTTGCGGACGTCCGTCACCGCCAGGCGGGCCCCGCTCAGCGTCGGCAGCGCGGGGCGGCCGGGTTCCGGGCCGACGGGGGTGGCCTCGGGCGGGGCGGCCGTGTCCGGCGCGGGCCGCCAGCGCGCGCTCAGCCGCGCGACGGCGCGGTTGGCGAGCCCGGCCAGGCCGTTGGCCACCAACGTGCCGGCAAGGATGAGGAAGGCGCCGTAGACGACCTGGGCGTACTGCTCGAACTCGGTGGAGCGCAGTGGCCCGTACTGCATCACGGCGGCGCCGACGAGGGGGCCGTAGACGCTCCGGGCACCGCCCAGGATCGAGGCGGCCAGCACGGTCACCGCGAGCGTGAAGCCGAACGAGTGCGGTGCCAGGTACTTGTCCACGAAGGCGAAGAGGGCTCCGGCGATGCCGGCCGGGATCGCGCTGATCGCGTACGCGGTCAGCTTCATCCGGTAGACCGAGATGCCCAGAGACGAGGCCAGGATCGGGCTCTCCCGCAGGACCTGGAAGGCGACCCCGTGCCGGGACGTGATCAGGTTGCGCATCACCGCGAACCAGCCCACGGTCACCACGGTGACGACGACGTACATGTCCAGGCTGCTCAGCTCCGCACCGAGGAGCCGGGCGCGGGGGATGCCGACCATGCCCACCGCGCCGCCGGTGTAGTGCTCCAGCAGGTCGAGCAGCTGCGGGACCAGCAGCACCAGGAAGAACGACGTCATGGCCAACGACCAGCCGCCCAGACGCAGTCCCGGGATCCCGGAGACCAGCCCGACGGCCAGCGCGGCGGCCGCCGCGACCAGCAGCAGCAGGACCAGGTCGTTGACCCAGTGCATGGCGAGGTAGCCGGCGAGGTACGCGCCGGTGGCGTACATCGCGACCTGGCCGAGGGCCAGCTCACCGGCGTAGCCGAAGCTCAGGTTCAACCCGCTGGCCAGCAGGGCGAGGATGCAGGTGAGCAGCAGCAGCCGCCGGGTGTCGGAGCTGACGCCGAGCCAGGGCGCCCCGACCAGCAGCACCCCCAGTGTCAGGGGTAGCACCCACGAGGGCAGCGCCCGGAGCTGACGGGCAAGGGTCATGGTCACACCATCCGTTCCCGCGTCGTGCCGAACAGCCCGGTCGGCTTGAGCATCAGGATCAGCAGCAGGACGACGAACACCATCACCGTGGGGAGCTGGCTGCCCAGCCAGCGTCCGGTCAGCGACTCGACGAGCCCCACCACGAAGCCGCCGAGCAGCGCCCCCGGCAGGCTGCCGAAGCCGCCGATGGCCAGCGCCACGAAGCCCTTGAGGGCCAGCGCGGCGGCCAGGGTGGAGACCGCGAACGTCTTCGGTCCGACCAGGGGGCCGGTCAGGCCGGCGAGCACCCCGGTGAAGACGAACGCGCCCAGGGCGAGCCGTCTGACGTTGATGCCCCGCAGCAGCGCCGCCTCCCGGTCCTCGGCCATCGCCAGCAGGGCCAGCCCGGTCAGCGAGCGCCGGCTGTAGACGGTCATCGCCACCGTGATGCCGACGACGCTGAGGATCAGCACCACCTCGGGAACGCTGATCCGGCCGCCGAGCAGCGTGAAGGTGGCGCCCGAGCCGACGGCCGGAACCTTCAGCGCCTGGTCGCCCCAGATCAGACGGGTGGTGCCGTCCAGCAGGGTGGCCATGCCGAGGGTGGTGACCAGGTGGGCGTGCGCACCCCTGACCGGGCGGATCGCGACGAACTCCTCGACCAGGGCGATGAGGCCGACCCCGACCGCCGCGACGACGAAGATCAGCGCGACCGGAAGTTCGGCGACGACCAGGCCCCAGTAGGTCACGAAGATCGCGAACATGGTGAGCTGCGCGTGTGCGAAGTTGAACGTGGTGTACGCGATGAAGACCACGTTGTAGCCGAGGGCGATCAGGGCATAGACGGCCCCGATCGACAGGCCGGACCAGATCGGTGTCACCGCACCTCCTTGTGGTCGCCGTGGCGGCGGTCACGCCGTTTCGGGAACTATAGCGAGCCAACCAAGCGCTTGCTACCATCCCCGACAAAGTCGCCTCGTCCGATGTCGGGGAGTCGCCGATGGGTGCCACGCCGGCCCTGCCGCTCGGGATCTCTCCCCGGGTCCCCCACTGGCTGGCCGCACACGTGCCCGGGCTGCGACCGCCGGTCGGGTTCGCCCGGATGCCGGGCGGGCGCTCGAACCTCACGTACCTGGTCACCGACGCCGCGGGGGTGCGCCGGGTACTCCGCAGGCCACCGCTGGGGTCACACGCGGCGACCGCGCACGACGTCCTCCGCGAGGCGCGCCTGCTCGACGGCCTCGCGGGCGAGGTGCCGGTGCCCGCCGTCCTCGCCGTCTGCGCGGACGACACGGTCACCGGCGCGCCCTTCGTGGTGCTGGAGTACCTCGACGGCCTGGTGCTGCGTGACCCGACGGGCGTCGAGGCGTCACTGGGCGTGGCGCAGCGTCGACTGGTGGGGCCGGCGCTGATCGACGCGATGGTGGCGCTGCACCGGGTGGAGCCGGACCGGGTCGGCCTCGGTGCCCTGTCGGCGCGCCGGGACCACGTGGCGCGGCAGCTGCGCCGGTGGTACGAGAACTGGCGGCGCGGTGGCACCCGCGAGCTGCCCGACCTTGAGGTGGCGCACGCGCGCCTGGCCGAGTCCGTGCCCGAACAACGCCGCACCGCCGTCGTACACGGCGACTACCGGCTGGACAACTGCGTGCTGGGCCCGTCGGTGGCGGTGCGGGGCATCCTCGACTGGGAGCTGACCACCGTCGGCGACCCGCTGGTCGACCTGGGACAGTTCCTCGTCTACTGGGCGGAACCGGCCGACGACCACACCGCGTTGTACACGCCACCGACCCGGGTCCCCGGCTTCTCCACCCGCGCCGAGCTGGCCGAGCGGTACTGCGCGGCGACGGGCGAGGACCCGGCCGCGCTGGACTACTACCTCGCCTTCAGCTGGTGGAAGACCGCCTGCATCGTCGAGGACGTCTACACCCGGGTACGCCGCGGCGCCATGGGGGTCACGGACCGCTCCCCCGAATCGTTCGCGGAGCAGGCCGCGGCGCTGGCCGCGCAGGCCCGACGGGCGACGGCGCGGATCGTCGCGCCCGGGCGACGTCCGGCGGGGCGGATCCACGGGACGCGGACGTGCCCGCCCGGCCGGTGAGCCGTCCACCGTGGTGTGGTGCGCGAGCGATGGACGCCGGGGCGCCGACGGTCGTCCTCCTCACCCGTCCCGGGACGCCGGTGTCCCGACGAACCCGCGGGCCACCCGGGAGAGCCGCGGTGCGGACCGCCGGCCCGGTGAAATCGACGCGCCACGCAACACCGATATAACAAGCGCTTGGTAGGCTTGCCCATGCCCGACCGCCACAGGCGCCGTCATCGATACTACAGCCATCGATGGCGTGGCACCGAGCGCCGCCGGTGGCGGTGGCCGTACGCCTCGGGCCGAACGCGAGTGTCCCGTCTAGTTGTCTGCGAGGAAACATTGGCGCGAGAGCCTGGAGACCGGCGCGAGACGATCCTCGGCACCGCCGCAGCCCTGTTCGCCCGCAAGGGAGTGGCGGCGACCACGGTGCGCCAGATCGCCGATGAGGTCGGCATCCTCTCCGGCAGCCTCTACCACCACTTCGACTCGAAGGAGGCCATGGTCGACGAGATCATCTCGTCGTTCCTACGGGACCTCGAGGAGAGGTACGCGAAGGTGCTGGCCCAGGAGGTCGACGCGCGCGCCCGGCTGCACGACCTGATCGTGGCGTCGTTGGAGGTGGTCGAGGCGCACCCGCACGCCGCCGAGATCTACCAGAACGACGTCAACTACCTGCTGGGGATCGAACGCTTCAGCTACCTGCGCAACGCCGGCCGGCAGGTGCAGGACACCTGGCTCAGGGTGATCGAGGCCGGCATCGCCGAGGGTGTGTTCCGGGGCGACCTGGACGCGAAGATCCTCTATCGGCTGATGCGGGACGCGGTGTGGCTGTCGGTGCGCTGGTTCAAGCCGAGCAAGGGCTACCCGATCGCCAAGCTGGCGGAGGATGCCACCGCGCTGTTCCTGGACGGCCTCACCGCCAAGAGCGCGTGAGCGTGGGCGGCGCCGGGTCCCCGGCGCCGCCCGCCCACTCAGGAGAGCCGCTCCAGCACCATCGCCATCCCCTGACCACCCGCGGTACACATGGTCTCCAGGCCGAACTGCTTGTCGCGGAAGCGCAGCGCGTTGATCAGGGTGGTGGCGATCCGGGCGCCGGTCATGCCGAAGGGGTGGCCGAGTGCGATCGCCCCGCCGTGGACGTTGACGCGTTCCGGGTCCACGCCGAGCATCCGGTAGGACGGGATGACCTGCGCGGCGAACGCCTCGTTGATCTCGACGAGGTCGATGTCCCCGACCGACAGCCCCGCGTTCGCCAACGCCCGCCGGCTCGCCTCCACCGGCCCCAGGCCCATGATCTCGGGGCTGAGCGCGGAGACCCCGGTGGACACGATCCGTGCCAGCGGGGTGATCCCGAGCTCGCGCGCCCGGACGTCGCTCATCACCACCACGGCCGCGGCACCGTCGTTGAGCGGACAGCAGTTGGCCGCGGTGACCGTTCCGTCCGGACGGAAGACGGGCTGCAGCGTGCTCACCTTCTCCAGGGTCACCCCGGTGCGTGGCGAGTCGTCCCGGCTGACCACCCTGCCGTCCGGCAGGGTCACGGGTGTGATGTCGATGTCCCAGAAGCCGGCGGCCGCCGCCTGCTCGGCCAGGTTCTGGCTGCGTACGCCGAACTCGTCCTGCTCACGGCGGCTGATGTTGTACCGCTGGGCGACGTTCTCCGCGGTCTGCCCCATGGCGATGTAGACATCGGGCTCCTCGCCCAGCTCGCGCGGGTCGCGCCACACCTCGGCACCGCCGCGCGCGCGCCGGGCGGAGCGCTCCTCGGCGGCGGCGTACCGGGGGTTGTGGGTGCCCGGCGCGCCGTCGGCCTTGCCCCGGTCGTACCGGGAGACGACCTCCACGCCGACCGCGCCGAAGGCGTGCCCCTCCCCCGCCCTGATGGCGTGGAAGGCCATCCGGATGGCCTGCAGGGACGAGGCGCAGTACCGGTGCACCACGGTGCCGGGCACATCGTCCAGGCCCAACTGGAGCGCGACCATCCGGCCGAGGTTGTACCCCTGCTCACCGGCCGGCTGCGCGCACCCGACCACCACGTCGTCCAGCTCGTGCGGATCCAGCGCGGGCACCTGCGACAACGCCGCCCGCATCATCGCGGTGGCGAGATCGTCGGCCCGCATCTCGGTCAGTGACCCCTTGTGCGCCCGCCCGATCGGCGAACGAGCGGCGGCCACGATCACGGCTTCTGGCACGAATGCCCCCTACTCTCGGCCGATCAACCGCCGGTGGCGGTGGCCCGTCACCCCGGCGACGGGCCGCCCTCCCGGCCGGCTGACCCGATTCCGGCTCTCAACCTAACAAACGCTTGGTCCATATACCGCGTGGTGCGGCACCCCGACACCTGGCACGTCACAGCCCGGCCCGTGCGGCGATCACCCGCCGCAGCGCCACCTCGTCCCCCAACAGCAGCCGGTTCGCCGTCGCCCGTTTGAAGTACAGGTGGGCGTCGTGCTCCCAGGTGAACCCGATACCGCCGTGCAGCTGGATGCTCTCCGCGGTCACCTGGTAGGCGGCCCGGGTGGCGACCAGCTTCGCCACCGGCGCGGCGACCGTGAACTCGTCGGTACCGGCCACCCGCAGCGCGTACCAGGCGCTGGAGATCGCCGACTCCACGGCGACCGCCAGGTCGGCGACGCGGTGCCGCAGCGCCTGGAAGTGCGCCAGGGGCACCCCGAACTGCCTGCGCGTCCTCAGGTAGTCGATGGTCAGGTCCAGGCTGGCCCGGGCGACGCCGACCGACTCCACGGCGAGCCCCGACCACAGCAGATCCAGGGCCCGCCACACGTCACGGCCGACCAGTGTCGCCGGGGCGGCGGCGAACTCCAGCCGCGCCTGCCGCCGGGTCAGGTCCAACGTGTCGTGCGGCGTACACCGCAGGTCCCCGGCGCGGACCGCGAACAGACCCGGCTCGCCGTCGCAGACCGCCACCACGACGACCACGTCGGCGACCGCGCCGTCGAGCACGTGCTCCTTGATCCCGTCGACGAGGTAACCGTCGCCGACACGCCGTGCGGTGCAGCTCCACCGCCCCGAGATCCAGTCCCCGCCGGGTTCGGCCAGCGCCAGCGTGGCGATGACACTGCCGTCGGCCAGTCCGGGAAGCAGATCGGCGGCGAGCGCAGGGTCCACGGCCGCCGAGGCGGTGACCGTGGAGAGGTACGGCGTGGGCAACAGCACCCGCCCGGCCTCCTCCAGGACGACGCCGAGCTCCACCTCGGACGCACCGAAGCCGCCGTGCTCCTCGTCGATCGCCAGCGCCGTCACCCCCAGCTCACCCGCGAGGCGCCGCCAGAGCTCGGCGTCGAAGCCGTCCGCGGCCCGTACCCGCTCGGAGGTGGCGTACCGGGTCAGGAAGGCCCGCACCGTGTCGCGCAGGTCCGCCTGTTCGGCGGTGAATCCGAAGTCCACCCGCTCCCCCTAGCTCCGCGGCACCCGACCGAGCAGCCGGTCGGCGATGACGTTGCGCTGAATCTCGTTGGACCCGCCGTAGATGGTGTCGGCCCGGGTGAAGAGGAAGAGGCGCTGGGCGTCGCTGAGGCCGCCGTCGGCGAGCGTCGCCGCGGCCCCGACGGCGCTCATCGCGAGCTCGCCGAGACGCTGGTGCCACGGCGCCCAGAGCAGCTTGGACACCGACGCCTCCACGCCGGGCAGGTCCCCCTCCGGGGTGCCCAGCGTGCGCAGCGCCTGGTGGCGCAGCACCTGCAACCCGACCCAGGCGTCCACCGCGGCGTCCCGCCACACCGGGTCGTCGTACGCGCCACTGGCCCGGGCGGCGGCGAACACCTCGTCCAGCTCGCGGGCGAACCCGATCTGCTGGCCGAGGGTGGCCACGCCACGCTCGAACGCGAGGGTCCCGGTCGCCACGCGCCAGCCGTCGCCCGGCGCGCCGACGATGTTCTCCGCGGCGGTCACCGCCCCGTCGAAGAAGACCTCGTTGAACTCCGAGGTACCGGTGATCTGGGTGATCGGCCGTACCTCGATGCCCGGCTGGTCCATCGGCACCAGCAGGTACGACAGCCCGCGGTGCCGGGGCGCGTCCGGGTCGGTGCGGGCCAGCACGAAGCACCAGTCGGCGATGTGCGCCAGCGACGTCCACACCTTCTGCCCGGTGATCCGCCAGACGTCGCCGTCCCGGACCGCACGCGTCTGCACCGAGGCGAGGTCGGAGCCGGCGTTCGGCTCGGAGTAGCCCTGGCACCAGAACTCGACTCCCGCGGCGATCGACGGCAGGAACCGACGCCGCTGCTCCTCGGTGCCGAACGCGATCAGCGTGGGGGCGAGCAGGTACTCGCCGATGTGGCTCAACCGGCCCGGGCCGCCGGCCCGGGCGTACTCCTCGAAGAAGATCACCTGTTGCGCGATGGTCGCCCCGCGTCCGCCCACGGACCGGGGCCAGCCCAGCCCGATCCAACCGGCCGCGCCCAGCTCGCGCTCCCAGCGCATGCGCAGCTCGATGTTCTCGTGCTCCCGACCGGGACCGCCGGATCCGACCAGCGCGGCGAACTCCCCGGTCAGGTGGGCGGCAAGCCACTCGCGGACGCGCTGGCGGAACTCGGCGTCCGGCAGGTTGGCGATGTCGTCGACCGGGGACATCTCAGGCTCCGTAGACCGGGGCCGGGGCCGGGGCCTTGCGGATCAGCTCGCGGACGACCGGGCCCAGCTCCTCGGGGCGCCACCGCCGGCCGGCGTCGATCACCTCGCCGTGCTGCCAACCGTCGGCGACGCTGACCGCGCCGCCGGCGACCTCGAACACCCGCCCGGTGACGTCACCGGCCTCCTCGCTGGCCAGCCAGACCACCAGGGGCGACACGTTCTCCGGGGCCATCGCGTCGAAGCCGTCGGACGGGGCGCGCATCGCGTCGGCGAAGACCGCCTCGGTCATCGCGGTCCGCGCGGACGGGGCGATCGCGTTGACGGTGACGCCGTAGCGGGCCAGCTCCACGGCGGCGACGACGGTGAGCGCGGCGACCCCCGCCTTGGCCGCCGCGTAGTTGCTCTGACCGACGCTGCCCATCAGCCCGGCACCGGAGCTGGTGTTGACCACCCGCGCGGCGACCGGCTCGCCGGCCTTGGCGCGATCCCGCCAGTACGCCGCGGCGTGCCGCAGGGGCGCGAAGTGCCCCTTGAGGTCGACCCGCACCACCTCGTCCCACTCCGCCTCGGACATGTTGACCAGCATCCGGTCACGCACGAGGCCGGCGTTGTTCACCAGCGCGTCCAGTCGACCGTAGGTCTGCGTCGCGACGGCGATCAGTGACCGCGCGTAGTCCCAGTCGGCGACGTCACCGACGCTCGCCACGGCGCTGCCGCCCGCGGCCCGGATCTCGCGGACCACGTCGTCGGCTGCCGGACCGATGTCGTTGACCACCACGCGGGCGCCCGCGGCGGCGAACGCCAGGGCGTGGGCCCGTCCGAGCCCCTGCCCGGCGCCGGTCACCACGACCACCCGTCCCGATCCGCTCATCGTCATCCTCCCGTGCGATTCCCCGTTAGCCTACCAAGTGCTTGCTTGGTAGCCTAGTCCGATGATCGATGACTTCTCGGGACGCCCCGGTGCCGCCGTCGTGGCCGGCGCGACCGGCGGCATCGGCCAGGCCGTCGCCCGGATGCTCGCCGCGCGCGGCAGCGCGGTCGCCCTCACCTACCACCGGAACGCCGACGCGGCCGACGAACTCGTCGACGCGCTTCCCCGTGCCGCCGCCTGGCAACTCGACCTGACCGACGCGCAACGCTGTACGGCCGTACTCGCCGAGGCCGCCGAGCGCTTCGGCGGGTTGCACACCGTCGTCTACGCCGCCGGCCCACACGTACCCATGGTCCACCTCAGCCGGGTCGACCCGGCGACCTTCCGCACCCAGCTGGAGCAGGACGCACTCGGCTTCTTCCACCTGGTGCACGCCGCGCTGCCGTACCTGAGACACAGCCGGGGCAGCCTGGTCGCCGTCACCACCGCCGCCACCCGGCGCTACCCCGTCCGCGACGGGCTGTCCGCCGGGCCGAAGGGCGCGGTCGAGGCGCTGGTCCGGGGGATCGCCGCCGAGGAGGGGCGGTACGGCGTCCGCGCCAACTGCGTGGGCCCCGGGATGCTGACCGACGGCATGGCCGCCCGCCTGATCGCGTCGGGCGACCTCGACGAGCGGGCACTGGCGGTCACCCGCGGCAACATCCCGCTGCGCAGGTTCGGCACCGCCGACGACGTCGCGGAGGCGGTCTGCTTCCTGGCCAGCGACCGCGCCCGCTTCATCACCGGCCAGCAACTCGACGTCGACGGCGGCTACACCGTCTGAACCCGGGGCGCAGGCCGGGCGCCCGGCACCGGACCCGGGCCGCCCGCGCCGCCGCCACGCGGGCGAAACCCCGGCGACCCGGTGCCCCCCGTGGGCGGCGCGAGGGCCGCCGGGACCGGGACCGCCCGCCGGTTGGCGTCAGGCCGGGGCGGCCAGCCGGAACTTCTGGATCTTCCCGCTCGGGGTACGGGGAAAGTCGTCGACGATCGACACCCGGCGGGGCACCTTGTAGTTGGCCATCTTCTCCCGGCAGAACGCGATCAGCTCCTCCGGGGTGAGGGCACCGCCACGCCTGGGCCGCACGAACGCGTGCCCCACCTCGCCCAGCCGCGCGTCCGGCATGCCGACCACGGCCACCTCCGCGACCGCCGGATGCTCGGCGATCAGGCGCTCCACCTCGGCCGGGTAGACGTTGAAGCCACCGACCACGAACATGTCCTTGAGCCGGTCGGTGACCCGCAGGTAGCCGTCCTCGTCGAGCCAGCCGACGTCGCCGGTGTGCAGCCAGCCGTCGCGGTCGATCGCCTCCGCGGTGGCGGCCGGGTCCTCGAAGTAGCCGACCATCACGTTGTAGCCACGCACCACGATCTCGCCGGTCTCGCCGGGCGGCAGCAGTCGACCACCCGCGTCCATGATGGCGACCTCGGTGCCGGGGATCGCCTTGCCGCAACTGGTCGAGAGGCGGTGCTGGTCGGTGTCGGGCGGGCAGACGGTCGCCGTGCCACAGCTCTCGGTCAACCCGTACGCGGTGATCACCGTCTCGAAGCCGAGATCCGTGCGCATCCGTTCGAGCAGCGGCACGGGTACCACGGTGGCACCGGTGACCGCCAGCCGCACCGAGCTCAGGTCGTACTCGCGGAACCGGGGGGAGTCCAGGATCGAGGTGTAGACGGTCGGCGCGCCCGGGAAGACGGTGATCCGCTCACGCTGGATGAGCTCCAGGGCGTGGTCCACGTCGAAGACCGCCATCGGCACCATCGTCGCCCGCCGGATCAGGCAGGCCAGCAGCCCGGCCCGGTAGCCGAAGCTGTGGAAGAACGGGTTGACGAGCAGGTAACGGTCCCCGCGCCGCAGCCCGACCATGTCCGACCAGGCCTCGTCGACCCGCAGGTTGGAGCCGTGGGTGACCATGGCTCCCTTGGGATACCCGGTGGTGCCGGAGGTGAACAGGATGTCCGCCACGTCGTCCGGCCGTATCCCGGCGATCCTGCGCTCGACCTCCTCGGCGCGGGTCGCGTCGGCCGCGGCGAGGAAGTCGTCGAAGGACAGCGCCACCGGGTCGTCGGTGGCGTGGACCGTGACGACGGTACGCAGGTGCGGCAACGCCGGGACGGGCAACCCGTCGGCCGCGGGCCGCGGATCGTCGCCGCGCAGCGCGGCGAGGTAGTTGTTACCGAGGAAGCCGTCGTCGACGATCAGCAACGTGGCCCGGACCCGGCCGATCGCGTACCGGGCCTCCTCGCCCTTGAACCGGGTGTTGACCGGCACCAGGATCCCACCGGCCGCCAGGATGCCCAGGGCGGCGACGACCCAGCGGTGGGAGTTCGGCGCCCAGATCGCGGCCCGGTCGCCCGGTTGCAGGCCGTGCGCCGCCGCGGCCCGCGCGAAGCGGGTGACCTCGGCGTCGAGCTGGGCGTAGGTCAGCCGTACGTTCCCGTCGACGACGGCTTCGATCGAGGCGGCGTCGGCCGCCGCCGCCCGCAGGCACGCGGGAATCGTCGTCAGGTCAGCATGATCCGCGGTTGCCACGCACGCCTCCATGCCTCGGGCCCGGTCGTCAGCAGGGTGATCCTACCGAGCCAACCAAGCGCTTGCTAGCGTCAGGCGGGTGGAACCGGTGGTCGCGCCGACGCCAACCGCTGGTCGCCGGCCACGTCCCGGGCCGCTGCCGAACCCCCACCCAGCAACGCGCGGACGGCCCGGGCGTTCTCCCGCACCAGCGTGGCGCGCTCCGCCCCGCTGCGGGCGAGCGCCACCGGAAGATTCCCGCCCGCCACCAGCACCGGCCCGGCGGCCAGGTTGGCCAGCCCCTCGGCCGCGACCTGGTCGGGCTCGGCGACCCCGGGAAGGTCCAGCCGCACACCGGCCCGCCGCATGGCCGGGGTACGGGTGACCCCGAGCACCAGCTCCAGCACGTCCACCCCGTACGGCTGCAACTCCAGCCACAGCCCCTCGGCGAAGATCCGGCTGAACGCCTTCGCCGCGGCGTAGACGCCGATGTCGGCGTGACCCAGGTAGCCGGCCAGCGAACCGACCAGCAGGATGCCGCCGCGCCCACGGGCCTTGAGTCGACGTCCGAAGTGCCGACACAGCAGCAGCGGAGCGGTGATGTTCAGATCGATGACCCGCTGCACCCCGACGGGGTCGGACTCGACGAACTCGCCCCGGTGGGTGTTGGCGCCGGCGTTGTAGATCAACAGCCCGACGTCCAGGTCGTCGGTCGCCACGCGGATCCGCGTCAGCGCGTCGGGCGCGGTCAGATCCTGTTCGACGGTACGGACCCGCACGCCACGGCCGCGTACGGCGGCGGCCGTGGCGGCCAGCGGTCCCGGCCGACGCGCGATCAGCACGAGGTTCACGCCGGCCCGGGCCAGGTGGTCGGCGAAGGCCGCGCCGACGCCCTCCGACCCGCCGGCGACAACCGCCCACGGCCCGTACCGCTCGCGGTCGAACTCCCGGTCGGACGCCTGCCGGCCGCTCACCGCCGCGTCACCTCCGTCCCGCCGCCGGGCGCCTCCCCCGGCCCGTCGAACCAGTCCCAGCGCCACGGCTCGACGGTGCGCAGCGGACCGGTCAGCAGGGCCCGCTCGCGGCCGGCGGGATCCGGGGGCGGGTCGGCCGCCCGCCACCACCCGGGTTCCCGGGCGGCCAGTTCGGCGGCGACCGCGACCGGGTCGGCGTCCAGGTAACAGAGGAGGATGCGGACGTCCAGACCGGTCAACGGCTGCCGCCCGCCGTCCGCGGCGTCCCCGGAGAGCGACTCGCTGCGGAACAACCAGGCGCCGGCGACCCCGGGCAGGTCGAGCAGTTGCGGGATCCGGATCCGGTCGTACCAGTCGAAGAGCTCCCCGGCCGAGCCGGTCGACTCGTCGACCGCGGTGACGAAGACCTGGACGCCGGTGTGCGGCCGGAACGGCAGCGCGGCGGTGGAGACGCGGACCCGCGGGTGCACGTACCCCCTGACCGGCCGGAAGATTCCCATCAGCGGTCGGCGGGTCCACCGCAGGTCCGGCCGCCGGCCCTGCTGGCGCGTCGTCTCGCCCAGCTCCCTCCACTGCCGGATGCTCTGCTCCGCCGGCTCGGCGAACCAGTACATCGCCAGGTAGTCGACGTCGCGCAACAGCCGGTCCGCGGTGCCGACCGCCCGGCAGTCCGGCGACCGCACCCAGCGGTCGCCGTGGACGACGCCGGGCAGGGCCAGGTTCTCGGGACGGTGGTCGAGCTGGTGCCAGGCGTTGTAGTCCCGGTGCCGGCGGGGATCGGTCACGCTCGGGAAACCGAAGAACACCCGGGTCGCCGTCGCTGGGGTGGTCATCGCCACCGCTCCGGGTGCCGCGCCATTGGCGGCTCGGGATCGCGCGGCAGCCCCAGCAGCCGCTCGCCGATGATGTTCAGCTGCACGTCCGTGGTGCCCCCGGCGATGGACAACGCCCGGGTGTTGAGGAACCGCCAGGTGACGTTGCGCTGCCGGGGCTCCACCGTCAGCGCCTCGGCGCCCCGCCAGTCCATGGCGGTCTCCCACACCTGTTGGACGTGCTCCACGCCGAGCAGCTTCGCGACACTCGACTCCGGTCCCGGTTGCTGGCCGGACACCGCGCGCAACGCCTGGCGGAGCCCGAGAAGCTGACCGGACTGCCCGTCGCAGAGGATCTGGCCCAGAACGCACAGCCGGTGGTCGTCGACCACCTCGGGGCTCGTTCGCGCCAGCTCCAGCAGATGCTCCCCACCCGCGCCCCGCGCCGGGTCGAAGGAGAGCGACACCCGCTCGTTGCTCAGCGTGGTACGGGCGATCGTCCAGCCCTCCCCCGGCCGGCCGACCAGCATCGCGTCGGGAACGAACACGTCGTCGAGGAAGACCTCGTTGAACAGCGACTCACCGGTCAGCTCACGCAGCGGCCGGACCTCGATGCCCGGGCTGCTCATCTCGACCAGGAAGTAGGACAGGCCCCGGTGCTTGGGCGCCGTCGGGTCGGTGCGCGCGAGGCAGATGCCCCACTGGGCCTCGCGTGCCAGCGAGGTCCAGACCTTCTGGCCGCGCAGCCGCCAGCCGCCGGCCACCCGTTCGGCCCGGGTGGCGAGCCCGGCCAGGTCCGAGCCGGCCCCGGGCTCGCTGAACAGCTGGCACCAGACCAGGTCGCCCCGCAGCGTCGGGGGCAGGAAACGCCGTTTCTGCTCCTCGCTGCCGTACGCGATCAGGGTCGGGACCACCCAGTCACCGATCACCATGTCGGGCGGTCGCAGCCCGGCGGCCCGCAACTCCTCGGCGATGATCACTTGCGTCACCGCGTCCGCGCCCTTGCCCCACGGTGCGGGCAGGTGGGGCGCGGTGTAGCCGCGCGCCGCCAGGTACGCCCGGCGCTCCGCGCCGTCGAGCGCCCGCGCCGGTTCGAGCTCGGCCCGCACGTCGGCGCGAACCGCGCCCGCCGTCTCCTCGGGCAGGTCGACCGACAGGGTACGCCCGACCCCGGCGAGACGGAGCTCGGCCACCCGCCGCCACCACCGCGCGGTCGGACCGAGCAGGAGCCGGAGTGCCTGCGCCCGACGCAGGTACCGGCCGGCGTCGTGCTCCCAGGTGAAACCGATGCCGCCGAGGGTCTGGATGCAGTCCTTGGCGACCGCGAACCCCGCCTCGACGCTGGTCGCCCCGGCCACCGCGGCGGCCAGTGCCGCCTCGTCCGCCGCCGCGCGGCCGCTCGGCCCGGCGGCCCGGGCGGCGTCCTGGGCCCGGGCGGCGTCCCAGGCGCAGGCCCGGGCCTGCTCCGCCCGGACCAGCATCCGCGCGCACCGGTGCTTGACCCCCTGGAACTGTCCGATCGGGCGCCCGAACTGCTCCCGCACCCTCGCGTGGTCCGCCGCCGTCGAGGTCGCCCAGTCCGCGATCCCGGAGGCCTCCGCCGCGAACAGCGTGGCGGCGAGGTCCACCGGCAGCCGCGCGTCCAGACCGGTGAGCACGTCGTCGGCGGGAACGTGGACGTCCTCGGCGTGCACGCGGGCCAGCCGCCGGGTCAGGTCGTAGCTGGCCACGTCCTCGACGGTGAGCGCGGCACGCCGCAACACCACCCAGGTCCGCTCCGTGCGGTGCGTGACCGGGAGCACGAACAGGTCGGCCACCTGACCGCCGAGCACCGGCGCGGAGGTACCGGACACCGTCAGCCCACCCGGGGCGGCGGCGGTGGCGGTGAGCGCACCGGGTTCGAGCGCGACCGCCCCGACCGCGGTGCCCGCCGCCAGCGCCGCGAGCTCGGTGCGGTGCGCGGCCGCGTGCAGGACGGCACCGGCGACGACGGTGGGGAGGAACGGCCCGGGTACCAGGGCCCGGCCGAACTCCTCGAGCACCACCGCGAGTTCGAGCAGACCGTAACCGGCCCCGCCGACGTCCTCGGGAAGGTGGAGGCCGAGCAGGCCCTGCTCGGCCAGCGCGGGCCAGAACGGGGGAAGCTCCTCGGTCGGCGCGTCGACGGCGGCGCGTGCCACGGCCGGCGGCGCGTACCGCGCGGCGAACGACCGCGCCGAATCCCGCAGCGCCCGGTGCTCCGGGCTCAGTCCGATGGTCATGCCGGTTGCTCCGTGGCTGCGGCGGACGTCACCGTGGCGTCGAGCTCGGCGACGGTGTGCGCGGCGAAGGTGCGGCGGGGATCCCGCCCGGAGAAGTACCCGGTGAGCTGCCCGGCAAGCTCGTCGACGGTGAACGCCCCGCCGGCCGCGGTGAACGTCCGCTCGACCGTCGGCGCGGCGAGCAGGGCCACCATGTCGCCGTACACGACGAACACCTGCCCGTTGATCGCCTCGGCGGCCGGTGAGGCGAGGTAGGCCACGAAGGTGGCCACCCGCTCCGGCGCCAGGATGTCCAGCCCGCCGCCCGTCGGACGCTCCCCGAAGACCTGCGCCGTCATGCCGGTACGGGCACGCGGGCAGATCACGTTGGCGCGCACGCCGTAGCGGGCGAGACCGCGGGCGGTGGACAGGGTCAGCGCGGTGATGCCCGCCTTGGCGGCCGAGTAGTTCGGCTGGGCGACCGCGCCGAGCAGACCCGCCTCCGAGGAGGTGTTGATGACGCGCGCGTAGACCGGGCCGCCGGCCTCCTTGCTCGCGCGACGCCAGTACGCGCCGGCCGCGCGGGACACCGCGGCGTGGCCCTTGAGGTGGATCCGCACCACCTCGTCCCAGTCGGACTCGGTGAGGTTGAACAGCATCCTGTCCCGCACCACGCCGGCGTTGTTGACCACGATGTCGAGGCCGCCGAAGCTGTCCAGCGCCGTGCCGACGAGCCGGTCGCCGATCGACCAGTCCCCGACGTCGGCGACCACCGCGACCGCCTCCCCGCCCGCCGACCTGATCTCGGCCGCCACCTCCTCGGCGGTCGGACCGATGTCGTTGACCACCACCCGGGCCCCGCTGGCCGCGAGCGCCAGCGCCTCGCTGCGGCCCAGCCCGGCCCCGGCACCGGTGACGACCGCGGTGCGTCCGGCCAGGCTCGTCGACTCGCTCATGTCGTGCTCCATGTCCTGATCTCGTTCGGTGCGACGGCTGCCCCGCCGCCGTCGCCGCTAGGGCAGGTAGCCGGTCCTGGTCACGGGTTCGGCCGGGCCGGTCAGCCGCGCCGCGGCCAGGCGCAGGCCGGCCAGCAGCGCGTTGCGCAACTCCCGTGGGTCGACGACCTCGTCGTAGGTCACCGAGGCTGCCAGCCGCCACGGGCCGGCCGCCTCGGTGTCCACCAGCGCCCGTTGGGTCTCGGCGTCCGCCTTGGCGGTCCGGCCGCCGACGGCCGCCGGGATCCCGCCGAGGATCACCCCGGGAAACGCGAGGGAGACGGTCTGCCCGTCGAACGCGTTCATGCCCATCACCGAGCTGCCGAAGCCGAACGCCTTGCGGACCGTCACGTGCAGTTTCGGCACGCCGCACCGGTGCTGGGCGGCGAACATCCGGGCGGCGGCCCGCAGGATGCCGGCGCGTTCGGACGCGCTGCCGGGCAACACCCCGGGGTTGTCGGCCAGCATCACCAGCGGCAGGTGGAACGCGCTCGTGACCTCGATGAACCGGGCGGCCTTGGTGGCGGCCGCGACGTCGACGGCACCGGCCCGGACCATCGGCTGGTTGGCCACCACCGCGACGGCCCGCCCGCCCAGCCGGGCCAGGGCCGTGATGACCGCCGGCCCGTACGCCGGCTGCAGCTCGAACAGCGACCCGGCGTCGAACAGGCAGGCCAGCACGGCCCGCATGTCGTACGGGCGGCGGGGGTTGGGCGGGATGATGTCGAGGAGTTCGGTCAGGACCCGCTCGCCGACGTCTCCGGTGTCGCCCGCCGGCGGGTGCTGCCAGGCGTTGGAGGGGAGGTACGACAGGTAGCGGCGGGCCTGCGCCAGGGCGTCGTCGACGTCGGCGGCGACGTTGTGCGCGACCCCGCTCGCGACCGCGTGCACCGCGGGCCCGCCCAGCTCCTCCTTGGTGACCTGCTCGCCGGTCGCGTCGGCCACCAGGGGCGGTCCCGCCGCGAACAGCGCCGCCGCGCCGTCGACCATCACCACGAAGTCCGACAGCGGCGCCGCCAGCGCGCCGTGGCCGGCCGACGGGCCGGTCACGATCGACACCGTCGGGACCAGGCCGGCCAGCTCGGCGAGCGCCATCAGGTCGTTGGGCGCCGGTCGGTGGGGGGCGAGGGCGTTGGTGGCGCGGTGGCCGGCGCCCTCGAGCATCAGCACCAGCGGTACGCGCTCCTGCCGGGCGAGGAGGGCCAGGCGGGCCCGCTTCGAGCCGTTGGGGACGCCAATCGAGCCGCCGGCGACGGTGAAGTCCTCGGCCCCGACGAGCACGGGCCGGCCGTCGACCAGTCCGGAGCCGGCGACGAAGGCGTCGGCGGGGACGGTGCCGTCGCCGGCCAGGGTGCCGAGCTCGACGAAAGTGCCGGGATCCAGCAGCCGCGCGACGCGGGTACGGGCGTCGACCCCGCCACGGTCCCGGTACCGGGCCAGCTTCTCCGGCCCGCCCATGGCACGCGCGGCGGTCCGGCGCCGGTCCAGGTCGGCCAGCAGCGGCGCCCACGCCCGTCGGTTGTCGGCGGCCGTCATCGCCGCCCCGCGATCTCGTGACGCTTCACCTTCCCCGTGGCGTTGCGCGGCAGGGGTGTGGTGGTGAGCGTCCACCTCGTGGGGACCTTGTAGCGGGCGATCTGCCCGGCGGTGTAGGCGCGCAGCTCGTCGGCGGTGACCACGGCGCCGTCGGCGAGGACGACGTGCGCCGCCACCTCCTCGCCCAGGTCGTCGTGGGGTACGCCGTAGACGACGCACTCGGCGACGGCGGGGTGCTCGGCGAGGACGTTCTCCACCTCGACGGGGTAGACGTTCTCCCCGCCGCGCAGGATGAGGTCGCTGCGGCGGCTGCTGACCCGCAGGTACCCGTGCTCCATCACGCCCAGGTCCCCGGTGTGCAGCCACCCGTCGGCGTCGATCGCGGCGGCGGTCGCTGCCGGGTCGTTCCAGTAGCCCAGCATCACCTGGGGTCCCCGCAGGCAGATCTCACCCTCGACCCCGTCGGGTACCCGGTTGCCGTCGGCGTCCCTGATCTCGACGTCCACGGTGACGACGGGCCGGCCGACCGTCTGCGGGTGGAGCGCGAGGTCGGCGGCGGTGGCGAGGGTCGCGGCGGTCGACGACTCGGTGAGGCCGTACGTCGTGCCGAGCGAGGTGGCCACGGCCGGCAGCAGCTCGCGGACCCTGGCCATGAGCGCGGCAGACGCGGGCGCGGAGCCCAGCGACATGGTCCGCAGCGAGGACAGGTCGTAGCCGGACAGGTCGCCGTGCGCGACGAGCCGGCGCGCCATCGTGGGCACCGCGCCCCAGTTGGTGACGCGCTCCCGTTCGATCAGCCGCAGTACCCGGTCGACCTCGAACCGTCCGGTGTAGATGATCGCGGCGTCGCCGACCGCGATGCGGGGCAGCGTCAGGTTGTGCAGGGCCGCGATGTGGAACAACGGGGTGGCCAGCAGGAACCGCCGGGTCCCCGGCGGTGTGCCCAGGGCGGTCGCCACCGCGTCGTTGAACAGGTGGAAGTCACACGCGGCGATCATGTTCCGGTGGCTGTGCAGGGCGCCCTTGGGCCGACCGGTGGTGCCGCTGGTGTAGAGGATGACCGCGGGATCGTCCTCGGCCACGACGCACTCGGGCAGGGGGACGTCGGCGGTGGCGGCGAGCTCCGGGACGTCCTCCTCGACGGACAGCACCGGCACCCCGGGGTCGGTGAGCCGGGCGCGCCGCTCGGCGTCGCTGATCACGAGCTTCGGCTCGCTGTGCCGCATGCCGTACGCGATCTCGCGGGCCGACCAGTGCGCGTTCATCGCGACGGTGATGGCGCCGAGCGAGGCCGCGGCCCAGAACGAGATGATCCACTGGGGGTTGTTCGCGGAGAGGATGGCGACGCGGTCGCCCTTGCCGACGCCGTACCGCTCGCGCAACTGCCGGGCGAGGGAGGCGACGGCCGTCAGATGTTCCGCGAAGGTCAGGCGCTGCTCTCCGCAGACCAGGTACTCGCGGTCCCCGTACCGCGCGGACCCGGCGAGCAGTTCGGTCAGCGACCGGTGCCGGTTCCTGAAGACGCGCATCGGCCGGCCGAGCACGTCCTCCTGCACGACCTCGAAACGTTCGCCCGGGCCGGTGAGGCGATCGATCGCCGCCCGGCGCCGCTCGACGATGTCCCCAGCTTCGTTCATCCCTGCTCCCCTCGGCGGCTGCTGTGTCTCCACCGCGCCTGGTCCGTCAGCGCACCGTCATCTGGCCGCCGTCGACGTTCCACGCCTGGCCGCTGACCCAGGCCCCCTGGTCGCTGGCGAGGAAGACGGCGGTCCAGGCGATCTCCTGCGCGGTGCCGGCCCGCCCGAGCGGCACGTGCTCGGCGACGTACCGTTGCCACGCGTCCGGGGGCTGGTCGTCGAGCCGGCCGGTGTCGGTCACGCCCGGGCAGATGGCGTTCACCCGGATGCCGTGACGGCCGAGTTCCTTGGCCATCGACGAGGTCAGCGACTGTACGGCCGCCTTCGACGCCGCGTACGCGGCCATGTTGGCCCCCATCGACTTCCCGCCGATGGACGAGATGTTGATGATGCTGCCGCCCTGCGCCTGTGCGATGAGCCGCCGCGCGAACGCCCGGCTGACCAGGAACGTCCCGCGCAGGTTGACCCGCAGCACGGTGTCCCACTCGGCGACGGGAAGGTCGACCACGGGTACCCGGTCGTTGCCCCGGGCCGCCGCGGCGTTGTTGACCACGACGTCGACGCGGCCGTACTCGTCGAGCACCGCGTTCGCGAGGTCCTCGACGGCCCGCTCGTCGCCGACGTCGACGACGTGCGGGGTCGCCCGCCTGCCGAGGCGGCGGATCTCGTCGGCGACCGAGTCGATGTCGCGCCACCCCGCCGCCTTCTCGTCGTCGGGGTAGCGGTCCGGGGACCGGCCGGTGCCGGTGACCACCACGTCGCAGCCGGCCCGGGCCAGTTCGACGGCGATGGCCCGGCCGATGGAGCGCATCCGGCCCGCCCCGGTCACCACCGCCACCCTGCCGGCCAGCCCGGTGAGCGCCACCTGGTGTTGCCCGCCCATCGTGCGCGTCAGATCCGCTCGATGATCGCGCCGGTGGCGAGGGCCCCGCCCGCGCAGATCGCGATCATGGCCGTCTGCCCGTCGATGCGCTCAAGCTCGTCGATGGCGGTGGCGATCAGCCGGATCCCGGTCGAGCCGACGGGGTGTCCGAGGGCGATCGCGCCGCCGTTGACGTTGAGCCTGTCCGGGTCGATGTCGTACACCGTCTGGAACGACATGGGCACCGCCGCGAAGGCCTCGTTGACCTCGAACAGGTCGATGTCGTCGAGCGTCATGCCGGTGCGGTCGAGCAGTCGGGCGGCCGCCTGGACGGGCCCGTCGAGCAGGTAGTACGGCTCCGCGCCGACCAGGCACTGGCTGACGATGCGGGCCCGGGGTCGCAGCCCCAGCGCGCGGGCGCGGGCCTCGTCCATCAGGACGGCGACGGCGGCCCCGTCGGAGATCTGCGAGGCCGTGCCGGCGGTGTGCAGCCCGCCCTCCAGCACCGGTCTGAGCGCGGCGAGCGCCTCCATGCTGGTGTCGCGCAGCCCCTCGTCGCGCGTCACCACCGCGGGTTGCGCCCCGTCCGCGCCGGGAACCTCGACCGGGATGATCTGGCGCGCCAACCGGCCGTCCGCCCACGCCTGCCGCGCGCGCTGCTGCGATCGCAGACCGAAGGCGTCGAGGTCGGCGCGGGTGAAGCCGCGCCGGGCCGCGATCCGGTCGGCCGCGACGTACTGGTTGGGCATGTCGTGGGACCAGGAGTCCGGTCGTGGCTGGCCGACGTCCTGCCCGATGTTGGCGCGGAGCGGGATCCGCGACATCATCTCCACACCGCAGGCCATGCCGATGTCGATCGCACCGGCCGCGATCAGACCCGCCACCAGGTGCACCGCCTGCTGCGCCGAGCCGCACTGGCAGTCGACGGTGACGCCACCGGCCTGCTCGGGCAGGCCCGCGTGCAGCCACGCCGTCCGCGTGACGTTGCCGGACTGCTCGCCGACCTGGGTGACGCAGCCGCCGATGACCTGCTCGACCAGGGTCGGGTCCAGGCCCAACCGGTCGAGGATGCCCCGCTGCGCGATGCCGAGCAGTTCGGCGGCGTGCAGTCCGGCGAGTCCGCCGCCCCGCCGCCCGTAGGGTGTGCGGGCCGCGTCGACGATGACCGGGTTACCCATGTGTGTTCTCCTGTGTCTGGTCGTCAGCCGGCCGGACGGTCGGCCGGCTGATCAGTGGTGGTCCTCGGCGGCCAGGTCCGGGGGGACACGAAGATCCCGTCGCCGCGCACGGTGGTCCGCCCGTCGACGCTGATCCGGCCCTCGACCGTCGTCCTGCGTCCGCGCCGGTCCACGACCCGGGCGGTCAGGTCGAGCGGGCGGTCCAACGGGGTCGGCGCCAGATATCGCAGGGTGAGGGTGCCGGTCATGGCGGTGATCCCCATGGCCCGGACCACGGTGCCCATCACCCCGTCCAGCAGCATCGCGCTGTATCCGCCGTGCACCGCGTCCGGAGGCCCTTCGAACAGGGCGGTCGGGGTCAGCGTCCCGCGGGCCACGCCCTCGTCGTCGATCGTCACGACCAGTGGCGCGGCGATCGGGTTGAACCGGCCGAACACCGGGTCGGCGGAGCCGCCCAGCCGCCCCCGGACGGGGCCGACGGGCATCGGTATCCGCAGGCAGCGGTTCCGGGTGGCGGTGACGAGCAGGTCGGTGACCTGCCGCAGCTGTGCCGTGGCGCGCCGCATCTGCGCGGGGGCGACGTCGGCCAGGGCCGCCGCGGAGACGAGCCGGCGTGTGGCGTCGACCAGTTCGGCCAGCTCGCGGTGCCCGTCGGTGACGTCCGCCGCCGGTGCCTCCCACGTGTTCCCGTCGCTCACGGTGTTCCCCGGACCTCCGCCATCCGCCGGCCGGAGGCGTCGCGCGGCACCGGGACCGGGATGGCTGACAGCAGACGCTGCGTGTACTCGTGCGTCGGCGACCGGAAGATCTGCTCGACGTCGCCCTGTTCGACCACGCGGCCCCCGGCCATCACCATCACGCGGTCGGCGATGACCTCCACCAGCGCCAGGTCGTGGCTGACGAACAGGTAGGACAGTCCCCGCTCCTCCTGCAGGTCGCGCAGCAGGTTGAGCACCTGCGCCCGGACGGAGACGTCGAGCGCGGCCACGGGTTCGTCGCAGACGATGAGACTCGGGTCGAGTGTCAACGCCCGGGCGATGGCGACCCGCTGCAGCTGGCCGCCGGAGAGTTCCGCCGGGTAGCGTTCGAGGTACCGGCGGCCGATACCCACCCGGTCCAGCAGCTCGGCGGCACGCCGCAACCGGGCGGCCCGGCCGAGGTCGGTGTGGACGAGCAGTGGCTCGGCGACGGCCTCGGCGACGCTCATCCTGGGGTCCAGGGAGCTGTACGGATCCTGGAAGATCATCTGCATGCGCTGGCGGAGCCGGCGCATCTCCCGCGGGCGAAGCGCCAGCACGTCCACCCCGTCGAACACGATCCGACCGGTGTCCGGCCTGATGAGCCGCAGGACGATCCGGCCGAGCGTGGACTTGCCCGCCCCGGACTCGCCCACCACGGCCAGGCACTCCCCCCTGCCCAGGCTGAGGCTGACGTCCTGGACGGCGGGTATTCGCCGGGTGGGTCGGCCGAGGAGGTTGCGTCCGGTGGCGAAGGTCTTGGAGACCCCGGTGACGTCGAGCAGGCTCATCCGACCGTCACCCCCGAAAGTTCGATCTCGTCGGCACGCACACAGCGGGCCTGTGCCGACGGCCCGACCGGGACGATCTCCGGATGTCGCAGGTCGCACCGGCCCGGGTCCCGGTGCGGGCACCGGACGTGGAACCGGCACCCCGACGGCCAGGAGCCCGGGGCCGGGATGCTGCCGGGGATGGCCGTCAGGCGACGGCCGGCGCGCAGCCCGGGCTTGGGGATCGAGGCCAGCAGGCCCGCGGTGTACGGATGCCGGGGCCGGAAGTAGACGTCGGCGGCGGTGCCCTGCTCGACGACCTCGCCGGCGTACATCACGACGACGCGCTGGCACAGCTCGGCCACCACGGCGAGGTCGTGGCTGACGAACAGCAGCGAGACGCCGGTCTGCTCCTGCAGGTCCCGCAACAGCTGCAGGATCCGTTCCTGCACCGTGACGTCGAGGGCGGTGGTGGGTTCGTCGGCGATCAGCAGGCGGGGATTGCAGGCCATCACCATCGCGATCATCACGCGCTGGCACATTCCCCCACTGAACGAGTGCGGGTAGTCGTGGACCCGCTCCGCCGCCCGCGGGATCTGCACCAGGTCGAGCATCTCCACGGCCCGGGCCCACGCCGCCCGGCGGCCGAGCCCGAGGTGTCGGCGCACCGACTCCGCGATCTGGTCGCCGACGGTGTACGCGGGGTTCAGGCTGCGGGTCGGCTGCTGGAAGATCATTCCCATGCCGGGCCCGCGGAGTCTGCGCCACTCGCGCTCCGGCAACGCGGTCAGCTCCCGGCCGTCGAACCTCACCGAACCACCCGCGACGCGACCGCCGGTCACCCCGGTCAGCCCCATCACCGCGAGCGAGGTCACGGTCTTGCCCGAGCCCGACTCGCCGACCAGTGCGACGGACTCCCCCTGGTCGAGCGTGAACGACACGCCCTGCACCACCGGCGTCCAGCCACCGGAGGCGCTGGGGAACTCCACCGCCAGGTCGCGCACCTCCAGCAGCGGCTGGCCCGCTGTCTTCTGCTCGCGCACGGTCAGTCCTCCTTGCTGCCGGCCGACCGACTGCGCAGCATGCCCTTGCGCACGCCGTCGCCGAGGTAGGTGAAGGCCAGTACGGTGAGGAAGATCATCACGCCGGGTGGCCAGACCAGGTACGGCGCGATGCCCATGTTCGAGGAGGCGGTGGAGAGCATCGATCCCCAGCTCGCCGCCGGCGGTCGGACACCGAGGCCCAGGAAGCTCAGGCTCGCCTCCGCCGCGACCGCGGTCCCCAGTGACACGGAGATCACGAGTACGATCGGCGGCATCACGTTGGGCAGGATGTGTCGCCCGATGGTCCGCAGACTGCTGCAGCCCAACGCGACGGACGCCTCGATGTACGTCTCGTGCCGCACGTCCATCGTGGTGGCCCGGGCGACCCGGAAGAACCGTGGCGCCATCACCAGCCCGACCGCCAGCATGGCGTTCGTGACCCCCGGGCCGAGCACCGCGACGATGGTGATGGCCAGCACGAGCGACGGGGCACTCATCAGGGCGTCCATCACCCGGGTCAGCGTGGCGCCCAGCAGTCCGCCCCAGTAGCCGGCGACGATGCCGGGGGGCAGACCGATCAGCAGCGCGACGACCACCGCCTGCACCGCGGCCTGCAGCGACACCCGGGCGCCGTAGATCAGCCGGCTGAGCACGTCCCGCCCGTAGTCGTCGGTGCCGAGCAGGTGCTCGCCGCTGGGCGGCTGCAGCCGCTGGAGCACGTCCTGGGCGTCCGGGTCGTGCGGCGCGATCACCGGGGCCAGGACGGCGCAGGCCACGAGCAGGAGCAGGAACCCCCCGGCCACGACGGTGGAGCGGCGCCGCAGGATGCCGCGCAGGATGCCCGCCCGGCCGGCGGTGGCGGGGTCGTCGGGGCCGCCGACGGGGTCGTCCAGGACTGTCGCGTTCGTCATGCCCGCACCTTCGGGTTGAAGTAGCCGTACGAGATGTCGACCAGCAGGTTCACCACCACGACGACGCTGGTGGAGAAGAGCACGAAACCGAGCAGCACCGGGATGTCGCGGTTGAGCACGCTGTCGACGGCGAGGCTGCCCAGCCCGGGCATGTTGTAGATGATCTCGATGGTGACCGATCCGGCGAGCACCTCGGCCACCCGGAAGCCGAGCACCGTCACCACCGGGATGCAGGCGTTCTTCAACGAGTGTTTGAACAGCACCGCCCGTCGGCTCAGGCCCTTGGCCCGGGCGTTGAGGACGTAGTCCGACCTGAGCACCTGCCCCAGCGCCGACCGCAGCTGCAGGGTCACCTCTGCCGCGGGCAGCAGGCCGAGGGCGATGCCGGGCAGGATGAGGTGGGACAGCCACGGCCAGAACCCGGCCGACAGGGGCTCGAATCCGAAGGCGGGAAGCAGTTGGTAGCTCACCGCGAACAGTGACGCCAGCACCAGCCCGAACCAGAACGCGGGGACGGCGATCGCGATCGAGGCCAGCCAGTTCACGAGGCGGTCGACGAGGCCGCCGGGGCGCAGCGACGCCACGATCGCCATCGCGGCCCCCAGCACGACGGCCATCACCATCGCGAACAGGACCAGGGACATGGTGGTCCCCATCCGCCGGGTGAGCATGTCGACGACCCGCTGGTCGGACAGCAGCGACGTCCCCAGGTCACCCTGCAGCGCCGCGCCCACCCAGCGCAGGTAGCGCTCCCAGACCGGATCGTCCAGGCCGAGCTGGTCGCGGATCGCCGCGACGCGCTCGGGCGTCGGGTTGTCCCCGGCCAGTACGACGGCGGGGTCACCGGGGGCCAGGCCGATCAGCAGGAAGACCAGCAGCGGCACCACGAACAGCAGCGGGATCGCCGCGAGCAGCCGTTTGCCTGCGTAACGCAGCATGCCGTGTCCCTTTCAAAGTCGTGTCGGAGCCCGCGGCCCGACTGCCGGCGCTGCCTTCGCCGGGCCACCGCGCGGCCCGGCGAAGGCAGCGGCTGCCAGCCGGCCTACTTCTTCATCGCGATGTAGCGGAGATCCCAGATGCCGATGTTCGCCCAGGGAACGTTGTCCGTGTTGAGCACCTTGGGGCTTCCGACGACGCCCACGGTCTGCTGGCAGACCGGGATGAACCACGCCTGCTCCAGGGTGGTCTGCCAGATCTTGGCGTACAGCGGGGCCCGCTGCTGCTCGGTCAGCGACGGGTTGGCGGCCTCGACGGCGATCGACTCGATCGCGCTCCGGTCGGTCGCGAGCTTGTAGGTGTTCAGCAGGTAGGTGTTCACCGTGTCGGCCGGGTCGATCTTCGGGCTCCAGGAGGAGGAGACCATGAGCTCGAAGTCACCGGCGATGAACCGCGGCTCGTTCTCCGAGTTCGGCACCGGGTTGAGGGTGGCCTCGATGCCCACCGCCGACAGCGCCGCCTGGATGACGTTCGCCGGCTGTTCGGTGTTCGTTCCGGCCGCGAACGTGACCGTCACCTTGGCCCCGCCGACGCTCTGGATCAACGACTTCGCCTTCTCCTGGTCGTACGGGTAGGGGTAGGTGTAGTCCTTCATCGCCGCCCAGCTGTGCGCCGGGTAGAGCTGGCGGTACGGCGTGCAGCTACCCGAGAACAGCGCGCTGATGGCCTCCGGGTCTATCGCGTGCGCGATCGCCTGCCGCACCTCGGGCTTGACGAGGTGGCCCTGGTTCGCCCGCAGGTAGACCCCGAGGATGTTCCGGAACGTCACCTTGTTCATGGTCACCACGTTGCGGTCGGCCAGCTGCTGCGCCTGGACCAGGTCGTTGGCCGCGCTGACCGTGGTCAGGTCGCTCTGACCGGTCTGGACCCCCCGCAGCCGGGTGGCGCCGTCCGGAACCCGCTGGAGCTCGATGCCGGCGAGCCGCCCCACGTTCGGGTCCCAGTAGCTCGGTGCCCGCTTCATGACCACCTTCTCGTTCGGCACGAACGAGGTCACGATGTACGGGCCGGAACCGGCGTTGCCCGGGTTGTTCCCCAGGTCGACGGAGGGGTCGCTGATCGCCTTCGGGCTGACCATCATCCCGACGTTCGTGGCGAAGACGCTGGGCAGCTGGACGCCCTTGCCCTTGACCAGCTGCAGCCGGACGGTGTGGTCGTCGACCACCTCGACGGCGGTGATGTCGGCCAGGTCCTGCTTGATGGCGCTGTTCTCGAGCGTCTTGCCCCGCTCGATGTTCGCCTTGACCGCCTGCGCGTCGAAGGGTGTGCCGTCGTGGAACTTCACGTCGCGGCGCAGCTTCAGCTCCAGGTAGGAGCCGTCCGGGGCGAACGTCCACTCGGTGGCCAGCCCGGGGACGATGTTGTCGTCCTTGTCGATGGTGGTCAGCCGGTCGAAGGCCAGCACCAGGTAGCCGAGACCGCCGTAGCTGGTCTGCAGCGCCGGGTCGAGGCTCCGGATCGGCCCGGCCGAGGTGAACCGCAGCGTCGCGTTCGGGTCGATCTCGCCGCCGTCGCCGGCGCCCTGGGTGCTGCTGCCACCACCCCCGCATCCCGCGAGGGCCAGCACGGCGGCGAGCGCTATCGCGCCGGCTCTTCGCCGATTGATTATTGTCATTTTTCCTCCAGTTGGCGTGCAGTTCGTCCGCGCGGCGCGGGCGGTGTGTGTCGGGTGTGTCGGGTGTGTCGCGGTTTCCGCCGGCTCAGCTGTCGGCGGAGAGGATCAGGGCGCTCGTGGGGACTCCCACACCTGCGGTGACCAGGACGTGGGACACGTTGGCGGGTTGGCTCGTCGACGTGCCGCGGATCAGCCGCACGCCCTCGGCGATGCCGTTGGTGCCGTGCAGGTAACCCTCGCCGATCTGCCCGCCGTGGGTGTTGGTCGGCAGTGCGCCGTCCAGCTCGAGGTTGCCGTCGGCGATGAAGTCCTTCGCCTCTCCCCGGCCGCAGAAGCCGTACTCCTCCAGCTGGTGGAGCACGAACGGGGTGAAGTGGTCGTAGAGGATCGCGGCGTCCATGTCCTGCGGTCCGAGGTGGGACTGGGCCCACAGCTGCCGGGCGCACAGCTCGACCTCCGGCACGCGGGTCAGGTCGTCGCGGTAGTAGCTGACCATCGAGTACTGGTCCGGTCCGATGCCCTGGGCGGCGGCGGTGATGACGGCCGGCGGGTGCGGCAGGTCCCGGGCGCGTTCCGTGCTGACGATCACCATGGCCTGGCCGCCGTCGGTCTCCTGGCAGCAGTCCAGCAGGCGCAGCGGCTCGGCGATCCACCGCGACGACTGGTGGTCCTCCAGCGTGATCGGCCTGCCGTAGAACCAGGCCCGGGGATTCACCGCGGCGTACCGCCGGACCGTCACCGCGACCCGCCCGAAGTCCTCGCTGGTCGCGCCGTACACGTGCATGTACCGGCGGGCGAACATCGCGGTGTGTTGCGCCGGGGTCAGCAGCCCGTAGGGGTTGACCCAGGTCCGGTACTCGTTCTCCGCCGTCGGCGCGGTCTTGCCGGGCGGCGGGCCCAGGCCGAACCGGACACCCGAGCGCTCGTTGAACGCACGGTAGACCACGACCACGTCCGCGACGCCGGTGGCCACCGCCATGGCGGCCTGCTGGACGGGCGCGCACGCCCCGCCCCCGCCGTGCGGGATCCGGCTGAAGAACCTCAGCTCCGGGATCCCGAGCGTGCGGGCGACCATGTTCTCCGGGTTGGTCTCCATGGTGAACGTGGACATGCCGTCGACGTCCCGCGGGCTCAGGCCCGCGTCGTCCAGCGCGGCGAGCACCGCCTCGGCCGCGAGCTGCAGCTCGCTGCGGCCGGAGTTCTTGGAGAACTCGGTGGCCCCGATACCGACGATCGCCGCCTTGCCCGACAGGAAGTCCGATGTCATGGCCGCACCTCCGGATCCCGTGACGCCGCCGGAGTGGGAAGGCGCAGGGTGACCTTCGACGTCGCGTGAGCTCCCCTGCTGTTGGCGCCGGTCACCGCGACCGTGACCGTGTCGCCGTCGACCGCCGTCACCTCGCCGGTCAGGGTCATCGTGTCGCCGGGATAGTTCGGCACCCCGAGCCGCGTGGACAGGCTGGTCAGCCGGGCGGCGGGCCCGGCCCAGTCGGTGACGTACCGGCCGATCAGGCCGTTGGTGTTGTTGATGCTCATGTACGTGTCCGGCGCCCCGCGCTCGATCGCGCGCTGCGGATCGTGATGTACGTCCTCGAAGTCGCGGGTCGCCAACGCACCCGCCACGATCAACGTCCGAGTGATCGGGATCCGCAGTTCGGGGAGCCGGTCCCCCACGCTGATCTCGTCGAGCCGGCGACTACCGACGTTCATGCGGAACCTCCGGCGATGTGTCTGCCGATCTGGTGCAGGTGCCAGCCGGCCGAGCCGAGCGTGTTGGCCAGCTGGCTCGTCCAGAGCATGTAGCGGTGGATCGGGTAGGTGACGTCGGCGCCGATGCCGCCGTGGAGGTGCTGGACGGTGCGGGCGACCCGGTCACCGCCGTCCGCGGACCACCACTTCGCCACGTGCACGGCCGCTGCCGCCGGCCGGCCGGTCTCCAGCCGCCACAGGGCGTTCCAGAAGGTGACCTCCATCGCCTGTGTGTCGATGTGGCAGTTCGCGGCCTGGTGCGCGGCGGCCTGGAAGGTGGCCAGCGGCACCCCGAACTGGTGCCGTTGCGACAGGTACTCGGCGGTGCGCCGGACGGACTCCTGGCTCACCCCGAGCTGGATGGCGGCCAGGCCGACCCAGGCGCGTTGCAGCAGCCAGTCCAGCCGGTCCTCGTCGGGCCCGTCGCCGAGCCGCTCGGCGGGCGCCGCGTCGAACACGAGGTCGGCCGCGATCGCGCGGTCGGTGCGCTCGTAACGCGCGCGGTCCACCCCGGCCCGCCCGGTTTCGACCAGGAACAGCTCGACCGACCCGTTCGGGGTACGCGCGGGCACGAGCACGGCGTCGGCGACATGGGCGAAGGGCACCGCGGTGCCGGTTCCGGTCAGCCTCCAGTCGCCCTCACCTCCGGTCGCGCGCACCCCGGGTGTCCAGGGCCGGCCGGCGCCGAGGTCCTCCAGCGCCGCGGCCAGCACGACGGAACCCTCGGCGACCCGGGGCAGCCAGGTGCGCCGTTGCCCGTCGGTGCCGTACCGCGCCAGTGCCAGGGCGCCGAGCACGACGGTCTCCCACAGCGGCACCAGGCACACCCGCCGGCCCTGCTCGACGAGGGCGAGCGCGAACTCCGACAGCCCGAGGCCGGCACCGCCGTACTCGGTGGGTACGGCCAGTCCGAGCACTCCGGCGTCGGCCAGGTCGCGCCACAGCCGGCGGTCGAACCGGTCGTCGCCCGCCTCGACCTCCATGAGGCGCTGCACGTCGCCGTGCTGCTCGAACACCCCGGCGGCGAGTTGCCGGACGGTGACCTGGCTTTCGGTCAGCTGGAAGTCCATTCAGGCGTCCTCCCCCACCGCGCGGAACCGCGGCAACGTCAGCTCGTCGTCGTACCTGAGCCACTCGACCTCGACGGGCAGGCCGATCCGGAGATCGGCCGGGTCCCCGGCGAAGTCCGCGACCAGCCGGGTGCCCTCCTCCAGGTCCACCAGCACGATCGGCAGCGGATAGTCGAAGCCCGGTGCCTTCGGGTGGTGGCTGACGACGTAGCTGTGCACGGTGCCGCGGCCGGACGCCGGCACCTCGTGCCAGTTGAAGGACCGGCAGTGCGGGCACGCCGGCGAGGGCGGGTGGCGCAGACGGCCGCAGTCGGTACACGCCTGGATCACCAGCCGGTGCTGGCGGGCCGCCTCGAACCAGAACGCGTTGTCCCGGGTGATGAATGGTTTGGGCCGCCTGGCCGGGTCGGCGGTGGGTGCCGGCGCCGCGGGGTCGGGGGTGCGCTGGGAGGCCGACGTCGCCGCGGCGGACGCCTGCTGCGGCCGGAAGCGCAGGATCCGGAACCGTTGCTCGGCGACGACCTGCCCGAGCTGGTCGCGGTAGGTGCGCTGGGTGGTGATGAAGTGTCCGGGTCCCAGCGCCGTCCGCTTGCGCGGCGAGATGTCCGCGATGACGGTGGTCATCGAGAGCTGGTCGCCGGGGCGCAGCTCCCGGTGGTAGACCTGCTCGTCGTCGGTGGCGACCACGCCGGTGAACCCGGCCTCGTCGAGCAGCCTCAGCAGCCGGGACATCGGGGTGTCGGGGGCGGCGCCGGAGCGGGCTGCCTGGTGTGCCCGGTACCCGACCATGAGCCAGGTCGACAGCATCGGCGGTGGGGCGACGATGCCCTCCCGCCCGGTCGCCACCGCGGCGGCCTCGTCGAGGTAGATCGGGTTCTCGTCACCCATCGCCTCGACGAAGTGCCGGATCATCGGCCGGTTGACCGGCTCCTGTGCGTGCCGCACCGGTGTCGCCTCCTGGCCCACGAAGGCGCGCAGGGACTCCAGGAAGGCCTGTTCCTCGTTCGTCGTCGCGGTCGTCATCGGCCTCACCTGGCCCGCCGCGGCATGCCGAGGCCGTTGACGGCGATCATGTCGCGCAGCACCTCGTTGGTGCCGCCGCCGAAGGTGTTGATGTACGACCCGCGGGCGAGCGCCTCCAGCCGCCCGTCCAGCGGCGCGCCGGGTGCGCCCGGCCGGCGGGTCGCCATCGGCCCGACGGCGCCCAGCAGGGTGCGGCAGACCCGGTCGTGGGTCTCGGTGCCGAAGACCTTGGCCACGGCCGCCGCCGCCGGCGAGGGGTCCTCGCCCTCACCCAGCACCGCCAGCTTCCAGTTGAGCAGCCGCATGGCCTCGATCTCGACGTAGGTACGCGCCAGGTCCTGGCGGACCCACTCCCGGTCGATGGGCCGCGCGCCGTCGACGCGGGCCTGCCGGCACCAGTCCACGACGTCGGACCACAGCTGCTCGGTGCGCCCGCCGAAGGCGGCGAGGCCGACCCGCTCGTGGCCGAGCTGGGACGTGATCAGCTTCCAGCCCTGGTTGACCTCGCCCACCAGGTTCTCCCGGGGCGCGCGTACGTCGTTGTAGTAGGTGGCGTTGGTGTGGGTCAGACCCGAGGTGGCGATCGGTGTGAAACTGAATCCCGGGTCCGCGGTGGAGACGATGATGATCGAGATCCCGCGGTGTTTGGGCGCGTCGGGGTCGGTCCGGCAGGCCAGCCAGATGTAGTCGGCCTGGTTGGCGCCGCTGGTGAACACCTTGTTCCCGTTGATCACCCACTCGTCGCCGACGAGTTGCGCCCGTGTCCGGACCGACGCCAGGTCGGTGCCGGCCTCCGGTTCGCTGTACCCGATCGCGAACAGGATGTCCCCGGTCAGCATTCCGGGCAGGTACCTGCGCTTCTGCTCCTCGGTGCCGAACCGCTGGATCATCGGCCCGATGGTGTTGATGGTGACGAACGGGAACGGGGCGCCGGCACGCTGCACCTCGTCGAAGAGGATGTACTGGTCGATCACCGGCCGGCCCTGGCCGCCGTACTCCTTCGGCCACCCCAGCCCGAGCCACCCGTCGCGCCCCATCTGGCGGACCACCTCGCGGTAGGCCGGCCGGTCCTCGTTGGTCCCGCCGATGGCCTCCCGAACCTCGGGAGTCAGCAGTTTCTTGAAGTAGGCACGCAGTTCACGGCGCAGCTGTTGCTGCTGCGGCGTGTAGTCCAGGAACATGCGTAGGTCCTTCCACCTGGGCCGGCGACATCGCCGTGGTCGTCACGCGGGGTTCGGGATGAGCGCGGTACGGCCGTGCTCGACGAACTCCTTCTCGAGAAGCTGGCGCTGGCGGTCGTCCAGCGGCCGGTACACCTGCTCGGAGCCGACACGCCAGTACACGGGGTCGGTCGTGACCCAGGCGGCGCGGCGCAGGACCGTCTTGGCCACCTTGTTGCTGCCGGTCGTGGGGACCTCGGCCATCACCCGCACGAACCGGGGCCGCCACTTGGTCCCGAGGTCCGGCTGCGCGTCGAGGAAGGCGGCGAAGGCCTGCGGGTCGAACCCGTGGCCGTCCTTCATCTGCAGGGCGCACATCACCTGGTCACCCGTGCGGGGATCCGGTACGGCGTAGACCAGGGCGACGTCGACCGCCTCCCAGCGTTCCAGGATCCGCTCGACCGGCGCGGCGGAGAAGTTCTCGCTGTCCACCCGCAGCCAGTCGGAGGACCGACCGGCGAAGTAGAAGAACCCCCGCTCGTCCCGGTAGGCCAGGTCGCCGGTCCAGAAGTCATCGCCGCGCACCCGCTCGGCGTAGGCACCGGGGTTCTTGTAGTAGCCCTCGAAGTCCGACGCCCTGCCGATCGCGACGATCTGTCCGATCGCCTCCTCCGGGTTGAGCAGCCTGCCGTGCGCGTCGAAGACCGCGGGTGGGCACTCCGCGCCGGTCTCCTCGTCGAGCACCCGGACGTCCACCCCGCCGACCGGCAGGCCCAGGGAGTCCGGGGGCGTGTCCGGGGTCCGGTTGATCCGCAGGACGCCCTCGCTGAGCCCGTACCCCTCCGACACCCGACAGTTGAAGCGGGCGCTGAACCGCTCGATGTCGGCGACGGAGGCCTCGGTGCCCATGGCGAGCTGCAGGCTGCTCGTGCGGTCCTCGGGCGTCTCAGGCACGGCCAGCACGTAGCTCAGGGCGCGGCCGACGTAGTTGACGTACGTCGGTCGGTAGCGGTGGATGTCGCGGACGAACCCCGAGGCGGAGAACTTCCGGGCCAGGCAGATGGTGGCGCCGACGTACATCGCCGGGGCGAAGTTCAACATGATGGAGTTGCCGTGGAACAGCGGCATACAGAGGTAGGTGACCGACTCCCGGGTCAACTCGGTGCGTTTCGCGAGCGTCTGCGCCAGCCCGGCCAGGCGGCGCTGGGAGCAGATGACGGCCTTGGGCGCCCCGGTGGACCCGGAGCTGAACAGCAGCAGCAGGGTGGCGCCCGGGTCGGGTGACTCGGTCGGGAGCGCGGCACCACGGTGCGCGGCCAGCAGCTCCCGGTACCGTTCGCTGTCCACGTTGATGACCCGGTCGGCGGGGACGCCGTGGTCGATTCCGGTCAGCAGGTCGGCGAGCCGGTCCTCGGTGAGGATGAGGTCGCAGTCGGTGTGCCGGATGTCCCCGGCCAGTTCGGCCCCACGGCGGGTGGGGTTGATGCCGACCAGCGTCGCGCCACCGAGCGCCGCGGCGCACATCCAGAAGAGGTAGTCGGGGATGTTCTCCAGCAACACACCGACGTGGAACCGACGGTTCCCGTCGCGCAGCCCGGCCAGCACCGCGGCCCGGTCGGCGCTCTCCTGGACCACCTCGGCCCAGGTCCACTGCTCGTCGCCGAAGCGAAGCGCGATGTGCTGGTCGTCGGCGCGGGACCGCACGATGTGGCCGAAGGTGTTCACGCGGTTGGCCTCCTTCGGTGATCCGCGTCGAAAGGGCGCCGCCGGTGGATCCACACCCGGAAGCATGGACAAGCAAGCGCTTGGTCGAGACCATATATGTGGGTCCGCGGGTGGTCAAGAACACATCTCGGCAGCACACCCCCGCGGCCGGCGCCACACCGACGCCGCGAACGACAGGAGTGGATCAGTGACCCGACGTGCTCATCTATGGGACGACAGCGCCCTCGCCACCACCGGGGCCGCAGGTACGGCGGACGGCGGGCGGGGCACCGACCGTACGTCGCGCGGGTGCGGGGCGACGGTCGGACACGACGGCGTGACCGACCGGGTGCGGTCGGTCCGGTTCCCGGGTTGACCGGAGCCGCGCCGATGGAGGTCGTCACGACGCTGCCCGCCGACACCGCGCTGGACCAGGTGGCCACCCGGATCCGGCGGATCGAACGGCTGGGGTTCGACACCGTGCACATCCCGGAGACCGTGCACGACTCGCTGGCCGTCGCGCTGCTGGCCGCCGAGCACAGCACCCGGCTGGGCATCCGCACCAGCATGACCGTCGCGTTTCCCCGCAGCCCGATGGTCACCGCGTACGCCGCCTGGGACCTGGCCCGCTTCTCCGGTGGCCGCTTCCAGCTCGGCCTCGCCACCCAGGTGCGTGGCAACATCGAGGGCCGCTTCTCCGTCACCTGGACCGATCCGGCGGGCAGGCTGGCCGACTACCTGCGCGCGATGCGCGCCATCTTCGACGCGTTCCGCACCGGCCGGCCGCTGGACCACCACGGTCCGCACTACCGATTCACCCGGCTGCAGCCGTACTTCAACCCGGGCGGCGCCGACGTGCGACCACCCCAGCTCTGGACGGGTGGGGTCAACCGACGGGTCTGCGAGGTGGCCGGCGGGTTGGCCGACGGCTTCGTCACCCACGCCACCAACTCCCACCCCCGCTTCCTGCGCGAGCACTGCCTGCCCGCGCTCGTCGCCGGCGCGCGCCGGGCGGGTCGCACCGACGGCGGCCCCCGGGTGGTGGTCGTCTCCAAGTGCGTCACCGCGCCCGACCGGACGGCGCTGCGCGCCGCGTTGGACGCCGCCCGCCGCGAGTTCGCCTTCCTGTACTCCACCCCGGCCTACCGGCCGACCCTCCGGATGCTCGGTTACGCCGAGGTCGGCGAGCACCTGACCGAGCTGGTCCGGGCCGAGCGCTGGGCCGACCTGCCGGCGGTGCTCACCGACGACGTGCTGGCGGACCTGGTACCGCAGGCGACCTACGCCGAGCTGCCCGACGTGCTCCAGCGGTGGTACGGCGGCATCGCGCACGGGCTGGCGGTCGGGCTGCCGCCGGACGACCGGCACGACGAGGAGTTCGCCGAGCTGGTGCGGCGGCTCCGGGCGATACCCGCGGCGGGTCCGGTCTGGCCACCGAGCGCCGCGAATCAAGCAAATGCTTGCTAGCCTGCCCGGGGAGGTGCGCGTGCGTTTCGGAATCCTCAGCCCCGTCGTGATCCGCCAGCCCGGGCTGTCCTCACCCTGGGAGGAAACGGCCGGCCCGGAGCAGCTGCGCCGGATCGCCGAGACCGCGGACCGCCTCGGCTACCACCACCTCACCTGCAGTGAGCACGTCGCGGTGCCCACCGACGCGGCACGGGTCCGCGGCGGCACCTACTGGGATCCGCTCGCGACGCTCGGTTTCCTGGCGGGCCTGACCCGGCGCATCCGGCTGGCGACGAACGTGCTGGTGCTCGGCTACCACCACCCCCTCGCGGTGGCGAAGTCGTACGGGACGCTCGACCGGCTCAGCGGCGGACGGGTGGTACTCGGCGTCGGCGTCGGCACCCTGGAGGAGGAGTTCGAGCTGCTCGGGGCCCCCTTCGCCGACCGTGGCAGGCGGGCCGACGACGCGCTGCGCGCGCTGCGCGCCGCGTGGGCGACCCGGACGCCCGCGTACGCCGGAACGTACTACCGCTTCCACGACCTCGTGGTCGACCCCCACGGCGTGCAGCCGCACCTGCCGATCTGGGTCGGTGGCCGGACGGCGCGCTCGCTCCGCCGCGCCTGCCGGTTCGGTGACGGCTGGGTTCCCTTCGGACTGCCGTTCGCCCGGATCGCGGAACTGCTGCGGGCGGCCGAACCCCCGCCGGGCTTCGAGGTCGTGCTGCAACCGCCCGCCCTCGACCCGGTGGACGACCCCGCCTCCACCCGGGTGCACGTGGAGCGCGCCCTCGACGCCGGCGCGACCATCATCAACGCCCGGTTCGTCCAGCACAGCGTGGACCAGTTGCTCGACCAGATGGCGGCACTACCCGAACTATTCCCCGAGGCCGGCTGGACCCCGGCCACCGAGTGACAGGGAGCGACCATGCCCGAGAACGACCACGTCATCGCCGACCTGCGGCGCCGGGTCCAGGAGCTCGAGGACCGGCTGGCGCTGATGCAGCTCATCGCCAGCTACGGCCCGGCCGTGGACAGCGGGTCGCCGGAGCCCGCCGCGAGGCTGTGGACCGACGACGGCGTCTACGACACCTACCCCGCGGTGCTGCACGGCCGCGAGGAGATCGCCGGCATGGTCACGGGTGAGCCGCACCAGCGGCTGATCCACTCCGGCGCCGCGCACCTGCAGGGCCTGCCGCACCTGCGGGTGGACGGCGACCGCGCCGTCGCCACCGCCTACTCCCAGCTCGTGCTGCGCGACGAGGCGACCGACAGCTACCGGATCTGGCGCACCGGCGTCAACCGGTGGGAGTTCGTCCGTACGCCACAGGGCTGGCAGGTCACCCACCGGGTCAACCGGCAGCTCGACGGTGGCGCGGAGGCCCGGGAGCTGCTCCGGGCCGCCGTCGACGACCCGGAGGACTGAGCGTCACGCCTCGTTGGGCAGGTTCGTCCAGCCCTTGCCGTCCGCCCGGCCGTACCAGCCCGAGGCGGCCAGTGTGCCGCCGTCGACCGGGATGGTGTGGCCGGTGACGAACCGCGCGTCGTCGGAGGCGAGGAACTCGACCACGGCGGCGTAGTCGTCGGGGGTGCCGAACCGCCCGAGCGGCAGCCAGGTGCGGATCAACGCCGGGTCGCGACCGCGCAGCATCGCGGCGGCGGGGGTCTGCGGCGTGTCGGCGAGGTCGGGGGCGATGGCGTTCACCCGTACCCCGTACCGCCCGACCTCCACCGCGAGGCTCTTGGTGAACGCGGACACGCCGGCGTTGAAGGCCGAGTAGACGGCGTGCCCGGGGATGCCCCGGAACGCCTCCACGGTCGAGACGTTGACGACCGCGCCGGACCGCTGCTCGACCATGAGCGGCAGCAGCGCGTGGGTCACCCGGAAGACGTGCAGCAGGTTCACCTCGTACAGGGCCTGCCACTGCTGCTCGGTGCTGTGCAGGAACGTCCTGGCGGCCGGGCGGAAGTCGCCGACGTTGTTGACCAGGACGTCGACCCGGCCGTCGCCGACCTCGAGGGCCCGGGTGCGCAGGGCCTGGACCACCTCCGGCCGACGGATGTCGCCGACGAGGGCGACACCCCGGCCACCGGCGGCCGTGATGTCGTCGATCGCGGCCGCGGCCGCCGCGGCGTCGATGTCGTTCACCACCACCGTCGCGCCGGCGGCGGCCAGCCTGCGCGAGACTCCACCGCCGATGCCGAGCGCTCCCCCGGTCACCACGGCGGTCCTGCCAGCCAGACGCTGCATCATGGTCCCTTCCGTACCGGCCCGCGCCGGTGGCGCACCGGCCGGGTCTCGATCCAGTCGATCTGAAGCGCACGACGGGTGATCCGCCACCGGCCGTCCTCACGCCGGTAGGTGTCGGCGTAGCGCAGGTACCACACCAGGTCGGTGGCCGTGCCGTCCGGCCGGTCGGTGACGTGGTGCGCCACGCCGCACACCGCGCCGACGGCCCCGTCGGCTCCGTCCGGTTCGACGACCAGGCCGAGGATCCCGTGCAGGGTCACCGGGATGTCGCACACCGACCGCAACGCCGCGACGATCTCCGCCCGGCCCACGTGTCGCCGGACCGGGCCGAGCTCCCGCGGCGGATCGGGGAGCACGAGCACCGCCGTGTCGGCGAACAGCCCGGCGGCCGCCAGGATCTCCCGCCGGTCCACGAACAGCGCGTACCGGTGGACCAGGTCGCTGATGTCCGCGCGGTCGGCCGCGGTGATCACGACGCGGACAGTCCGAGCCGCTCGGCGCAGGCGGACAGCTCGTCCTTGGCCGCCGCGAGATCGGTGGTCGGGGTGACGGCCAGGACGATCCGGTCCGCGCCCAGCGCGGCCAGCCGCTCGGCCCGCTCCGGGGTCACCCGGGCCGCCGAGTGCCCCAGGCTCAGCTCCAGCCGGTCCGGATCGCGGCCCGCACGCTCGGCCTCGGTACGCATGATCTCGACCAGCCTGCGCAGCTCGTCCCCGACGACGCCGAGCGGCTGCAGCCCGTCGCCGCGTCGGCCGGCCCGACGCGCGGCGGCGACACTGTGTCCGCCGATGTGGATCGGCACTCCCTGCGGGTTGGCGGGCTTGGGGTAGCTCATCGCGCGCTCGAAGCCGAAGAACTCCCCGTGGTACGTCGCGCCCTGCGGCCCGGTCTCCGCCCACAGGGCGCGCATCACGTCGATGGCCTCGTCCATCCTGCGGCCACGGCTGGCGAAGTCGGCGCCGCACGCCTCGATCTCCTCGCGCATCCACCCCGCGCCGACGCACAGGCGCAGCCGGCCGCCGGAGAGCGCGTCGACCGTGGCCACCCGCTTGGCCAGCACGACCGGGTGGTGGTTCGGCAGGACCAGGACGGCGGTGGCCAGACCGATGCGCGTGGTCCGCGCGGCCAGGAACGCCAGCAGGTCCAACGGGTCGGGGATCGGGCAGTCGTCGGCCAGTCCCATCCGACCCGAGGCGTCGTACGGATACACGCTGGAGTAGCCGCTGGCCACGATCGCGTGCTCCACCACGGCGATCGACTCGAATCCGCACGCCTCGGCGTGGACCGCGAACTCGCCGATCCAGTCGGGCTGCGCCGTGGTGCCGGCCGCGACGGGCGCCTGTACCGCGTACTTCACGTCAGCCTCCCGGTTCCTGACGGCCGAGACCGGCCCGACATCCCCATCACTGACCAAGCGCTTGATAGGCAAGCAAGCATAGGCGACGTCGCCACCCCGGCGGAAGCCACCACGGTCACCGGTCCCGTACCGGCTCGTACCGCAGCAGGGTGATCCCGGCCTCGGGCTGGTCGCAGAAGACGGGGCGGACCCGCATCCCCACCCTCAGCTCGGCCGGCTCGACGTTGACCAACTCGGTGCTGAACCGCGGCCCCTCGTCCCACTGCACCACCGCGAGCAGCTGCGGCACGCTGTCCGCCCACGGCGGGGCGGTGGGCCGCTCGGCGACGGTGTAGGTGTACAGGGTTCCGAGACCGGAGATCTCCCGCCACTCCAGGTCGTCGGCGAGGGTACGGGGCGCGAGCAGGCGGGGGTAGAACACGTACTCGCCGGCCGACGGCGAGTACTGGATCCGGATCCGGTGCTCGGCCAGGGCGGCCCAGAACGGCGCCGACACCGGGGTCGGCTCGGGCAGCGGCTTCTCCATCCCGTCCCTCCTCAGTCGCCCTGCAGGATCAGGGCGACCTGCTCGCTCATGATGCCGCCGGTGCCGGAGACGAACGCCGTGTTGCAGTCGGCCACCTGCGCCCTCCCCGCCCGGCCCGTCAACTGCCGTACCGCGTCGCAGACGTGGTGCATGCCGCCGGCCATCCCCGCCTGCCCGAACGAGAGCTGCCCGCCCGCCGTGTTCAGCGGGAAGTCCCCGCGGAAGGTCAGGTCGTGCTCGGTCACCCACCGCATGCCCTCGCCCTTGGCGCAGAAGCCGGCGTCCTCCAGGCTCATCAGCACGGTGATCGTGTAGCAGTCGTAGATGGAGGCCATGTCGACGTCCGCGCGCCGCACCCCGGCCATCCGGAAGGCGGCCTCGGCGGCCGAGGCCAACGGCGACCGCAGCAGATCCTCGGCGTACGTCGGCGTCTTGAAGGCGATCCGCTCGCCGAACCCCCGGATCCAGACCGGACGGTGGCGGGCCCGCCGCGCGAGGTCGGCGTTGGCGACCAGCACCCCGGCACCGCCGTGGCAGCGCATCACCATCTCCAGCAGGTGCAGCGGATCGGCGATGATCGGGCTGGCCAGCACGTCGTCGACGGTGATCGGCTGACCGTGGAACACCGCCTCCGGGGTCGCGCAGGCGTTGGTCCGCTGGTCGACGGCGATCTTCGCGGTCGCCCGGGGGTCGTAACCGAACTCGGCGGCGTACCGTCGGGCGATCTGCGCGTACGGCGCGTTCTGCCCCAGGTTGCCGTAGGGGATCTCGAACTCGGCCTGGGGCGAGCCATACCTGTTGCTGGAGGCCCCGAAGTAGTCCGGCTCCGCCGGCGGGCGCCGTGTCGAGCGCGGCAGGTGGTACGAACCGGGCACCACGGCGAGCACGGCGTCGCACAGGCCCAGCTCCACCGCGACCGCCGCCCGCCACACCATGCCGGCCGAGGTCGCACCCCCGAGGTCGACGACCTCGCCGTAGTTCAGCGGCAGTCCGAGGTACTCCGACAACGTCGCCGGGACGAACCTCTCCGACTCCGCCAGGCCGCTGGCGACCAGGCCGTTCACCCGGGTCGGATCGACTCCCGCGTCCTCGATGGCGGCCTTGGCCAGCGTCGCCCACTGGTCGAGGGTGAACATCGCCGGTCGGGTCGGTCTGCGGGTCGGTGGCAGCTCCACGAAGCCGACGATCGCGGCCTCACCCCTCAGCCCCACGACGAAATCCCTCCCTCACCCGTCGCCGCGGCGGGGCAGAGCCACGACCGCGGTGCCCGGCATCAGCAGCTGGCCGTCGGCCTTGGCGCCGCGGATCTCCAGGTCCACCAGCGCCGCCCCGTCCGCCTCCCGCTTGCCGGTGACCGTGCCGCCGAAGTGCAGTTCCTCCCCGGGGAAGCAACTGGCTCGGTTCTGCACCGCGAACCTGACCAGGCGCCCGGCCCCGCCGATCCACTCGGTGACCGCACGCGCGAGCAGGGCGGCCTGCAACGGGCCCTGGACGACGATGTCCGGGTACCCCTCCACCTCGGTCGCCCAGGCACGGTCGTAGTGGATGCGGTGGCCGTTGTAGGTCGCGGCGCTGAAGAAGAACATCTGGACGGGATCCACCGAGGTCACCAGCGTGGGAATCGCCTGGCCGACCTCGACGTCCTCGTAGTACAACTGCCTGTCCGGCACGGCTTCGCCTCCTGCGTCACGGGCGGGCGATCATCGAGGTGGTCGACTCGGCCACGACCTCGTCCCGCTGGTTGGTGTACGTCGTCTTCCAGGTCACCAGCACGAACCGGCCGGAGCGCCCACGCTTCTCCTCGATGCTGTGGATCCGGCGCTCGCTGGTGATGACATCCCCGCCGTAGACCGGGGCGAAGAACGTGGTGTCCTCGCCGCCGGCCATCCGCCGCGGGCACCGGGGGAAGGTGAGATTGCCCGAGCCGGTGCCGGCGGAGCCGTCGGGGCGCAGTTCGTCGAGGTCGGCCACGCCGAGCGTGACGTGCTGCAGGAACATCGGCGGGGCGACGACGTCGTCGTACCCGTGTGCCCGGGCGTACTCCGGGTCGAAGTACAGCGGGTTGCGGTCCCGCACCGAGGCCGCCCAGCGCTGGAACTCCTTGGTGTCGACCACGCCGGTGCGGCGCGCGACGACGGTCCCCACCCTGGCGGCCACCTCGGGCGGAATCAACGGCTCTTCGCCGGTCATGGCATACCTTCCAGGTTCGTCGAACGGTGTGCTCACGCCAGTTGCTCGTCGGTCACCAGGCCACGCTCGCGCAGGTCGCGGTAGCGTTCCTCCGGGTAGCCGAGCAGCTCGCGGTAGACGTAGTCGTTGTCCTCGCCGAAGCCGGGCAGCGGACGGCCGAAGACGGTCTCGAAGCCGTCGGCGCGGAACGGCTGGCCCGGGAACCGGTGGGTGCCGACGGCGGGGTGGCTGCGCTCCACGAACCACCCGCGGGCCGCCAGGTGCGGGTCGGCCAGCAGCCGGTCCTCGGTCATCACCTCGCCGGCCGGCACCCCGGCGGCCTGCAGCAGCTCGACGACGCGGTCGGCCGGGTGTCGGCGGACCCAGTCCGCGATCCGCGCCCGCAGCGCCGCCGAGTGCCGCCGGCGCCCGTCGGCGTCTGCCCCGAGGGGCGCCCAGTCGGGCCGACCGGCAACCTCGGTCAGCGCCGCCCAGTCCGCGTCGTGCCGGACCGAGACGGCCACCCACCGGTCCGGCTCGGCGCTCTCGAACACGTCCTGCAGCAGGTGCGGATCGCTGTTGCCGAGGATCGGCGGGTTGCGACGGTTCATCTGGTAGTCGAGGACGAACTCGCCGACCTCCGCCATCACGTTCTCGGCCTGGGGGAACTCGACGAGGCCGCCGACGCCGGTCCGCTCCCGGTCCCAGAGCGCGGCCAGCACGGCGAAGGCGAGCCCGGCGGGGGCGGCCTCGTCCATGTGGTAGTTCTCGCCGGCGGTGTCGGGGGTCTCGCCCTCGTAGCCGTCCATCGCGGCGATGCCGACCAGCGCGTTGAAGTTCGGGCCGTATCCGAGGTAGCTGCTCATCGGCCCGGACATGCCCATCGGCGGCATCCGCGCCACGATCAGCCGGGGGTTCAACTCCAGCAGCCGCTCGTGACCCAGGCCGAGCTTCTCCAGGGTCCCGTTGCTGTTGTTCTCCACCAGCACGTCGCTGATCGCCAGCAGGTCGAGCGCCGCCTGATGCCCCTCCGGGGTCTCCAGGTTGCAGCAGGCGGACAGCTTGTTACGGGCGTGCCAGGCGAACAGCGCGGTCCGGTCGTACGGCCGCGGCTCGGGATCGCGGTCGGGGTAGGTGCCCCCGTGGTAGCCGACGGCCCTCATCGACTCGCGTGTCACCGTCGCCGAGACCTGCCGGCTGGTCCGGTTGTTGGCCTCCAGGCGGATCACCTCGGCGCCGAGGTCGCCCAGCAGCGCGGTCGCCCCGGGACCCGACCACACCACGGTCAGGTCCACGACCCGGATGCCCTCCAGTGGTCGGCTCATCGGGTGCTCCCCTCGTCGGCGGCGGTCGGCTGCGGCGCGTCTCCCGCCGTCGGCGCCGCGGCCAGTTCGGCCCGGATCTCGGCGCCGTGCTCGTCCAGCAGCGGCGCCGTCCGGCGCAGCCGGAACCCGCCGGCCATCCGCCACGGTGGGCCGACGTACTCCAGCGACCCGGCCTGCGGGTGTGTGCCCCGCACGAACAGGTTCCGGCCGCGGTAGTGCGGATGCTCCAACAGCTCCGAGACGTCCAGCAGCGCCGTCAGCGGGATCCGGGCCGCCTCGCCGCGCTCCATGATCTCGATCTTGGACCGCGCCGCGAACCAGTCGCTGACGTACCGGGTGAAGTGCTCCCAGTCCGCGCCGAGGCTCTGCCGGTCCAGATACCTGGCCAGGAACTCGTCGTCACCGGCCCCGACGAGGTTGACCAGCCGGTTCCAGAACTCGCGGGTGGTCACGTAGACCATCACGTACCCGTCCCTGGCCCGGAACGGACCGGTGAAAAGGTTGCCGCTGCGGTGCACGCTGCGCACCCCACGCGGCGGGATCCACCCGGAGAAGGCCGTCGACATCAGGTACGACGCCCGCCGGTCCGCGCCGGAGAGCAGCACCTCCTGCCCGGAGACGTCGACGACCGAGCCCCTGCCGGTCCGTCGGGCGTGGAACAGCCCCGCCAGCGTGGCGTAGCCCGCGGCACGCCCGATGGTGTAGTGCTCCAACAGTCCGGGCTTGCGCAGCGGGGCCCGCCCCGCCGCGCCGGTGGCGTGCATCGGCCCGCCCATCGCCTGCAGCACGATCCCGGTCGCCTCCCGGTCCCGGTACGGGCCGGTCTGCCCGAAGGCGCTGATCCGGGTCAGCACCAGACGCGGGTTGCGGGCCAGCAGCACCTCGGGGCCGAGCCCCAACCGCTCCAGGTGCCCCGGCCGGAAGGACTCGACCACCGCGTCCGCCGTGCCGACCAGGTCGAGCAGCAACGCCACACCGGCCGGGTCGTGCAGGTCGATGGCGATGGACCGCTTGTTGGTGTTCAGGTGCAGGAACAGGGCGCTGCGCTCGGGGTGGGGCACGTCGTTCGGGAACGGGCCCCAGCGGCGGGTGAGGCTGCCCTCGCCCGGCTTCTCCACCTTGATCACGTCGGCGCCGAAGTCGCCGAACAACTTCGTCGCGTACTCGCCGGCGACCCACCGGGACAGGTCGATCACGCGTACGCCGTCGAACACCTGCGGTCGCTCTTCGCCGGCGCCGTCGGGACGCCCCGGCACGCCCGCGGCCGACGTCTCGGGCCGGCTCATCCGACCAGTCCGATCTCGCGTTCCAGCCACCGCGCGGCGACGTCGGCGGTACCGCCCTGCAGCTCGGTCACCTTGGCCCGCTCGGACCACAGGTGCAGATCCGTCTCGCGCACGTAGCCCATGCCGCCCTGGAGCTGGTGGCAGGTCAGCGTCGCCCACTTGTACGCCTCGCTGCAGTGCATCTTGGCGACCGCCACCCGCCGGGTGGCCCGCTCGCCCCGCCCCAGCCACCACAGCGCCGAGTACGCCGCCAGCCGGGCCCCGTCCAGCGCGATCCGCATGTTGGCGACGTGGTGCTGCACCGCCTGGAAGCTGCCGATCGGCCGGTCGAACTGGTGCCGGGTCCTGACGTACTCGACCGTCCGGTCCAGCACGGCGGCGGTGCCGCCGACCATCTCGGCGCACTGCAACGCCACCGCGGCCTCCGCCACCCAGCCCAGGTCGGCCGGGTCCAGGCCCCGCCCGTCGGGGCCGGCCAGCACCGCGTCGTCGTCGACGCGGCAGTCCACGAGCCGGACCCGGCTCTGCTTGTCCCCGGCGATCGTCCGCAGCCGCTCGGCCGACCAGCCCGGTCCACCGGGCCGGACGACGAAGCCGAGCACCCGTCCCGGCCCCGTCGGGGTCTCCTCCGTCGCGGTGACCAGGACGACGTCGGCGCGCTCGGCGTTGGCGACGAAGTCGAGCGTGCCGCCGATCCGCCATCCGTCGCCGTCGCGCGTCGCGCGCAGCCGGGGCCGCAGGTCCCCCGCGTCCGAGGGGTTCCAGGCGGCCACGGACGCGACCAGCTCACCGGCGCACAGCGCCGGCAGGTACGCGTCCCGGTGCCGCGGCGTGCCCAGGCGGTCGACGGCCAGCCCGTACAGCAGCGTGGTGTAGACGACGGTCGGGCACAGCGCCGCGCCGGCCTCGGTGAAGAACAGGCCCAGCTCGAACAGCCCGGCCCCCTGGCCGCCGTACTCCTGCCCGAACGGCAGGCCGAGCGCGCCGGCCGCGGCGAGCGCGGTCCACAGCTGCGGGGGGAACCCGTCGGACTCCGGCCGCTTGAGGTCTCGGACCAGCGAGGTCGGACACTGGCGTGCGAACAGCTCGGCGAAGACCGCCCGCAGCTCGCGCTGCTCGGCGGTGAGCACCAGTCTCATCGATCCCGTCCCTTACCTGTCTGCCTCAGCGTCCACCGCGTGGCAGGCCGTGCCCGCGTTGGGCGATGACGTCGCGGAGCACCTCGTTGGTGCCGGCGCCGAACCGCAGCAGCGGCGCGGCACGGTAGAGCTGTTCGAAGCGGCCGTGCGCGACCGCCCCCGGGCTGTCCCGCGACAGCGCTCCCGCCAACCCCGCCATCCGGGTGCCGAGGTCGGCGATCCGCTGCCGCAGCTCGCTGGAGAACACCTTCTCGACGCTCACCTGCACCGTCGGGATGGTGCCGCTGTCCAGCAGGGACGCGGCCTCCAGGCCCATCAGCGCCGCGACCTCGACGTCGGCGTCGAGCTGGGCGAGCTGCCGCCGCAGCACCGGATCGTCGGCCGGCCGGGTGCCGTCGGCGAGCGGCCGGTCGGCCAGCGCGATCAGGTCGTCCACGGCGCGGCGCAGGTCGCCCACGTTCGTCAGCGCGCCGCGTTCCAGGTCCAGCGCGCCGGTGATGTACTGCCAGCCCTTGTTGACCTCGCCGATCAGGTTGGTCACCGGCACCCGTACGTCGGTGAAGAACACCTCGTTGGTCCGGTAGCCGGACCAGGTGATGATGGGGCGGATCTCGATGCCGGGCGTGTCGATCGGCACCATGATCACCGATATCCCCCGGTGTTTGGGTGCCTGCTGGTCGGTTCGGACGCACAGCCACTCGTGCGTGGCCCGCTGGGCGGCGCTGTTCCAGATCTTGGAGCCGTTGATGACCCAGGTGTCGCCGTCGAGGTCGGCCCGGGTCCTCAGGCTGGCCAGGTCGGTGCCGGCGTCCGGCTCGGAGTAGCCGACCGCGACCCTGAGCTCGCCACGGGCGATCGGCGGCAGGAACTCCGCCTTGTTCTGGGGCGTGCCGTACCGGATGATCATCGGCGCCACCGACGTCACGGTCAGGTCCAGCGGCGGGGCCCCGGCGTACTCGAACTCGGTGGCCAGGATGTGCTGGTGCACGGCGCTCAACCCCAGACCGCCGTACTCGACCGGCCAGTTCAGCCCGAACCAGCCCCGCTGACCGACCTTGCGGCGGAACGCCTCGACCTCACCGTCGGGTTTGTCGAGATGGTGCACGGCCATCTCCCGCCGGAGCTCCTCGGTGACGTTCTCCGCCAGGAACGCCCGCACCTCGTCACGCCACGCCGCCTGTTCTGCGTCGAGTTGGAAGTCCATCGCTGTCCTCGATCGTCAGGCCGGGTCCTCGTCCGGCCGGTCGTCACCTGTGCCCGTGCCCGCTACGCGAAGGCGCCCCCGTCGACCCGCAGCACCGAGCCGGAGACGAAGGACGCGTCGTCGGAGGCGAGGAAGGCGATGGCGGAGGCGATCTCCGCCGGGTCCGCCTTGCGGCCCTGCAGGCCCGTGGACCGCTTGCGCAGGCTCTCGTCGTATGCCACCACGCCCGACCGGAACTCCGCCGTGAGCGCCGTGTCCACCCCGCCCGGGCAGACCACGTTCACCCGGACGCCCGCGGGTCCGTACTCGATGGCCAGTGACCGCATCATCGTCACCAGCCCGCCCTTGGTGGCCGCGTACACCGCGCTGTACGGCCAGCCCTGCAGGCCGGCGATCGACGAGACCGCGACGACACAGCCGCGGGTGCTCACCAGGTGGGGCAGCGCGGCCTGGGCGAGCAGGAACGGCGCCCGGAGGTTCACGTTCAGCACGCGATCCCACTCGGCGAGGGTGACGTCGGCGGTGGCGCCGAACTGCCCGATGCCGGCGACCAGGGCGAGCACGTCGAGCCGACCCCACCGCCGGAGGCAGTCCGTCACCACCGTGTCGGCCGCCTCGGCCTCGGCGAGGTCGACCGCGAGCGTGGCGAGACGGTCGCCGCTCGGGCCGAGCTCGTCGCGCAGCGTCGCCAGGCCGGCGGCGTTGCGGTCCACACCCAACACCAGGTCGCCCCGGTCGACGAGGCGGGCCACGGTGGCCCGACCGATCCCGGACGCGGCGCCGGTGACCACGGCGACCCGTGCCTCAGCCATGCAGCGCCTCCCGGACCGTCGCGTACGCGTGCCGGGCCGCCGTGCGGGCCGTGTCGAGCAGGTGGTCCAGCGTGAAGAACCCGTGCGCCACCCCGGGCCAACAGGCGTACGTCACGGGCACCCCGGCCGCACGCAGCCGTTCGGCGTACGCCTCGTTCTCGCTGCGCAGCGGGCAGTGCTCGGCGGCCACCAGGTAGGTCGGCGGCAGCCCGCTCAGGTCGGTGGCGCGCAGCGGCGAGGCGTCCGGGTCGGTGCCGTCCCGGCCGCCGAGGTACTGGTCCCAGTACCAGCGCAGGTGGTCGATGGTCACCGCGTAGCCGTGGCCGTTGCTGCGGTAGGACTCGGTGTCGAAGGCGTGGTCCAGCATCGGGTAGATCAGCAACTGGTAGGCCAGCGCCGGTCCGGCGCCCCGGGCGCAGCGCTGGGCGACCACCGCGGCCAGGTTGCCCCCGGCGCTGTCCCCCGCCACCGCGATCCGGGCCGGGTCGACACCGAGCGTCGCGGCGTTGTCGGCCACCCAGCGGGTCGCCGCCTCGGCGTCGTCGGCCGCGGCGGGGAACCGGTGTTCCGGCGCCATCCGGTAGTCCACCGACACCACCACCGCCCCGGTCTGCAGTGCCATCTGCCGGCAGGGCGCGTCGTGGGTGTCCAGGCTGCAGATGACGAACCCGCCGCCGTGGAAGAACACGATCGCCGGTGACGGCCCGTCGGCCGGGCGCGGCCGGTAGACCCGCAGCCGGATGTCGCCGCCGGGGCCGGGGGCGACCAGTTCCTCGACCGCGTGCACCTCCGCCTTCGGGGCCGGGGGCGGGGGGTTCGCCGCCAGGATGCGGCGCGCCTCGGCGGCGTCGAGCACCTCGGTGCCGAGCCGGGGAAAACGCTTCTCGATCGCGGCGACCACCGCCGCGGACTGTGGATCCAGTGCCATGTGACTCCTTCCCGCCGCTCAGACGCCGGCGGTGATCCGGAAGCCGCGGTAACCCGCGGCGGCGACCTCGTCGCAACGTTCGCGGTAGACGTTCAGGCCGCCGACGTACGGCATGAAGACCCGCGGCTTGCCGGGGACGTTGGCGCCGACGTACCAGGAGTTCGCCTGCGGGTACAGGGTGCGGTTGGCCACCTCGTTGACGTGGGCCACCCACTCGTCCTGGGCGTCCCGCTCCGCCTCGATCCGGTTCGCCCCGCGGTCCCGCAGGTGCTCCAGCAGGTCGGAGATCCACTCCACGTGCTGCTCGGCCGCCATGATGCAGTTGACCAGCACCGACGGACTGCCCGGACCGGTGACGACGAACATGTTGGGAAAGCCGGCGACGGCCAGCCCCAGGTACGTCGCCGCCCCGTCCCGCCAGGCGTCGGCGAGGCTGGTGCCGTCCGGGCCGCGGATGTCCATCCGGGTCAGCGAGCCGGTCATCGCGTCGAACCCGGTGGCGTACACGATGATGTCCAGCTCGTACTCGGCCTCGCTGGTCCGCAGCCCGTTCGGGGTCAGCTCCCTGATGGGTGTCGCCCGCACGTCGACCAGCTCGACGTTGGGGCGGTTGAACGTCTCGTAGTAGTTGGTGTCGACGCAGATCCGCTTGGCGCCGATCGGGTGGTCCTTGGGGCAGAGCCTCTCGGCGACCTCCGGGTCCTTCACGATCTGGCGGATCTTGCCGCGGACGAAGTCGGCGACCGCCCGGTTGGCGTCGGCGTCGCGCAGGATGTCGGTGAACGCGGCCATGAAGCCGGTGCCGCCGATCTCCCAGCGCCGTTCCAGCTCGGCGATCCGCTCCTGTTCGCTGACCTCCAGCACGCCCTTGCCCGTCGAGGGATGCAGGGCACCGGCGGGGGTACGCCGCATCTCGGCCCGGATCTGCGCGTAGCGGCTCTTGGTCTCGCGTATCTCCTCGGCGGTCAGGGGCCGGTTGCGGGCGGGCAGGCTGAAGTTGGGCGTCCGCTGGAAGACGACGAGCCGCTCGGCCACCTCGGCGATCAGCGGAATGGCCTGGATGCCGGAGGAACCGGTGCCGATGACGCCCACCCGCCTGCCGGTGAAGTCGACCGGCGTGTGCGGCCAGTTCCCGGTGTGGTAGGTCTGGCCGCGGAACGACTCCGCGCCGGGCAGTTGCGGCGTCTGCGTCGCGGACAGGCACCCGACCGCCGGGATGAGGTAGCGTGCGCTGACCCGGGCCCCGGTGTCGGTGGTGACGGTCCAGCTCGCGCTCTGCTCGTCGAAGACCGCCGAGGTCACCCGGGTGCCGAAGGTGATGTCCCGGCGCAGGTCGAACCGGTCGGCGACGTGTTCCGCGTAGCGGAGGATCTCCGGCTGTGAGGCGTACCGCTCGGTCCACTCCCACTCCTGCTGCAGCTCCTCGGAGAAGGAGTAGGAGTAGGCCAGGCTCGGCACGTCGCAGCGGGCGCCGGGGTACCGGTTCCAGTACCAGACACCGCCCACGTTGTCCGCCGCCTCGAAGACGTGCACCCGGAAGCCCCGCTCCCGTAGGCGGTACAGCATGTACATGCCGGCGAACCCCGCCCCGACCACCACCGCGTCGTACCGGTGCTCGGAGCCTCCGGTGTTGGCCGGTGACCGCTGATCGATCATGTGTCCTCCCCTGCCGCTGGCGGTCGTGCCGTCAGCCGAATGCCGTGGTGCCCGGCGCGGAGGCGGCCGGGTGTGGAGCCGGGACGGCGCCCGGGTGGTGTGACGAGGCTGGAGGGCCGGCCGCGGACCGGAGGGTAGGGTCCGAGACGTGCCAGCCATGCCGAGTGAGCCGGTCGATCCGGACCGGCCGGTCGATCCGGACCAGCCCGCCGGCCCGGACCTGCCCGCCACCAGCTACGCCGTGCTGGGACTGCTGTCCTTCGGCGAGGAGCTGTCCGGCTACGACCTGAAGATGTGGGCCGACTGGACGATCCGGTTCTTCTACTGGAGTCCGTCGTTCAGCCAGATCTACAGCCATCTGAAGCGGTTGGAGTCGCTCGGCTACGTCCGGTCCCGGACGGTGGAGTCGGCGTCGGCACGCGACCGCAGGCTGTACTCGATCACCGAGGCGGGGCTGGCCGTGATGCGCCGCTGGGCCGCGACCGCGCCGCTGGACCCGCCGGTGCTGAAGCACTCGCTGCTGCTGCGTGTCTGGCTCGGCCACCTCGCCGACGCGGCCCGGCTCGAACAGCTGCTGACCGAGCACCTCGACCACGTGCGGCAGCTCGCGGCCAACGCGGAGGCGCGCCGGCAGGGCGCGGCCCGCGGCGCGTGGGCGTATCCCGAGGCCGCGCTGCGCTGGGCTCACCGCTACTACGAGGCCGAGGCGGCACTGGCGGAGGCGCTGCTCGCCGACCTTCGGGACCTCGCCGACCGCCCGGTCGACCCGACCGGCCACCTGGCGGGTCCGCAAGCCGCCGGGTGAGGTTCGCCGCGTCGGTTCGAGCGGCCGCCCAGCACCCCGCGTCCTCGCCGCTTCCGCGGGCCGACCGCCGAGCACCTGCCCACCGCCCTTCTCGCGATGGCTGTTCCTAATAGGCATAGTCAGTCTGCTACCTAGCGCTTGCTTGGTCAAGACCCGCGGTACGGAAGTTCGCCCTGCTCGCCGGCCGCCGGCAGCTCCGCCCCCACGGCGGTGGCCGGCGGGACGACGGGACGGAACGGGACGGGGGACGGCCGCGTCGCGGCCGTCCCCCGTCCCGGTGCCGGGCGTGCCGTCACGCCTGCGGGCTGTACCGGCCCTCCTTCAGCAGGGTGGCCGGAATGATCGAGGTCGAGCCCGGGTCCAGCGCGACCGCGTGCGACGTGGCGGAGTAGGCGTACCGGCTCAACGCCCAGTTGCCCCTCTCCTCACCGGTGAAGCCCTCCAGCGTCCTGGCCAGCTTCTCGGCGTCGTCGATCGTTCCGGCCTTCTCGGCGGCGGCCGCCGCGACCATGATCGCGTCGTAGACGAAGAAGGTGTTCAGCGGCATGTTGATCTCGCCCTGGGCCTTCAGCGCCCGGATCATGGCGTCCATCGCGCCGGGGTTGACCTCCGGGGATCCCACGATCGCGGCGGTGAGCACCTGGACGTACACGTTCTGCGTGGCCGGCGTGCCGACCAGGCCGTCCGGCTCCCCCCGGGACAACAGCGAGGTCACCGTGGCGACCGAGTCGGCCACCACCGGGATGTCGGTCCACCCGAGCTTGAGCCGGCTCTCCAGGATGTACCCCACGGACGCACCCGCCCCCTGCATGAACAGGATGTCGGGCTTGGTCGCCCGCAACCGCTCCAGCTGGGCGGTCATGTCCAGGTCCTCGGCGGTGTACGTCTCGTCGCCGGTGAGGGTCAGGCCCGCCGACGCGATCGCCTTGCGGGTCGCCTCCGCCGTCGCCTGGCCGAAGGCGTCCTTGCCGGCCAGCATCGCGATCCTCGTCGCGTTGCGCTCCTTGAAGAACTCCACCACCCGGGCGGCCATCGAGTCGTTGGTGGGCACCACCTGGAAGAGGTACGGGAACTTCTGCGGATCGTTCAACGCCGAGGAGCCGGCCTGCTGGACCGACAGGATCTTCGCCTCGGTCAGGATCGGCGCCATCGGCAGGGCCTCGGCGCTCGTGTTGCCGGGGAGGACGAGCGCCGGCTTCGGGCCCTTGCTCAGGCGCTCGTTCAGCTTGGTCACGGCGGTGGTCGGATCACCGTTGGTCTCGATGATCTCCAGCTCGACCCTGCGCCCCAGAATCCCGCCGCGTTCGTTCAGCACCGCCACGGCGGCCTTGGCCGCCTGGGCCGCCGCCTGGGCGTTCAACGCCGCCGGCCCGGTCTGGTTCATGCCGAGCAGATGCACGATCCGGTACGGCTCGTCCGGCGACGACGACGTCTCGTCGTCCTCGGGGGTGGCGCAGGCTGCTGTGGCGGCCAACGCGGTGACGGTCAGAAGTACGCCCACTCGCTTCCACATGGCGTGGCAACCTCCGTGGCTTGAGAAGCATCGGGCCCGGTTACCAAAGCAAGCGCTTGGTTTAGTCGGGTCACAGGAGGGTATGTGCTGCTCCCGGCCACGTCAAGGACGAGCCGACCGGGATCTGGCCTGGTCGCCCCGCCATCCGGGGCGCGGGCACCGGCACGGTCGACCGGGCGACCGTCGTACGGAGACGGTCAGTGGGCGGCGGGGGTGAAGCGGTAGACCGAGAAGACGAAATCGGGGCAGACCATCTGGCAGGCGGTGCACCCGGTGCAGCCCGGGCCCAGCTCCGGATACCGGTAGCCCATCTCGTTCAGCGAGCTCGACATCGTGAGCACCCGGGGCGGGCACGCCTCGACGCACAGCTCACAGCCCTTGCACCGGTCCCTCGCGATGACCAGCGTCCCGCGGCTGGGCCGCGGCGCCCGGGGGCGTGCGGGCGGGTTCGGCACGGCACCACCGTCGTGCTCGCTCATGGTCTGTCGCCTCCGGCGGTCGCGTGGACGATCTCGAGCATCTGGGAACGGTCCGCCCGCGACGGCCGGTCCCCGGCCGGCGTCGCCGACGGCTCGGCCACGAAGATCCCCCGCCGCCGCAGTGCGCGCACCGCGTTCTCGGCCGTCATCAGGACGTGGTCGAGAGCCGCGGCGGCGGCCGCCGCGGCGTCCCCGGCGGCGATCGCCTCGTACTCCCGGCGCAGTGCGGCCCGCTCCTGGTCCATCGCGTCCTCGATGGAGAACCGGGCAGCGGTGGGCACCAGCCCGTTGAAGCTGCGCAGCAGCGCGCGCAGGTGCGGTCCGGCGTTCGACAGGTTGATCGCCTTGCGGAACTCCCGGGCGAGCCGCTCGAACTCGTCGACCCTGTCGCAGCCGGCCAGCTCCTCGACGAGCCTGCCGAGCGTCTCCCGCAGCCCGGCTCCCCCACCGCGTGCCGCCCGGCTGCTGGTGAGCGCGCTGAGCATGCCGTACAGCTCGAACGCCTCGCGGATGGTCCCCGCGTCGAAGGCGGCGACGAACGCACCGCGGTAGTGCGGCATCTCGACCAGCCCGTCGCGTTCCAGCTGCTGCAGCGCCTCCCGCACCGGAGCCCGGCTGACCCCGAGGGTCGCGGCGATCTCGTCGAGGTCGATCCGGTCGCCGCTGCGCAGCGTGCCGTCGAAGAGCAGACCGAGGATGTACTCCGCGACCGCCACGCCGGTCTTCGTCCGTGTCAGTGCCGCCACGTGATCAGCTCCCCGAGTGGATAGGCCTGCTCCATCGAGTCGCCAAGGTAACCCGGGCCGTCGGGAGCCGGCACGAACCAGCCGGTGGGACACATGGTGAGGATCTCCACCAGGCCGAAGCCGGCACCGGCCAACTGCGCCTCGAACGCGCGCCGCAACATGCGCTTCGTCTGCGCCACCGCGCCGGCGGTGGAGACCGCACCCCGCGCGACGTACGCGACGCCGCGCAGCCCGGCCACCAGGTCGGCGACCGGGATCGGGTACCCGTGCGTCTCCGGGTCGCGCCCCTGAAGGCTGGTCTTGGTGCGCTGGCCGAGCACCGTGGTCGCGGTCAACTGCCCGCCGGTGTCGCCGAACACGCCGTTGTTCAGCAGCACACACGTGATCTTCTCGCCCCGGGCGGCGGCGTGCAGCACCTCCTGCAGCCCTTCGTTGGCCATGTCGCCGTCGCCCTGCATGGTGAAGACGACGCAGTCCGGGCGGACCCGCTTGATGCCGGTGGCACAGGCCGGCGCCCGACCGTGCAGGCACTGCAGCACGTCGACGTCCATGATGCGCACGAAGCTGCCGTAGCAGCCGTGGCCGACCACGCCGATGGTCCGCCGCACGACGTCCAGCTCCTGCAGCACCTCCAGCAGCACCCGCAGCGCCACCGGCTCACCACAGCCGGGGCAGAGCGAGTGTTCGCCGAGCAGCAGCGACGGGCGGAAGTCGGCGACCCGGCGGGCCGGCTCCGACGGCGGCTGGGAGGTGTCGACGACGGTCACGGGCGCTCCCCTTCCGCGAGTACGGCGAGGATCCGGTCGCGGATGACCGGGGCGTCCATCAACTCGCCGAAGGCGAGCCCGGACTCGGAGATGCTCACCCCGCCGATGAACCGGATCGCGGCGCGGTCGGCGGCGTGGATGCGTACGTCGTCGAGCATCTGCCCGGCGTTCAGTTCGAAGACCAGCACCCGCCGCTTGCCGGTGGTGGCCGCGGTGAGCGCGGCGCCCGGGAACGGCCAGAGCGTCACCGGCCGGAACCACCCGATCCGGTGCCCGTCGGCCCGCAGCTCGTCGACCACGTACTCGACGAACCTGGCGGCGGACCCGAAGGCCACCACCAGCGTCTCCGCGTCCTCGACGTGGGCCTGTTCGAACCGCGACTCGGTCGCGTCGATGGCGGCGAACTTCTCGGCGACGGCGCGCCAGTGCCGGTCCGGGCCCGGGCCGGGATCGGTGGCCTTGCCCATCGCCCAGGTCCAGATCTGCCGGGACCTGCCGGTCCCACCGCCGGTTCCGTCGAGTGCCCAGTCCTTCGGCGGCAGCGGGCCGAAGTCCAACGGTCGGATCGAGACACCGACCCGGGTCTGCGCGAGCAACGGGTCCCCGTAGAAGATCACCGGCGCCCGGTACCTGTCGGCGAGGTGGAACGCGAGCTGCGCGTGCTCGACCGCCTCGGGGACGTCCTTCGGCGCCAGCGTGATCGTCCGGTAGTCGCCCCAGCCGCCGCCCCTGGTGGCCTGGAAGTAGTCCTGCTGGTTGCGGGCCATGTTGAAGACCACGAACGGGGTCTCGTTCAGCGCCGCCTCGGCGATCGCCTCCTGCATCAGCGCGATGCCCTGGCCGCACGAGCCGGTGGCCGCGCGGGCCCCGGCCGCGGCGGCACCGAGGGTCATGTTCACCCCCTCGATCTCGCTCTCCGCGTTGAGGCACACCCCACCGGCCGCGGGAAGCCGACGCGACATGCTCTCCAGCAGGCCGGTGAACGGCGACATCGGATAACCGGCGAAGAACCGGCAGCCGGCGGCGATCGCCGAGGCGGCGATCGCGTCGTTGCCCTCGAGCAGTTCCAGGGTCATCGCTGGACCTCCGCGTGCCTGACGTCGCGTCCGCCGATCGCGGCCGCACCGGCCTCGAGCGCCCGGGCGTTGGCCGCGGCGTGCTGCTTCCGGTACGGCGGGAGCAGCTCCTCCATCGCGGCCACCAGGGACGCCGGGTCGACGAGCCGGGTCACCGCGTTGTACGCGCCCAGCAGCACGAAGCCGATCGCCTGCGGCGCACCGACCGAGGTGGCGACGGCGGTCGCGTCCACCCCGTACACGGTCATCCGCGGCAGCGACGCGGGGTCGACCAGCGGCAGGTTGACGATCGCCGGCCCGCCGGGGCGCAGCCGCGCGAGCACCGGCTCACCGAACCGGTGGTGGGCGACGATCGCCGACCACGCCGAGGCGAGCACCGGCAGGGCCCGCAGTGGGCCGTCCCCGATCACGACGCTCGCCCTGGACGGACCGCCGCGCATCTCGCCGCCGTAGTCGGCGCTGAGCATGGCGTGTCTGCCCTCACGGGTGGCCGCGAGGGCGAGGGTCTTGGCGAGCAGTTGGATGCCCTGGCCGCCGACCCCGGTGACCACGAGTTCCCGCTCCATGCGGCCTCCGATCAGGGTTGACGCGACTTGAATATTGAATACAAAATTCAAATCCGCGGTCAAGAGAGATCGCGGACCACGAGTAGGGGGCACGATGCGGGCGGTGGTGCTGCACGGCTTCGGCGACCTGCGGATCGAGGAGGTCCCCGATCCCCGGCCCGGGGCGGACGACGTCGTCATCCAGGTCGCCTGTGTACAGCCGAGCGTCACCGAGTGCATGCTGATCGCCGGAGAGCCCGTGGCGACGCACGCCCGCCTCGCCCAGGCCCTGGCCGCCGGTCCGGTCCGCTTCGGCGGGCACGAGTTCTGCGGCGTGGTCCGGGCGGTCGGCAGCGCGGTGCGCGACGTCGCGGTCGGTGACCGGGTCACCGCCGTCGAGACGATCGTGTGCGGCCGGTGCCCGGCGTGCCGGCGAGGCCGGTCGGACGCCTGCCTCGCCCCCGAGTTCATCGGCTTCACCCGCCCCGGAGCCCTCGCCGAGCAGGTCCTCGTCCCCGCCGCGTGCGTGGTGCCGGTACCACCCGGCGTGACGGCCTCCGCCGCGGCAGCCCTGCAACCGCTGGCCGGTGCCCTGCACGCACACGCGCTCGCCGCCGTCCAGCCCGGCGAGAGCGTCCTCGTCGTCGGCGCCGGCGTGATGGGACTGCTCGCCCTGCAGGTCGCCCGGCACGGCAACGCCGGCCTGATCGCGATCAGCGGGCGGAGCCCGGCCAAGCTCGCCCTCGCCCGCCGGTTCGGCGCCGACCTGGTCGTCGACGCGGGCGACGGGCCGGAGGCGGTGCTCGCGGCGGTGCGGGAGGCGACCGACGGGATCGGGGTCGACGTCGTCATCGAGACCGCCGGCGGCGCCCCGGAGGTCGGACTGGCCGGCACGGAGACACTCGAACTGGCCGCTCGCTGCGTCCGCCGCGGCGGGCGGGTGGTGGTGGTCTCGGTCCTGCCCGACCGGGCACCGGCACCGCTCGGCCTGCTGCGGGAGCGGTGCGCCGCGCTGCTGCACCCCCGGTCCGGCGCGGGCGGGTACTCCCCGAGCGGCACCGTCTTCGCGCACGCGCTGCGCCTGGTGGCCCGCGGGGACGTCGACGTCGAGTCGCTGGTCACGCACCGGCTCTCCGGGATCTCCGAGGTGCCGAGGGCGGTGGAGATCACCCGGAACAAGGCCGCGTACGGCGCGATCAACCCCGCCCAGGTGGACCTGACCGGCGGAGGGGAGGACGGATGGACCTGCTGATCGGCCACATCGTCCGGCAGGCGGCCCGGATGGCCCCGCAGGCCGTCGCGGCCACCCTGGACGGCGGTCGGATCACCTTCGGCGACCTCGACACGCGGGGGAACCGCGCCGCCAACGCGTTGGCCGGCCTGGGCGTACGGCACGGCGACCGGGTGGCCTGGTGCGCCGCCCCGTCACTGCACATCCTGGACACCTTCCTGGGCTGTGCCCGGCTCGGCGCGGCCCTCGCCCCGATCAACCCCGCGCTCTCCGCCGGCGAACTGGCGGCGGTGCTGGCCTACCTGGACCCACGGCTGCTGGTCACCGACCGTCCCGACACGCCGGAGGGCGTGCCGACCGTCCGCGTCGAGGGCGTTCCGGGGCCCGGCGCCGACCTGGTCTCCCTCACCGCCGCCGCGTCGGCCGCCCCGCCCGACGGGCACGACCGCGTCGCCGACGGCGACCCGCACATCGTCTACCTGACCAGCGGCAGCACCGGTCGCCCGAAGGGCGTGCTGGTCAGCCACCGCGCGAGCTGGCTGCGCGCCGCACCCGGCGGGGGAACGTTCACCCGTGGGCTGCGCGGCCGGGGAGGTGTCCTCTGCAGCTTCCCGCTGTACCACTACGGGGGCTGGCACTACGTGCTGGAGGCGTGGCAGAACCGCACCGCGGTGCACCTCGTGCGCCGGGCCGACGCCCCGCAGATCATCGACGCCGTACGGCGGGAGCGCCCGTCGGCGATCTACTGCATCCCGGCGGTGTGGGAGCGGCTGCTCGATCCCGAGCACCGGCACGCCGACCTGTCGTCGCTGCGGCACGCCGACACCGGCACGTCCGGGGTCTCCACCGAGCTGCTGCTGCGGATCAAGGAACGGCTGCCCGGAACCACCACCACCGTCCTGTACGGGTCGACGGAGGCGGGCCGGATGGCGGCACTGCCGGACGGCGACCTCCTCGACAAGCCCGGCAGCGTCGGGCTCCCCGCCTTCCCGAACGCGCTGTGGGTGGACGCGCCGCCCGGCGAGGTGGGCGAGGTGTGCGTCAGCGGACCGGGGCTGATGTCCGGGTACCACGAGCTGCCCGACGAGACCGACGCGGCGCTGCGCGACGGCGTCTACCGCTCGGGCGACCTGGGCTACCTGGACGACGAGGGATACCTCCACCTCACCGGTCGCGAACGCGAGGTCATCCGCACCGGCGGCGAGTCGGTCTCGCCGTTCGAGGTGGAGCAGGCACTGCGCGACTTCCCCGGGATCCGCGACGTGGCGGTGGTCGGCCTGCCCGACGAGCGGTGGGGCGAGGTGGTCTGCGCCGTGGTGGTGCTGGCGCCGCACACGGCACCGCCGGAGGTCACCGCCCTCCGCGGGCACGTCGCCGACCGGTTGGCCCCCTTCAAACAGCCGCGTCGGGTCGCGGTGGTGGCCGAGATCCCGCGTACCCCGGCGACCGGCCAGATCCAGCGCTCGCGGCTGCGGGCCGCGTTGGTCGAGGCCGCCGGCTAGCCGGCGCGCAGCCGGGCGCGCAGTTCCGCCTTGGCCACCTTGCCGCCGGAGCCCCGGGGAAGCTCGTCGACGACTTCCAGCCGCTCGGGCCAGTTCTCCGGGGAAACCCCGCGCGCGGAAAGGTGCGACCGCAGGTCGTCCAGGGTCAGGGTGGCGCCGGGCCGGAGCACCACCACGGCGCAGACCCGTTCCCCGAACGTGGGGTCGGGGACCGCGACCGCGGCCACCATGGCGACCGCGGGATGCGTCCCGACCTGCTCCTCCACCGCGGCGGCGCTGATGTTCTTGCCACCGCGGATGATGAAGTCCGACTTACGGTCCACCACGCGCAGATAGCCGTCCGCGTCGATGGTGCAGACGTCGCCGGTGAGCATCCAACCGTCGGGCGTGAAGAGCCGGTCGTTGGCTTCGGGGTCGTTGAAGTAGCCGAGGCACGTGGCGGGCCCCGCACACGCGGCCTGTCCCGGCCCGCCCGTGGCGGTGACGTCGGCGCCGTCGTCGTCGAGGAGCCGGACCCGCATCTCGTCGATGATCCGACCTGCCGTCCGCAGCCGCCGCTCGCGCGTGTCCGTGGTGCGGGTGCGCGACAGCGCACCGGTCTCGTTGGATCCGAAGAACTGCAGCACCTGTGCGCCGGTACGCCGTTCGAACTCGGCGGCCCGCTCGTACGGCACCGCCTCGCCCCCGGTGAACATGCAGCGCAGCGAACCCAGGTCGTACCGGTCGGGATCCGCGTTGAGCATCATGATGAACTGCGTGCTCACGCAGCAGACCACGGTCACCCGCTCCCGCTCGATCAGCTCCAGCGCGCCCGCGGCGGTGAACCGGGGCATCACCACGGTGGGCGCGCCGAGCAGGGTCGGCGTGAAGTTCGCGGTCCACTGGGCGAAGCCGTACGGGGCCGGGATGAGGGTGAGGAAGACGTCGTCGGGGGTGAACTCCCCCGCCTCCAGCGCGAGCCGGTGGTAGTACAGCCACCGGTTCTGGTTGTGTACCACGCACTTGGGCATGCCGGTGGTGCCCGAGGTGCCGTTGAGCAGGTGGATCTCGCCGAGCCCAAGGGCGCGCCCGGCGAGCGCCGCCACCTCCGCCGCGGACGGCTCCGGCCAGTCCACGTCGGCGAGCCGGGGCGGCAGCTCCAGCCGCAGCCGCAGCGGCAGCCCGTCGACGAGTTCTGCCACCGGGCTGCCCCGGTGCTCCGCGTGGCTGACCAGCGCCGTGGCGCCGGCGACCGTGAGCAGGTGGCGGAGTTCGAGGCGGCCGGCACGTGGCCCGATGCCGACGACCACGACACCGGCCTTCAGCGCCGCCAGGTAGGCGACGTGCACCTCGACACCGTCCGGGAGCAGGACACCGACCCGTTCGCCGCGGGCGAGCCCGGAGCGCACCAGCAGTGCCGCGAGACGGTCGGAGAGCTGGTCGTACGCGCGCCAGCTGATCCGGTCGTCACCGGCGATGAAGGCGGGTCGGTCGGGAATCCGCGCGGCGTGCTGGCGCACCCGGTCCACGAGCGTGTCCGTGCCCCACCGCCCGACCTCGGCCAGTCGGTCCGCGACGTACCGCTCGTGCACGCTGCCGGGGACCGGGGCCGTGCCGGGCGGGAAGATCGCGGCCACCTCGCCGTACGACACGACTCACCTCTACCTAACAAGCGCTTGGTTGTGGCATTCTGATTCGGATCATGTTGCCCTGTCAAGGAGGCGAGATGCGGATCTGGGAGACAGCACCCCTGGACGAGCTGACCACCAGCCCGGTGCGCGAGGGCGAACAGTCGGAACGCTCGTTCGAGGTGACGGCCGGGATGCTGACCGCGCACGTGCCCGGCACCCCGTCGGTGCTCTCCACCCCGGCACTGATCGCGCTCCTGGAGGACACCGCCGCCGACATCCTGCGCCGGCGGCTCGCACCGGGCGCCGCCTCGGTCGGCACCCGGATCGACATCCGGCACCGCGCACCGGCTCTCGCCGGTCAACGGGTCGACGTACGCGCGCGGGTCGCCTCCGTGCAGGGCAAGCACATCACCTTCGACGTCACCGCGCAGGTGGACGGCCGGACGATCGGTGACGGGCAGGTCGCCCAGACGCTGATCCGCAGCGTCCGCACCTGACGGGAACGGGCGTGCCCGCCGGGCACGGCGCACGCCCGCCCACGCGACGGGGACGCGCGCCCCGCTCACAGCAGCGCGCGCAGCGCCCCCCTGTCCACCTTGCCGCCCGCTCCCAACGGCAGTGCCGGCAACGACACCAGCCGTTCCGGCCAGTTGACCTTGGAAACGCCGGCCGCGGCCAGGTGCCGCCGCAGGTCGTCGAGGTCCAGCCCGGCGCCGTCCCGGGTGACCACGAACGCGCAGACCCGCTCCCCCAGCACCTCGTCCGGATACCCGACCACCGCCACCTGGGCCACCCGCGGATGCCCGCCGACCGCCTCCTCGACCACGGGCACGCTGACGTTGTGTCCGCCCCGGATGATGAAGTCGGCCGTCCGCCCGGTCACCGTGAGGTAGCCGTCGGCGTCGAGCTCGCCGATGTCCCCGGTACGCAACCAGCCGTCCTCCCGCACCAGGATCTGGTTCGCCGCCTCGTCCCGGAAGTAGCCCGGGGTGCAGCCCGGTCCGTTGACGGCCACCTGGCCCGGCCCGCCCTCAACCGGGCTGCCGCTGTCGTCGAGGAAGCGCACCCGCATCGCCGGAATGGGCCGCCCGGCGGTACGCAGCCGCTTCTCACGGTCGTCGGCGACCCGGGTCACCGAGATCGGGCCCGCCTCGTTCGAGCCGTAGAACTGCAGCACGGCACAGCCGGTGCGCTCCTCGAACTCCACCGCCCTGTGGTAAGGCACCCGCTCGCCCCCGGTGAAGAGCACCCGCAGCGAGCTCAGGTCGTGTTCGCCGAACTCGGGGGTGTTCAGCATCATGATGAACTGGCTGGTCACGGCGGCGAGCACGGTCACGCGGTGCCGCTGGATGAGCCGCAGCGTCGCGACCGGGTCGAACTCGGCGGTCAGCACCGTCGGGAAGCGGTACTGGGTGGGAACGATGTGCGCGCTCCACAACCCGAAGCCGTACGGCGCCGGCAGCGCGCTGAACATCACCTCGTCCGGGCCGAACGCCGCCGCCTCCGCGGCCAGTGGACCGAAGTACTTACGGATGTTCATGGTCTGCCGCACGCACTTGGGTCGACCGGTCGTGCCCGACGTCGAGTTGAGGAAGAAGAGGTCGTCGGGGCCGAGTCCACGCCCCGCGACAGCCGCGGCGGCCTCCTCCCACGACGGCACCGGAAGCCGCTCGCCGTCGCACTCCACGCTCAACTCCGTGCCGACGAGGTCCAGTACGAGGTGCCGGCGGGCGCCGACGGCGCGGGCGATCTCCGGACCCGGCCGGCCGCGGTGCACCGCCCGGGTCACCAGCGTGCCGGCGCCGGTGTGGGTCAACAGATGCGTGATCTCGGCGTCCCCACCCCGGGGCGGCAGGCCCACCGTCACCAGTCCGGCCTTCTGCGCCGCGAGGTAGGCCACGTGGGTGAGCGCACCCCCGGTGAGCAGGACCGCGACCATCTCGCCCGGCCGCCAGCCACCGAGGGCGTAGACACCGGCCAGCTGCGTGGCGAGCCGGTCGTAGTCACGCCAGGTCAGGGTCGCGTCCTCGGCGTGGAACGCGACCCCGTCCGGGGCCTCGGCGGCGTTGCGGGCCACCAGGTCGGCGATCGTGTCGGCATCCCAGGAACCGTCGGCGTGGTAGCGACGGATCGTGGAGTCGGGGAACTCGGGCACCTGCACCATCCATTCACATCACCGGGTCGGCAGCGGACCACGCCGCCTGACCGGGACGGTCGGGCGGCACGGTGGCCGACGGCACGTACCGGGCCGGACGCCGCACCAGGTCACGGCGACGACGCCTGACGGGCCTGGCGGTACCGGTGGAGCGGAACCGCCACGCGGGCGTCGGTGGTGAGTCTCGGGCGGTCCGGCTCGGCCTCCGGCAGCGGCGTCACCGGGCGCAGGGTGGCCCGGCACCGCTGCGCGAGGCGCTGGTACGTCCGCACGCCGTTCGCCTGCCAGGCCAGCTCGTCCTCGGTCAGCTCCCGGCGTACCGCTGCCGGACTGCCGGTGACGAGGGTGCGCGGCGGCACCACGAACCCCGCCCGCACGAAGCTGTGCGCGCCGACGAAGGCCCGCTCGCCGACCACCGCCCCGTCCATCACCACCGCGTTCATGCCGACCAGCGCCCCGGACCCGACACGGCAGCCGTGCAGCACCGCGCCGTGTCCGACGTGCCCGTCACGCTCCAGCACCGCCTCGGTGCCCGGAAACGTGTGGAACACGCAGTGATCCTGCAAATTGGCGCCGGCCTCCATGACGATCCGGCCGAAGTCGCCCCGGAGGCTGGCGAAGGGTCCGACGTAGCAGCCGGGGCCGACGTGGACGTCGCCGATCAGGACCGCCGTCGGGTGGACGAAGGCGGTCGGGTGCACCACCGGGACAACGCCCTCGATCTCATACGCCGGCATCGGCGCCCCCGGCGGCGTGCCCGGCCGTCCATCCGCTCACGGTGTCTCACCCCTCCCCGCCTGGCCACCAACCCCGTGGGACGCGGGTCGCAACCCGATCGCCTCCTGCCGGTGCGCCAGATCCCTGTCGAACGCCGCCGCCACCGCAGCCACCGTCCACTCCGCCATCCGCACGGTCGGGACGGCGACCCGCGGGTGGGTCATGAGCGACAGTTCCTCGCCGTCCACCCGCACCACCTGCCCGGTGATCCCCGCGGCGGCGTCCGAGAGCAGGTAGACCACGGCCGGCGCGTTGCTGGCCGGAGACTTGCCCACGTTCTGTCCCCGGGCCCGACCGCCGAGGTAGCGCTCGTAGGTGTCCGCCATCCGGGTGTGCGCGTTGGGCGAGACGGCGTTGACCCGCACACGGGTGCCGGCGAGGTCCGCCGCCCAGCAGTAGGTCAGCGACGCGACGCCGCCCTTGCTCGCGCCGTACGCGGCCATCGCCGGCGAGCCGGCATGCGTACCGGAGGTGACGTTCACGACCGAACCGCCGTCCGGCTGTTCGAGCATGGCCCGGATCGCGTGCAGGCCGCAGTAGGCGGTGCCGAGCAGGTTCACCTCGACCACCCGGCGGAACTCCGCCGGGTCCTGTCCGCGCGGGTCGGCCATCCGGAAGATCCCGGCGTTGTTGACCAGCCCGTCGATGCGCCCGAAGGTGTTCCGACACGTCTCGACCAGCCTGCCGGCCCCCTCCCAGGAGGAGATGTCGGAGTCGTCGCAGACGGCCCCCAGCTCCGCGGCCACCCGCGCCGCCGCCTCCCGGTCGACGTCGTTGACCACCACCGAGGCTCCCTCGGCGACGGCGAGACGTGCGTACGCCTCGCCGAGCCCACGCCCCGCCCCGGTGATCACGATCGCCTTGCCGGTGAGCCAGCCGGCCGTGGCGCGGTCAGCACCCATCACCCAACGCCCTCTCCATCCGGCCGCCCGGCGGAAGCCGCCGGTGGCCCGGGGCGGTCCGCCAGCGGCGTTCTCCGTTCAGCCCGTCGGACGCAGGTCCCTGGGGCGCTCGACGCCGATCGCCGCGCTGTACGCGTCACCGAGCGCCGCCCCACCACCGTCCACCTCCGCCACGATCTCGCCACGCACCAGCACGTAGCCCCGGTCGACGACGCGCTGCAGGGCGCCGAGCGCGGGCTCGGCCAGCAACACGGCCACGCCCTGCCGGGCCAGCGTGGAGATGGTCCGGGCGAGTTCCCGGACGACCAGTGGGGCGAGACCGGTCATCATCTCGTCCAGCAACAGCACCCGGGGTGACCCCATCAGTGCGCGGGAGACCACGAGCATCTGCTGCTCACCGCCGGAGAGCACCCCGACCAGACTGCGCATCCGGGTCCGCAGGATGGGAAACCGGTCCACCGCCTCGTCGACGGCGGAGCTGGGCAGCCGGAGCATTTCGGCCATCACGCGCAGGTTGTCCGCGACGTTCAGGCGTGGGAAGAGTTGCCGTCCCTGCGGTACCACGGCGATCCCGGCCCGCGCCCGCGCCGCCGGCCGCAGCCGGGTGACGTCCTCGCCGTCGAGGTACACCCGCCCGGTCGCCGGCACCGATCCGTACGCGGCCAGCAGCAGACTGCTCTTGCCCGCGCCGTTCGGGCCGACGACGGCGGTGACCGCGCCGCCCCGGGCGGTGACGCTGACCTCGTTCAGCGCGCTGGCGTGCCCGTACCGGACGCTCAGTCCCTCGATCCTCAGCTCATGACCGGACACCCTGCACCTCCGCCCCGGCGGACTCGTCCCCGGCCTCGTCGTCGTCCGCGCCCGACCCGAAGTAGACGCGCTGCATCTGCGGGCTCGACAGGCACGCGCCGGGGTCGCCGTCGAACACCACCCGCCCCTGGTTGAGCAACATGATCCGGTCGACCAGGCGGGCGACGAGATCCACGTTGTGGTCGACCAGGATCACCGCGTGCCCCCGCCGCCGCACGGTGTGGATCACCTCGGCGATCCCCGCCACGCCGCGCGCGTCCGAGCCGGCGAACGGTTCGTCCAGCAGCAGCACCAGGGGGTCCTGCCCGAGCGCCCGACCGACCTCGACCAGACGCTGCTCGCCGAGGGTGAGATCACCCGCCTCCCGCTCCAGGCCGCCGAGCCCGAGCTCGTCGGCGATCGCACGCACGAACTCGTCGTCGGCCGCCATCCTGGGGCGCACCATCCCGACGAACACCCCGGCGATCATCTGCCACAGGGTGGCGTGCCGACGCGCGGCCCGCCCCAGCAGCAGGTTCTCCCGGACGTTCAGTTCGAGCGCGAGCTGGGGGTACTGGAAGGTCCGGGCCAGTCCCGCCCGAGCCCGTCGCGACGCCGGCCCGGTCAACCTCGCCCCGCGCAGCGTCAGCTCGCCCGCGGTGGCCGTCTGCGCTCCCGAGATGAGGTCGACGAGCGTGGTCTTGCCGGCCCCGTTCGGTCCGACCAGTCCGAGCACCTCACCGGCCCGCAGCTCGATGTCGACGTCCGCAAGGGCGGTGACCCCGCCGTACCGCTTGGTCAGACCACGCCCGACCAGCAAGATCTCCTCAGCCACCGTGGGGCTCCTTCCGCAGCAGGGCCCAGGTCCGAACACGCAGTCGATCGGCGTAACCCAGCACGCCCCTCGGCGCCAGCAGCATGATGACCAGCACGCCCAGCGCGAGCAGCAACGTGCCGCTGGCCTGGAACGCCGGGAAGTTGAGGGTCAGCTCGACCGCGAGCACGGCCCCGGCGACCGCACCCCACGGCGTGCCCGCCCCGCCGATCAGCGGCATGAAGATGGCGAGGAAGACGATGTTCAGGGTGAAGGTGTCGGGCGTGATGCTGCCCGCCGAGTAGGTGAAGAGGGCGCCCCCGACGGCGGCGATCGCCGCGCCGAGCGCCAGGGCCACGAGATTCAACACGGGCACCCGGACGCCGGCTGCCTCCACGGCCCGCGGCGCGTCCCGCATCGTCCGGACTATCACCCCCCAGGGCGAGAGCCGCAGCCGGTCCAGCAGGAAGGCGATGACGCAGACGACGACCACCGAGCCGAGTACCACCTGGTAGTGGCTCGGCGTCCAGCCGAACAGGTTGAGCGGCCGCAGGTTGCCGAGCCCACCGGACCCACCGGAGACGGGTTCCGCGTCGATCAGGAACGCGCTGAAGGCCATGCCGAACAGCAGGGTCACCGCCGCGAGGAAGAACCCGGACAGCCGCCGGGTGACCAGGCCGAGCAGCACCGCGACCAGCGCCGCGACGATCGGACCGACGAGCCACGCGACCGCGAGCGGCAACCCGGTCCTGGTGGAGACCAGACCGACGGCGTACCCGCCGATTCCGGCGTAGGCGCTGTACGCCATCGACAGCGATCCCGCCATCAGGTACGGGACGTACATCCCGAGGGCGATCAGCGCGTAGGTGACGGCGGAGGTGACCAGCGTCTGCCGGTAGCCGTCGGAGCCGACCCAGAACATGATCAACGCCGCGGCGAGGGAACCGAGGAACAGACCGCCGATCCCGGGGACCCGGCGGAGGTCCCACCGGGCGGGGGCGGGGCGGGGGCGGAGGTTCTCGGCGCTCATGCGCGTACCGTCCGAACGAACAGGCCCTGCGGCTTGAAGGCGAAGAACAGCAGGGCGATGAGGAGCATCCCGTACACGTGTGCCTGCCCACCGAAGTAGTAGGGCAGGAACACCTCGACCAGGCCGAGCAGCATGCCGCCGACGAGCGGCGCCCACACCGAGCCCGTGCCGCCGACCACCACGGCCAGGAACCCGGACAACGACCAGGCCAGCCCGGACAGCGAGTTCACCCCCGCCTTGGGGGCGAAGAGGATGCCGGCCAGGGCGGCGACGAAACCGGCCAGCACGAACGCGATCAGCCGGATGCGGTTGACCGGCAGGCCCAGCAGCGCGGCGGCGTGGTTGCTGTCACCCACCGCACGCAGCAGCCGGCCGGTCCGGGTGAACCGGATCCAGACGGCCACCAGGGCGAAGCAGATCAGCGCCACCCCGATCATCAGGAGCGAGGTCGGCTGGACGGTGACGTCGCCGACGGTCACCGGACCGAACGTCGCCAGGCTCTGCCCCGGCAGGGTCGGGTACCCGAAGACGTAACCGGCCAACTGCTGGATGGTGAAGAGGACCGCCGCCACCGCGACCAGCGCGGGAAGCTCCCCGCCGCCGCTGCGCCGCTGCACCGGACGCACCACACCGAGCTCGGTCAGGGCGGACAGCACCACGGTCACCGCCACGGCGATCGCGGCGGCCGGCCACACCGCCAGGTCGTACGTGATGACCAGCCACGTGGTGCAGAGCCCACCCATCATCGCGTACGGGCCGATCGCGAAGTTGAAGAAACCGGCCCCGACGTGAACCAGGTGGTATGCCAGGGCCAGCATGCCGAAGAAACACCCAATCTCCACGGCGGACAGCCAGAGCTGGAGATCTGTCATCGAGACTCCTCCTGAGCACCGCCCGGGTGGGCGGGCGCGCGGCGCGCCCGCCCACCCGGGATCAGTTCGAGCACGGGGGCTGGTACGTCGCCCACGGCCCCTTGGGCCTGTTGTCCGCACCGAACTCGATCAGCGAGAGGCCACACGGACCGTCGGCGCCGAGGTGCTTGGTGGCGGAGAAGGAGAGCGTGAAGCTGGGCTGGCCGAAGGTGGCCTGGTAACCAGTGATGCTCTGGATCGCCTCGTTGAGCTTCCTGGGGTCGTCCGGCCCGCCCGCCTTCTCGATGGCGAGCTTGAGGAGCTGGACGGAGTCCCAGCCCTGCGCGTCGTAGGCGGTGACCTCGTAGTCGTCACCGTTCTTCTGCTTGAGGAAGTCGATCAGGGCCTTCGTACGCGGGTTCTCGGTGTTGATCGAACCCATGAAGACCAGACCCTCGAGGGCGCCCGGGTTGGCCAGTTTCCAGGAGGAGGGCTGGTTGCCGATCGAGGCGAGCGAGAAGCGCAGCTTCCCCTTCATCTGCGCCGCCAGGGTGTTCTGGGCGAGCACCTCGAAGGCTCCACCGACGCTGGTGACCAGGATCGCGTCCGGGTTGGCGTTCTTGAGCCGCGCGACCTGGGCGGAGAGGTCCGAGGCGTTGGCGGCGCCCTTCTCGGTGGCCACGACCGTCACACAGGACATGCCCGCCAGGAGCGCCTTGTTCAGGGCCGCGATGGTGGCCGTGTCGTCTGTCAGGATGCCGAGCCTGGTGACGTTCGCCGCCCTGAACGCCCCGCAGTACACGTCGGCCCAGTCGGTGGTCGTGTTCGCCAGCATGTAGATCAGCTCGTTGTCCGGCGGCTCGACCAGCGTCGCGGTCACGCCGGTGGGCGCGATCGCCGGCAGACCGAGCTGGGTCAGGGTGGACTTGGCCTGCATGACGGCGGCGCTTCCGCTCTGCAGGAAGAGCGCCTTGGCGCCCTGACTGTGCAGCTTCTGCAGGACCGCCGGGACCTTCGTCGGGTCGCTCTCGTCGTTCTCGACGACGAGCCGCAGCGGACGCCCGAGAACGCCACCCTTGTCGTTGATGTCCTGGATCGCAAGCCGGATGGTCTTGCCAGCGATGGTGCTGTAGGAGGCACCGGGGCCGGTGCTGTCCTCGTCCATCCCGATGATGATGGGTTCGCCCTTCGCGGTGCCGTCGGTCGGCTCGTCACTGCCGCCCCTGCCCCCGCAACCTGCCGCCGCGAGAGCGACGACGGCCAGGCTCGCAACGAGCCGTACCGTCGCTCCTCTGGTGATGGCCACTTCCGCCCGCCTCTCTCGATATGGCTTGTCACGACCTCACGGTCGTCCCTGTCATCGCGGCCGTGCTTCCGCCGGAGAGCGCCGCGGCAGCGCCAGCTCCACGCCGGCGTCGACGGAGCCAGAACTGGCCAGGTCAGCCGGCAACCGAGCAAGCGCTAGGTTGATATAGTGCTGTCGACTACATGACGTGTCAAGGGCCACAATGCTGCCCCGGTATCACGAAGGGAGCAAGTACGTGATCATCGGGCTCCTGCCGGTTGACCTGCTCATCCATGCCCCGGGGCGGTGGTGGGAGCCGGCGCGGGCGCCCGGATGTCCACCCCGCGGCCCCATCCGCACGCCCGGAAGCCGCGACGAACCGACGAATGGGTTGTTCCACCGACACGAAGGGGTCGTCGAAGCGCGATGAAGATCGTGGTGTTGGTCAAGCAGGTGCCGGATTCGAGTACGGATCGTGTGTTGCGGGAGGACAGCAACACGGTTGATCGGCAGTCGGCCAGCAATGTTGTCAATGAGATGGATGAGTATGCGATTGAGGAGGCGTTGCGGGTCAGGGAGGCGCATGGGGGTGAGGTGGTTGTTCTGACGGTGGGGCCGTCTCAGGCGGGTGAGGCGGTGCGTAAGGCGTTGCAGTTGGGTGTGGATCGGGGTGTGCATGTGGTGGATGAGGCGTTGGCGGGTTCGTGTGCGGTGGGGACGTCTCGGGTGTTGGCGGCGGCGTTGGGGCGGTTGGGGGCTGATCTGGTGTTGTGTGGTGCGGAGTCGACGGATGGTCGGGGTCAGGTGATGGCGCACATGGTGGCGGAGCGGTTGGGGATTGCGGCGTTGACGGGGGCGCGGAGGTTGTCGGTGGATGGTGGGGTGTTGACGGTGGAGCGGCAGACGGAGGAGGGGTATGAGGTGGTGACGGCGTCGGTGCCGGCTGTGGTGTCGGTGTGGGACACGATCAATCAGGTTCGGTTGGCGTCGTTCAAGGGGATCATGGCGGCGAAGAAGAAGCCGGTGGAGGTGTGGTCGTTGGCGGATGTGGGGGTGTCGGCGGAGGAGGTGGGTGTTGTGGGGGCGACCAGTGAGGTGGTGTCGCATCGGCGTCGTCCGCCGCGGTCGCAGGGGCAGCGGGTGGTGGATGACGGTTCTGGTGGGGTGCGGTTGGTGGAGTTTCTTGCCGCGGAGAAGTTTGTGTGACGGGCCGGGGTGCCGGACGGGGACGACAAGGACAGGGACAGGGACCGGGATCGGGATCGGGATCGGGAAGGAGTGGGTGCTGTGGCTGAGGTGTTGGTGGTTGTTGAGGTGGGGGATTCGGGGGTCAGGAAGGTTACGTGGGAGTTGGTGACGTTGGCGCGTCGGCTTGGTGAGCCGGCGGCGGTGGTGTTGGGTGCGCCGGGTGTGGGGCAGCGGGTGGTTGGTGCGTTGGGTGAGTTTGGTGTGGGGCGGGTGTATGTGGCGGAGAGTGAGGATATTGAGGGGTTTTTGGTGGCGCCGAAGGCGTCGGTGTTGGCGGGGTTGGTGCGTCGGGTGGGGCCGGCGGCGGTGTTGTTGGCCTCGGGTCAGGAGGGGAAGGAGATTGCTGGCCGGTTGGCGGTGAAGTTGGATTGTGGTGTGTTGACGGATGTGTCGGATGTGGCGGCGGATGGGACGGCGACGCAGGTGGTGTTTGCGGGGTCGACGATCGTGTCGTCGCGGGTGCGTCGGGGTGTGCCGGTGGTGACGGTGCGGTCGGGTTCGGTGGTGGCGGAGCCGGGGGAGTCGGTGGTGCCGGTGGTGGAGTCGGTGGATGTGGTGTTGGGTGAGGCGGATCGGTTGGTTCGGGTGGTGGAGCGGGTGGTGGAGCCGCGGGGGGCGCGTCCGGAGTTGACGGAGGCGTCGGTGGTGGTTTCTGGTGGTCGTGGTGTGGGGAGTGCGGAGGGGTT
>Ga0310834_100179_pt1 | contig 101774 bp, 103 predicted proteins | sample SM_ome_2_FD_201314 | JGI IMG/M metagenome (GOLD analysis project Ga0310834, IMG submission 201314) | Sorghum-adapted microbial communities enriched on stacked mutant (SM) sorghum from Joint BioEnergy Institute, Emeryville, California... ...
CCGGTCGCGGTGCCCGGCAACCGCTGCACCTGCTGGCCGGCCCGGCGGACCACCGCCTCCTGCGCCGCCGCGCCCGCCGCCCACAGCGCCTCCCGCCGGGTCAGCCCGAAGCAGGCGAAGGCGTCCGCGGTGGCCAGCGCCTCCAGGTGCGCGGTGGACAGTCCGGCCCGCCGCGCAAGATCCGGCATGTCCCGGTACGGGCCGTTCGCCCGTCGCTCCTCCTCGATGCGCCTGGCGACCTCCTCGCCCAGCGTGCGCACCGATTCCAGCCCCATCCGCACCGCCGGACCGCCGAGCCCCCACCGGTGCGGCGGCTCCCCCGGCTCGCTGCCCCACCGGGTCTGTGGCGTGCTTTCCAGGGACGCCTTGGCGCCGCTGGCGTTGATGTCCGGGCGGCGTACCTCCACCCCGTGCCGGCGCGCGTCGTCCACCAGCGACTGTGGCGAGTAGAACCCCATCGGCTGGGCGTTGAGCAGGGCCGCGCAGAATGCCGCCGGGTAGTAGCGCTTCAGCCACGCGCTGGCGTACACCAGGTAGGCGAAGCTGATCGCGTGGCTCTCCGGGAAGCCGTAGTTGGCGAAGGCGGAGAGCTTGAGGTAGATGTCGTCGGCCAGCTCTCCGGTGATGCCCCGCTCCGCCATCCCCCGGTAGAGCCGGTCCCGCAGCCGGGCCATCCGGGCCGTGGAGCGCTTGGCCCCCATCGCCCGGCGCAGCTGGTCCGCCTCCGCCGGGTCGAAGCCGGCCACGTCGATCGCCAGCTGCATCAGCTGCTCCTGGAACAGCGGCACCCCCAGCGTCTTGTCCAACGCGTTGGCCATCAACGGATGGGGGTGCTCCCACTTCTCCTGCCCGTTCTTGCGCCGGATGTACGGGTGCACCGACCCGCCCTGGATCGGGCCGGGGCGGATCAGCGCCACCTCCACCACCAGGTCGTAGAAGCATTCCGGCTTGAGCCGGGGCAGGGTCGCCATCTGCGCCCGGCTCTCCACCTGGAACACGCCCACCGAGTCGGCCCGGCGCAGCATCGCGTAGACCTCCTCGTCCTTCAGGTCCAATGTGCTCAGATCCAGGCTTATGTCGAGCATGTCGCACGCGTAGTGCAGGGCGGAGAGCATGCCCAGCCCGAGCAGGTCGAACTTGACCAGATTGACCACGGCGCAGTCGTCCTTGTCCCACTGCAGCACCGTGCGCCCGGGCATCCGCGCCCACTCCACCGGGCACACCTCCACCACCGGCCGGTCGCAGATCACCATCCCTCCAGAGTGGATCCCCAGGTGCCGGGGGAAGGTCTGCAATTCGTTCGCGTACGCGATGACGTGCTCGGGGATCTCCTCGACGTCGACCGCGGCGACCGAGCCCCAGCGGTCGATCTGCTTGCTCCAGGCGTCCTGCTGGCCGGGCGAGAACCCGAATGCCTTGGCGATGTCGCGCACCGCCGACCGGGGCCGGTACGAGATGACGTTCGCCACCTGGGCGGTGTGCTGGCGGCCGTACTTCTCGTAGACGTGCTGGATGACCTCCTCGCGGCGGTCGGACTCGATGTCCACGTCGATGTCGGGCGGGCCGTCCCGTTCCGGGGCGAGGAACCGTTCGAAGAGCAACCGGTGCTCGACGGCGTCCACATTGGTGATCCGCAGCGCGTAGCAGACCGCCGAGTTCGCCGCCGAGCCGCGCCCCTGGCAGTAGATGCCCTTCTCCCGGCAGAACTTCACGATGTCGTACACCACGAGGAAGTAGCCCGGGAAGCCCAGCTTCTCGATCATCTTCAGCTCGCGGTCGATCTGGTGGTACGCCTCCGGGTTGGCCTCGGGCGGGCCGTAGCGTTCCAGCGCCCCGTCCATGGTGAGCTTGCGCAGCCAGCTCATCTCGGTGTGCCCTTCGGGCACGTCGTAGTCCGGCAGCTTGGGGGCGACCAGCTTCAGGTCGAAGGCGAGCTCCTCGCCGTACGCCGCGGCCCTGGCCACCGCCCCCGGATATGCGGCGAACCGGGCCGCCATCTCCGCCCCGCTGCGCAGGTGGGCGGTGGCCGCGGCGGGCAGCCAGCCGTCCATCTCGTCCAGGCTGCGCCGGGCGCGCACGGCGGCCAGCGCGGTGGCCAGCCGGCGCCGCCCCGGGGTGGCGTAGTGCACGTTGTTGGTGGCCACCGTGGGCAGCCCGGCGTCGGCGGCCAGCGCGGCGAGCGCGTCGTTGCGCTCGTCGTCGCGAGGGTCGCCCTGGTTGATCAGCTCCACCGCCACGTGCTCCCGGCCGAAGAGCGCGACCAGCCTGTCCAGCTCCGTCCGTGCTTTGTGGACGCCCTCGGCGAGCAGCGCCGCCGGCACCGGACCCTTGCGGCACCCGGTCAGCACCAGGACGTGGTCCCTCAGGTCGCCGGCGACCTTCTCCAGGTCGTACTCTGGGCGCCCTTTCTCCTTCCCGGCCAGCTGCGCCTCGGAGATCACCCGGGACAGCCGGGCGTACCCCTCCGGGCCGCGCGCGAGCACCAGCAGGTGCCGGCCGACCGGGTCGGGCACGCCGTTCTGCGGGGCCGGCAGCTCCAGCGACAGCTCGGCGCCGAACACCGTGCCGAGCTGCACCCCCTGGCTCTCCCTCAGCCCGCGGACGGCCTCGGCGAAGCGGACCACGCCGTAGAACCCGTCGTGGTCGGTGATCGCCAGCGCGCGCAGCCCCAGCCGGGCCGCCTCCTCGGCCAGCTCCTCCGGGTGGCTGGCCCCGTCCAGGAAGCTGAAGTTGGTGTGGCAGTGCAGCTCGGCGTAGGGCACGCCGCCGGTCGTCGCCGGCCTGACCGGTGGCGCCTGGTACGGGGGCCGCCGACGGGTCCACGCGGGCGAGTCGCCGCCGTCGGCGTCCACCGCGAGGGGGTCGACCACGAGCGGCCCGGCCCGCCCGGAGAGCCGCCGCTCCATCTCCGACCACGGCAGATCGGAGTTGTTCCAACCCATGCCGGGTCACCGCCCGCCACTGGCGCTGCTGGCCCTGCCGGCGCTGCCGGCGCTGCTGGCCCTGCCGGCGCTGGCGCCGCCGCCGGCCCTGTCGGCGCTGCTGGCCCTGCCGGCGCTGTCGCCGCCGCTGGCGGTGCCGGCGCTGCCGGCGGCATCTCTATTGGCGGTGCCGGCGGGCAGTGGCGCTGCACGGCCCCGCCGCAAACGGCGGTCTCGCCGGACGCGGTCGAGCCCGGACCTGGTCTTCCGGTCAGTCATAGATCGCCTCCACGGTCCACTCGCCCGCGGTGAGCGCCAGCAGCACCGCCCGCCCATCGGCCAGGGTCGCCTGGAACAGCGCCTGCCGCCGCGCCTCCCCCGGCGCCCACCACCGCTCGTCGATCGGCCATGGCCCGCCCCACCCGATGATCTCCACCAACCCGGCCGGCTTCGCTTCCCCGGCCGCCGGATCGCCGGCCGCCGGGCCGATGACGAGGCTGGCCAGCGGCGCGCTGACCGCCAGCCGGGCGCTGACCGTCACCGGCCGGCCAGCGGCGTCGTAGACCGCGGCGGGCAGGGGCTCGGGCAGGACGGTCGCCGGGGCGGGCGGCGGCAGCCGGCCCGGCCACGGCGGAACACCCTCCCCGGCGTTACGAAGCCTCGTCGGGTCGCCCGGCCGGGACGACGACGCCCGCGTTCGCGCCCCACCCGGGGACCGCTCGTCGCCCCAGGGCACCCAGCGCACGTAGGTCGCCGGGGTCCGCCCGCCGCCGAGCACGGCGGTCACCACCGCGTCCGGCCCGAGCATGCCCTGCACCCGGCTGAATGCCCGATCCGCCCGCGCGCGCCCCTCACCCGCGTCGCCCCACAGGCCGGGCTGCAACCCGACGTGTGCGATCACGCCTTCGGGGACCAGGCGCAGCCGCCGGATCCCGGCCGTCGGCCGGGATCCGCCCGGGCGCGCTTCTCCCGGACGACCTCCACCCCTCATCCCGCGGTGGGCGGTGAGCCAGCCCTCCAGCTGCCAGCGCACCCGGTCGGCGATGGCCACCGCGGTCAGCAGCCCGTCGTGCCGCCAGGTCCGGTGCAGCTCCTCCCCGTGCGCGGTGACCGCCTCGATGCCCAGCCGGGTGCAGGCCAGGCCGTGCCCGGCGAGCATGTCGTGCAGCCGCTCGGCCAGCGCCCGGGCCGCGAACGCGGCCACGTCCACCCGTTCGATCGGGTCGTCGAAGTCCTCGGTCACCTCGAGGTCGGGCGGCGGCCGGCGGACCGCGAGCGGCCGGTGGTCCTCCCCCGCCGCCAGCCGGTGGGCCAGCGCCGCGTCGAAGCCGAACCGGGTCAACACGTCCCCGCGGGGCAGGGCGGCGAAGTCGCCCAGGGTGCGGATGCCCAGCCGGCGCAGCAGGTCCGTCAAGTGCGGACGCTCCAGCGCCTCGATGCCGATCCCGGCGAGGAACTGCCGGCTTTCGCCGGGCGGGACCAGCCGTCCGGTCCGGGCGGCCAGCCCGGCGGCGAAGACCCCGTCGGCGATCCCCACCTGGGCCTCCACCCCGCAGGTCTGGGCGATGTGCTCCACGATGCACTCGGCCGCCCGCGCCTCCCCGTCGAGCCGGCTGTCCGGCTCGCAGGCGGCGCCGGCGGGCTGGCTGTCCGGTTGCCCGGGACCGCCCGGCCTGCCGGTCCGGCCGAGGTACCGCGCGGGGCCGCGGGCGGCCAGGGCGCAGGTGCCCGGGCGGATCACCTCCACCCCGGGGGCGACCTCTTCGACCGCCGCCACCACCGGCTCGAAGGCCCGCGCATCCCGGCCGGGATCGTCCGGCACCACCACCAGCCGGGGGCACCGGCTCTGCGCCTCCCGCTTGCGCAGCCCCCGACGTACCCCCTCGGCCCGGGCGGCCGGCGAGCAGGCCACCACCCGGTTGGCGCGCATCACCGCGACCGGCGCGTGTGCGGGCACCCCGTCCACGATCTCGGCCGCGACCACCGGCCAGTCCGGGCACCAGACCAGCAGTGTCCGTACCATGCCGTCCATCGGTCAGACCGCCTCGCCGATCGGGCCGGAGGCGTCCTCGCCGGGGCCGGCGACCTCGGCACCACCCCCGGAGCCATCGATCACGGTGAACGCTGGACGCCGCGCCGCGCCGGCCGGCCCCGCGTCGAGCCACCCGTCCGGGGTCGCGGGCAGCCAGACCTGGACCTGCCTGCGCCGGGCGGCGGCGCCCCGCCCGTACGCGGAGATGGTCACCTCGCGGCGGCGCAGCCGCCCGTGCCCCTGGCCCAGCCCTTCCCACACGCCGCGTACCGACTCCAGGACGACGTCGGTCCCTTCCCACCGGCCGTACGGTGACGCTGGCGAGCCGGACCACGAGATCAGCGGCACGAGCACGCACCCGCGCTGGCGGGCTCGTGCGGTCAGCCGGCTGGCGACCTGGGCGCTCACCGGGCCGGGTGGCGCGGCGACCACCACGTCCACCCCGTCGACCAGCGCGGCCACCACGTTGACCCACTCCGGTCCCGGATACGGGACCAGGGCCAGCCGGTCCAGCGCGATGCCGAGCTCGGCCGCGGCGGCCGCGCCGAGGGTGGGCACCCCCACCACCGCGCACCACGAACCGGCCTGCGACGCCTCGGCGAGCAGCGCAAGCATCAGCGACGTGCCCACCACCGGCGCTGCGGGCCGTACGCCGGCGGGGGGTCGACTCTCCGGCTGGGTGGCCAGCGCCAGCGGGACGCTCCGGCGCCCGGCCGGCCGCGCTCCGGCCCGCCGGCCCGCGGTCGGCCCGGTGACCGGCTGGTCCTGCGTCGGCCGGGCTTTCCCGCCGGCCCCACGACCCTCTACTGTGGTCCACCGACTGTCCATAGTGGCCATCCGGACCGCGATGGTGGCTCCCCGGCGCAGCCCTCGACCGGGCAGCAGCGGTCGAAGCGCCGACATTACGGGCAGTACCCGGTGCACACCGGTCCGCTCCTGCATGCCGAGCAGCTCGCTGGCGCAGTGGACCTTCTCCATCAGGGCGGCGGACCGACCCGGCCGCAGGCCCGCCATTGCCTATGCACCCCCGGCTCTGTGACTCGTACTCGTGTTGCTATGCGGCATGCCCCGATGCCGCAGGACGCCGCTCAGGCGGCCAGCCCGTCGAGGACGGGTTGACGGGACAGGCCCAGAGCGACCTCCACCAGCGCGACGAACTGTTCGGCCGCGCGCAGCAGGTCGTCGGCCTCCCGGGTGCTGACCACCCGGGGGATGCCGGCCTCGGCCGCGGCCCGCTTGGCCGCCCCCGCGGCGAAGAAGGCGGCCCACTCGTCCAGCTCCGGCGCGACCATCACCAGCAGCGTCCACACGCTGGTCACCCGCCCGCGCCGGCCCGGCACGGGTCGGGCCCGCGCGGCCAGCACCGCGGCGGCGGCGCGCAGCGCGGCAAGGTGCGCGGTGGCGTACCGCAGCCCATCGGGGCGGGTGTGTTCGGCCTCCGCCAACCCACGTCGGGCGAGCGCCAGCAGCTGCGCCGGGGTGCGGTGGGGTAGCGCGTGGGCCGGAATCGCCGGCGCCTCGGCGGACTTGCCGCTCGCCGGCGGCGCGATCCGCACACCGCCACCTGGGGGTACGGCGCCCACGCCGTCACCTGCCCGCGGGGTGTCCTTGCCGTCGCCCGCCGGCGTAGCGGGCACGGCGTCGTATCGGGGCGGGCTCGTCAGCGGCATCGGACTTCTCTCCTCGGCAGTCGACGTCCAGGGTCAACTCACCGCTGCGGAGGAAGGCGCAGCAGCGTCGCCGGCCGGGTGTGGCGCTTCCCCACACCACCCCCGGCCGGCCGGGCCGCTGCCCGCCGCCCGGGGGTCGGAGGGCGGCGAACAGCAACCCGCTGGGGCCGGACCCGCGAAAATCCGGCTCCGTCTGCGGTATCGCGCGACCGCGTCCGGGTCTGGCGCCGCGAACGCCTCCCCGAACAGTTCGAACGAATGTTCGAACTAGCGGTAGCGTACACCCTGCCTCCGACAAAAACGCAACACCCGGGAAAGTCCTGGTCACAGCCTGCCGAGAGGCCGGCTAACCAGGCAGGACGGCATCGCCCAGCGCCGTGGAACGCAGGACCACCAGCGCGCCGAGGGCCAGTGCCAGGGCACAACCGCCGAGCGCGACCGGTGCGCCGACCGCGTCGACGAGGCCACCGATGAGGTTGTTGGTCACCAGCAGGGGCAGGCTCTGGGCGAGACCCGCCACCGACTGGACCCGGGCCAGGTGGGTGGTGGCGGAACGCCCGAGGAGGAGCGGCGCCATGTGCGCCGAGAACAACCCGTTGCCCGCTCCTATCCCGACACCGATCGCCACCGCCCAGCCTGGCGAGGTGGCCACCGCCAGCACGAGCATGCCGCACGACGCCACCAGCAGCCCGATGACCGCGACCAGACCCGGGCGGGGCCACGCGCCGCGGATCAGGACGACCGCGGCGACACACATCGTGCCGAGGGCGACGGCGCCGGCCACGCAGCCGGTCGCCACGCCTGACCAGCCCCGCTCACGCGCGAGCAGCGGCACGACAAGCCCGGACACCGGCAGCAGCAACCCCGCGGCCAGTACCACCAGCAGCAGTGCGGGGCGGAGCACCCGATCGCCCACCGCGACCCGTACTCCGTCCACCATCTGCCGCCACATACCAGATGCCGGCGGCTGTTCCGGTCGCCCCGGCCCGACGGGTAAGGGGGGCGCCATCCCCGACTCATCACGCAGTCGCAGGATCACGAGGATCAGCAGCATCACCGCGAAGGTCGCCGCGTCCGCCAAAGCGGCGGCGGCCAGCCCTGCCGTGACCACGAGGACCCCGCCCAGCGGCGCACCGGCGAAGCTGGTGAGCTGGGCGGACAACTGCCGGGCGGCCATCGCCCGAGCCAGTCCCGGACCGGCCACGAGCCGGCGTGGCATCGACCCGGAGGACGGCAGGTAGAACGCGTCAACGACGCCGATCGCCAGTGCGGTCGCCAGGAGAAGCCAGACGGGTACACCGACCAGCCAGGCGACCGTGGCGGCGAGCACGGTCACCACGGTCATCACCGCATCCCCGGCGACCATCGTCCGCCAGGCGCCGAACCGGTCGCCGACCGCGCCCCCGGCCAGCAGCAGCATCGTCCGGGGAAGATTGATCATGGTGAGCACCAACCCGGCGAGCAGGCCACCGCGACCGGCTGCCACCCAGGCCATGGCGAAGGCGAGTACGTGGGCGCCGAGCAGTGACAGCGTCACACCGCCGAGCCAGATCCAGTACGTACCTGGAATCGCGCGTTCGTCGGCTGATGGCAGGGCGATCGAATCGGATGCCGGTTGGATCACGCGGCGAACCTAGTAACCACCACCGACAACCACCCCCGTCGAAGGTCGCGGGAAGAGCGGGTGGCGCACGCAAGATGAGATCTAGCGGCAGCCGGTACGGCTCTCGCGCCTGAAGGGTGACTGCAGGAGACCGGATAAGCCCGCGCGGGCTCCGGTCGGTAAGGACTAACCTCGACCGGTGTCCCGTACCAGTCCGGCTCTTGGCGTGCTCCTGACGGTCACCGGCGGCGTGCTGTTCGCGGTCAACGGCACCATCTCCAAGCTGGTACTGCAGGCCGGGCTGGAGCCGGCCCAGCTGACCGCGCTGCGGGCCAGCGGGGCATTCGCCGGTCTGCTGGCGCTGGGTCTCGCCCTGCGGCCGCGCCGAACCCGCCGCGCCGCGGTCACCCGCGGGGAGCTGTCGATGCTGGCCGGGTACGGGGTGGCCGGCTTCTTCGCCGTGCCGCTGCTGTACTTCGTGGCCATCTCCCGGCTGCCGGTCGGCATCGCGCTGCTGTTCGAGTACACCGCTCCGCTGCTGGTCGCGCTGTGGGCGAGATTCGGGCAGCGCCAGCCGGTGCGGCGCCGGCTGTGGGGCGGGTTGGCGCTGAGCCTGACCGGCCTGGCCTGCGTCGCCGAGGTCTGGGGCGACCTGCGGCTGGACGTCGTCGGCGTGCTCGCCGGGCTGGCCGCGGCGGTCGGGCTTGCCCTGTACTACCTGCTCGGTGCACGTGGCGTACGGGCGCGGGACACCGTGTCGCTGAACACCTGGGCGTTCGGCTTTGCCGCCACGGCCGGGCTGTTCACTCAGGCCAGCTCCCGGGCCAGGGACTGGTCGGCGCTCGGCGGCACCAGCCACGGCGTACCGGTGTGGCTGCTGTGCTGCTACGTGGTCGTGCTCGGGTCGATCGTGCCGTACCTGCTGGTGGCGGCAGCCCTGCGGCACCTGCCGGCAACCAGCGTCGGCATCGTCGGCATGGTGGAGCCGGTGGTCGCCGCCACGGTGGCCTGGTTGGCGCTGGGCGAGGCGCTGGACGCCGCGCAGCTGGCAGGCGGTGCGCTCATCCTGCTCGGGGTCGCCCTCGCGGAGACCGCGCGGGTCGCGACACCCGAGGAGGGCCAGCGGCCGGCGAGCCCGGAAATGCCCGTGCTGCTGCGCCCCGCCGGCGACTAAGGTGGCGATCATGCCGCTTCATCCCAACGTTCAAGCGGTCCAGGACGCCCTGGAGGCTGCCGGCGCGGTGGATGCCTCCGGCCGGACCAGCCAGGTGCGGCTGCTGCCCGAGGCGGTGCACACCGCCGCCCTCGCGGCCGAGGCGCTCGGCGTCGAGGTCGGGCAGATCGCCAACTCGCTCGTCTTCGACGCCGACGGCGAGCCGCTGCTGGTGCTCACCTCCGGCGCACACCGGGTGGACACCGGCAAGGTGGCGCGGCTGGTCGGCGCCACCGCGGTGCGGCGGGCGAGGCCGGAGTTCGTCCGGGAGCACACCGGCCAGCCGATCGGCGGGGTCGCCCCGGTCGGCCACCCCAAACAGCTGCGCACCCTGGTGGACACCACGCTCGCCCAGTACGACGAGGTCTGGGCCGGCGGCGGCATCGCGCCGGCCGTCTTCCCGATCACCTACGCCGAGCTGGTCCGGATCACCTCGGGCACGCCTGCCGAGGTGGCGTGACCAGCCGGCGGTGCCGAGCCCGCGGCACGATACTGGGAGGATGCACCGGCTGACGGTCGGCGTCCGGCGTTCCGCCCCGGATCTTGCCGGGTTCGCGTACCGTCTCCGGCAGCATCGTGCGGCGGCCACGCGGCCGGCAGGAGGGGGGACCTGGCAGGGATGAGGCTCGTACCGTGGAGTCCGGACGACCTCGCTCGGCGGCTGGACGACGTGGTGGCGGTGTACGGCGAGGCGATGAACTACCGCTCGCCGCTGCTCGAGGCGCGACGCGGCTACATGGCCACCCACCTGCGCCGGCCCGGGTTCCGCGCGGTCGCCACCCTGACCACCAACGGCGAGCTGGTCGGCTTCGGGTACGGCTACACCGGCGCGGCCGGCCAGTGGTGGCACGACCAGGTGCGCGCTGCGCTGGACGAGCAGGCCCGCAAGACCTGGCTGGCGGACTGCTTCGAGGTGGTGGAGCTGCACGTGCGGCCACAGGCGCAGGGCCACGGCATCGGCGCCCGGCAGCTGCGCGCCCTGCTCGCCATGGCCACCGGCCGCACCACGCTGCTGTCCACCCCGGAGGCGGACGAGACGCAATCGCGCGCCTGGCGGCTCTACCGGCGGTTCGAGTTCGTGGACGTGCTGCGTGACTTCCACTTCCCCGGCGACGACCGGGCGTTCGCGGTGCTCGGCCGGGAGCTGCCCCTGCCCGAGACGGCGTAGCCGGCCGGCGCGGCAGGGCCGGCGGACGCGCCACGGCCCGGCGGGCGAGAGCCGGCGCGACCGGGCCGGGAAGGCGTGCCCATGGTCAGCCCAGCGACCGACGGACCGCGCCGAGCAGCTGGCGCAGGCCGAAGACACCGAGCATCAGCCACCCGGTGGCCACGAACGTCACCGCCGCGGCGGCCAGGTCCACGGAGACCAAGCCGGCGAGGCCGTCCAGCAGCAGCCCGCACAGCACGACGAGCACCCTGGTCGGGCGCTCCCCCACGGTCGCCGGGACGGCCATGGCCATCCCGGCGGCGCTCGCCCGCTCCCGGACGTACTCGTGCAGCCAACCGACGGCGCAGCAGCCGACGGCGAGCGGGCCAGGGACGCCGAGCATCCAGAAAGTGGCCGCCCAGGACGCTTCGCCGATCCGGTCGGCCCCCGAGTCGTACACCGAGCCGAGCCGGGTGATCCGGGAGGCGATGACCGCCACCGCGCCGTCCACAGTGTCCGCCACGGCGGCGAGCACCACGAGCAGGGCGGCGTAGCACGGCCACACGCCCCCACGGGCGGCGGCCGCCGGCACCAGCAGGCTTGCCCCCAGGCCGACGGTGGTCACCGCGGTCGGCGGCACCCGCAGCCGGCTGAGCACCGTGCCGACGCCGTAGCCCACCCGCAGCCAGCCACGCACCGCCGTGGCGGCCTCGCGGGCGTCGAACCCGCCGTGCAGCCCGGCTCGTGCCGCCGCGTACCCGTCCCAGCTCAGCCGTTCCATGCCCGTACGAGGGGCGGAACCCCTCACACAGCGGCGGTTACCGGCTGCAGGTTGCGCCAAACCTCGCGGGTGGCGGTGGACCGGTTGAGGGTGATGAAGTGGATGCCCGGCGCGCCCTCGGCGAGCAGCCGGGCGGACAGCTCGGTGGCCACCTCGACGCCGATGGCGCGGACCGCGGCCGGGTCGTCGGCGACCGCACGCAGCCGCTCGGCCAGGTCGGCGGGGAACGCGGCGCCGGAGAGCACGGCCATCCGCTCGATCTGGCTGACGTTGGTCACCGGCATCACGCCGGGCACGATCGGCACGTCACATCCGTGCGCCGCCACCGCGTCGCGCAGCCGGGCCCAATCCTCCCAGCGGAAGAAGAACTGCGTGATGGCGAAGTCGGCACCCGCCCGGCACTTGGCGACGAAGCGCCGCACGTCGGTCTCGAAATCGGGCGAGCGCGGGTGCTTCTCCGGAAAGGCGGCGACCCCCACGCAGAAGTCGCCGCTGTCGCGCAGCAGCCGCACCAGGTCGGCGGCGTACTCGAATCCCTCCGGGTGGCGCACCCACTCGCCCTGCGGGTCGCCCGGCGGGTCACCGCGCAGGGCGAGTATGTTGCGCACGCCGGCCTCGGCGTAGTGGCCGATCACGTTGCGCAGCTCGGCGACCGAGTGGTTGACCGCGGTCAGGTGGGCCATCGGCAACAGCGTCGTCTCGGTGGCGATCCGCTCGGTCACGGCGATCGTGGTCGCCCGGCTCGAGCCGCCCGCGCCGTAGGTGATGGAGACGAACGACGGCCGCAGCGGCTCCAGCTCCCGGATCGCCTGCCACAGGTTGTGCTCACCCTCGGGCGTCTTCGGCGGGAAGAACTCGAAGGAGAACGTCGGCTCGCTCGCACGCACCAGCTCCCCGACGGAGGGCCGCGGACCGGGCAGGACTGAGGGAAGGCCAAGCGCCACGGCCCCGACTGTACCCAAGACTAATGTCGTAGGGTGAGCTACGTCGGACCGCCGACAGACCGTGCCGACCTGCGCTCCCGGGTGGAGAAGGCGCTGGCCAGCTTCCTCGCCGGGCAGCGCGCCCGGCTGGCGGCGATCGACGAGGCGCTGGCGCCGGTGGCCGACGCGCTGGAATCCTTCGTGCTGGGCGGCGGCAAGCGGCTGCGCCCGGCGTTCGGGTACTGGGCTTACCGGGGCGCCGGCGGCGTGGACTCCGACCAGGTGGTCGCCGCGCTCGCCGCGCTGGACCTGGTGCACGCCAGCGCGCTCATCCACGACGACGTGATCGACTCCTCGGACACCCGGCGCGGCGCGCCCGCTGTCCACCGACGGTTCGCCGGGCTGCACCAGGCGGCGGGCTGGCGGGGCGACCCCACCGGCTTCGGCGACGCGGCCGCGATCCTGCTCGGCGACCTCTGCCTGGCCTGGTCGGACGAGATGCTCGCCGGCAGCGGGCTGGACCCGCACCTGCTGTCGCGGGCCCGCCCGGTCTTCGACCAGATGCGCACCGAGGTCACCGTCGGCCAGTACCTCGACCTGCTCGCCCAGGTCAGCGGCGAGGCCTCGCCCCGGCGAGCGATCAAGGTGGCCCGCTACAAGTCGGCGAAGTACACCGTCGAGCGGCCGCTGCTGTTCGGCGCCGCGCTGGCCGGGGCGCGGCCGTCGTTGACCGCCGCCTACTCCGGGTACGGCCGGCCGCTGGGCGAGGCGTTCCAGCTGCGCGACGACATCCTCGGCGTCTTCGGCGACCCGGCGCGGACCGGCAAACCGGTTGGCGACGACCTGCGCGAGGGCAAGCGCACCTACCTGGTGGCGGCGGCACTGGCCGCGGCCGGGCCGGGCGACCGGGCAGCGCTGCACGCCGGGCTGGGCCGGCCGGACCTGGACCCGGCCGGGGTGGCCCGGCTGCAACAGATCATCACGCGGACCGGCGCCCTGCGGCGCACCGAGCGGCGCATCGCCGCGCTGACCGCGGCGGCACTCGCCGCGCTGGACGGTGCCGTCGGGCTGCAGCCCGAGGCGGCCACCGCCCTGGCCGAGCTGGCCGCCGCCGCCACCTCCCGCGCCGGCTGACCGCTCAGGTGCGGCGTCCCGAGGTACGGTCCCCGAGCCGCACCCAGAGCGAGAGGGTCAGCAGCACCAGGGCGAACCCGAACAGCAGGTCCTCCACCGGCGCGTACGCGACCCGGGGCCCGGCGATCGCCGCCGGGTCGTACTCGACCACCCGCCGGCCGGTCAGCACACCGTTGGCCAGCAACTGGAAGGCGAGCACGATCGGGTAGGTCGCCCAGAACACCAGCTGCGCCACCAGTCGGGTCCGCAGCACCACCAGGTCCGCCAGCAGGGCGGCGGCCACCCCGAGCAGGGCGGCGACCGTGTAGCTCACCGCTGGTCCCCCGGCCGCAGCACCTTCCGCACCGCCTCGAACCCCAGTACCGCACACACCGGCACCACCAGGAAGAACAGCAGCTCCTCGAGGGGCAGCCCGCCCGGCAGGCGTACGCCCAGGATCTGGGCCGGGTCGAAGGTCCAGTGCCCGGCCGAGATTGCGGCGAGGTCCCAGGCGGTGAAGATCGCAGCGACCGGCAGCACGGTCAGCGCCAGGCGCCGCCAGCGGCGCAGCACGCCGACCCGCAGCACCGGCTCCAGCCACAGCGCGCAGGCCAGGCAGCCGGCCAGGACGCCGAGGTAGGTCAGGTGGGCCACGGTCAGAAGCCGACCGCCTGCGCCCGCCGCTTGACCTCGGTCGCCCCGTCGCCGGACAGCGCCTGCGCGGCGGTTCCCGGCAGGGAGTCATCCGGCCGGTACAGCCACCGCAGTGCCTCCTCGTCGGAGTACCCGGCGTCGTGCAGCAGGGTGAGCACCCCCGGAAGGTGTTTGAGCACGGTGCGGTTCGCCACCAGCTCGGCCGGCACCCGCAGCGCCCCGTCGCGGCGCACCGCGAGCAGCGCGCGGTCCCGGACCATCTGGTGCACCTTGTTGACTGGAACCTGGAGCCGTTCGGCGACGTCGGCCAGAGACAGCCACTGGGCCGGTTCCACGGGATCGGTCACCACCACACCCTGCCATGCCGCAGTGCGGTTCGGGAGGTGGGTGCGGGACAAGCCGCGGCCCGGCCGCCGGGCGCCTTCGCCCATCTGCGCCAAATCCAGGGCATACCGGCTGGTGAGGGATAGAGTCGTGGCCATGCCGAGGGACGACTCCTAGACTGCCTACCCGATGGACACACAGGTCGCCGATCCGATGCAGGGTGCGCTCCTCGGCGGGCGCTACCGGATCACCGGCCGCGTCGCCCGTGGCGGGATGGCGACCGTCTACACCGCCACCGACGAGCGGTTGGGGCGTACCGTCGCGGTCAAGGTCATCCACTCGGCGCAGGCGCACGACCCGCGCTTCGTGGCGCGGTTCGCCGACGAGGCCAAGACGATCGCGCGGCTGACCCACCCCAACGTGGTGGCCGTCTACGACCAGGGCACCCACGCCGGGCTGCCCTACCTGGTGATGGAGTACGTGCGCGGCCGCACCCTGCGCGAGGTGCTGGCCAGCCGCCGCCGGCTGCAGCCGGCCGAGGCGCTGGCCATCCTGGAGCAGATGCTCGCCGCGATCGCCGCCGCGCACCGGGCCGGCCTGGTGCACCGCGACGTGAAGCCGGAGAACGTCCTGGTCGCCGAGGCGCCCAGTGGCGGCCCGGCGAACCTGGTGGACAGCGTGGTCAAGGTCGCCGACTTCGGGCTGGCCCGGGCGGTGCAGGCCAGCGCCGAGGACCCGGCCGGCGGGCAGCTCATGGCGACCGTGGCGTACGTGGCGCCGGAGCTGGTCACCGCCGGGCACGCCGACCCGCGCACCGACGTGTACGCCGCCGGCATCGTGCTGTTCGAGATGCTCACCGGGCAGGTGCCGTTCGACGGCGACCAGCCGGTCGAGGTGGCGTGGCAGCACGTGGACCGGGATGTGCCGCCGCCGTCCCGGTACGTGGCCGGCCTGCCCCCGGCGCTCGACCAACTGGTGGCCCGGGCGACCCGCCGCGATCCCGGCGCACGGCCCACCGACGCCGGCGCGATGCTCACCCAGGTACAGCAGGCGCGCGAGGACCTGGGCGCCGTCGGGTTGGCCGGGCAGGCTCCCTCAGGCCCCGCCGCGCCCCGCCCGGAAGATGCGGCGACAACCGCCCGGATGCGGCCGCTGACCGACGCGACGATGGTGGTCGCCTCGGTGCCCCCGGCCGGGTACGGCCCGGGCACGGTCTATCCGAGCGAGCGCCCGTCCTGGGCGCGGCTGCCGGAGCCTGGTTCCCGCTGGCGGAGCCCGGGCGGCGGCCCCGGCCCGGCGGACCGGCTGCGGCAGCTCACCTACCGCTTCGCGGGCACCGCGGGCACCCGCATCGCGCTGGTCGCCGCCCTCGTCGCGGTCGGGCTGGCGGCCATGGTGGGCGTGTGGTGGCTGAGCATGGGCCGGTACGCCGACGCCCCGGAGCTGGTGAACATGACCCGGGCGCAGGCCGAGGCCCGGGCCACCGACGCGGGGTTCAAAGTCGTCATCGGGCCGGGGGTGTACCGCGACGACGTGGACAAGGACGTGGTGGTGGCCCAGGACCCGGGCGCCGGCGACCGGATGCGCAAGGGCGGCACCATCACGCTGACCCTGTCGCTGGGCCCGGAACAGGTCGTGGTGCCCGATGTGATCGGCCAGGAGTTCGCGGCGGCGAAGGCCCTGCTGCTGGCGAAGAAGCTGAACCCGGTACGTGGCCCGGACCGGTACGACGCCACCACACCGGCCGGCAACGTACTGGCGGTGAATCCGAAGGTGAACACCCCGGTGAAGCCGGGCACGAAGGTCACGGTGACGGTCAGCAAGGGCCGGCCGCCGGTGACCGTGCCGAACGTGGTGGGCCAGAACCTCGCCCAGGCGCAGGCGGCCCTGCAGCAGCAGGGTCTGGTCGTCGACGTGGAGCAGGTCGACCGCCCGGACCGGCCGGCGGGCGAGGTGCTCGACCAGGATCCGAAGCCCGGCACCGGGGTGGAGAAGAACACCCACATCAAGCTCACGGTCAGTAAGGGTCCGCCGCAGGTGATTGTCCCCCGTGTCATCGGCCTGCCCTGCTCGCAGGGCAAGCAGGCGCTGGAGGCGATCGGTCTGCAGGTCACCGTGCAGGGCGGCGACCCGGCGGTGGTGCAGTTCCAGAATCCGCCCGAGAACACCCCGGTGCAGCCCGGTACGGCCGCACTCATCGCATGCTTCTGACTCTGGTCGGCGCGCATGTGCCCACGGCCGGCGGGCTGGCCAGGACGGCACTGCCCTACCTGGACGCGGCCGGGGCCGAGGTGGTCCAGGTCTTCGTCTCCAACCCGCGCGGCTGGGCGTTGTCCGCGGGCGACCCGGCGCAGGACGAGGCGTTCGTCGCCGGTCGCGCGGAGCGCGGCGTCCCGGCGTACATCCATGCCTCGCTGCTGGTGAACCTGGGCTCTCCCACGGCGGCGACGGTGGAGCGCTCCGTCGCCACGCTGGAGCACGCGCTGCGTCGCGGCGCCGCCATCGGGGCCGAGGGGGTGGTGTTCCACGCCGGCAGCGCGGTCGACGACGCCCGCGCCGATGCCGCGCTCGGCCAGGTCCGCGATGCGCTGTTGCCGCTGCTCGACCGGGCGGTCGCCGCGGGCTGGCCGCAGCTGCTGGTCGAGCCGAGCGCCGGCGGCGGCCGGTCGCTCGCCGCCCGGGTGGAGGACCTCGGGCCGTACCTGGACGCGGTGGACCGCCATCCGGGGCTGGGGGTGTGCTTCGACACCTGCCACGCCTGGGCGGCGGGGCACGACCTCGCCGCGCCCGGCGGGATGACCGCCACCCTGGACGCTCTGGTGGCGGCCTGCGGGCCGGACCGGCTGCGGCTGGTGCACGCCAACGACTCCCGCGACCTGTGCGGCTCGCTGCGGGACAGGCACGAGAGCATCGGTAAGGGGGCGATCGGCGAGGCGGCCTTCGGTGAGCTGCTGCGCCACCCCGCGGTCGCGGGCGTCCCGGTGGTGGTGGAGACGCCGAGCGAGGGGCACGCCGGGCACGCCGCAGACATCGCCCGGCTCAAGGCGTTGCGCTGACAGCGCCTTGAGCCACGGGCCGGTCCCGGGCGGTCACCGGCGGGCTGGACCAGGGGTATGGGCAGGAAGGGCTGGGTTGGCAGATGACGATCGAGGTACGGGTGGTCGACGCCGACCGGTGGGACGACCTGGCCGCGCTGTTCGGGCCGAGCGGGGCGTACTCCGGATGCTGGTGCATGTGGTGGCGGGTTCCCGGGTCAGAGTTCCGCGCGAACGGCAACGTCGGCAACCGGGCGGCGTTGCAGGGTCTGGTCGCGTCGGGCCAGCCGGTGGGGCTGCTGGCCTATGAAGACGGCGAGCCGGTCGGTTGGTGCGCGGTCGCGCCGCGGCTCGCGTACCGCAGGATCCTCCGCTCCCCCACCCTGAAGCCGGACCCTACCGACGACGCCTCGGTCTGGTCCGTGCCGTGCTTCTTCGTCAAGCGCGGCCACCGGGGCGCGGGTGTGGCCGGCGCGCTGCTGGCCGCCGCGGTGCGGTACGCAACCGAGCAGGGAGCGACCACAGTGGAGGGTTACCCGGTGGACACCACGGCCGGGCGACTTTCCGCGGCCGAGCTCTACACCGGCACCGTCGGGCTGTTCAGCCGGTTCGCGTTCACCGTCCACAAGCGACCGGCGAGCGGCCGACGCGTGGTCATGCGCCGGGATGTGCACGGCTCGCGACATGCGCATCCTCCGGCCGGGACGCCCGCGGGGATCAGCTGACGGCGACGATGTCCGGCCCCTCAGCCGCGCAGGATGGCGGCGAGCACCTCGGCGGCCCGGTCCACGCCGGCGTCGTCCAGGTCGAGGTGGGTGACCAGGCGGGCGGTACGCGGCCCGAGCACCGAGACGAGAACAGCCTGCTCCCGCGCTGCCGCGCCGAGCGAGATCGCGTCCACAGGGGACTTGGCCAGGTCGAGCGGGACGATGTTGGTGCGCACCCTGGCGGGATCCACCACGCCGAACGGGGCCAGCGCGGCGGCCAGCCGGGCCGCCCGGGCGTGGTCGACGGCGAGCCGGTCGACGTGGTTGGCCACGGCGTACCGGCCGGCGGCCGCGAGCACGCCCACCTGGCGCATCGCCCCGCCCAGCCGGGCACGGATCCGCCGCGCCCGCTCGATCCGCTCGGCGCTGCTGATCACCAGCGACCCGACCGGCGCGCCGAGGCCCTTGGACAGGCACACCGACAGCGTGTCGAAGAGCCGGCCGTACGTCGACAGGGGCACGCCGTCGGCGACGTGCGCGTGCCAGATCCGGGCGCCGTCACAATGCAGGCCCACACCCGCTTCGTCGGCCACCCGGCGCAGGGCCTGCAGGGTGGCGAGCGGAATGACCCCGCCGCCACCGCGGTTGTGGGTCTGCTCGACCGCGACGGCCCGGGTCGGCACCGCGTGGAACCCGTCCGGGCGCACCATCGCGGCCACCTGTTCCGGATCGAGATCCGCGCCCACCGCCGGCCAGGTCCGGCTGGACACCCCACCGTTGACCGCGGCGGCGCCGCTCTCGTACGTGATGACGTGCGCGTCGGCGTCGCAGAGCAGTTCGCCGCCGGGTGGCACGAGCAGCTGGATGCCGATCTGGTTGGCCATCACCCCGGTCGGGGTGAACAGCGCCGCCTCGTGCCCGAACAGCGCGGCGACCTCGTCCTGCAGCGCGTTGACGGTCGGGTCCTCGCCGTACACGTCGTCGCCGACCTCGGCGGCCGCCATCGCCTGGCGCATCCCCTCGGTCGGCCGGGTGACCGTGTCCGACCGCAGGTCGACCAACCGCTCAGCCACGCAGCATCTCCGCCACCAGGAAGGCCAGCTCCAGCGACTGCTGGGTGTTCAGCCGCGGGTCGCAGGCGGTCTCGTAGCGGCCGGGCAGGTCGGCGTCCTGGATCGCCTGCGCGCCGCCCAGGCACTCGGTGACGTCCTCGCCGGTCAGCTCCACGTGCAGCCCGCCCGGGTGGGTCTCCAGCTCGCGGTGCACCTCGAAGTACCCGAGCACCTCGTCCACGATCCGGTCGAAGTGCCGGGTCTTGTAGCCGTTGGACGACTCGATGGTGTTGCCGTGCATGGGGTCGCACTGCCAGACCACCTTGTGCCCGGCGGCGGTGACCTTCTCCACGATCGGCGGCAGCACCTCGCGGACCTTCTGGTTGCCCATCCGGGAGACCAGGGTCAGCCGGCCCGGCACGTTGTCCGGATTGAGCTTCTCGCACAGCTCGATCGCCTGCTCCGGGGTGGTGCCCGGGCCGAGCTTCACCCCGATCGGGTTGACGATGCGGGACATGAAGTCGACGTGCGCGCCGTCGATCTGCTTGGTCCGCTCGCCGATCCACAGGTAGTGCCCGGACAGCGCGTACGCCTGGCCGCCCACCACCCGGGTCAGCGCCCGGTCGTACTCCAGCGCCAGCGCCTCGTGCGAGCAGTAGACGGTCACCGTCCGCAGCGCCTCGTCGTCAGTCATCCCGCAGGCCCGGATGAACGCCAGTGCCCGGTCGATCTCCCGGGCGATCGCCTCGTACCGCTCGCCGGCCGGGGAGCTGCGCACGAAGCCCTTGTTCCAGTCGTGGATGGCGTGCAGGTCGGCCATGCCGCCGCCGAGGTAGGCGCGCAGCATGTTCATCGCCGAGGAGGCGTTCGCGTACGCCCGGATCATGCGCTGCGGGTCGGCCACCCGCGCCTCCGGCGTGGGCTCCAGCGAATTGATCATGTCGCCGCGGTAGACCGGCAGGCCGAGCGCGTCGATGGGCTGCGAGCGCGGCTTGGTGAACTGGCCGGCCACCCGGGCGACCTTCACCACCGGCAGGCTCGCGCCGTAGGTCAGCACCACCGCCATCTGCAGCAGGGTGCGCGCGTTGGCCAGCAGGTGGCTCTCGGTGTTGTCGGCGAACGTCTCCGCACAGTCGCCGCCCTGCAGCAGGAACGCCTCGCCGGCGCAGACCTGGGCCAGCCGGGCGCGCAGCTCGTCCACCTCGTAGGGCGCGACGATCGACGGCACGGTGGTCAGCACCTGGCAGACCTCGGCCACCTCCTCCGGGTCGGGCCAGGGCGGGGTCTGCGCCCGGGGCAGCTGGCGCCACCGGTCGAGCCCCAGCGACTCGATCTCGGCGGAGTCTGTGGCCGGGCGCCCTATCTCCAGCCCGGGGTTGCGGAATTGGTGCCATTGCCGGCGCATGGCGTTCAGCGTACTAACACATCAGCGAGTCTTGAGGGCCGGCAGGGGGTGATGGATACCTCGGTTGTAATCGGCGACCGCGGCCGCGGTGACCGTGGCTGTGATCGGAAGCACCTCCAGACCCAGCCGGACCGCTTCGGCGATCATCGGCCGGGGCACCCGCATGGACAGCGTGCAGTGCGGCACCCAGGTGCCGGGCCGGTAGAGGTCGTAGACCTCGATGCCGGCCGCCGCGAGCCGGGCGTACACCTCCGCGTGGTGGGCCAGCAGCTCCGCGGTCGGTGCCGGGCCGAGCCAGACCACCCGGCCGATGAACTGCCCGACGAACTGGAAGTCCAGCCGCAGCGGCGGCGCTGCCGGCATCCCGTCCAGCGCGGCGGCCACCACCTGCGGGTCGAGGACGTCCGCGGCCACCAGCGACAGGTGCGGCCGGTGCCGCCGGTCCGCCAACCCCCGCATGCTGGGTATGCCCGCCTCCTCGTACGCGTCCCAGAGCGCCCGGACCCGGCGGGTGGCATGGGCGTCCAGGTAACACTCGAGCGCGGCGACCATCGGTCAGGTGAGGTCGTCGGGGACCGGGCGGCGGCCGGCGAAGCCGCACTCCACCCGGTGGTACCACCCGACGTCCGGGTCGCCCTCCAGCCAGCACCACAGCACCGGACGCCCGTACAGCTCGCCGGGCCAGTCCAGCAGCAGCGGCGCGTACCCCTTGACCTGGGTGCCCCGCGTGCCCAGCTCCTCCATGACCGCGTACAGCCGCGCCTCCAGCGCCTTCGCCTCGGCCCGCCCACCCAGCGGGCTGGCGGCCTCGCCGGCCAGGTCGGCGCGCAGCTCGGCGAGGTCGGCGCGCAACCGGATGAGCGTGTCGATGCGCGGGCGCAGCGCGGCGAGCAACGTCCGGGCCTGCGTCAGCGAGAGGGGCGCGTCAACGGAGGACATGTTCGCCAGTATCGACCTCCCGGCCCCGGCTGCGCCCACCCGCGCACCGGCGCGGCATGCTCACGAGTTCTGCTCGGCCAGCTCCCGGGCCCGGTCGCGGGCCGCCTCCAGCGCGGCCAGCATCGCCGCGCGGACGCCGTGGTTTTCCAGCTCGCGGACGGCGGAGATGGTGGTACCGGCCGGGGAGGTGACCGCCTCGCGCAGCTTCACCGGGTGCTCCCCCGAATCCCGCAGCATGATCGCCGAGCCGATCGCGGTCTGCACGATGAGGTCGTGCGCGATCTGCCGGGGCAGGCCGAGCAGAATGCCGGCGTCGGTCATCGCCTCGACCAGGTAGTAGAAGTACGCCGGGCCGGAGCCGGAGAGCGCGGTGACCGCGTCCTGCTGCGACTCGGGCAGCCGCAGGGTCCGCCCGAGCGGGGAGAACATCTCCTCGGCCAGCGCGAGGTGCTCGTCGGTGGCGTGCTCCCCCGCGGAGATCGCCGTCATCGCCTCGTCGACCAGCGCCGGAGTATTGGTCATCACCCGCACCACCGGCGTGCCCTCGGGCAGCCGGCGGGCGAAGAACGAGGTGGGCAGTCCGGCGCAGAGCGAGATGACCAGCTTCTCCGCGGGTACCTTCGGGCCCACCTCGTCCAGCAGGCTGCCGGCGTCCTGCGGCTTGACCGTGATGGCCAGCACGTCCGCCTCGCTGACCGCGGTGAGGTTGTCCACCACCCGGATGCCGTACCGGGTGGCCAGCTCCTCGGCGCGGGCCTGGCGGCGGGTGGTGGCCAGCAGCCGGTCGGCCGGCCACCCGGCGCGCAGCAGCCCGGAGAGCACCAGCTCGCCGATTTTGCCGGCGCCGATCACCGCGACGGTATGCATCTCTCTCCCTCGCGCACTTTCCGGGAAAATGCCGGCCAGTGGATCTCTCAGAACGGCATTTTCCCAGAAAATGCCTCAGCTGCCGAAGAAGACCTCGGCCTCGGTGTAGCGCTCGATCGGGACCGTCTTCAGCTCGCGTGTCGCGTCGGCCAGCGCCACCCGGACGATGTCGGTGCCGCGCAGCGCGACCATCTTGCCCCAGTCCCCGTCGTGCACCGCGTCGATGGCGCCGAGGCCGAACCGGGTGGCGAGCACCCGGTCGAACGCGGTCGGCGTGCCGCCGCGCTGGATGTGCCCGAGCACCACGGTGCGCGCCTCCTTGCCGGTCCGGGCCTCCAGCTGCTCGGCCAGCCACTGCCCGATGCCGCCCAGCCGCACGTGGCCGAAGGCGTCCAGCTCCTTGTTCTGCAGGATCATCTGGCCCTCCAGCGGGGTGGCACCCTCGGCCACCACCACGATCGGCGAGTACTGGGTCTGGAACCGCTTCTCCACGTACGCCGCGACCTGGTCGATGTCGAAGTGCCGCTCGGGCAGCAGGATGACGTTGGCGCCGCCGGCGATGCCCGCGTGCAGCGCGATCCAGCCGGCGTGCCGGCCCATGACCTCGACCACCAGCGTGCGGTGGTGGCTCTCCGCGGTGGTGTGCAGCCGGTCGATGGCCTCCATCGCGATGTTGACCGCGGTGTCGAAGCCGAACGTGTAGTCGGTGGCGCCCAGGTCGTTGTCGATGGTCTTGGGCACCCCGACCACCTTGACGCCCAGCTCGTGCAGCTTGGTGGCCACGCCGAGGGTGTCCTCGCCGCCGATCGCGACCAGCGCGTCGACGCCCTGGTCGGCGAGGTTCGCCTTGATCTTCTCCACCCCGCCGTCGATCTTGAACGGGTTGGTCCGGGAGGAGCCGAGGATGGTGCCCCCACGGGGGAGGATGCCACGTACCTCGTTGATGCCCAGCGGCTTGCTCATACCCTCCAGCGGGCCGCGCCAGCCGTCGCGGAAACCTACGAACTCGTAGCCGTAGGTGGACACACCCTTGCGCACCACGGCGCGGATGACCGCGTTCAGACCGGGGCAGTCTCCGCCGCCGGTCAGCACGCCGATACGCATAAGAAACTCCCCCTGTGCTGTGGATCGGAAACCCGACTGGGCACTGTATCGGTCAGTCCATCATCGCCCGCCACCGGGCCAGGTTGTGCCGGGCGTCGACCAACGCGTCGTGCCGGTCCGCCTCGGCCTCGGGTAGCGGTGGGCGCCCCCGATCGTCCCACAGCTGGCGCAGGTCTTTGGTGAACCGTGGAAGTTCCTTGGGCAGCGCCGTCATGGCCCCCCACAGCTGGGCCAGCGCCACATGGTCGTACGCGGCGTACCAGGCCCACAGCTCGAGCTGAAGCCGCGGGTCCGCGCGCAGCGGCTCGACGAGGAACTCGTACAGATCCTCCCGGATGCGCACGCGCGAACGCCAGGCCGGGTCCCCCGGTGACGGGAGCTTGTCCAGCACGTTGCGGCGCACCCAGGGCACCGCCCGGGAGCCGTCGAACTCGGTCGAGACCGCGTAGAACTCGCGGCCACGCTCGTCCACCACGCCGATCGAGACCAGGTCGATGGTCCGGCCGTCCTCGATGAACTCGCAGTCGTAAAAGTAGCGGTACGTCATTGCCGTCCACGGTAATGCCGGCGCCGGCGAACCCGCGCCGGTCCTGCGGCCGGGCGGCCGGCATGGTTAGGTGTCGCCCATGACCTTCTCGATCGTGGCGCGGTCGGCGGACGGTGTGGCGCACGGGGTGGCGGTGGCCAGCAAGTTCCTCGCCGTCGGCGCGATGGTGCCGGCCGCGCAGGCCGGAGTGGGGGCGCTGGCCACCCAGTCGTACGCCAACCTCGCGTACCGCCCGCAGGGGCTGGCACTGCTGGCGACCGGGGTCGCCGCCGCGGACGTGGTGGCCGGCCTGACCGCCGCCGACCCCGGGCGGAGCCAGCGGCAGCTCGGCGTGGTCGGCACCACCGGTGACGGCGCCACGTTCACCGGGGACGGGTGCCACGACTGGGCCGGCGGGGTGGCCGGCGACGGGTACGCCATCCAGGGCAACATCCTGGTCGGTCCGCAGGTGGTGGACCAGATGCAGGCGGCGTGGCTGGCCGCCGACGACCCGCGGCTGGCCTACCGGCTGCTCGCCGCGCTACGCGCGGGCGACGCGGCCGGCGGCGACCGCCGCGGCCGGCAGAGCGCGGCGCTGCTGGTGGTGGCGAAAGGGATGGGTTACGGCGGGACCAGCGACACCGTGGTGGACCTGCGGGTGGACGACCACCCGGACCCGGTCGGCGAGCTGGCCCGGCTGCTGGACCTGCACACACTCCATTTCGAACGGCCCGACCCGCAGACCCTGCTGGAGCTGACCGGACCGCTCGCCGACGAGGTGCGCGGGCTGCTGGCGGCGGCCGGCCACCCGGCGCGCGACGCGTCGGCGGCGGCGCTGGACGCCGCGCTGGCCGCCTGGGCCGGCGTGGCGAACCTCGAGGAGCGGCTGGTGCCCGGGCGGATCGACCCGCTGGTGCTGGCCCAGCTGCGCGGCGGCCGGTCCGGGTAGTTCGCCCCGTCCAGGTAGGTTTCGGACAAAGCTTGGCCAACCGGTTCGACTCACCTACCGTGAGGTGCCATGTACATGTGCATGGCCGGCCGGCCGGGGCACCCCTATGCCTGCGCGCACGCCCCGGCCGGCCGGCTGTCCCCCGTGACGGTGATTGAGCACCCGCCCCCCATCGGCGGCCGGCTCCAGCCTGCCCGGCCGCGGTCTGGAAAGGTGTCAGCCAACCGACTCACGGGGGTGTACAGCACCCGACAGTCACGACATGATCTGGTGGAACGTCGGCGCGTTCGTACGCCCGTCCGGTCGGTTCCGGGTGGGCGCCGCCGCCGTTCGGGTTCACCGGGTCCTTACCGGGGAGGGGTTGGACCGTGGAGGCTCGCCTTCCGGATCCTGGCGACGCGCTGTCCGGCGTGGATTTGTTTGCCGGCCTTGAACCTGAGGTGCGTCAACGGGTGATCGCTGCGGCGGTGCCACGCCAGTACCGCAAGGGGCAGCTGCTGTTCGTGGAGAACGATCCCGGGGAATCGCTGATCCTGCTGCGCCGCGGATCCGTGGCGGTCTTCCGGACCTCGCCCACCGGGGAGCGGGCGGTGCTGAACGTGGTCCGCCCGCCCGACGTGCTCGGCGAGGTCTCCCTGCTGGACGCCGGCGCCCGGTCCCTGTCGGCCGAGGCGATCGAGGACTGCAGCGCCCTGGCGCTGTCCCGCGCGGCGTTCCTGGAGCTGGTGCACTCCAACCCGCGCATCCTCGACGCGGTGATGCGCTCGCTCGGCGCGCTGATCCGCCGGCTGACCGAGCAGAACGCCGACCACGTCTTCCTCGACCTGCCCGGGCGGGTGGCCAAGACGCTGGTCCGGCTGGCCGGCGACAGCCAGGCCCCGATGATCACCATCGAGCTGAACCAGAGCCAGCTCGCGGAGATGGCCGGCGGCTCGCGGCAGAGCGTCAACCAGGCGATCGGCTCGTTCGCCAGCCGCGGCTGGCTGCGCACCGAGGGGCGCCGCATCGTCATCACCGACCTGGCCTCTCTGCGCCGCCGGGCGGGGATGAGCGAGAAGTGAGCTCCAGCGGGCGCGGGCCGGCGGCCGGATGGCCCCGGCCCACCGCCGCTACTTGTCTTCGTCGGTCGGGCCGATCCAGTTGGACTTGGCCGTCCCCGGCTCACTCGTCGGGCCGATCCAGTTGTTACCCACCCACTGGTCGTACTGGTCATCCGGAACGGTGATCTGCTGGCCCTTCTGGTAGGTCACACCGTTCACCGTGAAGTCGGTGAGTACCACGGCCGATTTCACCACGTTGCTCCCTTCGTTGGTCGCCCCCGGTACCTACGGGGAAGTCGTCCGGTTTCTGGGCGGGCGGGCCGACTGTAGCCTGAACCCGGCCGGAAAGGGAGTGTCGAGAAGCCAACAGCCCAGTTCCGGACAGAGTGAGCTGCGGGAATACTCTGCCTGGGACGGGACCAACGACGCTTCCGTCACGAACTTGTCACAAACGCCCACCACCCCTGGTCAGGAGGACGGTATCGCGGCACCCTGCCCCCGGTGCGGTCGGGCCGCGGCCGATGACGACCGCTTCTGCGGAGGCTGCGGCACCGAGCTGAGCCGTGCCTGCCGTCGGTGCGGCCGGCCGCTCGCCCCGGACCAGGCGTTCTGCACCGGCTGCGGGATGCCGCGGGACAGCCGCCCGGCGCCCGCCGAGGCCGGGCACACGCAGGAGGAGCGTCGGCGGGTCAGCGTGCTCTTCGTCGACCTGGTCGGCTTCACGCCGTACGCCGAGCGGTCCGACCCGGAGCTGGTGCGCAGCATGCAGCAGGGCTTCTTCTCGACCGCCCGGCGGGTGATCGGCCAGTACGGCGGAGTGATTGAGAAGTACATCGGGGATGCGGTCATGGCGCTGTTCGGCGCGCCGGTGGCCACCGAGACCGACGCCCTGCGGTGCGTGCGCGCCGGGCTGGAGCTGCAGCGGGTGCTCGCCCGGTTCAGCCCGACCGGGTCGGACGGCATGCAGTTCCGCGCGGGCGTGGCCACCGGCGAGGCCATCGTGGACCTGGCCGCGGCCCGCGACGGGGGCCAGGCGATCGTCGCCGGCGACGTGGTGAACACGGCGGCCCGGATCCAGGCGACCGCCCCGCCCGGCGGCGTGCTCGTCTGCGGCGCGACCTACGCCCTCACCAGCTCCGCCATCCGCTACGAGCGGCAGGCGCCGGTCACCCTGCGCGGCCGGTCCACGCCGACCGAGGTGTGGCTCGCACTCGCCCCGGTGCAGCGGCAGCATGCCGACCACGAGCCGGACACCACGCCGCTGGTGGACCGGGAGCACGAGCTCGGCCTGCTGGTCAACGCGCTGCACCGGACGCTGCGGGAGCGGGTGCCCCAGCTGGTCACCGTGTTCGGGCGGGCCGGGATCGGCAAGAGCCGGCTGGTGCGCGAGCTGTACCGGCACGCCGAGCGGCTCGTCGACGAGCCGGTGAGCTGGCGGACCGGGCACTGCCCGCCGTTCGGCGAGAACGCCACCGTGGCGGCACTGGCCGACATCGTCAAGGCGGAGGCCGGCATCCTGGACACGGACACCGCGGCCGCCGCCGAGGCCCGGCTGGCCGGGACCGTCCGGGAACTGGTCGGCGCGGACGAGGTGGACCGGTTGCTCGACGCGCTGCGCCCGCTGGTCGGCCTGCCCGGTCCGGCCGGCCTGTCGGCCCACGCGTCCGGCGGCCCGGATCTGGCCGAGGAGGCCGAGTCGGCCTGGCGCCGGTTCCTGGTCGCCGGCGCGGCCCGCCGCCCGACGGTGCTGGTCTTCGAGGACGTGCACTGGGCCGACGAGCGGATGCGCCGCTTCATCGAGCTGCTCGCCGCGTCCGCCAGCGCGGTACCGCTGCTGGTGCTCTGCACCGCGCGACCCGAGCTGATCGACCGCGACCCGTCCTGGGCGGGCACCATCGGCGGCTCGCTGACCATCACCTTGCCGCCGCTGCGCAGCGCCGGCATCGCCACCCTGTTCTCGCACCTGTTCGGCACGGTCGCCTTCTCGGCGGACCTGCTCAGCCCGCTGGTCGAGCTGGCCGACGGCAACCCGCTGTACGCCCAGGAGTACGTCCGGATGCTCATCGAGCGCGGCGCGGTGCGGCCGGACGGGCGCGGCTGGACGCTGGACGGCGCGGGCGGGCCGGACGGTCCCGGCGCGGAACTGCCCATGCCGGACAGCGTGCACGCGGTCATCGCCAACCGGGTGGACCTGCTGGACGCGTCCGACCGCGCCGTGCTGCTGGCCGCCTCGGTGGTGGGCACGCACTTCTGGCCGGGTGCGGTGGCCGCCGCGCTGGGGCGGCCGGTCGAGCTGGTCGAGCGCTCGCTGCGCCGGCTGGAGCAGCGCGAGTTCGTGTACGAGCAGGCCGGGTCCACCATGGCCGGGCAGAGCGAGTTCCGGTTCCGGCATGTGCTGGTGCGCGACGTGTGCTACCGGCGGCTGCCGCGCGCCGAGCGGGTGGCCCGGCACGAGCGCACCGCGGACTGGCTGGACGCGGTCTCCCAGAGCCGGGACACCGACCTGGCCGAGGTGCTGGCCCACCACCGCTGGTCGGCGTACCAGATCGCGCGCGACCTCGGGGTGGTCGCCACGCCGCACGCCCCGGCGGCGGCCGAGGCGCTGCGCCGGGCCGCCCGCCGCGCGTACGCCCTGCACTCGCTGGATGCCGCCGCCACGCACGTGCGCCGCGCCCTGTCACTGCTCGCCGCCGAGCCGGCGGCGGCGGACGAGTCGCGGCGGCTCGAGCTGGAGCTGTTCGGCACCGAGATCGCCTTCTACCGCGACCACGACGGCTTCCTCTCCGGCGGCGGCCCCAGCCAGCTGGCCGAGCTCGCCGAGCGGCTGACCGCCGCCGGCACGGCCGGTCCGGCGGCCCGGGCGTGGACGCTGCTCGGCCAGGTCGCATGGCTGCGCGCCGACCGCGGTGCCGCGCTGGAGCACCTGCTGCGCGCGGTGCAGCTGTTCGAGCCGCTGCCGGACAGTCCGGAGAAGGCCGACGCGTACGCCGAGCTGGGCCGGTTGCACATGCTCGACTACGAGCGCGACCGGGCCGTCGCGGCGGCCACCGCCGCCGCGCAGATCGCCGAGCGGCTCGGCCTCACCGAGGTGGAGGCGAACGCCCGGATCACCGTGGGCACCGCGCGCTACCAGGCCGGCGACCGCGCCGGGCTGGCCGAGCTGGAGGAGGTCTACCGGTTCTGCCGGACGCACCAGCTGCTGGCGCTGAGCCGGGCCGCGCACAACCTGGCCTACGCCGTCCTCGAGGAGGGTGACCCGGTGCGCTCGGAGGCCCTGGCGGCGGAGGGCGCCGGCCGGGTGCAGGGCGGGCACAACCTCGCCGCCGGCTACTCGGCGGAGGTGTCCAGGGCCTACTTCGCCGGCGACTTCGACCGGCTGGTGGCCGCCGCGGACGCCTTCGCCGCGACCCCGTCCGGGCAGTGGGACCTGCAGGTACGCGGGCTGCGCAGCTTCGTCCGGCTGCTGCGTGGCGAGCCGCTGCCGGGGACGCCGCACGACGATGACATCGCCGACGTGCTGCGCATCGGCCGAGACGGCGGCTTCCACCGGCTGCTGTGGGTGGCGCTGGGCAACGGTGCCCTGTGCCGGGCGCTGCAGGGCCACGGCAAGGAGGCGGTGGAGCTGCTGGCCGAGCTGGCCGAGGCGCGCAGCCGGGTGCTCGCCCTGGTGAGCGGGCAGTGGAGTGCGGCGGCCGCCGCCGCGGCGGCCCTGTGCGGCCGGGAGGCGGCGCTGATCGTGCGGCGGACGCTCGAGCAGGGCGGCGACCTGACGCCGTGGGGCCTGGCCGCGCTCTCCACAGTAGACGCCGCACTGGCCGACGCGGACGGCGAGCATGGCCGGGCCGGCCAGCTGTTCGCCGAGGCCGCGCAGCGGTACGCCCGGATGCCCAACGCCACCGAGCAGATGCTCTGCCTGGCCCTGGCCGCCGCCGCCCTGACCCGCGCCGGGCAGGCCGACCGCGCCGGCCACGTGCTCACCGAGGTGCGCGCGTTCGCCCTGCGCAACCGCGCCCCGGGCCTGCTGCGGCTGACCCACCCCGACGGACTGGAGGCGGCCTGGCCGGCCGACCTCGCCTGCTGAGGCAGCCGCGGCGAGACCGGGCCCCGCGCCCGTGGCGGGGCCGGACTCAGGCGGCGATGGGCTCCGCCGGCTCGGCGGGCTTGCCGGCCTGGCCGGCCTGGCCGGCCGCCTTGCTCAGCTGGTTCTTCACCTTCTGCGCGTAGACGTCGACGTACTCCCGGCCGGACAGCTCCATCAGCTCGTACATGATCTCGTCGGTGACCGCCCGCTCGACGAACCGGTCGCCGGCCATCCCCGCGTACCGGGAGAAATCCAGCGGCCGGCCGAACCGGATCTTCACCCGCTTGATCCGCGGCAGCAGCTTGCCCGGCGGCTGGATCTCGTCGGCGTTGAGCATCACCACCGGGATCACCGGCGCCCCGCTCTCCAGCGCCAGCCGGGCCACCCCGGTCTTCCCGCGGTAGAGCCGGCCGTCCGGCGAGCGGGTGCCCTCCGGATAGATGCCGGCCACCTTCCCCTCGCGCAGCACCCGCAGCTGTGTCTCCAGCGCCGCCTGTGCGGCCCGGCCCCCGGAGCGGTCCACCGGGATGGTGCCGGTGCCCACGAAGAACATCTTCACCAGCCAGCCCTTGAGGCCTCGGCCGGTGAAGTACTCCGCCTTGGCGACGAAGGTGACCTTCCGCCGGACCATCAGCGGCATGAAGATCGAGTCGGAGAACGACAGGTGGTTGCTGGCGATGATCGCCGGACCGTGGTCCGGCACGTTCTCCCGGCCCTCGACCTGCGGGCGGAACACCACCCGCAGCCAGGGTCCGAGGAAGATGTACTTCAGCAGCCAGTAGAGCACGCGCGTCCTTCCACACCGAGCCCGGCGGCGAACCCGCCGTCCCAGAGCCTACGAACCTGGTGGGGTGGCCCACAACGGACTCCGCGAACCAGCCGCCGACGTGTCACGATTCATGCCAGGCGGGACACGCGACAGCGGGAGATCGCCACTTGCGGGCATAGGATCGACCCATCGGCACCAGCCGGGCGGCAGCGAGGAGTGGGCACGGTGTCATCCGGGAGCGCACGCCGCGGGCGGCGGGACAACGGCCTCGACGCGGCCGAGTACGCGGCTGCGGGCGACGTCGATCCCCGCGTCGGCGAGCACCTGCTGGACGTGCTGGCCCTGCGCGGCATCGCCGCCTACCTGCAGCCCGCCGTCGACCTCAACCCGGTGACCCGCAGCGCGCTCATGCCGGCCCGCCCGACCGACCGCCTCTTCGTGGACCGGGCCCACCTGCATACCGCCCGCGACTACCTCGCCCAGCTCGCCGAGCCAGGCGGCGGCGCCGATCCGCGGGCGACCGGGTCGGCCGGCACCGCCCCGGCACACCCGGGACCGGCTCCGGCGCCCCGCGACCAGGCCCCGGCGCAGTTCGAGCAGCCCGCCCGGACGGGACCTGCCGCCGGCGACCTGGCCGGGAGCGAACGCTACGACCGCATGGAGCGCGACCGGGTGGAGGACGCCTGGGCCGAGATCGTGGCCGCGTACGACACCGAGGTGGACGCGTCGGCCGCCTCCTGGCCGGAGGCGGAGAACGTGAGCCCCGACCGCCCCCCGTTCGACCTGGAGGACACCGAGGACGTCGCCGACCCGGATCAGCGGCTGGTGGCCCGGCAGCCCGGCTGGGACGGCCAGCCCTCGCTGTTGAACGCGCTGGACACGTTCGGTGCCAACCTGCCGGACGACCCGGATGAGGAGGAGGGGTACACCCCGCCCCCACCGCCGCCGCTGCCGCGGCTGTCGAAGTACGCGGTGACCGGGGTGCTGGCGATCGTCGTGGGCTTCATCCTGTTCCTCAAGCCGTCGCTGCTGCCCATCGACTCCGACGTCAGCATGCTGATCGGCTTCACCGCGATCCTGGCCGGCTTCGGCATGCTGGTCTGGCGGCTGCGCCCGGGCGGCGACGAGGACGACTACGACCCCGACGACGGCGCGCGCGTCTGACCGGCCGGTCAATCCACGCGGCCGCACCCTGGTGGCGCGCCGGTGCCTTCGTCGGCGACCACCTCATCAGCCGTCTGGCGCCCCGGCCGTCGACGCGCGCGGGTCGGGCAGGCGTACACCGAAGTAGGTCGCCAGAGCCCGCCGGCCGCGGGGGGTGATCCGCAGCCCCCGCTGGTCGGCGGCGACCCGGACCAGCCAGCCGTCGGCGAGCAGCCGCGCGCACAGCGCGGCGCCGAGCGCCCCGGCCAGGTGCGGGCGGCGCTCGGTGAAGTCGAGGCAGGGGCGGGCGAAGGCGCGGCGCGCGGCAGCCGCCGCGGCCACGTCCACGCCGAGCCCCGCCATCAGCTGCGCCCCGGCTTCGGTCAGCCGGTAGCCGTCGCCGCCGGCGGCCAGCGCGTCGCGGTCGACCAGGGCGTCGTGGAGGGCCACCCCGAGCTGGCCGGCGAGGTGGTCGTAGCAGGTACGGGCGATGGCAAGCGCGGCGGCGACCCGGGACTGGCGCAGCGAGCGCACCGGCCGACGCGGGCTGACCAGAGCCAACGCCTCCAGCGCGTGCGCCACCTCCGGACCGGCCAGCCGGTAGTAGCGGTGCCGGCCGGCGGCCACCACCTCGACCAGGCCACCGTCGCGCAGCCGGGCCAGGTGCTCGCTCGCGGTGGCCGGCGAGACCCCGCCGACCCGGCCCAGCTCACCGGCGGCCAGCGCCCGCCCGGACAGCAGCGCGTCGAGCATCGCCGCGCGGGCGGGCTCGCCGATCAGGCGGGCGACCCCGGCGAGATCCGCCTGCTTGCTGTCCATCCCGCCACGATATGCCGGCCATGCTTCGGCCGGCGCCGAAGGATCCGCTCGCTACCGTCGCGCCATGACCGAACTGCCCGAAGTGGATGATCGTGACCCGGCCACCCTGGTGCCGGCCGCGGTCGAGGAGATCCTCGACCTGGCCCGCACCTGGCTCGCCTGGGACGGCACACCGACCCTGAGCGACGGCAACGTGTGGACCCCGCACAAGGCGCTGCGGCGGGTCGCCGACCACCTGATCGACCATCTCGGCGAGATCGAGTGCCGGCTCGCCGGCGTGCCGAGCCTGCCCGACCGCTGGCACGGCCGGACGCTCACCCTGGACAGCGACTGGGCACGCTTCACCGAGGCGGACCTGGACGAGGCGACCAGCCGCCTGTCCCGGCTCGCGGCGTACTACGCCAACCGGATCGGCGGCCTGGACGACGCCACGCTGGACGCGCCGCGGGACGGCTGGACACTGCGCCAGGTGGTGCACCATGTCGCAAACGTCCGGTACTACGCGGCGCAGGTGGGCCGGCTCGCCCCATGACGGCCGGCCCCGGCGGCTAGGCCACCCAGGCGCCCGGGTCGGCGGGCCGGACCGGCGGGAGCAGGTCGTCGAGGCGCTCGTAGCCGATCAGCGGGCTGCGCTCCGTAGCCGCGAACGCCTTCTCCAGCCAGTCCAGGATCGCGTCGATCGGCTCACGCCACCGCGCGTCGAGCATCAGGTCGTGGCCCATGCCGGGGAACAGCAGCGGCGCACCGCCGTACCGGGCGGCCGTCCGCTGCAACGTCGACACCGACACCACCCGGTCGTCGGGGCTGCCCACCACCAGCACCGGCGGCGCCCCCACCGGCGCCTCGGCCGGCCGGTGGGCGAGCAGTTGCCACTGCGCCAGCGGCGCGGCCCGGCCCAGCCGGGAGGTGTACTGCCGGGCCGTCTCGGCGGGCAGCTCCCGGCTGAACAGCTGCCGCCGGCCCAGCCGCAGCGGGCCGCCGAAGACGGCCGGGATGGTGCCGAGCGGGTTGCGCCACAGCGCCGCGGCGAACGAGCCGAACCCGCCGAGCACCGGCGCGGCCAGCACCCCGGCCCGGGCCGGGTACCGCGCCAGGGCCTTCGCCACCACCAGCGCCCCGGCACCGTGCCCCACCAGCACCGCCTGGCGCGGCAGGCCCGCCGCCACCTGGACCACGTCGTGGACGTACGCCCGCAGCGTGGTGTGCGGCGCCGAGCCGCTGGCGCCGTGGCCGCGCAGGCTCATGGCGTACGCCGGGAAGCCACGCGCGGCGGTGTGGCCGAGCCAGAACTGGGCGAACGCCCAGGCGCCGTGCCCGAAGCCCGGGACGAACAGCACCGGCGGCCTGCCCTCGTCCGCCTCCGGCTGGGCGGAAAGCACCTCCCGGCGCACCGGTGGGACCGGGTATGCCCACTCGCGCGCCCGCATGATCCGGGTCCGGCCGGCCATCAGGCTGCCACCTCCAGTTCGTCCAGCGTCTTCTGCAGCGCGCGCAGGTACACGGTATGGCCGACTTCGAACCAGTGCCGGGTGGAATCCTTGACCTTCGCCTGGGTCCAGCGGCGGTCCGGGGAGGAGGCGACCGCGTTCCAGAACGCCGCGGCCCGCTGCGGGTCCGACTCGCGCAGCCGCAGCCAGCGCGCTATCGCGACAGTTTGCCAGTGCACCAGGGTGAACAGGCCGGAGTCCGGCTGGAGCAGGCCGGCCACCGCGATCGTCGGGTGGGTCCGGGAGAACGTGTGCATGTGCAGGCGTGGCCGACCGTCGGCGTCCAGGTTCAGGATCTCCGGCGCGAGGAACTCGAACCGCGGCAGGTAGCCGGTGGCGAGCAGGACCAGGTCGGGGTCGATGGTGCTGCCGTCGGTCAGCTCCACCCCGGTCCGGGTGAACCGGGCGACGTCCGGCACCGGCGTGATCCGGCCGTGCCCCAGGTAGTAGATGAGCTGGCTGTTGACGATCGGGTGCGTCTCGTACACCTTGTGGTCGGGCCGGGGCAGGCCGAACCGGGACAGGTCGCCGACGGTCATCCGCAGCACGCGGTGGAACAGCCACTGCCGCAGGCGCAGCGGCAGACGCAGCGCCAGCGTCAGGTCGTTGACCTGGTCGGCGGGGCGCCCCATCACGTACTTGGGCGTGTACCAGTAGCCGCGCCGGGTGGAGTGCCAGCACTTGGCCGCCTGCTGGGCCGCCTCCACCGCGAGGTCGCAGCCGGTGTTGCCGGCGCCGACCACGAGCACCTTGCGGCCGCGCAGCTGCGCCGGGTCGGAGTACGCCGAGGCGTGCACCACCTCGCCGCGGAACTGCTCCTGCCCCTCGTACGCGGGTGTCTTCGGCCACCAGTTGTGCCCGTTGGCGACGACCACCGCGGCGTACCGCTGGGTCCGCTCCGCTCCCCCGCGCGCGCCCCGGGTGGTCACGTCCCAGCGGCCGCCCTCCACCGGCTCGACCCGGACCACCTCGGTGCCGAACCAGATGTGCGAGCGCAGGTCGAAGTGGTCCGCGTACCGCTCCAGGTACGACAGCAGCTGGCTGTGGTGCGGGTAGTCCGGCCACGTGTCCGGCATCGGGAAGTCCGGGTACTGGGTGAGCGGCTTGGACGAGATCAGGTGCGTGCTGGCGTAGACCGGGCTGCGGTCGTGCCGCCAGTTCCACGCGCCGCCGACGCCGGTCTCCCGCTCGTAGCAGTCGACACCGAAGCCGTGCTCCTTGAGGTTCTTGATGGCGGCCAGCCCGCTGGCACCGGCGCCGATGACACAGACGGTGCCACCGCGGTCGTACACCGGCCGGCCGTCCCGCCAGAGACTGGGGGGTGAGATGGTCTCGGACAACGACGGACCCTCCTTCGTACGGTCGGCCTGTCGAATCCTCTTGGCTCATGCCCCCGTTGTCCAGCCCACTCGCCGGGGCCGGCCGGCTAACGTTCGGTCCCTTGGTCCAGGACCGGCTTGACGTCCACAATGGGCGTCCCGTCGAGCGCCTCCAGGTCGCGGACCCGCATCCGCAGGCCGTCGACGGAGAGGATCGTGACGCGGTGCAGGCCCACCGGGTTCGGCCGGTCCGGCGAGCGGGTGCTGAACACTCCGGTCAGCGGCCGCTGCGGGTCGCCCCGGGGGTGGACCGCCAGCACGTCCCGCCGCGCCCGGTCGAGCCAGGTCAGGACGAGGACCTCCGCGCCGGGCCGGAGATCGCGCACGGCCTCGGTGACCGCCGGGTCGAAGACCAGCCAGGCGTCCGGCGCTCCCTCGTCGCCCTGCTTCGGCGCCGTCTGGCGATCCTTCAGGGGCGACTCGACCCACCCGATCGGCCGCAGCTCATACACCCCGTCACCGTAGCCGCCGCGGCCCGATGACGCACCGGGCGTCAGCCCTGCGGCAGCAGCAGGTCGGCGACGATCGGGAAGTGGTCGCTGGCCCGGCGCGCCTCCGGCGTGTCCACGACCTGGTACCGGAGGACCTCGATGCGCGGATCCACGAACAGCGCGTCGATCCGCTTCCGCGGGTCGTCGCAGCGGAACGTCGGCTGATCCGTCCCGCTTCCGGCATCGACCAGCCCGTCGGCGAGGGTGCGCCACGCCGCGCCGTTCGGCGTCTCGTTCACGTCGGCGCCGAACACCACGGGGAGGTCCACATCGGAGAGCGCCGCCTTCAGCCGGGCCGCCTCGGCCGGCCGGTGCCCCGCGTCGGTGGACAGGTGCGAGCCGGCCACGACGAACCTGGCACTCCCGACCGAGCACCGGGCGAACGCCGCGCCGCGCAGGTGCCGGCCGGGCGCGCGGGGCAACCGCAGGCACCATGTGTCGTGGACGCGCACGCGCAGGCTGGTCACCACCAGGTTGCCCAGCGCGGGCAGCCCACCGGCCGCGACCACCAGGCCGAAGTCGTGGGCAAGGCTCGCGCAGCGGGTCCGCCACCGCAGCCGCCGCGGCGCCTCCTGCAGGATCGCCACGTCCGGCGCCACGTCGCGCACCACCGCCGACAGCGCGGCCCGGTCGTCGCGCAGCGTGTGCACGTTGTACGACAAGACCCTCAGCCTGGTCATGGCCCGCCCGCGGTCAGCGGAGCCGGGCCAGGTCGGCGGCGCCGATCACGCCGGCGGAGTTGAGCATCTCCGCCGGGCGTATCTGCGCTGCCGGGAACCGGCCGCGGGCGCCGAAGGACTGCGCGTACGCCTCGCGGGCGGGCCCGAGCAGCAGGTCGCCGGCCTCGCTGACGCCGCCGCCGACGACCAGGACCTGCGGGTCGAGGATGTGCACCAGGTCCGCCAGGCCGAGCCCCAGCCAGTAGCCGACGCGCGCGAACGCCTCGCGTGCCACCGGATCGCCGGCCTTGGCCGCGCTGGTCACCATCGGCCCGGTGATCGCGTCCACCTCGCCGCCGGCCAGCTCCAGCAGCGACGCGGCCGCGGCCTGGTCGTCCTTGGCACCCTCCCGCGCGAAGCGCACCAGCGCGGTGCCGCTGGCGTACTGCTCCAGGCAGCCATTCCGCCCGCAGCCGCACGGGTGGCCGTCCGAGACGGCGAGGATGTGGCCGAGCTCGGCGGCGATGCCGTTCGCACCGCGGATCAGCTCACCGCCGAAGACGATGGCGCCGCCGATCCCGGTGCCGATGGTCACCATGATCGCCGAGTCGTCCGCGTCCCGGGCGGCGCCGTACCGGAACTCGGCCCACGCCGCGACGTTCGCGTCGTTCTCCACCACCACCGGCAGGCCGGTCGCGGCGGCCACGTAGGTGCGCAGCGGCTCGCCGCGCCAGGCCATGTTGGGTGCGAAGAGCACCGTGGAACGGGTCGCGTCCACGAACCCGGCCGCGCCGATGCCGACCGCCTCCACGGGGTGGTCGCGGGCCAGTTCGCAGACGACGTCGACGATCACCTCGCGGGCCGCCTCGACATCGTCGGCAGGGGTGTCCCGGCGCGTTCTGGCCAGCACCCTGCCCTCCCGATCGACGACGGCGGCCTGCATGTTCGTGCCGCCCATGTCGACACCGATGGTCAGCGTCAACGCCCCGCGTCCCCTCTGCCCGCGGGGCCGGCGCCGTGCCGCCGGTCGGCCGCCTGCCGGCCGCTCGCTGGCCGTGCCGCGGGGCGCACCGCCTTCTTCGCCATCGGCTTGCGCGCGATGGCCGCCGCATCCGCCGCGGCCGCACCATCCGCCGCGGCCGCACCATCCGCCGCGGCCGCCGCGGATGCCGCGTCCCGGGTGGCCTCCTGCCACACGTCACCGGCCGCACCCGGGGCGGCGGCCGGCTCCTGCGGGGCTGGCCGCGCCGGGCCGGACTCGCCGCCGTGGGGTCGGGCAGCGGTGGACGGGCCGCCGGCGGCTCCAGCCACCGCGCGCAGGAAGCTCGCCACGCCCGCGGCCAGGTCCCCCGCGCCGGTGGCGATCCGCTCGGCCACCCGCGGGTCCGGGTCGCGGACCGCGGCGATCGTCCGGCACACCGGGCACGCGCAGCACTCCGGGCTGCCGTTGGCGACCCGGTAATCGGCCTGGGTGTGGCCGATGCCCAGCGCCGAACGGGCCGTGTCGACCAGCGCGTCGGCGAGCGAGCCGAAGCCGGCGGGCAGGGCCCCGCCCAGCGGGCTCGAGCTGACCGGCCCGGGCTTGCGCCCGATCCGGCGCGCGGCCATCGAGGCCGCGCCGATCGCGGTGGCGACCAGCCGCTCTGCCTCCTCGCGGGCGCTCGCGGGGTCCGGCGACTGGCGGGCGGCCATCTCAGGCCCCACCCGCGCTGGAGGGCAGGTGCTCCACCCGCCGCTTGAGCTCGCGCAGTGCCGTATTCATGATCACCTTTTCCGCCTTGCGCTTGAACATGCCGAGCATCGGCATGCCCAGCTCAACCTCCAGGGTGTACGTCACCGTCGACGTACCGTCCCCGTTGTCCACGATGTCGTACGACCCGGACTGCGCCCGCTGCACCTTCGACGGCGCCACCAAATGCCACTCGATGCGCGAGATGTCCTCGGCGTACTCGTACGCGAGGGTGTACTCGTCGGTGAACACGCCCGCGTCGAGCACGAACCGGACCTGGCTGGCGTACCCGTCCTCGTACTCCTCCAGCACCTCGGCCCGCTTCACCGCCCCCGTCCACTCCGGGTAGCGGGGGAAGTCGCAGATCACCTCCGCCACGCGGGCGGGCGGCGCGCTGATCTGGATCGACTGGGTCGAGGACTCCGCCATGCTGAGACTGTATCGCCGGCCTGCACGACCGCCGTCCCGACCGCCCGTCGGCAGGGTAGGTTTCCCCTTGAGCGCGCCGCTGCCCACGGATCGCGCGGGAGCGAGGGGAGCCTGCGCCCGAGCGACCGGCGACCGACCGGGCGGCGGACCGGCGCGCGAGCCGTCGAGCAGAGCCAGGACCAGAGCAATTGCGTGAGTTCACGGTCCCGCCGGTCGTCACCGTCCCTGATCCGGCCAACCTGACCGACCCGGTCTGGGACAACGCCGAACGGGCCGGGCAGGAGCCGCAGTTCGCCCGCCGCGTCGAGGGCGGCGGGTGGCGCGACGTCAGCTGCGCCGAGTTCCGCGCGGACGTGGTGGCGCTGGCCCGCGGGTTCGTCGCCGCGGGGATCGAGCCAGGCACCCGGATCGGGCTGATGAGCGGGACCCGCTACGAGTGGACCGTGGTGGACTACGCCGCCTGGGCCTGTGGCGCGGTGACGGTGCCGATCTACGAGACCTCCAGCAGTGAGCAGGCCGAATGGATCCTGTCCGACTCGGCCGCGGTGGCCTGCGTCGTGGAGACGGCCGACCACGCCGCCCTCGTGGAGGGCATCCGGGGCGGGCTGCCCGGGCTGAAGCACCTCTGGCGGATCGACACCCAGGACTCGCCCACCCACCGTCGCCTCCCGCCCACACTGGACGAGCTGGTCGCCGCCGGATCCGCGGTGGACCCGGCGGAGATCGAGGTACGCCGGCGGGGGGTGGACGCGGATGACGCCGCCACGATCATCTACACCAGCGGCACCACCGGGCGGCCCAAGGGCTGTGTGCTGACCCACCGCAACCTCTACAGCAACGCGGCCAACGCGATCCCGACGCTGGGCGACATCCTGCATCCGGGTGCCACGACCCTGCTGTTCCTGCCGCTGGCGCACGCGTTCGCCCGCCTGATCCAGAACGCGGCGATCCAGGCCCGGGTGCGGATGGGCCACTCCGCCGACGTGAAGCACCTGGTGGCAGACCTGCAGGAGTTCCAGCCCACATTTGTGCTCGCGGTGCCCCGCATGCTCGAGAAGGTGTACAACTCGGCGATGCAGCGGGCGCACGCGGGCGGCAAGGGGGCGATCTTCGACCGGGCCCGCGCGGTGGCGATCGCCTACAGCGAGGCGCTGGACCGGTCCGGCCGGCCGGGCCTCGTGCTGCGGCTGCAACACCGGCTCTTCGACCGGCTGGTCTACCGCAAGCTGCGGACCGCGTTCGGCGGCCGGTGCCGGGCGGCGATCGCCGGCGGGGCGCCCCTGGGCGAGTGGCTGGCGCACTTCTTCCGCGGCGCCGGGATCACCGTGTACGAGGGGTTCGGGCTGACCGAGACCTCACCGGCCGCGACGGTGAACATGGCGGGCGCGACCCGGATCGGGACCGTTGGCCGGCCACTGCCCGGGGTGACCGTCCGCGTCGACGACAGCGGCGAGGTCCTGGTCTCCGGCGACCTCGTCTTCCAGGGGTACTGGAACAACGCCGAGGCGACCGCGGAGGCCTTCGACCCGGACGGCTGGCTGCGCACCGGCGACCTGGGCCAGCTGGACGGCGACGGCTTCCTGCGGATCACCGGCCGCAAGAAGGAGATCATCGTGACCGCGGCCGGCACGAACCTCGCGCCGGCCGTGCTGGAGGACCGGCTGCGGGCCCACCCGCTGGTCAGCCAGTGCGCCGTGGTCGGCGACCGGCGGCCGTTCATCGCCGCGCTGGTCACCATCGACGAGCAGGCGGTGCACGGGTGGCTGACGGCGAAGGGGCGGCCGACCGAGGCGAGCGTCGCCGAGCTGCGGAACGATCCGGACCTGGTCGCTGAGGTGCAGGGTGCGGTGGACGAGGCGAACCGGGCCGTCTCGCACGCCGAGGCGATCAAGGCGTTCCGGATCCTGCCCCACGATTTCACCGAGGCCCGCGGCGAGCTGACGCCGACGTTGAAGGTCAAGCGCAGCGTGGTGCAGAAGGAGTACGCCGACGAGATCGAAGCGATCTACTCGCACCGGTAGGTTCGGCCGCGGGCTGGGCGCGCCAACCATCCACCCGCTCGCGGTGGCGGCGCGGGTCGCCATGCTCGCCGTGGTCGCGGCGCTGGTTGCGGCCGCCACCCGGGGGGCTGGGCAGCTGTGGTGGGTGGCTCTGCTCGCCGTGGCCAGCCTGCCCGCCGTGCTGGCGGCGGGGCACCCGGTGCTCGGCCCGCTCGGCCGGTTGGCCGAGGTCGTCGTGGTGGGGCTGGGCGCCGCGGCGATCGCCGCGCAGGCGCCGTCGCTGCCCTCCGGGGCGGGCGCCGGTGCCATCCTGCCGTACCTGGCGGTGCCGCTGACCGCGGTGGCTCTGCCGGTGAAACCGACCGGGACCGGCTCCGGCCGACCCTCTCAGCGCCGGCGCGTCACCGAGGCGGCGGTCCTGCTCGGGGTGGCGGCCGCGGTCCTGGCCGCGGCAGGTGCGATGACCGGGGCGGACGGCGGGCGGCTGATCGGCCGGATGTGGTACCTCGCCACCTGCGGGCAGTGGCTGGTGCTGGCCGGGTTGAGCGGGTTGCTGGGCGGGGTCCTGGAGCGCCGGGCGGCCGGCCGCGACGAGCGGCCCCAGCCGTACGCCGAGGCGACCCGGCTGCTGACCCAGCTGCGCACCGTGGCCCGCCAGCTGCCGGGCGCCACGCTGGACCCGGGCGGCATTGCCGAGCACCTGCTCGACGAGCTGCGGACGGTGACCCGGGCGGATCGGGCGGCGGTGCTCTCCGCCAGCGGCGGAGGGCGGCTGGTGGTGGTCGCCCAGTCCGGTGTGGAGCGGGTGGACTGGGAGACCACGCTGGACGCCGATTCGGCCATCGCCGACGCGTGGGCCAGCCAGCAGCCGCAGACCTCCAACCGGTCGCAGGCCCGGTCCCGGCCGCCCGGCGCCGAGGTGTCCGCCCTGGTCGTCCCGCTCGTCGCCGGCCTGCGCACGATCGGCCTGGTGGTCATCGAGGCGGACGTGGCCGCCGCCTACCCGCCGTCGGTGGTGAGCCGGGTGCTCGCGGTCACCGCACCGGCCGCGCTGCGGCTGGAGGCGGCGCTGCTCTTCGACGAGGTGCGGCAGCTGGCCACCAACGAGGAGCGGCAGCGGCTGGCCCGGGAGATCCACGACGGGGTCGCCCAGGAGCTGGTCATGGTCGGGTACGGCATCGACAACGCGCTGGCCACCCTGCCCGAGGAGGCGAAACAGACCGCCGAGGAGCTGCGCACGCTGCGGGGCGAGGTGACCCGGGTGATCACCGAGCTGCGGCTGAGCCTGTTCGAGCTGCGCAGCGAGGTGGACCGGCACGGCGGGCTGGCCGCGGCGATCGCCGAGTACGCCCGGGCCGTCGGGCAGTCCGCCGGCCTGCGGGTGCACCTGTCGCTGGACGAGTCCACCGCGCGGCTGCCCGCGGCGACCGAGGCCGAACTGCTGCGCATCGCCCAGGAGGCGATCACGAACGCTCGCAAGCACGCCGGCGCCGCCAACCTCTGGGTGACTTGTGCGGTAGACCCCCCGTATGCGCAGATTGAGATCTCCGACGACGGCCACGGCATCCCCGAGCAACGCCCGGACGGGCGATACGGTCTTGCCATCATGCAGGAACGGGCTGAGCGCATCCGGGGCCGTCTCGAGATCAGATCTCGGCGACCACATGGCACAACTGTCGCGGTTGTGACAGGAACCTCGGCGCGGCGCGATAGCTTGTGAGCGAGCACAACCACGAGTCACTGCTCCGGCAGGCTCATAGCGACGCGAACCCGGCGCGGAGAAGCCTCCGGCGTCGGCGTGAGCAATAGAAGGGGAGCACACCCACCATGTCCACCAGCCCCACACCGGCAGCCCGCACCAAGGTGCTGCTCGTCGACGACCATGACCTGATCCGGAAGGGACTGCGCCACGCGTTCGAGCGGGACCGCCAGTTCGAGGTGGTCGGCGAGGCGGCCACCGCGGCCGAGGCGGTCCGCCAGGCCGGCGCGCTGCAGCCGGACGTGGTGATCATGGACCTGCGGCTGCCCGACGGCAGTGGCCTGGAGGCCACCCGGGCATTGCGCAAGTCCAGCGCCACCATGGGCATCGTGGTCCTGACCATGTACGCCGGGGACGACCAGCTCTTCGGCGCGCTGGAGGCGGGCGCCAGCGCGTTCGTGCCGAAGACCGCGCCGGCCGACGAGGTGGTCGCCGCGGCCCGGCACGCCGCGTCCGCGCCGTCCGCGTTCACCGCCGCAGACCTGGCCGAGGCGATGAAGCGGCGCCTTGCCCCCTCCGGTCCCCAGCTGTCGCCGCGCGAGGGCCAGGTGCTGCGCCTGCTCGCCGACGGGATGAGCGTGGCCGGCATCGCCAAGCAGCTGTTCGTCAGCGAGTCCACGGCCAAGACCCACATCTCCAAGCTGTACGAGAAGCTGGGCGCGGCCAACCGCGCGCAGGCGCTGATGACCGCGCTGCGGCTGGGCCTGCTGGAAGCCCCCGACGCACCGAAGTTCTGAAGCGGCGCGCCCAGCCCTGGCACCCCGGGGCTGGGCGCGCCCGCGCAGTGCGGGGCCGGCCGGCCGCGCGGACCAGCGCGAGCGCCGGCTGCGCGAGGAACCCCTGGTGGCCGTTGTCCTACGCCGGACCCGGATGGTCGCGGCCCCGCCACTGGTCGGCCACGCTCCGTTAGCTCATCCCGGCGCCGCATCCGTGGTCTGGCCCGTGGGACGATCCACAGGCACAATGACCACGATCACCGGTAAGAGCTCACAGAGGGGCGTGGATGGAGCAGTCGGACTGGGCTGGCACATCGACCGACACAGAGCGGCCGAGCGTCGCCCGGATGTACGACTACTTCCTTGGCGGTTCGCACAACTTCGCGGTGGACCGCGAGGCGGCCCGGAAGGTGATCGCGGTCGCGCCCGACGCGCCCCTGATCGCGCAGGCCAACCGGGCGTTCCTGCGCCGTGCGGTGCGGTTCCTGGTCGACCAGGGCGTGCGCCAGTTCCTGGACATCGGCTCCGGCATCCCCACCGTGGGCAACGTGCACGAGATCGCCCAGCAGCTGGCTCCCGAGACCCGGGTGGTGTACGTCGACATCGACCCGGTCGCGGTCGCGCACAGCCGGGCGATCCTCGCCGGCAACGACCGGGCCCGGGTCGTCCAGGCGGATCTGCGCCAGCCGGCACAGATACTGGACCACCCGGACGTGCGCGGGCTGCTCGACTTCGACCAGCCCGTCGCCGTCATGATCGTCGCCGTGCTGCACTTCATCGCCGACGCCGACGACCCGGCCGGCATCCTGGCCACCCTGCGGCAGGCCCTCGCCCCGGGCAGCTACCTGGTGCTCTCGCAGGTCAGCGCGGAGGGGCGGGAGGACGACGCCGACCTGGTCAAGTCGGTGTACCGGACCGCGGACAACGCACTGCACCCCCGCAGCCGCAGCGAGCTGGCCCGACTGTTCGCCGGCTTCGACCTGGTCAGCCCCGGCGTGGTCTGGGCTCCCGCGTGGCGGCCGGAGACGGCCGAGCAGGCGGATGACGCGGACGAGGCGGTCGTGGTCTGTGGCGTTGGGCGGCTCGGTGGCTGAGCGGCTCCCATCGTCCACCAGCGTGCGCCCCGAGCCCGCGCCGGGGGCGATGACCTTCGCCCGTGCCTGGTTCAAGGCGATCGCAGGCACCAGTTACCTGCCGATGGCGCAGGCCGAGGTGGAGGCTTTCCTGCTCGAACTGACCCAGCGGCTGAGCGACGCGCTGCACGCCGAACCGTTCAGCCCGCAGGTTGGGCTCCAGATCGGTACCGACCTGGTGAACGCCCACGTCACCTCCGCCGAAGCGCTGGGCCGCAGCGTCGAGGTGATCGACGCGCGGCTGCTGCGCGACCTGGGCCTGGCCGGCGACGCCGGTTTTGACGACCTGCACGACCGGATGGCCCGCCTGCTCGGCATGGTGGCCACCGGCTTCGCCCGCGCACTGCGCGACCGCACCCTGGACGAGCAGGAGATGGTCCGCCGCGCCGCGATGATCGCGCGGGACACCGCCGAGCGCCGCCTCCGGGACAGCGAGTCCCGGTTCCGGCACCAGGCCAACCACGACCCGCTGACCGGCCTGCCGAACCGGGCCCTGTTCACCGAGCGGCTGGGCCGGGCCTTCGCCAGCGCCGCGACCGGCAGCCGGCTCGGTGTCTGCTTCATCGACCTGGACGGGTTCAAGGTGGTCAACGACACGCTCGGCCACCACATCGGCGACCAGCTGCTGACCGCGGTCGCGCAGCGGCTGGGCCAGGCGGTCTCCGACCACCTGCTGGCCCGGATGGGCGGTGACGAGTTCGTCGTCCTGGTCGAGGACACCACCTGCACGGACGACGTCCTGAAGGTCGCCGACTCCACGCTGGACGCGCTCAGCGCACCGTTCCACATCGAGGGCCACGAGATCACCGTCTCGGCCAGCATCGGCGTGGTGGAGCGGGCGATCGCCGGGACGACCTCCAGCGACCTGATGCGCGCCGCGGACCTGACCCTGCACTGGGCCAAGAAGTCCGGCAAGGGCCGGTGGGCGCTGTTCGACGCCGAGCGCAACGAACGCGAGCTGGCCCAGTACGCGCTGGCCGCCGCGATGCCGGCCGCCCTGGACCGGCGCGAGTTCTTCCTGGAGTACCAGCCGCTGGTGTCGCTCACCGACGGCCGGCTGCTGGGCGTGGAGGCGCTGGTCCGCTGGGAACACCCGGAGCGCGGCGTGCTGGGGCCGAGCCACTTCATCGAGGTGGCCGAGGAGACCGGGCTGATCGTACGGCTCGGCCTGCGCGCCCTGGCGCACGCCTGCAAGCAGGCCCGCCAGTGGCTGGACCTGGGCGGGCACACGCCGTTCATCAGCGTCAACCTGGCCGTCCGGCAGGTCCGCGACGCCGGCCTGGTACGCGAGGTGACCGCGATCCTGGACCGCACCGGGCTGCCCCCGGAGCGGCTCCAGCTGGAGATCACCGAGAGCGCGCTGATGAGCTCCACCGACGAGCCGGTCCGGGCCCTGCGGGCGCTGTCCGACCTCGGCATCCGGGTGGCCATCGACGACTTCGGCACCGGCTACTCCAACCTGTCGTACCTGCGCGACCTGCCGGTGTGCGAGCTCAAGCTGGCCGGCTCCTTCGTGGAAGGGCTGCGCTCCCCCGCCGAGGACCCCGGCCGGGCCATCGACGAGCGGATCCTGGCCACGCTGGTGTCGCTCGCCCACACGCTCGGGCTGACTGTCACCGCCGAGGGCGTGGAGACAGCGGCCCAGGCGGAGCGGCTGCGGCTGCTCGGCTGCGACGCGGCGCAGGGCTGGCACTTCGGCCGCCCCGGCCCGCCGGAGCGGATCGCGGAGCTCATCGCCCCGACGGCGCTTCCGCCACGCGCAAACGGAAATGTCAGTGGTGCCGGATAACCTCGGCGCGTGATTCTCGAGCTGCGGCAGTACACCCTGCACCCGGGTCAGCGGGACGTCCTGATCGACCTCTTCGAGCGGGAGTTCGTGGAGAGCCAGGAGGCGGTCGGGATGAGCATCATCGGCACCTTCCGCGACCTGGACAACCCCGACCGGTTCGTCTGGCTGCGCGGGTTCGCCGACATGGAGTCCCGGGCGGCGGCGCTCGCGGCCTTCTACGGCGGCCCGGTGTGGAAGGCGCACCGCGACCAGGCGAACGCGACCATGGTGGACTCCGACAACGTGCTGCTGCTCCGGCCGGCGGGGCAGCACACCGGCTTCGACCTGGCCGGCGCCACCCGGCCGCCGGTCGGCGCCCCGCCGCCGTCGTCGGTCATCTACGCCACGATCTGCTACGGCGAGCGACCCGAGCACCTGACCGAGCCGCTCGCCTCCTTCGAGACCGAGCCAGCGGAGAACAATTTCCCCGCCCTGCCGGTCCGCACCGGGGAGGACGTGTTCGTGTGGTTCTCCCGGTCGCCGGGCCCGGACCCGCTGCCCTCCACCATGGAGCGGCTACGCCTGGCGCCCACCGGGCGGTCACTGCTGCGCTGAATCCGGCTGTGTCTTCCCGGCGGCCGGTTCAGGCATACAACAGCGCCCGCATCCGTTCGGCCTGCGCCGGCCAGCGCCATTCGCGTTCCACCCAGGCCCGGCCGGCCGCGCCCATCCGCCTGGCCAGGGCCGGGTCGGCCAGCAGTGTAGCCACCCGGTCGGCGACCTGGGCCACGTCCCGGCCGTCCACCACGTACCCGGTCTCGCCCTCGCGGACCGCCTCCGGTGCACCACCCGAGTCCCCCGCCACCACCGGCAGCCCGGTCGCCGAGGCCTCCAGGTAGACGATGCCGAGCCCTTCCACGTCCAGCCCGCGGTTGCGGGTCCGGCACGGCATCGCGAAGACGTCGCCGGCCGCGAAGTACGCCGGCAGGTCGGGCCAGGGCACCGAGCCGGTGAAGACCACGTCGCGGCCGGCCGGGCCGGCGGCCGCGAGCCGCTGCAGCCGGGCGCGGTCGGGCCCACCGCCGACCAGCAGCAGGGCCGCGCCCGGCACCCGGCGCTGGATCTCCGGCAGCGCCCGGATCAGCATGTCCTGGCCCTTGCGCGGCACCAGGCGGGACACGCAGACCACCACCGGCCGGCCGGACAGTCCGTACCGGGCCCGCACGTCGCCACCGTCCACATCGGGATGGAAGACCTCGGTGTCCACCCCGGGTGCCAGCCGCTGCAGGCTGGTCAAGCTGCCCAGCGTCGGCTCCAGCCGGGCCCGGGTGTACTCCCCCAGGTACGTCACCACGTCCGTGTCGCGGGCGATCCGGCGCAGCACCACCTTTGCGCCGGGTAGCACGGTCCAGCCGGCCTCGTGGCCGTGTGTCTGCGCCACCACCCGCTCGATGCCCGCCCGCCGGCGCAGCCCGGCGGCGAGCAGGCCGAGCGGCGCGGCGGCGCCGAACCAGAGGCTGTCGCAGCCGCGGGCCCGGGCCAGCGCGGCTGCCCGGCGGGCCACCCGCGGCGTCGGCAGCAGCACCCGGGTCGGCTCCCGGACCACCTCGAACGGCTGCTCGGCGTCGAACTTCTCCGCCCCGCGCCAGGTCGAGGCGTAGACCACGACCGAGCCGGCCGGCTGCCGTACCGCCAGTTGATACACAAAGGACTGGATGCCGCCCGGCCGCGGCGGGAAGTCGTTGGTGACAAGCAGCGTCCTCACGGCGCCTGCCTCGCGTACGCCCGGGCCGCCGCCATGCGCTCCACGGTGGAGGGGTGGGAGGCGAAGAAGGCGTACTCCCACCGGTTCGGGTCCGGGTCGGCGAGGTTGACCGCGGACAGCCGTCGCTGCATCGCCTCGAATCCGGCCGGGTCGCCGGTCAGCCGCAACGCGTGCTGGTCGGCGCGCGCCTCGATCCGGCGGGAGACCAGGTTCTGCGCCGGCGCGGAGACCAGGCCGGCGACGGCCACCAAGGCGACCAGCAGCGCCACCGACCGGGGCTCGGCCACCGAGTCGATGCCGGCCCGGCGCAGCAGGCCGGCCCAACCGCCCAGCAGGTACACGGCCACCACCGCGGCGGCCGCGCCCAGCGCGCCGACCAGCGTACCGGTGACGACGTCGTTGTCCTTGGCGTGACCGAGCTCGTGCGCCACCACCGAGGTCACCTCCTCCGGCGGCGCCTCGCGCAGCAGCGTGTCGTAGACGACGATCCGGCGGGTCGGCCCGAACCCGGAGACGTACGCGTTGACCGCCCGGGTGCGCCGGCTGGCGTCCGCGACCAGCACGTCCCGGACGGGTACGCCATCCCGGGAGGCCATGGCGACCAACTCGGAGCGCAGCGGCCCCGGCTCCATCGGGGTGAACTTGTTGAACACCGGCTCCACGAGCACGGGTAGCACGAACGACAGCAGCACCACCAGCGCCGCCGCGCCGAGCGCGCCGGGCGCCCACCACCAGGAGCCGAACACCCGGGTCACCGTGTAGAAGCCGAGCAGCGCCACGGCGCCGATGACCGCGCCCACCGCGTACGCCTTGAGCTGGTCGACCGCCCACGCCCCCCAGCCCTGGGTGGACAGGTGGTAGCGCACGAGCACGGTGTGCCGCCAGGCGGCGAACGGCAGCGTGACCAGCTCGCCGGCGAACACCACGGCAAGCCCGCCGAGCACGGCCTGCGCGATCCAGTGGTCGCCGAACGGCCGGCCCACCGCGCCGACCAGCCGGGCGCCGAGCGGCGTCAGGCCCAGCACGAGCGCGGCCACCAGGCCCACCGCCAGGGAGCCGTACGACCCCGGCCGCAGCGCGGCGTGGAACGCCCGGCCGCGGGCCACCTGGTCCTCGGGCAGGTCGCGCAGCGCGGCGAGCTGGTCGGCCCGCGGCGCCGGCGGCCGGTGCCAGGGCACCAGTAAGGCGGCGGTGACCAGCAGGGCGACCACCAGGACGACGAGCACCACGGCCGCCCACAGCCGGGCCGTCATCCCCGCCGTCCAAAGATCTCGTCGGCCCCGTCGAACGGCCGCTCGTCGTCATCCGGCTCGGCCGAGGCGTACGGATCGTCGGCCGGATGCGGCGGGCGGCGCGAGCCGCGTCGCGCGGCAGCAGTCGAGCCGGTGCGGGCCAACGGCTCGTGGAACGGGTGCACGAGGGCTCAGGCTACCGGCAGCCGGCGGTGGAGGCCGTCCTGGCACCTGCCCGGCCGGGAGCCGGCCACCCGCGGTCCGCGTCCGGCTGGAAACAGAAGGGGAGGTTCAGGCGGATCTCACGCCCCGGCGCACGCCGTGATCGCCCGCTGCGCTGGCTGTGCCGGTCAGGCGATGTGGCGCAGGCGCCGGCGCTCCCCCTTGCCGGTCGGCCAGAACCTGGAACCGTCGCCCGCGTCCAGGCTCTCCGGGGTCACCAGGCGCAGGTGCGGCACCACGCCGGCATCGGCGAGGACCTCCAGCGCCCGGCGCTCGGCCTCGTCCAGCTCCACGCCGGCCGGTGGGGCGCCGAGCATCACGCTCACCACGCACCCGCCGCAGGCAGTGCCCCTCACCACGCAGCTGTCGCAGTCGATCAGCATCGCTCACCCTCACTGTCGCCGGAGCCGAGCCATCGCCCGGCCACAATCCGTGACGGAGAGTACGAGCAGGGTCCGACACTTTCCCCGGGCGACCGCCCAGCCACCCGGGCAACATCCTCAGGTCACGAGCGGGAGAGGCGGCGGACCAGGGCGTCGGCGCCGAGCGGGTAGGCCCCGTGCCGGCGTACCCCGTCGGCCACCTCCCGGTCGGAGGAGACGACGACGATGGGCCGGCCCGGCGGCTCGGCCCGTACCAGCCGGCGGATCAGCTCGTCCGCGGTCTCGCCCTTCTTGGAGAAGAGCACCCGTACGCCGCGCGGGGCCGGGGGCAACCCATGCACCCGCTCGGCGCCGTCGAAGACCACGGTTACCTCGACGCCGGTCTGGGCGGCGATGCCGCCCAGGCCGCCGACCAGCCGGTTGCGCTGTTGCTCCAGCGAGATCTCCCCGAAGCCCCGCTTGGTGACGTTGTACCCGTCCACCACCAGGTGCGCCTTGGGCAGCGCGAGGAGCTGGTCCAACCGGGCCGGGTCGTCGTTGTCCAGCGCGCGGGCTCGCGCCGCGGCCTGCGCCTCGGGCCGCTGTGCGGCGGTGTCGGCGACGAAGTCCGCCGGCAGCCGGTGCGCGGGGTCCAACGCGAGCTCGCGGCGCAGGCCGACCGCGGCCTGGCTTATCGTCTCCAGCAGCAGCCACAGCCGCGCGTCGTTGACCGCCCGGGCGTCCTTGGCCGCCTGCCGGGCGTCGCCGGCCGCCGCCTCCGCGTCGGCCAGCTTGGCCCTCAGCCGGCGCAGCTCGGCCTCGTAGTCGGCGGCGGCCCGCGCGGCGCGGCCCTTCTCGGTGGCGAGCAGCTCGTTGGCCCGACGCTGGCCCGCCTGCGCCATCCGCAGCGACTTGCTCAGCACCCGGACCTCCTCGCGCAGCCCGCCGAGCTCCTCGCGGACCCGGGCCAGCTCGTCGCGCAGCTTCTCCGCCTCGACCTTGGCCACCGCCCGGTCGTGCTCGGCCCGCGCGGCCCGCTGCTCGGCCTCGCGGACCAGCTCGGCCACCGCGGCGCTGTCCGCCTGGGCGCGCACCGTCTCGCCCGCCGCCTCGACCAGATCCCGCCAGTTGCCGGGTCGGGCGAGGTACGCCAGCGCGGCCACCTCGACCGGGTCGGCCACCGCCGGCCGGGTCCCGTCGGCCACCGCGGCGCCCAGGTCCCCGGCGTCGGCCACCACCCGGGCGGCGACCCGCTGCCGGAACAGCGGGTCGCTGGCGAGCTGGGTGGCGATCGCCGGGCCGCCGAGCCGGGCGCGCCGGTTGGGCGCGAACTTGGCCACCCGCCGTAGCGCGGCGGGCAGCTCGTCGGGGGCGAGCGTGCCGAGAGCGCTCGCGGTCAGTGCCACGATCCGCTGCCGGACCGGCTCGGGCAGTATCGGCTCGGACCCGGCGTCCGGGGCATCGCCCGCTCCATCCGTCCTGTCCAGCTCGGTGCCGCGCGCAGCCACCTCCTCGGCGGGCTGGCGTTCGGGCGGTACCGGTACGGACATCCCTCCAGTCTTCCACTACCGGCGGTCGCGTGCTCGGACGATTGTCCTCCGGCGCGGGTGGGAGGCGGCAACGTGGTGCGGGTGGGAGGCGGCAAGGCCGCCCCGGCGTGGCGTCGATCAAGTGTCGTACCTGGGGCCTAGCCTGCCGCCCGTGGCGCAACCGGCGTACGTCCAGGGGACCCTCGATGCGCTGCTCGCCGGTGCGGGCGGCGGCACACCCGCCATCGACACCGCGCTCGACCTGTCCCAGGTGACCTTCGTCGTGGTGGACCTGGAGACCACCGGCGGGGCGCCCGACGCCCACGGGATCACCGAGATCGGCGCGGTCAAGGTGCGCGGCGGCGAGCCGCTCGGCGAGCTCTCCACCCTGGTCAACCCCGGTGCCCGGATCCCGCCGATGGTCACCGTGCTGACCGGCATCACCGAGGCGATGGTGGCGCCCGCCCCGCCGATCGAGGCGGTCCTGCCGAGCTTCCTGGAGTTCCTCGGAAGCGCCGTCCTGGTCGCCCACAACGCGCCCTACGACGTGGGCTTCCTCAAGGCGGCCTGCGCCCGGTCCGGCTACCGCTGGCCGAACCCGCGGGTGCTGGACACCGTCGCGCTGGCCCGCCAGGTACTGCTGCGTGACGAGGTGCCCGACCGCCGGCTGGGCACCCTCGCCGCCTACTTCCACTCCCCCAACCGTCCGGTCCACCGGGCGCTGGCCGACGCGCGGGCGACGGTGGACGTGCTGCACGCCCTGATCGCGCGGTTGGGCAGCCACCGGATCTTCACGCTCGGTGAGGCGCTGGAGTTCGCCAAGTCGGTCACGCCGACCCAGCGCCGCAAGCGCCACCTGGCCGAGGGCCTGCCGCACGCACCGGGGGTCTACGTGTTCCGCGGCCGCGACGACCGCCCGCTCTACGTGGGCACCTCGGCCGACATCGCCGCCCGGGTACGCAGCTACTTCACCGCCTCGGAGAAGCGCGCCCGGATCAGCGAGATGCTGGCCGCGGCCGAGCGAATCGAGGCGGTCGAGTGCGCGCACGCGCTGGAGGCCGAGGTGCGCGAGCTGCGCCTGATCGCCGCGCACGCCCCGCCGTACAACCGCCGCTCCAAGCACCCGGACCGGGTGGTCTGGCTCAAGCTCACCACGGAGGCCTACCCACGCCTGTCGGTGGTCCGGCGGCTGGACGGGACCGGAGCGTACCTGGGCCCGTTCGCCTCCCGCCGGACGGCGGAGCTCGCCGCCGCCGGCATCTATGACGCGGTGCCCCTGCGCCAGTGCAGCCTCCGCCTCTCACCGCGCACTACCGCGCCGGCGTGCGCGCTGGCCGAGCTGGGCCGGTGCCTGGCGCCGTGCGAGCACCGGGTGTCCACCGAGGAGTACGAGCAACGGGCTGCCGCGCCGCTGCGCAGCGCGATCACCGGGGACCCGCAGCCCGTGCTGGACGGCCTGCTGGCCCGGATCGGCCGCCTGGCCGCGGCCCAGCGGTACGAGGAGGCCGCGGTGGTGCGCTCCCGGATGGCCGCGTTCCTGCGGGCCACCCTCCGGATGCAGCGGCTGGCGGCGCTCACCTCGATCGCCCAGCTGGTGGCGGCCCGCCGGCGCGGGGACCGGTGGGAGATCGCGGTGGTGCGCCACGGCCGCCTGGTCGCCGCCGGCACCTCGCCACCCCGGGCCCATCCCCGGCCGACGCTGGACGCGCTGCGCGCGACCGCCGAGACGGTGCGCCCGGGGCCGGGCCCGGTCCCGTGCGCCTCGGCCGAGGAGACCGAGCGGATCCTGGCTTGGTTGGAGCACCCGGACACCCGGCTGGTGGAGGTCTCCGACGGCTGGGCGTCGCCGGCCCGTGGGGCGGCCCGGTTCGGCGACCTGCTGGCCCGAGCCGAGAGCCGGGCAGCGGCCCCGGTGCTCGGCGGGATCGACGCTTGACCGCATCTCAGCGACCGTTCGGCGACTTGTCCGATTGACTGAGGCTTATGTGCCCAACTGGACCAGGCGTCACTCGTTAGCCTGTATGGGAACACAGGCCCTGGAAAGCGTATTCCTACTCGCTGGGGGGTGTTGTCGTGGACCTCGACGCCCGTCCGGGCACGGCCAGCCTCACCCAGCGCCTGCGCTCGATGCTGAGCTGGTCCAACGGCGGGGACGCGGTCGGCACCCTGGTCCGCACCCACCGCGCCATCCACTCCGGGGCCGACGCCAGCATCCTGCGCCACGCGTACCGGATCGCCGAGAGCAAGCACCGCGGGCAGCTGCGCAAGAGCGGGGAACCGTACATCACCCACCCGCTCGCGGTCGCGCAGATCCTCGCCGAGCTCGGCATGGACACCACCACCCTGGTCGCCGCGCTCCTGCACGACACGGTGGAGGACACCAGCTACACGCTGCAGGAACTGCGCCGCGACTTCGGCCCCGAGGTGGCGCACCTGGTGGACGGGGTGACCAAGTTCGACAAGATGTTCTACGGCCAGGACGCCGAGGCGGAGACGATCCGCAAGATGATCGTCGCCGCCGGCCGGGACGTGCGGGTGCTGGTCATCAAGCTCGCCGACCGGCTGCACAACATGCGCACGCTGGACGCGCGCTCGCACGCCTCCCGGCAGCGGATCGCCCGGGCCACCCAGGACGTGCTGGTGCCCCTGTGCGACCGGCTCGGCATCCAGTTCCTCAAGCGGGACCTGGAGGACGCGGTCCTGTTCCATTTGGAGCCGGAGGCGTACGCCCGGATCCACGACCACGTGCGGCACCGCCCCCACTGGAAGGAGTACCTGGAGGAGGTGACCACCCAGGCCAGGGCGGCGCTGCGGCGCGACAAGGTGGACGCGGATGTGCGCCCGCGTCCCCGGCACTACTACTCCATCTGGAAGGACACTGTCTCCAGTGGGCACCAGGTCCCGTTCGACCTGCCGCGGATCGCGGTCGTGGTGGACGGGCCGGAGACCGACTGCTACACCGCGCTCGGCGCGATCCACGGGTTGTGGCGCCCGGTCGCCGGCCGGTTCAAGGACTTCATCGCGTCCCCCAAGAACAACCTCTACCGCTCGCTGCACACCACCGTCATCGGGCCGGGCGAGCAGCCGGTCGAGGTGCTGATCCGCACCGAGGCGATGCACCGGGCCGCCGAGTACGGCATCGCGGTGTACTACCGGTTCCCCAAGGCGACCGCCGCGCAGGCCGCGGCCGACCGGGCCGACGAGCTGGCCTGGCTGCGCCGGGTGCTGGACTGGGAGCAGGAGACCCCGAAGGCCACCGAGTTCCTCGAGTCGCTGCGCGGCGACCTGGCCGAAACGCAGATCCAGGTGATCGCCGACGGCCGCCCGGTGGTGCTGCCCGCCGGGGCCACCCCGGTCGACGTGGCGTACGAGTTGGGCACCGAGAAGGGCGACTGCTGCGTCGGCGCGAAGGTCAACGGGCGGTACACGCCGCTGTCCGCCCCGTTGCAGGAGGGCGACGTCGTGGAGATCTTCACCGCGGACGCCGAGCTCGGCGAGGCCGGCCGCGGACCGCTGCGGGAGTGGCTGGACTTCGTCAAGTCCCCGCACGCCCAGATGCAGATCAGCCGCTGGTTCTCCGACCACAACGAGCCCACCATCACCATCGCCAACAAGGTGCGGCTGGGCCGGGCCGCGATCGGGCTGGCGCTGCGCCGGTACAGCCGCGGCCTGGCCACGGAGGAGCCGTTGCGCCGGCTCGCCACCGACCTGGGCTACCCGGACCTGGAGTCGCTGCTGGTCTCGGTGGCCGACCGCAAGGTCGCGGCGGACATGCTGGTGGACCGGTTGATCGCACAGGTGGATCACCAGCCGGAGCGGTGACGTCGCCGACCAATTAGCCTTGCCGAATGACACCTGTCCGGTCCGCCATCCGCGGGCGCGTCGCCGCCATCGGCTTCCGCGTGTTCTACCGGCTGCCGCACGGCATGCGCATCCGGCTGGTCCGGATGGCCTCCTACAAGTACATCGTGGGGGCCGTGGTCCTGGTCCGGGACGCGGAGGCGGCCGCGCCCGGCCGGCTGCTGCTGCTGCGCCAGCCGTCGAACCGGGGCTGGACGCTGCCGGCCGGCCTGTTGCGCCGACGTGAGCCGCCGGTGCAGGGCGCGGTGCGGGAGCTGGCTGAGGAGACCGGGATCAGGGCGGCGCCGGAGGACCTGCGGCCGGCCGTCCCGAACGCGGTGGTGCACGCCAAAGGGTGGGTGGACGTCGTGTTCGAGCTGTCCGTGCCGGCGTCCACGACCCAGCTGCGCGTGGACGGCGCCGAGGTGTACGAGGCGGTCTGGCACCCGGTCGACGCCCTGCCGCCACTGACCTCGGCGACCAGGCGGCTGCTCGGCATCTATGGGCTGGGCCCCGGTGCCTGACGTCTGCGCGGTGGTCCTCGCCGCCGGGCTGGGGCTGCGGCTGCGCCCGCTGACCGAGCGGGTGCCCAAGGCGCTGTGCCCGGTTGGCAACGTGCCGCTGCTCGACCTGGCCCTGGCCCGGGTCCGGTCGCTGGGCATCGCAGAGGCCTCCGGGGATGATGCGCAGGCGGTGGAGAGAGTCGCGGTCAACGCCTCCTATCTGGCGGACCAGGTGGTCGCCCACGTCGGCACGCGCGCCCACCTGTCCGTCGAGCGGGACCGGCCGCTGGGCACCGCCGGGGCGCTGGGCCAGCTGCGGGACTGGATCGACGGCCGCGGGGTGCTGGCCGTCAACGCCGACGCGTACCTCTCCCCCGACGACGTGACCGGCTTCCTGGACGGCTGGGACGGCACCACGGTCCGCCTGCTCGGCGTGCCGACCACGCCGGACGACGTCAACCGGTTCGGCGCATACCGGTTCGCCGGGATGTCCCTGCTGCCCTGGCACCGGGTCAAGGACCTGCCGGCCGAGCCGTCGACCCTGGTCGCTGCCGTGTGGCGGCCCGCGGAGGCGGCCGGTGAGCTGGAGGTCGTCCGGTACGCCGGGAGGTACCTGGACGCCGGCACGCCCGCCGACTACCTGGCGGCGAACCTGGAAGCCGCGGGCGGTGGCAACCTGGTGGCCGCCGGCGCCGTGGTGACCGGCCGGTGCGAGCGTTCGGTGGTCGGCGCCGGCGCCGTGGTCGCTGGCGACCTGACCCGGTCGGTCGTCTGGCCGGGCGGCCGGGTCGCCGCCGGTGAGCACCTGGTCGACGCGGTCCGCGCCGGCGCCGACCTCACCGTTACGATGAGCGGGTGCTGACGGCGATCGTGCTGATTGACTGCGCCACCGACTCGATCCCGGAGGTGGCCGAGATGCTGGCCAACCTGCCCGGCGTGAGCGAGGTCTACTCGGTGGCCGGCGACGTCGACCTGATCGCGATCGTCCGGGTGCGCGAGTTCGACCAGATCGCCGAGGTGATCGCGGGCGGCATCGACAAGGTGCCCGGCGTGCTCGACACCGAGACGCACATCGCGTTCCGCGCCTACTCCCGGCATGACCTGGAGGCCGCGTTCGCCATCGGGTACGCCGACTCGGACTGACCGGCTCACCTGTCGTCGTACTCGGCGACCGGCTGGCCGTCGGCGCAGTGGACCTCGATCTTGGACCGGCCGGCCGGGCCGCGGAAGTCGACCTCGGCCTCGGCGGCCGGCCCCCGCTCCACCTCGTGCGTGGCGAAGCCCGGCGCCGGCCACCAGCTGACCAGGCGGGCGGCCGTGCCGCGGCATTCGGCGACGGCGCTGCCACCCCGGGCCCGGAACACCTTCTGCGGCGCGGACGGGGCCGGTTGTGCGGATTCCCCGCCCCCCGGTGACGTGGAGGCCGATGGCGAGGCCGGTGTCGGCGATACGCCCGCAGGCGCGGCAGAGGTCGTGGTGGCGGCCGCCAGGCGCCGCTCGACCTCCTGCTGACTGAGGACGCCGCCGGGCGTACCGGCGATGCTCGCGCCGACCAGCCGCAGCGCCGCGACGCCGATCACGGTCGCGACCACCGCGGCGGCGAGCCAACCGGCGACGGCGAGCAGGGTGCGCGGGGGCATGTGTCGACTATGCCCTGCCGGCCGCTAAGCGCGGCACTGGGCAACGCTAAGCCAGGGTTAACGGGTGCGGACGGCGGATGCCGAAGGCGATACCGTGCCGGGTATGGCTCGCCTGCTGCTCATCGAGGATGACGTGGCGATCCGCTCCCTGCTGGTCGGCGCGCTGCGGGAGCGCGGGCACGCGGTGGCCACCGCCACCACCGGCATGCGCGGGCTGCAGAGCGCCCTGGACGACCGCCCGGACCTGGTCGTGCTCGACCTCGGGCTGCCCGACCTGGACGGTGGGGAGCTGCTGCGGATGCTGCGGGCGGTCAGCGCGGTGCCGCTGATCGTGGCGACCGCGCGGGACGACGAGGCCGAGATCGTCCGGCTGCTCGACGCGGGAGCCGACGACTACCTGGTCAAGCCGTTCACCGCGGCTCAGCTCGACGCCCGGGTGCGCGCGGTGCTGCGCCGCGGTGCGGCCGAGCAGGCCGACCCGACCATCGTCGTGGGCGAGCTGCGGATCGACCCGCGGTCACGGGAGGTCCGGCTGGCCGGAGTGCCGGTCGACCTCACTCCCCGCGAGTTCGACCTGCTGCACCACCTGGCCATCCGGGCCGGCCAGGTGGTGACCAAGCGGGAGCTGCTGTCCCAGGTCTGGCAGATCCCGTACGGCGGCGCGGACAAGACGATCGACGTGCACCTGTCGTGGCTGCGCCGCAAGCTCGGCGAGAGCGCCCAGCAGCCGCGGTACCTGCACACCGTGCGCGGGGTCGGCGTCCGGCTCAGCGCGCCGGAGGACGCGGCATGAGGCGGCGGCTCACGTTGCTGGTGGCCGCCACCTCCTGTCTCACCCTGGTCGCGTTCCTGGTGCCGCTGGCGCTGTTGCTCCGGACCGTCGCGGCGGACCGGGCGACCACGCGAGCGACCGCCGACGTGCAGGCGATCGTGCCGGTCGCCGGCACCGCCGACGTCGAGTCGCTGCGGCTGACCGTGGAGCAGATCAGCGCGGACCGTGCGGTGACCGTGTTCCTGCCGGACGGCCAGGTCCTGGGTACGCCGGCGCCGCGGACCGCCGCGGTCGAGCTGGCCGCCCGCGGCGGGCAGAGCCTGACCGCCGAGGTGGACGGTGGCCGGGAGATCGTCATCGCCGTGCAGGGCCGGCCGGGGGGCACCGCGGTCATCCGCAGCTTCGTGCCACACAGCGAGCTGACCGCCGGGGTGACCCGGGCATGGCTGGTGCTCGCCGCCCTCGCGGTGGCCCTCGTCGTCCTGGGCCTGCTCGTCGCCGACCGGCTGGCCCGGGCCCTGGTGCGGCCGATCACCGGGCTCTCCGCGGTCTCCCGCCGGCTGGCCGCGGCCGAGCTGACCGCCCGCGCCGAACCGGCCGGCCCGCCCGAGCTGCGCGAGGTGGCCGGCGCGCTCAACCACCTGGCCGAGCGCATCCAGGTGCTCCTGGCCGAGGAGCGGGAGCGGGTCGCCGACCTGTCCCACCGGCTGCGCACGCCGCTGACCGCGCTGCGGCTGGCCGCGGAGTCGATCCGCGACCCGGACGACGCGGCCCGGGTCGCGTCCGGTGTGGACGGCGTGGAGCGCGCGGTCAGCGGGCTGATCCAGCAGGCCCGATGGCGCAGCGCCCCGGCCTCGGAGGGCCGCGCCGATGCCGTTGCGGTGGTCCGCGAGCGGGTGGCGTTCTGGTCGGTACTGGCCGAGGACACCGGGCGGACGGTCACCGTCGACCTCGCCGAGGGACCGTTGCCGGTCAGGGTCTCTGCCGAGGAGCTGGCGGCCGCGGTCGACGCTCTGCTGGGCAACGTCTTCGCCCACACACCGGACGGGACCGACTTCGCGGTACGGCTCTCGGCCGCCCCCGGTGGCGCCACTCTGACCATCTCGGACAATGGCCCGGGCATACCACCAGGTCTGGTCCGCCGCGGCGCGAGCGCGACCGGATCGACGGGCCTCGGCCTGGACATCGCGCGGCGGGCCGCCCGAGCCAGCGGTGGCCGGCTCGACCTGGCCAGCGGCGACCGCGGCGGCGCGGTGGTCACCCTCCATTTGGGCCGGTGAGCCGGGCAGGCCGGCGAGCCAGCGGCGATGCATCCTTAACCCGCCTTTAGTTCTCCGGCAGCGCGCCGCTATCCACCCTCCGGCGAGCCTTGGGATGTCCGATTTGGAAGCACTGGAGGTTGGAGAGACATGAAGCGGACAACCCTGATGGCCGCCGCCGGCGGCGCGGTGGTGGTGCTGGCCGCGACCGGCGCCGCGCTCGGCGCGGCGGTGGGCGACGCGGCCACGCCGCGCAGCGCCAGGACCACCTCGCTGGTGGCCGATACCTCGACCCCGTCGTCCTCGCCGTCCGGGACGGTGCTCGCACGTGGGCGGATCAGCGCCGAGCAGGCCGGCCGGATCGCGCTCGCCCGGGCGGGCGGCGGCCGGATCACCGAGATCGAGGCCGAGTTCGAGCACGGCCGTCCGGTGTGGAAGGTCGAGCTGGTCAACGGCGGCACAAAGTTCGAGGTGTACGTCGACCGGGACACCGGCGCGGTGGTCAAGGCCGAGCGGGAGGCGGTCGAGGCGCGCCACGGCGGCGACGCCAGGCACGGGACAGGCAAGCACTCCGGCGGCACGGCCGGGACGGGCTCGGACGACCGTTCGGGGCACGGCTCCGGGAGCGGCGCAGCCGACCGCTCCGGTCGCGACCACCCGGAGGATGACGCCACGGCCGACGACCACGGCGGCGACCGGTCCGGCCGCGACGGCCACGACGGCGACGACCGGTCCGGCCGGGACCACCCGGAGGACGACTAGGCTACCTGCCAGTAACCCCGGCCGCTTAAGCTGGCCGTGTGAATGACCTTGAGTACGCGCAGGAGTGGGTCGACCGCGGCACGGACCGCCTCGGGCTGCACGTCTACCCCGATCCCGGCGAAGGCCCGTTCGTCGTGGTCTTTCCGGCGATGGGGGTGCCGGCCCGGTACTACCGGCCGTTCGCGGCCGACCTGCTCCGCGTCGGGCTCGCGGTCGCCGTCACCGACCTGCGCGGCACCGGCAGCAGCACGCCCCGGCCGAGCCGCTCCTCCCGGTACGGCTACGCCGAGCTCGTCGCCGATGTCGGCGCCGTTCTCGACACGCTCAAACCCCACACCGATGGCCGCCCGGTCCTGTTGCTCGGGCACTCGCTGGGCGGCCAGGCCTGCGCCATCCACCTCGCGCTGTCCGGTCCGGACTCCGGCGTGGCCGGCCTGGTGCTGGTCGCGGTGGGGCTGCCGTACTGGCGGGACTACCCCGCGGGCGCCCGCACGGTGCTGCCGATGACGCAGGGCATCAACGCCGTCTCGGCCGTGCTCGGCGTGTGGCCCGGCTGGCGCTTCGGCGGCCGGCAGGCGCGCGGCGTCATCCGTGACTGGGCCTACACCGCCCGCACCGGCCGGTACCCGGCCCTCGACGGGGTCGATGTCGAGGCGGCACTGGCAACCGTACGCACACCGGTGCTGGCGGTGACCGTCGAGCACGACCAGTACACGCCCGCGTCCACTATGGACCGGCTCTGCGCGAAGCTGCGCGCGGCGCCCATCGAGCGCGAGGACTACACCGCGGCGCAGGCCGGCGGCCCGCTCGACCACTTCCGCTGGGTACGCGCGGCGGGGCCGCTCGCCAGCCGCATCGCCACCTTCGCCGCGGCATGCCGGCCCTCCCGTTGATCATGCGGCCCGCCGGCCCCCGTTGATCATGAGGTGACTGGCGGCAACCCGAGATGGCGCGCCGCCAGCCTCATGATCAACGGGAGCGGGCGTCAGCGGCGAGCCTCGACCTCCCGGCGCTCGGACTCGGCCGGCAGCTGCGGCGCCGGGGAGACCGGGGCCTGCGGCGGCTTCTCGATCGGGAAGAAGAAGCCCTTGATCGCCGGCCCGAGCGCGCCCACCCGGTTCATCTTCTTCGGCACCGCCCAGCCGGTGTACTCCAGCTGGCCGTGGCCGTGCTCGTCAACCGGGCCGAGCGGCTGGTGCACCTCGATGAACCGGCCGTCCGGCAGCCGCCGGATCACGCCCGTCTCGATGCCGTGCGCCAGCACCTCCCGGTCATGCTGCTGCAGGCCGAGGCAGATGCGGTGCGCCACGTAGTACGCCAGCGGAGGCACCACGATCAGCCCGATCCGGCCAGCCCAGGTGGTCGCGTTGAGGCTGATGTGGAACTTGTCGGCGATCACGTCGTTGCCGCCGGAGAGGGTCAGCACCACGTAGAAGCTGACCGCCATCGCGCCCAGCCCGGTCCGGGTGGGCACGTCGCGGGGCCGCTGCAGCAGGTGGTGCGAGGCCCTGTCCTTGGTGAACCGGGCCTCCAGGAACGGGTAGAGCATCGGCAGCACGGTGAGGATGCCCGGCAGAACCACCGCCGGCCAGAAGATCGCCGGCACGGTGTGGTCGGCCACCCGGATCTCCCAGTTCGGGAACAACCGGGTCGAGCCCTCCAGGAAGAGCACGTACCAGTCCGGCTGGCTCGCCGAGGAGACCGCCGCCGCCTTGTACGGCCCGAACAGCCAGATCGGGTTGATCTGGAACAGCCCGCCCATGATCGCGACGACCGCGAACACGATCATGAAGAAGCCGGCCATCTTCGTCGCGTACCGCGGGTAGGCGCGCTCACCCACCACGTTGTCGTTGGTCCGCCCCGGTCCGGGCCACTGGGTGTGCTTCTGCAGCACCATCAGGGCCAGGTGCACGCTGATCAGCGCGACCAGGAGGGCCGGCACGAGCAGCACGTGCACGATGTACAGCCGCGGGATGATCTCCGTGCCGGGGAACTCGCCGCCGAAGATCGCGGTGGTCAGCCAGGAGCCGACCACCGGGATGGACAGCATGATCGCGCTGGCGATGCGCAGGCCGGTGCCGGACAGCCCGTCGTCCGGCAGCGAGTAGCCGCAGAAGCCCTCGAGGAAGCCCACCCAGAACAGCAGCAGGCCGACGATCCAGTTCAGCTCGCGCGGCTTGCGGAACGCGCCGGTGAAGAAGACCCGCAGCATGTGCACGATGATCGCGGCCATGAACAGCAGCGCGGCCCAGTGGTGCATCTGCCGGATGACCAGGCCGCCGCGCACGTCGAACGAGATGTTCAGGCTGGTCTCGTAGGCCCGCGACATCGAGACCCCGCGCAGCGGGGTGTAGGAGCCGTTGTACCGCACCTCCTCCATCGACGGGTCGAAGAAGAAGGTGAGGAAGGTGCCGGTCAGCAGCAGGATGATGAACGCCCACAGCGCCAGCTCGCCGAGCAGGAACGACCAGTGGTCGGGGAAGACCTTGTTCAGGATCTTCCGCAGCGGGCTGGCCGAGTGCAGCCGGTCGTCCAGGGCCCCCAGCGACTCCGCCGGCAGCGCGCGCAGCTCAGGTGTACGACGTTTCATGGCCTCTCCCAGAAGCCCGGGCCGACCGGCACCTTGAAGTCGCTCTTGGCGATGAAGAAGCCTTCGGCGTCGACGTCCAGCGGCAGCGCCGGCAGCCGCCGGGTGGCCGGCCCGAAGATCGGCCGGGCGTTGTCAGTGATCTGGAACTGGGACTGGTGGCACGGGCAGAGCAACCGGTTGGTCTGCTGCTCGTACAGGCTCGCCGGGCAGCCGGCGTGGGTGCAGATCTTCGAGTAGGCGACGTAGTCGCCCCACATCACCCCTTCGTTGATCGGCACGTGGGCCAGGTTGCGGCGCAGCGTCTCCGCGTCCGAGGTGCGCAGATGGATCAGCAGCGTCGGGGAGTCGGCGAACTTGTTGGTCGCACCGTCCGGGATGCCGGGGAAAACGGTGATCTGGCCGCCGACGCTCACGTCGCTGGGCCGGATCGGGGTGCCGTCCTCGTGCACCAGCCGCACCGGCTTGCCGTTGTTGTATGCCGGGTCGAACCCGGTGTGCATCAGTACGTCGCCCAGGCCCTCGGGCTGGCCCGCCATCTTGTGCGGGTTCTTGATCAGGCCCCCGATCAGCGGCACGGTGGCGACCACGCCGATGCCGAGCAGGCTGGTCGCCAGCGCGCCCTTGATCAGCGGCCGGCGCTGGATCGCCGTCTCGTCCGCGATGCTGGCCAGCAGCGCCCCGGTGAGCTTGCGGTCGGCCGGCGGGGACCCGCCGACGTGCCGGTGCTCGACCGCCACCTCCATCGGCAGCAGCTTCTTCGCGTAGGCGATGATGCCGAAACCGATCGGCGCGAGGGACAGGCCCAGGGTGAGGCCGAGCAGCGGGGTGTAGAGCTTGCTCAGGTTCGACCCCGGGTCGTACCGCCACGGCCACCAGATGTAGATCGCGAAGAAGGCGGCCGCGCTGAGGAAGGCGAGCAGGAACAGCAGCGCGATCGAGCGCTCGGCCCGCCGCTCCGCCCGGGTGCCGGGCGCCGGGAACCGCGGCTCGTACTGGACAATGTCCACCCCGTCCCGGCGGGCACCCTCCTTCACCAGGTCGAACCGCGTCAGCCGGGGATCGTCGATGTCGACCTCGGGCCGATCGACCTGCTCGCGCAGCACCGGCCCGGGCGGACGAGTTCCTGTACTCATGACTTCCCTGCAATCCACAGTGCCGTGAACACCAGCGCCACCATCCCGACGAGGAAGATGGCCAACCCTTCGCTGACCGGACCCACCCGGCCGATGTTCCAGCCGCCCGGATCCTTGTCGTGCTTGAGGTTCTCGAGGTACGCGATGATCTCCCGCTTCTGGTCCGGGGTGAGCTGGTTGTCCCCGAAGACCGGCATGTTCTGCGGGCCGGTGAGCATCGCGGCGTAGATCTGCCGCTGGCTGATCCCGGAGATGCTCGGCGCGAACTTGCCCGAGGAGAGCGCGCCGCCGCGGCCCGCGTTGCCATGGCACGAGGCGCAGTTGATGCGGAACAGCTCGCCGCCCTGGGCTATCGCGTCCTCCCCGGTGGCCGCCAGGTCGTTGCCCTCCGGCAGCTGCGGGCCGCCGCCCAGTTCCTGGATGTACTGGCCGATCTTGCGCGCCTGCTCGTCGGAGAGCTGTGGCGGCTTCTCCTCGATCTGCGCCTCCTGCCGGGTCGCCGGCATCCGTCCGGTGGTCACCTGGAACTCCACCGCGGCGGAGCCGACCCCGATCAGGCTCGGCCCGCGGTTGGTGACCCCCTGCGCGTTCGGGCCGTGGCAGCTGGCGCAGTTCACCGCGTACAACGCCTGGCCGTCCTGCGCGTCCTGGGACAGCGGCTGCGCCGAGGAGACGCCGGGCGCGAACACGGTGTAGACGCCGCCGGCCAGGGCGAGCGCGGCGACCAGCCGGAACGCCCTGCCGAGGCGGCGGCGACCCCGGCTGCGCGGCTGACCGCCGCGCCATGGCCGCAGTGACCGCCAGCCGGTGCGGCGGGCGTGGTGCTCAGATGTCATCAGGTCAACCTCATGAAGTACGACGGGGTACCGGCCGCAAATGTGACTCAGCGCAGGAGGTAGATCATGGCGAACAGCCCGATCCAGACCACGTCGACGAAGTGCCAGTAGTACGAGACCACGATCGCCGAGGTGGCCTGGGCCGGCGTGAACCGGCCCATGGTGGTGCGGGCCATGTAGATGATGAAGGCGATCAGGCCGCCGGTCACGTGCAACCCGTGGAAGCCGGTGGTCAGATAGAACATCGACCCGTACCCGTCGGCGTTGATCTTGATGCCTTCGTGCACCAGGTGCCGGTACTCGTTGCCCTGGCCGAGCACGAAGACCAGACCCATCACGAAGGTGATCGCAAACCACCGGCGCAGCGCGTGCACGTCGCCCTTCTCGGCGGCGAACACACCCATCTGGCAGGTGACCGAGGAGAGCACAAGGATCACCGTGAACGGCGTCGCGTAGGCGATGTTCAGGTGCGGCGTGTGCTTCTCCCAGAGGCTGTAGTCCGCCGCCCGGATGGAGAAGTACATCGCGAACAGCGCCGCGAAGAACATCAGCTCGCTGGAGAGCCACACGATGGTCCCCACGCTGACCATGTTGGGCCTGGTCAGCGAGTGGATCCCCGACTTGGAAATGGCTGGGGCCGCAGTCACGCGGTCATTATTGCCCGAGCCGAGATTGGCCCTGCGCCCGGGGGACCCACTACGGCGTGTCGTAACCTCGGAGGGTGCCCCCGCTGAGCGTGCCGCGCCTGGTCACCGAGGTCCAGCTGGACTCGTGGCTCACGCTCGCCCTGGTCGTGGCCGCCGGCCTGTACCTGTACGGGGCGCACCGGCTCCGGGCCCGCGGCGACCGGTGGCCGGCGGCCCGGACCGCGCTGTTCCTCGGCCCCGGCCTCGGCTCCATCGCCCTGGTGACCCTGTCCGGGCTGGGCGCCTACGACACCACCCTGCTGTCGGTGCACATGGTCCAGCACATGGTGCTGTCCATGGTCGCGCCGATCTTCCTGGCCCTGGGCGCCCCGATCACCCTGGCCCTGCGCACCCTCACCGGGCGTCTGCGCCGGGCGCTGCTGGCCATCGTGCACAGCCGGCTGGCCAAGGTCGTGACGTTCCCGCTCTACGCGTACGCCGTCTTCGTGGTCAACCCGTTCGTGCTCTACTTCACCGACCTGTACCGGCTGACCCTCGAGCACGAGGTGCTGCACGAGCTGGTCCACGCGCACTTCATCCTGACCGGCTGCCTGTTCTTCTGGCCGTTGGTCGGCCTGGATCCGCTGCCCGGCCGCTGGCCGTACCCGGCCCGGGCGCTGCTGATGGTGCTGTCGGTGCCGTTCCACACCGTGCTGGGCCTGACCATCATGCAGAGCCATACCCTGCTCGGCGGGGACTGGTACCCGTCGCTGCACCTGGCCTGGGCCGATCCGGCCACCGACCAGCGGGTGGCCGGCGGGGTGCTGTGGGCCGGAGGCGAGCTGGTCAGCGTGACCATGCTCGGGGTGCTCGTGGTGCAGTGGATGCGCGCCGCCGAGCGGGAGGCAAGGCGGGTGGACCGCGAGCTGGACCGCCAGGAGGCCCTGCGGCAGCGCGAGGCCCTCGGCGGGTAGCATCACGCACCATGGCGACCGCGACTGTCCTCCTCTACAGCGACGATCCGCAGGTCCGGCACCGGATGCGGCTGGCCGCCGGCACCCGCCCCGCGCCCGACCTTCAGATCGAGTTCGTCGAGGCCGGCACCTACGACGAGTGCGTGCGCATCCTCGACGAGTACGAGGTGGATCTGGTCGTGCTCGACGGCGAGGCGGCGCCGGCCGGCGGGATCGGCATCGCCCGCCAGCTCAAGGACGAGATTCCCGATGCTCCCCCGACCTGCGTGGTGCTCGCCCGTGCGGCGGACCGGTGGTTGGCCGCGTACGCCCGGGTGGACGCCACGCTGACGCACCCGCTCGACCCGATGACCACCGGGCAGACCATCGCCGGCCTGCTCCGCAAGCGCATCGGGCTGGCTGCCTGACTCCTGCCGACCCCGTCCCGGAGGCGATCCCATGGGGGATGCTCCACGCACCTGGCCCAACCTGCTGGCCGCTCTGCTGCGCGGCGAGGAGCTGTCCACGGCGGACACCGCGTGGGCGATGGGCGAGATCATGTCGGGCGAGGCGACGCCCGCCCAGATCGCCGGCTTCGCCACCGCGCTGCGCGCCAAGGGCGAGACGCCCGGCGAGGTCGCCGGCCTGGTCGAGGCGATGCTCGCGCACGCCACCAGGGTGCCGCTGACCGAGGCGGAGCGGGCCGCCGCGGTGGACGTGGTCGGTACCGGCGGCGACCGGGCGCACACGGTCAACATCTCCACCATGGCCGCGGTCGTCGTCGCCGCGGCCGGCGTGCCGGTGGTCAAGCACGGCAACCGGGCCGCCTCCTCCGCCTGCGGGGCGGCGGACCTGCTGGAGCACCTGGGCGTCCCGCTGAACCTCGGCCCGGAAGGCGTGGCCCGGTGCGTCACCGAGGCCGGCATCGGCTTCTGCTTCGCCGCCCGGTTCCACCCGGGCATGCGGCACGCCGGGTCCACCCGACGGGAGCTGGGCGTGGCCACCTTCTTCAACTTCCTCGGCCCGCTGACCAACCCGGCCCAGCCCCGCAGCGCGCTGGTCGGCTGCTTCGACTCGCGGATGGCCCCGGTGATGGCCGAGGTGTTCGCCCGGCGCGGCGACTCGGTGCTGCTGGTCCGCGGTGAGGATGGGCTGGACGAGCTGAGCACGGCCGCGCCCACCCGGGTCTGGGTGGTCCACCAGGGTTCGGTGACCGAGACCGTGCTGGACGCGGCCGACCTGGGCCTGGACCGGGCCAAGCCGGACGACCTGCGCGGCGGCGACGCGGCTTTCAACGGGGAGGTGGCCCGCCGGGTGTTCGCCGGGGAGCGGGGTCCGGTCCGCGACGCGGTGCTGGCCAACGCGGCCGCCGCGCTCGCCGCCCGCAACGGTCCCGGCGGCGACCTGGTCGCCACGCTGCGCGCCGGGCTGGACCAGGCGGCCGCGGCGGTCGACTCCGGTGCGGCGGCGCGGCTGCTGGAGCGGTGGGTCGCGGTCGCCACCGACGCGCACGCCGCGTCGTGATGTGAGGTCTGGATTCGCGACAGCCCGTCCATCGGGCGTCCGGGCGCCGCGCGGGGGCCGCGCGCCGCGCTGACCCGCCGGGCGCTGACACGCCGAGCCGGGTCCACCACCCTGTCGTGCCCGCGTGGCACGGTGAATGACATGGGTGTAACTCGGGAGATCTACTGCGCGACCTGCGCCACCGTGGCGCCGTTCGAGCCGTGCTCCGGCGACGGCGACGACAGTCCGGAGTGGGCCTGCACCCGCTGTGGCGAGGCGATCGTGCTCGCCCCGCTCACCCTGGTGGGGACGCCCAGCCGGCGGGCGCGCCAGGTGCCGCCCGGGCGGCCGGACGCGGCGGCCGCCTAGCGGGACGCCGGCGGCTGCCTAGCGGGACGCGGCGGCGCGTAGCGGTCAGTGCCCGCTGACGCGCCGCGTCCCGGTGTAGTACTCGAAGAGCAGCCCGCAGGTGGCGAAGATGACCGCGATCAGCCCGGCCGCGGTCAGCCACCACTGCCAGACCACCAGGCCGACGCCGGCCACCGAGGCGGCCAGCGCCAGCCCGAACGGCCAGTAGCTGCCCGGGCTGAAGAAGCCCACCTCGCCGGCGCCCTCGCTGATCTCCGCGTCCGGGCGGTCCTCCGGCCGCGGTTCGATGCGGCGCGAGACGAACCAGAAGAACCCGCCGCACATCAGGCACAGCAGCCCGGCCAGGGCGAGCGCCACCGTGCCGATCCAGTCGGTGCGGCCGAGCTCGTAATCCGTCCACCAGGCGTAGACGCCGCTGGCGAGGACGAGGAAGACGGCCACCAGGCCGAAGATCCGCGACTCAGACTTCACGTTTGCCTACCTTCGTACGCGACCGCGGGGCCGGCGCGGGCACGCCCGCCCCGCTTTGTCTAGCTGGCCTCGCGCTGTCTAGCTCGCCTCGCGCTCGGTGCGGTCGGTGTTGAACGGATGGGTGGTCACCGCGTACGGCTCCTCGCCGATGCTGCTCAGCGCGTCCGGTGTGGACTGGCCGGCCCGCTTGGCGGCGAGGAACTGGTCGTACTTCTCCGGCGTGACCGCGCGCAGCTCGAAGTTCATCTGGGAGTGGTAGGTGCCGCACAGCTCGGCGCAGCGGCCGACGTACGCGCCCTCCTTCTCCAGCGTCACCTGGAACGCGTTGCGCACGCTGCCGGGGAACACGTCCCGCTTGAACAGCAGGTCGGGCACCCAGAACGAGTGGATGACGTCGTTGCTGTGCTCCTCGATCCGGATCGTGCGGTGGGTGGGCAGCACCAGCACCGGAATGTAGTTGGCGTTGCCGGTGGTGCTGGCGACCGTGTGCGCGTCCGCGCCCGGGGCGTCGCGGTAGTTGAACTGCCACTCCCACTTGAACGCGACCACCTCGACGGTCACGTCCGGGTTCTTGCTGGTCTTGTCCACGTCGGTCTGCACGATCGCGGTGTAGTAGAAGAGCACCGCGATGATCAGGAACGGCACGACCGTGTAGAGGAACTCCAGCGGGATGTTGTAGCGGGTCTGCTCCGGCAGCGCCTCACCCCGCTTCCGGTAGCGGATGATGCACCAGAAGATCAGCCCCCAGACGAAGAAGCCGACCACCAGCGCGGCGATCACCGAGCCGATCCACAGGTCGTACATCCGGCTGGCCTGCGGGGTCACCCCGCCCTTGGGCCAGCCGAAGTTGCCGAAGGCGTCGCCGAAATCGCTCAGCGAGCACCCGCCGAGGAGCGTGACCAGCGCCACCGCGCCCGCCCCTAGCCCGGCGAGCCGACCGAAGGCACCTGCTCGCCTCCTGCCTGACGCCCGGGACCAGCCGCCTTCGTCCACGCGGCGCTTGTCCATGACGCTCCCGCCCTCCTGCCAGTCCGGCCGAACGGTGGCAGATTAACCGACCGCCTGTAGTAGCAACCGGCTGGGGGGTGGTTGGGCGGTACCGTCGTGTCGTGGCCGAGGCCTACTTCGACGCCGCCGCCGCCGCTCCACTGCACCCGGTGGCCCGGCAGGCGCTGCTCGCCGCCTTGGAGGACGGCTGGGCCGACCCAGGCAAGCTCTACGCGCAGGCCCGCCGGGCACGCCAGCTGCTGGAGGCGGCGCAGGCCGCGGTGGCGCAGGTGCTGGGCGTCCGTCCGGAAGAAGTGACGTTCACCGCGAGCGGGACCGCCGCGGCGCAGGCGGCGGTGCTGGGCGGGCTGGCCGGCCGGCAGCGGGCCGGCCGGGTGCTGGTGCACTCGGCGATCGAGCACTCGGCCGTGCTGCACGTCGCCGAGCGGCAGGAGGCGGTCGCGGTGCCGGTGGACCGGCTCGGCCGGCTGGACCTGCAGGCGTGGGGCGCGGCGGTGCGCAGGCCCGGCGTGGCCCTGGCCGCGCTGATCTCGGCCAGCCACGAGGTGGGTACCGTCCAGCCGGTGGCCGCCGCCGCGGATCTGTGCGACGCGGCCGGTGTCCCGCTCTACGTCGACGCCGCCCAGTCGGTGGGCCGGGTCCCGGTGCCCGGCGGGTGGTCGATCCTGTCCGCGAGCGCCCACAAATGGGGTGGCCCGCCCGGGGTCGGCGTGCTCGTGGTCCGCAAGGGCGTCCGGTGGGAACCGCCCGCGCGGTCCGGCCCGCCGGACCTCCCGGCCATCGTCGCCGCGGCCGCCGCGCTGCGCGCGGTCGCCGCCGACGCTGAGGCGGAGGCGGCCCGCCTCTCCGCGCTGGTCGACCGGATCCGCGCCACGGTGGCCGCGACCGTGCCGGACGTCGAGGTGGTCGGCGACCCGGTCGACCGGCTGCCGCACCTGGTCACCTTCTCCGTCCTGTACGTGGACGGCGAGGCGCTGCTGCACGCGCTGGACCGGCGCGGCTTCGCGGTCTCCTCCGGATCGTCGTGCACCTCGGACACCCTGCGGCCCAGCCACGTACTCGAGGCGATGGGCGTGCTCTCCCACGGCAACGTCCGCGTCTCCCTGCACCGCGAGACCACACCCGAGCAGGTGGACGAGTTTCTCGCCGTGCTCCCGGATGTGGTCGCGTCGCTGCGGGCCGAGGCGGGGGTGCTGGACCTGTGACCGGCCCTCCGGAGGTGCTCGACTGCCGCGGCCAGCGCTGCCCGCTGCCGGTGATCGCGCTGGCCCGGCGCCTGCCCCAGCTGCCGGTCGGCTCGGTGCTGCGGGTGCTCGCCGACGACCCGGCCGCCGCGAACGACATCCCCGCCTGGTGCCGGATGCGGGGCCAGGAGTACGCCGGCTCCCCCGCCGAGCACGCCTACGACGTCCGCCGGGTCGCGTGACGTCCACGGGAGACGTACGTATCTGGAAATATTTGCCGCTTTAGTTGAGTCCGGTCGCGCCCGCTGCTGGATAGCATCCGTCCACCCCTATCTCAACTCTGGCAGGGAAGGGATCAGATGAATCCTGCGGGCCGGAACAGGATGCGCCGGACGACCACCGTCGTGGCGGCGGGTGTACTCATCATCGGTATGGCGGCGACCGCCGCCCAGGCGAAGGGCGCCGACGACCCCGAGACGAGGGCCTTCACCCAGGTCGCGGCGCTGCAGCAGGTCAAGAAGTCGCTCACCAGATCCGAACGGAAGCTGGACGGCAGGCTCGCCCTGGAGCTACGCCTGCGCCAGGACAAGACGGTGGCCGCCGCGGCGCCCAAGGTGTCGACCGGCGTCAAGGTGGCCACGAACGGCACCACCCGGGTGACCATCGACGCGACCAAGGTGGACGACGGCCTGCTGTCGCGGCTGCGCGGCGTGGGTGCCGGTATCCGCTACCCGTCGCCCAGGACGGGCACGGTCCTGGTCGACGCGCCGCTGTCGGCGCTGACCACGATCGCATCCTGGCCGGACGTCACCCGGGTCAGGACGCCCTCCGGAGCGATGACCGCCCGGATGACCACCCCGGAGGCGGCGGCGAAGGCGGCCGCGGAGTCGAAGGAGGCCAAGGCTGCCCGGCTGGCCGGGGCGCTGCGGGCCGCCGAGGCGAAGGCGGCGCCGGCGGGCGCCGCGGCCGCCGCGGTCGACCAGGGTTCGGTGGTCTCCGAAGGAGACCGCACGCACGCGGCCGACACCGCCCGCGCCCGGTACAAGGTCACCGGTATCGGCGTCAAGGTCTGCGTCCTCTCCGACGGGGTCGACTCGCTGGACGCCTCCGTGGCCTCCGGCGACCTGCCGCCAGACGTGGACGTGTTGCCCGGTCAGGAGGGCGACGGCGACGAGGGCACGGCGATGCTGGAGATCATTCATGACCTCGCGCCGTCGGCGAAGCTGGGCTTCGCCACCGCGTTCATCAGCGAGGAGAGCTTCGCCGACAACATCCTCGCGCTGCGCTTCGACGCGCACTGCGACATCATCGTCGACGACGTCCTGTACTTCCACGAGGACCCGTTCCAGGACGGGCTCATCGCCCAGTCGGTCAACGCCGTCACCGCGGACGGTGCCTTCTACTTCAGCTCGGCCGGGAACGAGGGCAACACCATCGACGGCACCGCCGGCAACTACGAGGGCGACTTCGTCGACTCCGGCCGCGGCGTCGGCAAGTTCGCCGGGCAGGCGCACGACTTCGACCCGGGCCCGGGCGTGCAGGTGTTCAACCCCCTCTCCCCCAACAGCGACAACGTGCCGGTGACGCTGTGGTGGAGCGATCCGCTCGGCGCCTCCAGCAACGACTACGACCTGTACGCGTTCGACTCGGACGGCAACGTTGTGGCGGTCTCGTTCGAGGTGCAGGACGGCGACGACGACCCGTTCGAGATCCTGGGCACCGCGCTGTTCCTCACCGGCCAGCGGCTCGCCGTGGTCAAGTTCTCCGGCGAGGACCGGTACTTCCAGCTCAGCGCGTTGCGGGGCCGGTTCGCCGACTCCCCCGACGGGTTGACGGGCTTCTCCACGCCGGGCGTCACCCGCGGGCACGCCGCCGCGGCCCAGGCCTTCGCGGTCGCCGCCGCGCCGGCGCACAACGCGTTCGGGCGTGACCTCGAGGTGGGCGATCCGCCGAACCCGGCCGGCCCGTACCCAGATGTCTTCACCCGCAAGTCGGCGCCGGAGCGGTTCACTTCGGACGGTCCGCGCCGGGTGTTCTACGAGGCGGACGGGACGCCGATCACGCCGGGGGACGTCAGCTCGACCGGCGGCGCGGTCCGCCAGAAGCCGGAGATCACCGCGGCGGACGGCACGGCCAGCTCGGTCTTCGGCTTCTCACCGTTCTTCGGCACCTCGGCGGCGGCTCCGCACGCGGCGGCGATCGCCGCGCTGGCGCTGTCCGGCAACCCTGGGATGACCAACGCCGAGATCCGTGCCGCGCTCACCAGCTCGGCGCTGGATCTCAAGCCGGCCGGCGTGGACAACCGCTCCGGGTACGGCGTGATCCGGGCGGACCGGCTGCTGCGCACCACCGGAGCCACGCCGCAACCGCTGGTGCAGGCCGGCGAGCCGACGGTGACGCCGGTCAGCGGCGACGGCGACGCCTTCCTGGAGCCGGGCGAGCAGGCGAGCATCTCGGTGCCGGCGGTGAACGTCGGCGACGGCACGGCCACCGGGGTCAGCGTCGTGCTGACCGCCACCGATCCGCTGGTGACCCTGCGGCCGCCGGCGCGCTCGTACGGCAACATCGCCGCCGGGGCCAGCAAGTCGCGCTCGTTCACGCTGACCCTGGACCCGGCCTACCCGGTGGGCAAGCCGGTCGCCCTGTCCGCCAAGGTGACCTTCGCCGGCGTGCTGTCGCCGACGACGGACAGCCTCTCGGTGCCGGTCGGCCAGCCGTCCACGCAGGTGCAGACGTTCGCGTACGACGGGCCGGTGGTGCCGATCCCGGACGCCGACCCGACCGGCGTCTCCGCCACGATCGACGTCTCCGGTGTCGGGTACGCCTCCGGGCTGACCTTCTCCATCGACGGCACCGAGTGCTCTGCCACGGTCGGCGCGACCGGCGTGGGTCTGGACCACACTTTCGTCGGTGACCTGGTGGGCACGCTGACCGCGCCGGACGGCACCACCGCCACGCTCTTCTCGCGCTCCGGTGGCACCGGCAACAACATGTGCCAAACCGTCTTCGACGACGCCGCCACGACCCCGTTCGACGGGGTGAGCTCCAGCCTGAACCCGTTCACCGGGTCCTGGCAGCCGCTGACCCCGCTCGCCGCACTGCGGGCGTCCCCCGTTGACGGCACGTGGACCTTCCACGTGGCGGACCGGGCGGGCGCCGACACCGGCAACATCCGGGCGTTCTCGCTGCACATCACCGGCTTCGAGGCGCACTGACCGTGGTGGCCCCGTACCGCCCCGGGCCGGCCGGCCCGGGGCGGTACGGCCCAAAGCGCCGAACCCGGGCGGGCCGCCCAAGGCAGTACCGCCCCGGGCCGGCCGGCCCGGGGCGGCCGGCGCCCGGCCGGCGACAGCGTCAGCCCTTGACCGCGCCCTGGGTGAAGCCGGCGATGAACCGGTCCAGGAACAGGTTGAACACCAGCGCGATCGGCACCGCCACCAGCACCGTCGCCGCCTGCAGCGACTGCCAGAAGAACACGTCACCGCGGACCAGCTCGGTGGGCACCCCGGTGGAGATCACCTTCTGGGACGTGGGTGACACGAACGACAGCGCGTAGATGTACTCGCTGGCGGTCAGGGTGAACGCGAACACGACGACGGCGACGATCCCGGGGAACGCCAGCGGCACCACCGCCCGGATGAACGCGCCCACCCGGCTGTACCCGTCCACCATGGCCTGCTCCTCGATGTCCTTGGGAATCCCCTTGAGGAAGCCGATGAGCAGCCAGACCGAGACCGGGATGGTGATGGTCGGGTAGACCAGCACCAGGGACCAGGTGGAGTCCTGCAGGCCCCAGGCGACCACGATCCGGGACAGGGACAGGAACAGCAGGCTGGGTGGGACCAGGTAGACCAGGAAGATGCCGATGCCGAACCATCCGGCCCACGGCCGGTCCAGCCGCGCCAGCGCGTACGCGGCAGGCAAACCCAGCACCAGCGTGATCCCGACCACCAGTACGCCCACCCACAGCGTGTTCCACGCGAACGTGCCGAACGCGGTGTGCTGGAACAGGTAGGTGATGTGGTCGGGCGTTGCGGGACGGTTGAACAGGAACGGGTTGTTCTGCGGGTTGTAGAGGTCGCGGTTCTGCTTGAACGCGGTGATGAGGCTCCACAGGAACGGAGCCGCGCACAGCAACGCGGCGAGGATCGCCAGCAGGTAGACGCCGACGCGGGACGCCACGTAGCGGCGCCGGTAGCCGGCGGCGGTCGTGACCACTCAGCCCACCTCCATCCGGCGCACCGCGCGCAGGATCGCGATCGCGGCGGCGAGCAGGATCGGGAACAGGAACAGCGCGATCGCCGCACCCTGACCCACGTCCCCGCCGTCGATGCCGCGGAAGAACGCCCAACTGGTCAGCACCTGGGTGGCGTTGTTCGGCCCGCCGTTGGTGAGCACGTCCACCACGGCCATGTCGGTGAAGGTGAAGATGGTGCCGAACAGGGCGGCCACCGCGGCGACCGGCAGCACCAGTGGGATGGTCACCTCGAACATCCGCCGCCAGTAGCCGGCACCGTCCACTCTGGCCGCCTCCTCCAGGTCCCGCGGGATGGCCATCAGGCCGGCCATCATGATGACCGCGGCGAGCGGGGTGAGCCGCCACACGTGCACGGTGATGACCGAGGCCATGGCCAGACCGGGCTCGCCCAGCCAGTACATGTTGGAGCCGGAGCCGAGCAGGTCCCCGGGCTTGCCGAGCAGGCCCACCTGGCGCAGGACCCAGTCGATCGGCGAGTAGATCGAGTCGAGCATCCACAGCCAGGCGATCGAGGAGAGCGTCACCGGCGTGGTCCACGGGAGCAGGACCAGGAACCGGACGATCCACTTGCCCTTGAAGTTGGCGATCATGATGTTCGCCAGCACCTTGCCGAGCACCACGATGAGCACCATCGAGACGCCGGTGAAGATGAAGGTGTTCCCCAGCGACCGCCAGAACACCGGGTCGTCGAAGATGCGCCGGAAGTTGCGCAGCCCCACGTAGTCGTAGGACGGGTCGCCCGCGGTCACGTCGGAGAGTGCGAACCCGATGGCGAGCACGAACGGCACGCCGACCAGGACCAGAATGTAGACCACGCTGGGCATGAGGAACAGCCAGGCCAGGGTGCCCTCCCGGTCGGCGAACCGGCGCCTGGCCGCGGGCAGGCGCACCGGCGTGCGGGCGACCTCGGCCTCGCGCACCGCGCTCATATCCGCAGCCCCGTCTCGGCCGAGAAGAAGCGCAGCCGGTCGCGGGCCACCGCGAAGTCGTACGTCTCCCCGGCGGTGACCGGTGTGTCCACTGTGGCTGGCAGCCGGGAGACCACCCGGGTGGGCTTGCCGATCCCCGTCACCGTGCCGTAGATGTGCCGGTCACCGGAGAGGTACTCGATGCGGTCGACCGCCAGCGGGACCTTCTCCCGGTCGACCGAGGCGGCGAACGCCGACTCGGGCAGCAGGTGCTCGGGGCGGAAACCGACCAGCTGGTCGTCGCGGGGCACCAGGTTCATCGGCGGCGAGCCGATGAACGTGGCCACGAAGGTGTCGGCCGGATCGTCGTACACCTCCATCGGCTTGCCGACCTGGCGCACCTTCCCGGCGGAGAGCACGGCGATCCGGTCTCCGAGGCCCATCGCCTCCACCTGGTCGTGCGTGACGTAGATCGTGGTGGTGCCGACGTCCTGCTGGAACCGCTTCAGCTCGTCCCGCGCGCTGGCCCGCAGCTTGGCGTCCAGGTTGGACAGCGGCTCGTCGAGCAGGAACACGTCCGGCTCGCGGACCAGCGCCCGGGCCAGCGCCACCCGCTGGCGCTCGCCGCCGGACAGCGCCCGTGGCTTGCGGCCCAGCAGGTGCTCGATGCCGAGCAGCTCGGCCGCCCAGCGCGCCTTGCGTTCCCGCTCCGGGCGGGCCATCCCGGCCGCCCGCAGCGGGAACACGATGTTGGCCAGCACGGTCTTGTGCGGGTAGAGCGCGTAGCTCTGGAACACCATGGCGATCTTCCGGGCCCGTGGCGGCAGGCCGGTCACCACCTGTCCGTTGATGAGCACGTCGCCCGCGGTCGGCTGTTCCAGCCCGGCGATGGTGCGCAGCAGCGTGGTCTTCCCGCATCCGGACGGGCCGAGCAGGACCAGGTACTCGCCCTCCTCGGTGACCAGGTCGACGCCGTCGATGGCCCGCACGCCGCCGCGCCCGCGGGCCCGCCGGCCGATCCCGCCGTCGTACTCCTTGACCAGCCCCCTGACCTCGACGACGGTCCGGCCCGGGCGCAGGTCTGGCGCTTCCGCCGCCATCAGCCCGCCACCAGGCCCTGGGCCCGCCACTTGGCGAAGATCGGGTTGATCTGCTTCTCCGCGTCGGCGACCGCCTGTTGCGGGCTGACCTCACCGCGGGCCGCCCGGGCGAACATGTTCGGGATGATGAAGGTGTTGAACACCTCGCCCACCGCCGTGTTCGACGGTCCCGGGTAGCCGATGTTCGAGCTCCACTCGACCGCGTTGGTGAGGACCTTCAGCTTGTCCGCCGGCTTGGACCCGAACGGGTCGTTGGCCAGCCAGTCGGCCCGCTTCGGGGTGAGCTTGTCCCAGGCGCAGAAGTCGTAGAGCTTGCTGGCGTAGGTGGCCGAGGCGAAGTTCGCCGTGTAGTGCAGCAGGAACTCCTTGGCCGCGTCCGGGTTGGCGGCGTGCTTCGGGACGATCCAGTTGTACAGCACGTGCTGCGCCGCGTGCGCACCCTTCGGCCCGCGCAGCGCCGGAACGAACAGGGTGTCCTCGGCGACGTCCGGGTTGGTGCCCTGCGCCGTGCGGTAGGCCGAGATGGAGTTGACCACGTAGGACAACTTGCCGGCGACCAGGCCCTGGTTGTTGGAGGCGGCGTTCCAGGAGAACACCTCGTTGGTCATGGTCTGCTTGAACAGCTTGGTCATGAACTCCACGGCGGCCACCGTCTCCGGCGAGTTGATCACGACCTTGGAGTTCTCGTCCTGGATGGATGCCCCGAACGACCACATCAGCGCCCGCAGCACCATGTTCGAGTCGATCTCCTGGGACATGCCCAGGCCCATCTGCACGCCCTTGGACTTCTTGATCTCCGCGCCGCCCTGCAGCAACTCGTCCCATGTGGACGGACCGTTCGGGAACCCGACCGGCTCCCACAGCGACTTGCGGAAGTTGCCCGGGTCGGGCACCCACCCTGGGGCGTACGCGAAGAACTTGCCGGTCGCCGGGTTGAAGCTGGACAGGCGGCACAGCTCCAACTGCTGGCCCCAGCGCTTGTTCGCCTCCTCGGTCACGTCCTTCATGTCCAGCACGCTCGGCTCGAACTGGGACAGCGGCGCGATGAACTGGATCAGGTCGTGACCCTGGCCGGCCTGGATCTCGGAGGCGATGCGGGTGGTGATCTGGGCCTGGTCGACGTGGTCGACCTGCACGTTCACCCCGACCTTGCTCCCCCAGTCCTTGACGAAGGTGTCGAACCAGGTGTCGTGGCTCGGGACGAAGTGGCTCCAGAGCAGGATCTTCAGGTCGCCGGAGAGCTTCTTGCTCGGTTCGGTGAACGTCTCGACCGGCTTGCCGCTGTCGTCGCCGGCGGTCGGACCGCCCGGTCCGCTGTCCTCCTCACTGGCGCAGCCGGCGAGCGGGCCGGCCAGTGCGGCGCCCAGGGCGGCGGCGCCGGTCAGGCGGAGCAGATCCCGGCGGGTATGTGCAGTTGCGCGTTCGGGCATCGGGGCTCCTCGCATCAGGGGATGTGGGCCCGACGTTAGTAGTCCGTGACGCAGCTCACTAGATCCAGATACCGTGCTGTAACATTCGCGTCGCCCGGCGGTCGCGCTCCGGCGACGAGCGGCACGGAAAGTGTCTGTAATCGGTTGCCGCGCCGCGGCAACCGCTAGGGCAGGTGGGGGCGGACCTCGTCCGCGGCGGCGTCGCCGTACGACTCAGCGAGGCGCTTCAGGAACAGGTCGGGATGCACCTCGTACTCCTGGGGGCCCACCGACTCCAGCACCAGCGCGGCCACCACCGACCCCACCTGGGCCGCCCGCTCCAGACTCAGCCGCCAGGAGAGCCCGGCGAAGAAGCCGGCGCGGAACCCGTCGCCGACCCCGGTCGGGTCGGCGATCTTGACGTCCTGCGCGGCCGGCACGTGGATGCGCTCCATGCCGCGCCCGGTGATCTCCACCCCGTCCTTGCCCAGCGTGGTCACCCGCACCGCCACCCGGTCCAGCACCTGCGCGTCCGACAGCCCGGTCTTGCTCTCCAGCAGCGACTTCTCGTACTGGTTGGTGAGCAGGTAGCTGGCGCCGTCGATGAGCCGCAGCACCTCCTCGCCGGGCATTCGGGCCAGCTGCTGCGACGGGTCGGCGGCGAACCGGTAGCCCCGCTCGCGGCACTCGTCGGAGTGGCGGAGCATCGCCTCCGGGTCGTTCGCGCTGATCAGCACCAGGTCGAGGCCGCCTGCCCGGTCGGCCACCGGCAGCAGCTCGATATTGCGGGCCTCGCTCATCGCGCCGGCGTAGAACGACGCGATCTGGCACAGCTGCTCGTCGGTGGTGCAGACGAACCGCGCGGTGTGCGCCACTTCGCTGACGTGCACCGACGCGCAGTCCACGCCGTGGCGCTCCAGCCAGGATCGGTAGTCGGCGAAGTCGGTGCCCACGGCGCCGACCAGGATCGGGCGCAGCCCCAGCTGGCCCATCCCGTAGGCGATGTTGGCCGCCACCCCGCCCCGCCGGACCACCAGGTCGTCGACCAGAAAGGAGAGCGAGACCTTGTCCAGCTGCTCGGCGATCAGCTGCTCACCGAACCGGCCGGGGAAGTGCATCAGGTGGTCGGTGGCGATCGAGCCGGTGACGGCGATCCTCATGTGGGCCTCGCTGCGGTCGACGACGGGTGCGCTGGATCAGCGTAACGGCAGGGCCGCCGTACCGCCGTACCCGCCTCGGCCCGGGCGCCTTAGTGGAAGGAGTCGCCGCAGGCACACGACCCCTGCGCGTTGGGGTTGTCGATGGTGAAGCCCTGCGCGTCGATCCGGTCGGCGAAGTCGATCGTGGCGCCGGCCAGGTACGGGGCGCTCATCCGGTCCACCACGACCTGCACGCCGCCGAACTCGGAGACGATGTCGCCGTCCAGTGACCGCTCGTCGAAGAACAGCTGGTAGCGCAGGCCGGAGCAGCCGCCCGGCTGCACCGCCACCCGCAGCCGCAGGTCGTCGCGACCCTCCTGCTCCAGCAGGGCCTTGACCTTCTGCGCCGCGACGTCGGTCAGCACGACCGTGCTTGCGGCGGTGGCGTTGGTGCTCGTTGTCACGTTGGTGCTCCCTGGCGAGATGGCTAGCTCTCTTTGGCCAACGCTAGTCGGCCGGCGGACGATTCCCAAGTCGGGGCCGGCGCAGCGGCTTCATCGTCGGCGGCGGCGCGCGGGGCCGGGGCGGCCGGGCCGGTCAGGTGCGCGGCGAGCACGGCCCGCTGCACCGGCCGGGCCGCGGCGTGCCGCTGCCGGCCCAGGTCGGTGAGCCAGACCACGATGCCGCGCCGGTCGACGTCGCAGATGGTGCGGGTGACGAGGCCGTCCCGCTCCAGGCGGGAGACCAGTCGGGACAGCGCGCTCTGGCTCAGGTGCACCGCCTGGGCCAGGTCGTGCATGCGCACGCAGCCGCCGGCGTCGACGAGCCGGTCCAGCACCTCAAAGTCACTCATGCCCAGGCCGTGCTCGTGCAGCACCCGGTCCAGCTCACAGGCGACGGTCGCGTGCCGGGCGAGCAGATCGCGCCAGGCGGAGACCGCCTGCTGCTCAGCTTCCCACTCCGACATGCCGAGAAGTTTAACACATGCGGGCGCAAAGTTTGTTAGATCACATCTTGCTTGTGCATTCAATGTGCGTGCATCTATTTTACCGACCCATGGCATCTACCTCAGACGGTCTGGACCTCCTCGCAGGAGACGGCCTCTGCGCGGCAGCCGGCCGTCGCCTGGACCCCGCGGGTGTGGGGCACGCTGATCGTGCTGTGCGGCGCGCTGTTCCTGGACGGGCTGGATGTCTCGATGGTCGGTGTGGCCCTCCCGTCGCTGGAGGCGGACCTCGGCCTGTCCACCTCGGCCCTGCAATGGGTGGTCAGCGGATACGTGCTCGGGTACGGCGGGCTGCTGCTGCTCGGCGGCCGGACGACCGACCTGCTCGGCCGGCGGCGGGTGTTCCTGGTCGCGATCGGGGTGTTCGCGGTCGCCTCGCTGCTCGGTGGTGTGGTGAGCAACGGCACCGCGCTGATCGTCGCCCGGTTCGTCAAGGGCGCGGCGGCCGCGTTCACCGCACCGGCCGGCCTGTCCATCATCACCACCACGTTCCCTGAGGGACCGGCGCGCAACCGTGCGGTGAGCGTGTACTCCGCGACCGGCGCCAGCGGCTTCTCCCTGGGCCTGATCCTCGGCGGCCTGATGACCGAGGTCGGTTGGCGCTGGACGTTCCTGCTGCCGGCGCCGATCGCGGTGGTCGTCCTGCTCGCCGGCGGCCGGCTCATCCCCCGCGACCGGGATGCCGACCGGGTCAGCGGGCGCTACGACATCCTCGGGGCGCTGCTGAGCACCTCGGCGATGCTGCTGCTGGTGTACGCGATCGTCTCCGCGCCCGACGCCGGATGGGGCTCTGCCAGGACCCTCGTCGCCCTGGCGGTGGTGGTCGCGCTCGCCGCGGCGTTCGTCGTGGTCGAACGGCGCACCGCGCACCCGCTGGTCCGGCTGGGCGTGCTGCGCTCCTCGTCGCTGGTCCGGGCCAACGTCGCCGCGCTGACGGTGTTCGGCGCGTACGTCGGTTCCAGTTCATCGGCACGCTGTACATGCAGAACCTGCTCGGCTGGTCACCGCTGGAGATGGCGCTGGCGTTCCTGCCCGGCGGCCTGATCGTCACCTTCGGCGGCCAGCGCACTGGCGGCCTGGTCAACCGGATCGGGTCGGCGCGGGTGCTGGTGCTCGGCGCGCTGGCGTTCGTGGCGGGCTACGCGTTGTTCCTGCGGATCGGGCCGGAACCGCACTACCTGTCCGAGATCCTGCCCAGCATCCTGCTGGTCGGCACCGGGTTCGCGCTCTCCTTCCCTGCGTTCAACATCCAGGCCACCGCCGGGGTGGCCGACCACGAGCAGGGGCTCGCCTCCGGCCTGGTGCAGACCTCGTTCCAGATCGGCGGCGCGGTCGGGCTGGCCGCAGTGACGGCGGTGGTGGCCGCGTACGGCGGGGCCACCGCGCAGACGCCCGAGGCGGTGCTGCACAGCTACTACCCGGCGCTCGCGGCGGTCACCGGGGTGGCCGTCGTCGGCCTGCTGGTCGCGTTGACCGGCAGCCACCGCCGGCACTGACCGCGGCAGGTCAGCTGCCCCACTGGCGGGCGACCCGGCCGGCGAGCTCCCGCAGGCCCTCGGCCGGCCGGGCCATCGCCTCCTCCTCGTCGCCGAAGTGGTCCACCAGCGAGTGCGCCTCGACGATCCCGGCGGCGGCCGACTCGCTGCGCTCCGCGGTGACCCGGCCGGCCAGCACCACACAGGGCAGGCCGCGGTCGCGGGCCGCGGCGGCGACCCCGGCCGCGACCTTCCCGCGCAGCGACTGCGCGTCGAACGACCCCTCCCCGGTGATCACCAGGTCGGCGGCGTCCAGCGCCGCGTCCAGGCCGCTGAGCCGGCGCACCAGGCCGATGCCGGACTCGCACCGCCCGCCGCAGGCCAGGATCGCCGCGCCGATACCGCCGGCCGCGCCGGCGCCGGGCAGCCCGGCCAGGCCGGGCGGACAGGTGGAAAGATCCTTCTCCAGCACGCCCGCGAAGCGGGCCAGGGCGGCGTCCAGCAACGCCACGTCCTCGCGGCTGGCGCCCTTCTGCGGTCCGAACACCGCGCTGGCGCCGTGCGGCCCGGTCAGCGGGCTGTCCACATCGGTCGCCGCGACCAGCTCGACCCCGCGCAGCCGGGGCACGCCGCCCAGCCCGGCGACCGCGATCAGCGCGGCGCCGCCGTACGGCAGGGCGTACCCGGCGGTGTCCAGCGGCGCGGCGCCGAGCGCGGCGAGCATCCCCGCGCCTGCGTCGTTGGTGGCCGAACCGCCCAGCCCGATCACCACCCGCCGGACGCCAGCCTCCACCGCCGCCGTGACCAGCACCCCCAACCCGTACGACGTGGTGGTCTTCGGGTCCCGCTCGCCGGGGGCCAGCAGGTGCAGGCCGCACGCCTGCGCGCTCTCCAGGTACCCGGTGTCGCCCGCGACGAGCACCTGCGCCGCCACCGGCCGGCCCATGGGGTCGACGGTCGGCACCGGCAGCCGCGTTCCGCCGAGCGCGGCGGCGAGCACGTCGACGAAGCCCGGACCGCCATCGGACAGCGGCCGCACCACCACCTGGTCGTCCGGGCGGGCCGCGCGCCAGCCCTCGGCCACCGCCTCGGCCGCCTCGACCGCGCTGAGCGTCCCGGCGAACTTGTCCGGGCATATGAGAACGCGCACAGCTGGGGAGTCTGCCAGGTCGCACGTGCGACCATGGACGTCGTGACGACTGCGACGGCTCTGTTGCTGCTCGGGCAAGGTAGCGACCCGGGCAGCGAGCGCGGGGTGGAGTGCCCGGGGACGCTGCCCGCCCCCAGTGACCCGAGCCTGGTGGCGCGGGCGGCCGCGGCCAAGGCTGCGCTCGGCGACCGGCTGTTCGTGCTGGGCCACCACTACCAGCGGGACGAGGTGATCCAGTTCGCCGACGTCACCGGCGACTCGTTCAAGCTGGCCCGCCTGGCGGCGGCCCGCCCGCAGGCGGAGTACATCGTCTTCTGCGGCGTGCACTTCATGGCGGAGAGCGCGGACATCCTCACCTCGGACAGCCAGCGGGTGATCCTGCCGGACCTGGCCGCGGGCTGTTCGATGGCGGACATGGCCGCCCTGTCCCAGGTGCTCAAGGCGTGGGACCTGTTCCAGGATCTGGGCATCGCCGCGGACACGGTCCCGGTCACCTACATGAACTCGTCGGCGGACATCAAGGCCTTCGTCGGCCGCCACGGCGGCGTGGTATGCACCTCGTCCAATGCCAAGCAGGCGCTGACCTGGGCCTTCACCCGGGGACAGCGGGTGCTGTTCCTGCCCGACCAGCACCTGGGCCGCAACACCGCCGTCCTGCAGATGGGCTACGACCTGGACGACTGCGTGCTCTACGACCCGCACAAGCCGGATGGCGGCCTGACCCCGCAGCAGCTGCGGGACGCGAAGATGATCCTGTGGCGCGGGCACTGCTCGGTGCACGGAAGGTTCACTCTCGACTGCGTCACCGAGGTCCGCCAGCGGGTGCCCGGCGTCAACGTCCTGGTGCACCCGGAGTGCCGGCACGAGGTGGTCACCGCCGCCGACTACGTCGGCTCCACCGAGTACATCATCAAGACCCTCGAATCGGCGCCGGCCGGCTCGGCGTGGGCGGTCGGCACTGAGCTCAACCTGGTGCGCCGGCTGGCCGCGACCCACCCGGACAAGCAGATCATGTTCCTGGACCGGACCGTCTGCTACTGCTCGACGATGAACCGGATCGACCTGCCGCACCTGGTCTGGGCGCTGGAGGAGCTGGTCGCCGGGCGGGTGGTGAACCAGATCGTGGTCGACCCGGAGACAGCGCGTTACGCGCGGGCCGCGCTCGACCAGATGCTCGCCCTGCCCTCTTCGTAGCGTCCCGGACACCATCGGTCGACGCCGCCTTATTAATGCCTTATGAGAGCGGCGGGTAGCCGGCGCTTTGGATCACCGAGCGCTATGCTGCGCGGGCGGTAACGGCGCTTCCAGATGCTTCCCTCAGGAACGGAGGCTCGATCTTGACCGGACACGGCCTGCCTGACGACGTTCTCCTGGTGCACGGCGGCACCCCACTGCACGGCACGATCCGGGTCAGAGGAGCCAAGAACCTCGTTTCCAAAGCGATGGTCGCAACGTTGCTGGGCGACGCGCCGAGCCGGCTGTACGACGTGCCGCACATCCGCGACGTCGAGGTGGTACGCGATCTGCTGGAGCTGCACGGGGTGCGGGTCGGCGAGGGCGCCGAGCCGAACGAGCTGGTCTTCGACCCGGCCAACGTGGAGAGCGCCAACGTCGACGAGATCAACGTGCACGCCGGCTCCAGCCGGATCCCGATCCTGTTCTGCGGGCCGCTGCTGCACCGGCTCGGCCATGCCTTCATCCCCGACCTGGGCGGCTGCCACATCGGCCCGCGGCCGATCGACTTCCACATCCAGGCGCTGCGCCAGTTCGGCGCGGTGGTGGACAAGACGCCGCAGGGCATGCACCTGACCGCGCCGAACGGCCTGCACGGCACCAAGCTGGAGCTGCCCTACCCGAGCGTCGGCGCGACGGAGCAGGTGCTGCTCACCGCGGTCCGCGCCGACGGGGTGACCGAGCTGCGCAACGCGGCCGTGGAGCCGGAGATCATCGACCTGATCTGCGTCCTGCAGAAGATGGGCGCGATCATCAAGGTGCACACCGACCGGGTGATCGAGATCGAGGGCGTGCCGCGGCTGGGCGGGTACTCGCACCGGCCGATCCCGGACCGGATCGAGGCGGCCAGCTGGGCCGCGGCCGCCCTGGCCACCGGCGGCGACGTCACCGTGCTCGGCGCCCGGCAGGTGGACATGATGACGTTCCTGAACGTGTTCCGTTCGGTCGGCGGCGAGTTCGACGTGCTCGACGGCCAGGGGATCCGGTTCTGGCACCCGGGCGGCGAGCTGCGCGCGGTGGCCCTGGAGACGGACGTGCACCCGGGGTTCATGACCGACTGGCAGCAGCCGCTGGTGGTCGCCCTCACCCAGGCCAGCGGGCTGTCCATCGTCCACGAGACGGTATACGAGCAGCGGCTGGGCTACACCCAGGCGCTCAACCAGATGGGGGCCACGATCCAGGTGTACCGGGACTGCCTGGGCGGCACCCCGTGCCGGTTCGGCCGGCGCAACTTCATGCACTCGGCGGTGATTGCCGGGCCGAGCAAGCTGCACGCTGCCGAGCTGGTCATCCCGGACCTGCGCGCCGGGTTCAGCCACCTGATCGCGGCGCTCGCCGCCGAGGGCGCCTCCCGGGTGTACGGGGTGAGCCTGATCAACCGCGGCTACGAGGAGTTCGAGGCGAAGCTGGCGGCGCTCGGGGCGCGCGCCGAGCGCCTGTAGCCGGGCGGGCCGGCCACCGGCACGGCGAGAGCCCAGCTGACCGACCCCGCGGAGTTTTGGCTACCCTTCAGGCGTGCCATCGCTGTTTCGTCGCAGACCCGCGGACCTGGTCGAGCCGGACACCGCCAACGCCGCAACCACAGCGGCCGAGCAGACCGAGCAGACGCCGCGGGCCCGCACGAAGCGCTACACCCCCAGCAAGCGTGAGCGGGGTGTGATCACCCCCAAGCGGTCCAGCGCGCAGCGCCGCCGGGTGCCCGAGCCGCCGCCCGCCAACCGGCGGGAGGCCGCGCGGCGGATGCGCGAGCGGCGGCGGGCGCAGCGTGCCGAGACGATGGAGGGCATGCGGCGCGGCGACGAGAGGTACCTGCTGCCCCGCGACCGCGGGCCGGAGCGGGCGCTGGTGCGCAACATCGTCGATTCCCGGCGCACCGCCGGCACCTGGTTCTTCGGCGGCGCGGTGCTGGTGCTGGTCGGGTCGTCGGTGGCCAACCCCCTGGTGCAGCTCGCCTCCAACCTGCTGTGGCTGCTGCTCGCGCTGGCCGTGGTGATCGACGCCGTGCTGATCTCCCGGCGGATCAAGAAGCTGGTGTTCCAGCGGTTCCCCAAGACCACGCAGAAGCCCCGCTCGCTCTACGCCTACGGGATCATGCGCTCGCTCATGTTCCGCCGGATGCGGGTGCCGAAGCCACAGGTGGACATCGGCGAAACGGTATGAGATTCACCGGGTTCCCGGACGAGGCGTTCGCGTTCTACGAGGGCCTCGAAGCGGACAACTCAAAGACCTACTGGACCGCCCACAAGCAGGTGTACGAGGAGTGCGTGCGGGCGCCGCTGCGTGCCCTGCTGGAGGAGCTGGCCGGGGCCTACCCGGAGCCGAAGATCTTCCGGCCGTACCGGGACGTGCGCTTCTCGCCGGACAAGTCGCCGTACAAGACCCATCAGGGCGCCTTCTGCGCGGTGGCCGAAGGGGTCGGGTTCTACCTCCAGATCGACGCGGACGGTCTGTACGTGGCCGGTGGCTTCCATGCGCACACCCGGGACCAGACCGCGCGCTACCGGGCTGCGGTGGACGCCGAGGCCACCGGCGCCCAGCTTGAGAAGATCATGAAGACGCTGGCCCGGCAGGGCTTCACGCCCGGCGGCGACATGGTCAAAACCCGCCCCCGCGGCTGCCCGGCGGATCATCCGCGGCTGGAGCTGATGCGGCACGAGTCGCTGACCGCCGGCCGGCGCCACCCGCCGACCGAGGCGCTGTCCACCCGGGCCGCCCTGGATTTGGTCCGCACGGACTGGCGGCGGCTGCGCCCCCTGGTCGACTGGGTGCTGGCCAACGTCGGCGCCTTCGAGATGGTCTGACCTCGGGCTGCACGGATGCTTCAGAAGTGCGCGGTCCCGGCGTGCAGGCGCAGACGGCCGCCGAGTCCGCGGCAGAAAGGCCTCGTCATCAGCGCCCCGCCACGCCCCGAGCCGACCGGAGGCGGGACGTGGATGCCAGCCTGAAGGCCGACTGCGAGCGCTGTTTCGGGCTCTGCTGCGTCGCACCCGCCTTCGCCAGATCGGCCGACTTCGCCATCGACAAGCCGGCCGGGCGCGCCTGCCCCAACCTCGGCGCCGATTTCCGCTGCGGCATCCACAGCCGCCTCAGGCAAGAGGGCTTTGCCGGGTGCGTGGCCTTCGACTGCTTCGGCGCCGGGCAGAAGGTCTCCCAGGTCACCTTCGGCGGACGGGACTGGCGGCAGGACCCGCGGACCGCAGAGCAGATGTTCCAGGTGTTCCGCGTCATGCGCCAGCTTCACCAGCTGCTGTGGTACCTGACTCAGGCGCTGGCCTTGCGCCCGTCGCGTCCCCTGCGCGATGCGTTGGAGGAAACCGAACGCCTCACCCGCAGCGATCCGTCCGTACTGGTGCACTGTGACACGGCCGCCCACTGGCGCACCGTGAACGTCCTGCTGGAGCGCACCAGCGAGCTCCTCCGCGCCGCCTCGCCAGGCCCCGAGCACCGCGGCGCCGACCTCATCGGAGCCGACCTGCAGGGCGCGGACCTGCGCGGGGCCAACCTGAGAGGGTGCTACCTGATCGGGGCGAACCTTCGCGGCGCCGACCTGAGGATGGCCGACCTCATCGGAGCCGACCTGCGCGGCGCCGACCTGACCGGCGCGGACCTGACCGGGAGCCTGTTTCTCACCCAGCCGCAACTCGACGCGGCGAACGGCGATGCGAGCACCAGGTTGCCGTCGCTGCTGTCCCGCCCGGCCCACTGGCCCGACCGGGTCCTGAATGGCCGGGCCCGCGACGGCCGGGGCACGGCAGGCCGGGTCAGGGCAGGCCGGCGAGGCGGAGCGCGGCGGCGGTAGCCGCCGCCGCGACGACGACGACGATGAACGGCGCCCGGCGCCAGGCCAGCACGACACCGACCAGGACGCCGGCGGGCCGCGCCACGCCGGCGAACCCGCCGCCCTCGGTCAGCGCGGCGGTGGCGGCCAGGGCGGCGAGCAGGGTCGCCGCGACCAGCGGCAGCATCCGGCGTACCCGATCCGGCAGCGCCAGCCGGCCGGCCAGCAGCACCCCGGCGAGCCGGAAACCGTACGTGCCGGCGGCGAGCAGCAACACCGCGACGATCAGCACGGCGCCTCCCGGCGGGGCGGCAGCGGCAGGGCCAGCGCCGCAAGGCCGGCCAGCGCGAGCAGCACCGGCAGCCCGGCGGGCAGCAGCGGGGTGGTGAGCACGGCGAGCGCGGCGCCGGCCAGCGCCACCCGGCGGGCCTCGACGCCGCGCAGCGACGGCAACAGCAGCGCGACCAGCCCGGCGGGGAACGCCGCATCCAGGCCCAGCACGCCGGGGTCGCCGGCCGCCCCGCCCAGCGCCACGCCGAGCAGGGTGCCGGCGTTCCAGCCCACGAACAGGGTGCCGCCGGCCAGCCAGTACGCCCGGCGGCGGGCCGACGCGTCCGGCTGGGCCAGCGCGAACGCCACCGACTCGTCGATCATCAGGTGGCTGCCGACCAGGGTGGTCCACCGGCCGCCGCCGAGGACCGGGCCCGCTATGGCCAGGCCGAACGGCAGGTGTCGGGCATTGAGCAGCAGGCCGGCGAGGACCGCGGCGACGGGGTTGCCCGCCGCGATCAGCCCGACCGCCATGAACTGCGAGCCGCCCGCGAACACCAGCACGGACATCGCGCAGACCAGCCAGGCGGGCAGGCCGGCGGCGGTGGCGATGGCCCCGAAAGAGACTCCGACGGCGGTGATGGCGACGGCGATGGCCGCCACGTCGCGCGCCAGGCGGGAGGTCGATGTTCGTTCTGATGTCCCCATCGTTCAAAATAATGGACAGCAGCTGAGTCGTTCGTCAAGACGAACGAAAGGACCGACATGCCGAACACACCGGCCGGGCTCGCCGCCACGATCGCTGGCGCGTTGCGCCGGGAGCGGGAGCGCGTCGGAATCTCCCTGGCCGAGCTGGCCCGCCGGGCCGGCGTGGCCAAGTCGACCCTCTCGCAGCTCGAGGCCGGCACCGGGAACCCGAGCGTGGAGACGCTCTGGGCGCTCGGGGTGGCCCTCGGCGTCCCGATCAGCCGCCTGGTCGAGCCCCCCTCGCCGGCGGTCCGGGTGGTGCGCAAGGGCGAGGGCCTGCGGCTCGAGGCAGACCACGCCGACTTCACCGGCATCCTGCTGGCGGCGGGGTCCCTGCACGCCCGCCGCGACATCTACCGCATCGAGCTCGAACCGGGCGCCGGCCGCCATGCCGAGCCGCACACCCCGGGCACCGTCGAGCACCTGGTGGTCGCCGCCGGCCGGATCCGCACGGGGCCCGCGGATGCGCCGGTCGACCTGGGGCCGGGCGACTACGCGGTGTTCGCCGGGGACGTCTCCCACCAGTACGAGGCACTGGAGCCGGGCACGTGGTGCCTGCTCGTCATGGAGCATCCGCAGTGAGCGGCGGCGCAGCCGCGGGCATCGCGTAGCGGCAGGCGATCCCGTCCTCGCCGTGCGGCCGGACAGGTCGGCTCGCCATGTTGGTCACCGCGCAGCCGGCGGTAGCCTGTCGATATGTCGCGAACCGCCGGAAACCCGACCAGGCCAGCACCCCCAATATCCGTACCTGTCGGGGAAAGTTGGCTGATTTGCGCCGAGCCGCAGTGGCGGTGAGGAAGGGCACGCCGATACCCTCCTTCAGCAACGTCTCCTTGCATCCGGGCCGGGTGACTCTACCCGCCGACTGCGGCTGCCCACCGCTACATTTCTGGGTGAGGTGACCCCCGCGTGAGCCACGACCGCTCCGACGACCGGCAACGGCCGGCCGACCCGGCCTGGGCCGGGACGCCGACCCGGTCGTGGCCGAAGGCGCGCGGCCGGCGGCGCCCGCCGGAAGCCGGCGGCGCAGGTCAGCGGGGCGGCGCGGAGGCTCAGCGCGGGCCGGATGAGCATGGCGGGCACGGGGTCGCGACGCCCGACGGCCACCCGGTCTCCCCGCCCGGCCGCGGCGGGGTCTACCAGTCGTCCACCCGCGACCGGCGACCCGGGCAGCAACCACCCGGCCCAGAATATGGGACGCCAGGTCACGAATCGCCAACACCGCACCCGGGCCGGGCACCCGTCCCGCCCGGGGGCTACCCCCCGCCGGAGCACTACCCGTCGCCGGCCGGCCCGTACCCGCCCCGGGACCCGCACCCACCGCAGGGCCCCAATCCGCCCCGAGGCCCGTATCCGCCGCGGGGCCCCTATCCCCCGCCGGGCGCGTACCCCCAGCAGGGCGCGTATCCGCCGGGCCCGTACCCTCCCCAGGGCCCGTACCCGCCCCAGCCACCGCATCCGCCACACGGTCCGTACCCGCCGCGGTCACCGGCACCGCCGCACGGCGCACCCGTCTCGCCGCACCGTGCCCCGGCCTCCCCGCACGGCGCGCCGGCATCGGGGCCGCCTGTCTCGCCCGCCCAGTCCTCCGGCGGGCGGGCCGCTGTCCCACCGCCTCATCGGCGGGAGCAGCCCCATCCGGGCCGTCCGCACCAGGATGGCCCGCCGGAGCCCCGGCCCGGCGCCGGCCAGCGCGCGCGCCGCGCCGCCGAGCCGGACGCCGAACCACGCCGTCCGCCGCGGCGGATGGGGTTCTTCGGGCCGGTCAGCGCGCCGCCCTCGGACAGCGCACCGGCCCCCGGCTGGCCGGTGGCCGGCCAGCCGCCGCCACCGGCGCCGTCCCGCCCGCCGGCCAGCGACCCGTACCCGAACCTCACGCCCTATGACGACGACGAGGCGGGGCGGGACACCGGCGACCTGTATGCGGGCCAGCAACCCAACCAGCCGCCGCCAGCCTGGTCCCAGCCGCGCCGCTCGCGGATCCAGCCACCGTCGGCCCCGCCGCCGGCGCCACCGCGGTCCGCTCCCGCGCATCCGGCATCGCCGGTCTCCTCGACGCCTGCCCAGGCCACACCGGGGGCGGGCCCGTCCGTGGCCGGATCGGAGCGCGAGCAGGAGGCGCCGAGCCCGGCCAGGTCCCGCGCCCAGCGGCGACGCACGGGCGAACCGTCGCAGCAGCCGGAGCCCGGGCGCGAGGAGCGGGCGGAGCCCGCGGCCGCCGCGGACGCGGACGAGCAGCCGCTGCCGGACAACGTCATCCCGTTCCGGTCCCGTGCCGCGCGGGCGGCGCAACCGACCTCGGCCGCGCCCGCCGCCGGTCGACCAGCGTCGGCGACACAACGGGCGTCGGCGCCGGCCAGCTCGCCGCCGGCCGGGGCCGACGGGCCGCCGCCGGGCGCCGCCGCCCCGGATGGCCCGGTGGCGATGCCTGCTGCCGCCACACCGCCGGTGGCTTCACCGCTCCCGGCGCCTTCCTCCGCGCCTCCGGCGCCCACGTCCACGCCACCGGCGCCGGCCTCCGCACCCTCGGCACCCACGTCCACGCCACCGGCACCCACGTCCGCGCCTCCGACGGCCACCGCGGACGACGCTGCCGCCCGTGCCGCGAGCGACGACACGGTCCGCCCGGCGCCCCCCGGCGTCGCGTCCGGCGCGGCCACCGCACTGCGGGCGCCGACGATGCTGGCCCCGGTGGTCCGGCCCGGGACCGGCGCCGAGCCACCGCCGAAGTCCTCCACAGTGGACGAGCCGGCGGCCGAACCGTCCGGCCCGGATCCGGAGCAGGTGCTCGCCTCGTACAACTGGCGCTTCCACCACGAGACCCTGCGCGAGCTGGTCGAGGATCCGGACGAGCTGCGGGAGATCCGCGACCGGCTCACCGAGAAGCTGGAGACCGCCTCGGACAACGCCAGCCGGGCGCGGCTGCTGAGCCTGCGCGCGGTGGTCTCGCGGATCCTCGGCGACCTGGGCAAGGCGCTGTCGGACGGCAAGCTCGCGCTCGCGCACGCGGAGGCGACCGGTGAGCTGCGCCGCATCGCCATCGCGCAGGCCCGGCTCGCCCACGTGCTGCAGTGGCGGGGCGACTTCGCCGAGGCCGACCGGCTGTTCGAGCTGGCCAACTCCCCGGAGCTGCCGGACCGGCTGCGGGCGACCATGCACGAGCACGCCGGCCGGTCCTGCTACGACCAGGGCCGGTACATGGAGGCGTGCAACCACTTCGAGCGCGCGCTGGAGCTGCGCAAGGTGGAGGACCCGGAGCTCATCGCCCGCACCGAGGTGGCCCTGGACGCGGTGTTCCGCAAGGTCGCCGAGAACGGCTGGGGGCCGTACCCACGCAGCCGGGAGGAGATCCTGCAGGTGCGCCGGCCGCCGACGCCCGCGTTCGACGAACGGGCGCAGCGGTGGGGCTTCGCCGACGCGTCCGGGGCGATGGTCATCGCGCCGGCCTACGCCGACGTGCAGCCGTTCCGGGACGGCGTGGCGTGGGTGCGCCGGCCCGAGGTGGAGCCGTGGGAGCTGATCGACGAGAGCGGCCAGCTGCTCATCGACGCGTACTCCTCGTACCTGGGCGTGGGCTCGTTCTCCGACGGCCTGGCTTGGGTGTCCCGCAACGGCACCGGCGGCTGGGTCGCCATCGACAAGGCCAACCGGGTGGTCATCGGCACCGGGTTCGACGACGTGCGGCCGTTCCGGCGCGGCGTCGCGGCGGTGCGCAAGGGCGGCTGGGGCGCGGTGGACAAGGCCGGCCGGGTGGTCGTGCCGTTCCACTACCACGGGTTCGCCACCGCGCTCACCGACGGCCGGTACGTGGACGGCTTCACCGACGAAGGGCTGGCCATCGTGGACCAGGGCGGCCGCAAGGGGGTGGTCGACCGCACCGGGCAGGTGATCGTGCGCCCGGCGCACCCGGCCGTGGTCATCCACCCGGTGGCGTTCCTCATCGCCGGACCGGACGGCCGGTGGGGAGCGCTGGACCGCAAGGGCCGCCCGCTGATCGACCCGCAGCTGCCCAGCCGCGCCGCGGTGATAGACGAGATCGACCGGCTGCTCGCGGACACCAAGCCGGTCCTGTGACCGGGCATCAGTAAGGTGATCGGCATGGAGTACCGACACCTTGGCCGTTCCGGCATGCTGATCAGCGAAATCTCGTACGGTAACTGGATCACCCACGGGTCCCAGGTGGAGGAGGACGCGGCGGTGGCCTGCGTGCGGGCCGCGCTGGACGTCGGCATCACCACCTTCGACACCGCGGACGTGTACGCCGGTGGGCGGGCCGAGGAGGTGCTCGGCCGGGCGCTGAAGGGCGAACGGCGGGCCGGTCTGGAGATCTTCACCAAGGTGTTCTGGCCGACCGGCCCCGGCCGCAACGACCGCGGGCTGTCCCGCAAGCACATCCTGGAGTCGATCGACGGCTCGCTGCGCCGACTGCAGACCGACTACGTGGACCTGTACCAAGCGCACCGGTTCGACTACGCCACGCCGCTGGAGGAGACCATGGAGGCGTTCGCCGACGTGGTGCGCGCCGGCAAAGCGCTCTACATCGGAGTGTCGGAGTGGCGGGCGGAGCAGATCCGGGCCGCCGCCCCGCTGGCCAAGGAGCTGAAGATCCAGCTGGTCTCCAACCAGCCGCAGTACTCGATGCTCTGGCGGGTCATCGAGGCCGAGGTCATCCCGGCCTGCGAGGAGCTGGGCATCGGGCAGGTGGTCTTCTCCCCGATCGCACAGGGCGTGCTGACCGGCAAGTACCGGCCCGGCCAGCCCCCGCCGGCCGGTTCCCGGGCCACCGACGAGAAGTCCGGCGCGGCGTTCATCAGCCGGTGGATGAGCGACGAGGTGCTCGGCACGGTGCAGAAGCTGGTGCCGATCGCCGAGCAGGCGGGGCTGACGCCGGCCCAGCTGGCGCTCGCCTGGGTGCTGCAGAACCCCAACGTCTCCTCGGCGATCATCGGGGCCACCCGGCCGGAGCAGGTGCGGGAGAACGCGAAGGCGGCCGGGGTGCGGCTGGACCCGGGCCTGCTCAAGGCGATCGACGAGGTCCTCGACCCGATCGTGGAGCGTGACCCGGCGCGGACGGAGTCGCCGGCACAGCGCCCGTAGCGGCCCGCCAACACCCCGGTCAGGTCGCCCGCAGCATCGCCTCCAGCACCGCGACGCCGCGCTCCAGCGCGTCCCGGTCGGTCGCCGGCAGCTCGGCCAGCCCGGCGGCGAGCTGGGCGACCCGGCGCTGCCTGCCCTCGACCAGCACCTGCCGCCCCCGGTCGGTGGTCGCCACCATCACGGTGCGGCCGTCGCCCGGGGCGCGGCAGCGGGTGACCAGGCCAGCCGCCTCCAGGCCGGCCACTGTGGACGACATGGTGGCCGCGCTGACCCGCTCCGCACGGGCCAGCGCGGTCATGCTCAGCGGACCGCCGTAGACCACCACGGACAGCGCGGAGAGCCGGGCCGGGGACAGGCCGGTCCGGCCGTCCACCGCAGCCAGCCGGCGCAGCAGGTGGACCGCGGCCGAGTGCAGCCGGTCGGCCAGCTCCTCTTGCGGCACAACGCCTCCATATGTTTCGATGATCTAAATATTAGATGGTCGAAGCTTGGAGCAGCATGGACCTCTTCGAGACGATCTCGCAAGGGGACGTCGGCGCCGTGCAGGACCTGCTCGCCGCCGACCCCACCCTGGCTCAGGCGCGCCATCCCGAACAGCGCGTGTCGCCGGTGCTGTGGGCGATGTACCAGCACCGGTTCGACCTCGCCCGCAGCATCGCCAGCCAGCTCGAACGGCTCGGCCACCCGCTGGATCTGCACGAGGCGGCCGCCCTGGACGCCGCCGACCGGGTCGGCGCCCTGCTGGACGCCGGCGCGGACGTGGATGCCCGCTCGCCGGACGGGTTCACCCCGCTGCAGCTCGCCGCCTACTTCGGCGCGCCGGCCGCCGCCGCTCTGCTCATCGAGCGGGGCGCGCAGGTGGACGCGGTCGCGGACAACCGGCAGCGCATCGCGCCGCTGCACGCCGCCGTCGCCGGCCGCCACCCGGAGGTGGTACGGCTGCTGCTGGCCGCCGGCGCGGACCCGGACGCCCGCCAGCAGGGCGGCTGGACGCCGCTGCTCGCGGCGGCCCAGCACGGTGACGCGGAGGCCGTGGCGGCCCTGCTGGAGGCCGGTGCCGATCCGGCCTGCGCGGGTGACGACGGCATCCGCCCGGCCGAGCTCGCCCGCCGGCACGGCCACGACGCCGTGGCGCGGATGATCGAGCAGGCCGCCGCGGTGGGCTCCTAGCCCTGCCAGAACCGGATCATGTCAAAACCCAGGGCGTACAGCTCGCGCGGCAGGCCGAGCCGGTCACCCAGCCAGAACACCGCGTCGAAGAAGTAGCCGCCGATCCGGTCGTTCCACAGCAGCGCGAACAGCACCAGCATCCCGTACGGGGCCGCCAGGTCGTAGCCGCGCCGCCACTGCGGCGACAGCCACGGGTGCAGCGCGTTGCCGCCGTCCACTCCGGGGATCGGCAGGAAGTTCAGCACGCTGGCGGTCAGCTGCAGGAAGGCCAGGAACGCCACCGCGACCCAGAACTCCAGGTGCGCGACGACGTCCGCGCCGGCCGGGATGAGCGCGACCAAAACCAGCGTGAACGCCACGTTGGTGGCCGGACCCGCCGCGCTGACCACGGTGTGCCGCACGCGGCCAGGGATCGCGTGGTGGTCGACCCACACCGCGCCGCCGGGCAGGCCGATGCCGCCGAGCAGCACGATCACCACCGGGAACACAATGGACAGCAGGGGGTGGCTGTACTTCAGCGGGTTCAGCGTCAGGTAGCCGCGCTCGGCCGTGCTCCGGTCGCCGGAAAGGTACGCCGCGAGCGCGTGCGCGTACTCGTGCAGGCACAGCGAGACCAGCCAGCCGGAGACCACGAAGACGAAGACGTTGAACCGGGCGCTGCCGTACCCGGCCCAGGCCATCCACCCGCTGGTCACGAAGAGCGCCACCAGGCACAGGAAGATCGCGCTGGGGCGGAACGCCTCGCGGGCGCCGCGGACGGCGGACCCACCCCCGTACGGCCAGCTCATCGCTCCGCCGCGGGCAGCAGGTTCATCCGGTACTCCACCCGATCGTCCTCCAGTAACACGACCGTCGTGACGCCGTTGCCGGCCAGCTCACGCCAGACCTGACCGATCCACGACTCCGCGTCCGCCTGGCTGCCGAACGTCTCGGCCGGGCCGGCCACCGGCTGCCCGTCCGTCCCCTCGTACCGCCAGCTCCACGGCATGGTCTCGCTCTCCCCTCGGCGTTCGCGCCCCGGCAAGCGTAGTCGGCGGGCCACCACTGGGCACTCAGGGGCACGCCATAGGGTACGTGGCATGTCGGTTGACGGGTGGAACAGCGTACTGGTGCTCGGCGGGATCCGCTCGGGCAAGTCCGAGTTCGCCGAGTCTCTGCTCGGTGGCGCCTCGGCGGTCACCTACGTGGCCACCTCGGCGCCGGACGCCGACGGGCAGGACGCGGAGTGGGCCGAGCGGATCGCCACCCACCGGCAGCGCCGGCCGCAGTCGTGGACGACCGTGGAGGTCGGCGCCGACCCGGGCCGGCTCTCCGGCCTGCTCGCCGAGGCGAAGCCGGACCAGGCACTGCTCGTCGACGACCTCGGCGGCTGGGTCACCGCCCTGCTCGGCCTGTCCGCCGGCGAGGTTCCGGAGCGTCCGGACTCCTTCGTGGACGCCACCGCCGCCCTGGTCGCCGCGGTCCGCGGCTGCGCTGCCCGCCTGGTCCTGGTCAGCCCCGAGGTGGGCCTGTCCGTGGTGCCGGCCACCCCGGCCGGCCAGGTGTTCGCCGACTTCCTCGGCGCGACCAACCGGGCGGTCGCGGACGCCTGCGACGCGGTGGTGCTGGTGGTGGCCGGCCAGCCGGCCTGGCTGAAACGGGCCGGCGGCGCGCAGACCGGCGAGCAGCCGGCATCGCCCGAGGTGGTCACACCGGCCGTCGCCACCGCCGCGGTGCCCAGGGTCAGCGATGCGCTGACCGAGCCGACGGTGACCCTGCCGGTGGCCGCGACCGGCCTGGTCATCCAGCCCGGGATGGACCTGCCGCTGCCGGACGAGGGCGCGCCGGAGGCCGCACAGGAGCGGCTGGCCAGCCTGGACCTCGCCGGCGCCGGCTTCGGCACCCTGGCCGAGGCGGTGTCGTTCGCGGCCGGCGTCCAGTCGCGCCCCGCCCCCGCTCCGTGGACCTCGGTCCGCGTACTCCTGCTGCACGGCGACCACGAGGGTGGCGTCGCCGCCGGCACGCCCCCGGGCGACTCGACGCGCCGCGCGGACCAGGCACGGGCCGGCGAGGGCGCGCTGGCCACCCTCGCCGCGGCCGCCGGGGCGAGCCTGCAGGTGGTGGACGCGGCGACCGCGGCGCCCATCGAGGACGGCCCGGCGCTGACCCCGGAGGCGGTCGAGGCCGCGCTGCGGTACGGCTGGCGGCTGGCCGAGGAGGCGGTGGACAGCGGTGTCGACCTGATCGTGCTCGGCTCGTGCGGGGCCGGTGCCCCGGCCGCGGCGGCCGCGGTCGTCGCGGCGGACACCGGCGCCGAGCCGGCCGCCCTGCTCGGCCGGGTGGTCACGCCGGGCGGCGGGATCGACGACAACGCCTGGATGGTCCGGTGCGCCGCGGTGCGCGACGCGCTGCACCGCATCCGGCTCAGCAGCCGAGGGGCGCGGGAGTTGCTCGCCGAGCTGGGCGGCGGCGACATCGCCGTGGCCACCGGCATCCTGCTCGGCGCCGCCGCACGGCGCACGCCGGTGCTGCTGGACGGGCCGGTCGGGGCCGCCGCCGGCCTGGTCGCAAGGGACCTGGCCGGCCAGGCCCGGCACTGGTGCCTGCTGCCCGACCACGGCCGGCACCCGACGGTCAAGCAGGCGGCGGACGTGCTCGGCCTCGACCCGGTCCTGGACACCCAGCTCGACCTGGGCGAGGGGGCGAATGCCCTGGCCGTCCTGCCGCTGCTGCAGTCCATGCTCGGCCTGGCGAGCACGACCGGGCCACACCCCGCGGCGGCTGCGGCCGAGTGATCGACGGGGTGCGCCTGGCCGTCACGCTCTTCACGGTCGCGCCGCTGCCGGCCGGGCGGGTGGACCGGGCCAGCGCCGCGGTGGCCATCCGGCTGGCGCCGGCCGTGGGCGCGGCGCTCGGCGCCGTCCTCGGCGGCGTGCTGGTCGGCTTGGACGCCGCTGGCGTGCCGCGCCTGCCGGGCGCGGTGGCCGTCGTCGCCGCCGGCGCGCTGCTCACCCGCGGCCTGCACCTGGACGGGCTCGCGGACACCGCCGACGGGCTGGGCGCCTACCGCTCCCGGGAGCAGGCGCTGGCCATCATGCGCCGGCCGGAGGTCGGCCCGTTCGGCGTCGCCGCGCTGGTGCTGACCCTGCTGGCCCAGGCCGCCTCGGTGGCGGCGCTGCCCGCCCGGGGCTGGGCGGCCGCGCTGGCCGGCGTGGTGGCCGCGACCGCCGCCGGCCGGGCCGCGGCCACCTGGGCCTGCCGGCGCGGCGTCCCGGCGGCCCGCCCGGACGGCCTCGGCGTCCTGGTGGCCGGTGCCGCCGGGCCGGCGGCGCTGGCCGCCGGCACCGCCGCCGTCGCGCTGCTGGCCGTGCCGGCCGTGCCCGGCCGCCCGTGGCAGGGGCCGGTCGCCGTGCTCGCCGCCCTCGCCGTCGCGCTGCTGTTGCACCGCCACGTGGTACGCCGGCTGGGCGGCATCACCGGCGACGTGCTCGGCGCGGCGGTCGAGGTGACCACCACGCTCACCTACCTGGGCCTGCTCGTCGGCGGCTGACCCCGCGCCCGTCGATCCACTGTGCACTGTCCTGGGCGGGAAGCGGTCGCGGCCGGTGCCATTCCCTGTCCCTGAGGAGGTCGTCCCAGTCGTTGGGCCAGGTCCAGTCGGTGGGTGCCGGGCGATGGCACAGTGGACTCGTGACCCGACCCGCCCCGCCGCGCGTCCCGCTGCTCGGCCCGGCCGAGTGCCAGGTCTGGTGGGCCCGGCTGGCCGACTGCCGGCCCGCCCACCTGGATTTGCTGGACGCCGTGGAGGCCGAACGCCACGCCGCCTTCCGGGCAGCCGCCGACCAGGCCCGCTTCACGCTCGGCGTGGTGCTGACCCGGACCGTGCTTGCGGCCCTGCTCGACGTCGGCGTCCAGCAGGTGAAGCTGGACCGGTCCTGCCCCGACTGCGGCCGCCCGCACGGCCGGCCGCGGCTGGTCTCCGGGGTGGGTCCGGCGTTCTCCGTCGCGCACTCCGGCGACCTGGTCGGGGTCGCCTTCGCCACCGCGCCGGCGGTCGGGCTCGACGTGGAGCGGATCGCCCCGCCGCGGGCGGACGGGCTCGCCGATGCCGTGCTCTCACCACAGGAGCGGGCGGAGTTCGACCGCCTGGATCCCGGCCGCCGGGGCAGGGACTTCTTCCGGTACTGGGTACGCAAGGAAGCGGTGGTGAAGGCCACCGGGGAGGGTCTGCGCGTACCGCTGCGGGACCTGACCGTCTCGGCCGCCGGCGAGCCGGCCCGCCTGGTGGGGTGGGCCGGCCGGCCGGACGCGCCCGGCAGGTTCGCGCTGTACGACCTCGAGGGCGGTCCGGGGCACGCGGCGTGCCTGGCGGTGATCGGGGCGCGGCCCGCGGTGCGGGAGTACGACGCCGGCGCGCTCATCGGCGGACCGGCGTAGGTGTGACCTCCGGCCCGGTGGGTAGGGCCACAAATGAGTACAAAAGTGTCCCTCGCCGGAGGTGAACCACCATGCAACACGACGCTTTCATCGGCCAGGTGCAGCAGCGGGCCCGTTTGGGCAGCCGGGGCGAGGCGGAGCGGGCGACCCGGGCGGTCCTGGAGACCTTGGGCGACCGGATCCCGGAGGGGCAGGCGGACAACCTCGCCGCGCAGCTGCCCCAGGAGATCGGCAACCACCTGCGGCGGACCGAGATCTTCGGCGGAGGCGGCACCGGCATCCGGTTCGGGCTCGACGAGTTCATCTCGCGGGTCAGCGAGCGGTCCGGCTTCGACGGGCCCAAGGCCGCCTACGCCAGCCGCGTCGTGCTCGAGGTGGTGGACGAGGCCGTCCAGGGCGGGCTGATGCAGAAGGTCCGCGAGGAGCTGCCGGGCGACCTGCAGCAACTGGTCAACGCGGGCAGCAGCGGACAGATGAAGGGCAACCGCCGGTGAGCCTGACCACGGGCACCGGGCCGTTCGGGGCCCGACCGGGCCAGTTCAACGCCGACCTGCACGCCCCGGAGCACCTGCTCTACTTCGAGGACAGCCCGCGCCGGGTGCGCGTGGTCTTCGCCGGCCAGACGATCGCCGACAGCCGGCAAATGAAGCTGCTGCACGAGACCGGGCACCCGCCGGTCTACTACTTCCCCATCTCCGACGTGCACCCTGAGGTACTGCAGCCCGGCCGGCTGCGCACCCGCTGCCCGGTCAAGGGCGAGGCCACCCACTGGTCCGTCGTGGTGGGTGACCGGGCGGCGCCGGACGCGGCCTGGGAGTACCCGCAGCCGTTGCCGGAGGCGTCCTGGCTCGCCGGCTACCTGGCCTTCTACTGGGAGAAGATGGACGCCTGGTACGAGGAGGACGAGCAGGTCTACGTGCACGCCCGCGACCCGTACCACCGGGTCGACGTGCTCGACACCGACCGGCATTTGCGGATCAGCCTGGCCGGCGAGGTGCTCGCCGAGACGAAGCGGCCCAAGGTGCTGTTCGAGACCGGCCTGCCACCCCAGTACTACGTGCCGCCGGAGGACGTGCACACCGAGCTGCTGGAGCCGAGCCCGACGGTGACCCGCTCGGCGTACCTGGGGACCGCGCGGCACTGGTCGGCCCGGGTCGCCGACGGCGTGGTCCCCAACCTGGTCTGGTCCTACCCCGAGCCGCTGCACGACGGCGAGCAGGTGCGGGGGATGTACTGCTTCTACCCGGAGCGGGTCGACATGGAGTTGGACGGGGCCTAGGGCCGGGCCCCGCCGCCACCCGGCTCCTCCGGCTCCGGCGCGAGTTCGGGCACCGGAGCCTCGTCCTCCACCGCGGCGGCGACATCCTCCGACTCCTCGACGGGGCGGATGGGCTCCTCGCCGCCGGGTTGCTCCCCGCCGCGGGGCGGCTCCTGGCCGCCGGGCAGCGGGGCCTGCCCGCCCAGCTCGCGGGCGGCCTCCCCCACGTCCACGTAGTCGCGGCTGCCTTCCCCGCCGCCGGAGTCGAACGCTGGATCCGTCACGCCGTCCTCACGCTGCCTTCGATGTGATCCGGAAGGTGGGGTGGTGCGCCGGATCCGGCAGCTGCGCGAAGCTGCGGGCCACGGTCGGCATGCGGCCGTACTTGCGCAGGTACGCCTCGATGATCGGCGGGCGCTGGTCCACCGGCACCT
>Ga0310834_100184_pt1 | contig 100194 bp, 82 predicted proteins | sample SM_ome_2_FD_201314 | JGI IMG/M metagenome (GOLD analysis project Ga0310834, IMG submission 201314) | Sorghum-adapted microbial communities enriched on stacked mutant (SM) sorghum from Joint BioEnergy Institute, Emeryville, California... ...
GCCGCACCGGGCACGCCAACCTGCACGTGCGCGGCTACAAGGAGGAGGGCACCACCACGACCCCCTTCGACATGGTCGTCCGCAACGACCTCGACCGCTACCACCTCGTCATGGACGTCATCGACCGGGTACCCGGACTGGCTCGCCGGGCCGCCGCCATCCGCCAGATCATGGCGGACCAACGGCTGCGTCACCACGAGTACGTGCGCCGCACCGGCCTGGACCTACCCGAGGTCCGCGAGTGGACGTGGCGCGGCCTGTCGTAGCCCTATGGCAACTGCCGAGTCAACGCAGGCTCGGTGACGGTCGTCAGGCTCGGTCGGCGTCGCCCGACCCGTCGACGGATGGTGTGGTCGTCCGCCCGCCATCCGTCGACGGCCACGCGTGGCGAGTCTGGTTGAACCAAATTTGTCAGAGCCCACTCGTAACGTGCTGGCATGAGCCAGCCCAACCCGCACGACGCCGTGTTCCGTCTGGTCCTGGGCGAGCCAGCGAACGCGGCGTCGCAACTGCGGGCAGTTCTGCCGCACGGCCTGGCCAGCCGTCTCGACTTCCGGCGCCTGACCCAGGTCTCCGGCAGCTTCATCGACGCCACGCTCCGCTGGCGCCACTCCGACCTGCTGTTCACCGTCCCGATCGACGGGCGCGAGGCATTCATCTACGTCCTGATCGAGCACCAGAGCAGCGAAGACCCACTCATGCCGTTCCGGATGCTGCGCTACGTGCTGCGCATCTGGGACCGCTACCTGGCCGACCATCCCGAGGCGAGCCGGCTACCCGTGGTGATCCCACTGGTCGTCCACCACAACCGACGCCCCTGGACCAGCTCGAGCCAGCTGGAGGACCTGCTCGATCTCGACGCGGACACCATCACCGCGGTGCGGCCGTACCTGCCCCGGTTCGGCTTCATCCTCGACGACCTGGCCCGCCTGGACGGCCCCGCGCTGCGAGCCCGGCCGGTGACCCCACCGGTCCGCATCACCCTGCTCCTGCTCAAGATCGCCACCGGCAACCCGAATCTCGCCCACGACCTGCAGGACTGGGCCGACGACCTGCGCGCCGTCCTGCACCGACCCGGCGGATTCGAGCAGTTCGTCGCCCTCCTGAGATACATTGAGTCCGTCGGCGAAGCACCCGTCGACGAGCTGCACAAACTGGTCGCCACACTAAGTCCGGAAGCAGAGGAGGCCTACGTGACCACCGCCGAGATGCTCCGCGCCGAAGGCGAAGCCCGAGGTGAGGCCCGGGGTGAGGCCCGCGGTGAGGCCCGCGGTCGCGCGGCGGCACTCGTGCAGCTGCTGACCCTCAAGTTCGGGCCGCTGCCCCAGACGGTGCTCGACAGGGTGCATGCCGCGCCCATCGAGCAGGTCGAGGCCTGGACGGCTCGGGTCCTCACCGCCGAGACCCTGGACGACGTGCTCCGCTGAGGAGGCCTCGCCAGCACTCTCCACCATCACCGCCACGACCAGATGAGCGGGGTGCCGACCGGCCCTCACGCCCCGGCCGCGGCGACGGCCACGAGCAGCAGGACGGACGCGACGATCTCGATGAGGCCGACCTGCTTGGGCGTCAGCCCGCGCTTCGGGAAGACGATGGCTCGCACCAGCAACCCGGCGAACAGGATCGCCACGGGCACCCGGAACCAGCCGGCGACGGCCAGGATAACCAGGTGGTAGGCCACGCTGGCCCGGTAGTAGCCGGCGTGGCCGCGCTCCCGGATCATCGTCTTGACATAGAGAACTGTGCCGACAAAGTACGCCGTCACCGCCAGGAAGGCCGGCAGCACCCGGTCGGACGATACCCCGGCCACGGTGGCGCAGACCAGGACCATGAGGCAACTCTGCGCGACCGACGCGAGGTCGTTGACTAGGGCGCGCTCCCGGTGGCGGAGCGCGTAGACGGCGTTGACGGCGAGCAGAAGCGCGTAGGCGGGGGCGTACCACAGCACCGGCGGGCGGAGCCCGAGGACCAGGCCACCCAACACGACGGTCGGGATGGCATACACCATGAGCTGAGCCCGGAACCGCCCGAGCCGGCGGGTCTTGAGCGCCTGGAACGCGTAGTAGCTCGCCAGGTAGCCGGTCAGCCAGGCGCCGAGCAGCGGCAGGTGAACCCAACGGAACCCGGCGGTGAGCACCCCCGCGAGCCAGGGCACCAGGAGCATGGCCCAGGCGCCGTGCTGTGGTGGGATGTAACGCCGCAGCACGGCCCGCCGGGAGCGCCGGGGCATGGTCGATGCCGACGTGGTCATGCCGCCGCCTCCACCGCGATCACGCCGCGCGCTCCCCGCTCGGCATCGACCAGGCTGTGGCTCACGAACGGGTAGTGGCCCGGCTCCGGCAGGACGGTCTCGACGAACCCGCCCGCCGCGGGCGCGAGGTCGAGCACCTGGGCGCCCCCGGAATCGCCGGGGCGCAGCTCGTAGCGGCCCTCCCGGTAGACGGTGTCGAACTGGGCGCCGACGATGTGGAAGGCGCTGCTGCGGTTGGGGCCGGCGTTGAGGAGCCAGATGCGCACCCGCTCGCCCGTGGTAGCGGTCAGCGGCCGGTGCGCGTACTGAGAGACATAGCCGTTGAAGACGACCGCGTCGGGCCGCGCGGCCTGCATGGCGGCGTAATCGCCGGGCTCGCCCTCGGGGCCGAGGTAGAGCTCGGACTGGACGAGGACGTACTCGCGGTCGACCGCCGGCAGGTCGGGCGGGTCGATGATGACCGCGCCGTACATGCCATTGCCCACATGCCACAGCATCGGCATCGTTGAACAGTGGTACATCCAGATACCCGCCTTCGTAGCGGTGAACCGGTACGTGAGCCGCTCACCGGGCTCGATGGGCCGCATCGGCTCGTCGGGGGCGAGGGCCCCGGCGTGGAAGTCGATGCCGTGGTCGACGGTGCCGTCGTTGACCAGGGTGATCTCGAAGGTATCACCCACCCGACCCCGCAGTACGGGCCCGGGCGTGGTGCCGTTGAACGTCCACAGCCGCTGGGTAACACCGGGCGCCACCTCGCGGACGACCTCCTGCACGCGTAGCTCGAGCCGATGCAGCCGCTGCGGTGCGACGGACGGAGCGGTCGCGTCGCGGGCCACGAAGTCCGGCCCCGGATCGGCCATCGCGTCGACCCGCGGCGCGGATCCACCCTCGGCCGCCGCCCCGTCGGGAGCCGAGTGGTGGTCGGTGTCCGCTTCGGATACCTCGATGGTCAGCGTCATGCCGGCCTGCCGGTGTCCGGGAAGGGAACACCAGCCCTCGACGCGGCCGCCGATGATCCCGGCGTCGAGGCGGGCCGTGCCGCCGCGATCGACGGTGCCCGTGCGGGCGCCGGTGGCGAGCACGAGGTCGTGGCGACGGTTGTCGCGGTTGACGAGCTCGATGACCAGCCGGTCACCGGCCGGGACGACGATGCGGTCCGGGTGGTAACGCATCCCCTCGGCGACCACGGTCACGGTGGTGGTCCGCCCGGTCGCGGCGACCGGCGCGGCCAGGGCCGACGACCCGCCGACGGACGGGTCGGTGACGCGCTGGCCGGCCACGCCGATCAGCACGGCCAGCAGCACCAGGCCGACCCCGACGGCGGCTCCGCCGAGCGCCCGGCCGGGGGCCGAGCCGGGATGGCGGGATGTCGCTGAACCCGCCGTCACCGAATCCGGTGTCACTGAATCCTTTGTGGACAATGGGTCGTCCGGAGAAGACAAGGCATCGGGAACCACGGGAGGCCTCCGGGCGAGGACAAGACCGGCCGCGCCGACCAGGAACTGCACCAGCGCGGCGAGGACGAGCAGCGAGGTGGTGATCCGTACGTACGGCGGCACCGGCAGCAGGAACAGCGCGAGGGCAAGGTTGGCCATGACGACCCGTTGCGGCCCGTGCCGCTCCAGCCGCGCCGTGGCCGAACGGACCCGGCTGGGACCGCCGCCCAGGGCCATCGGCAGCAGATAGCTGAGCGCGCCGATCAGGGTCTGGGCGGCGAACCCGGCCAGCAGGGGCGCCAGCACGCCCCCGAAGCGGTCGGCCGCGCGGTCGGGATCGCCCGCGGTGGCCAGGATGACGGCGTCGACCGCGAGCGCGACCAGCAGCCACAGTGCCCCGGCGGCGATCGACCAGGCCGCGAACGATGCGGGCGGCTTCGCCCGCGCCGCCTGCCCCGCCGGTCGCGCGGTGACGACCACGGCCGCAGCGACCAGGCCGAGGCCGCCGAGGGCGAGGACGGGCCACCAGGCGAGAACGGCCACGCCGAGCAGCGCCAGGCCGGTGACCGCCAGCGGCAGGGCCGTCCGGGCGGCGGCGACTGCCCCGTCGACGACGCGGGTCCGCAGGATCGTGGGCCACAGCGTGACCACGGTGCCCAGCACGGTGAGCGTGACCCAGCCGATCAGGTTGACGTGGGCGTGGAACAGCACCAGCCGGCCCCGCCCGGCGTCGTCGACCACCAGCATCCACGCGCCCACCGGGATCCCGGCCAGCACGAACACGGTGGCCGCCACGTAGTAGTGCACGGTGACCGCGAACCGGGCCGGCAGCGCGGCCCGCAGTCGGCCACCCAACCACGCCAGGTGCGCGCCCACGGCCGCCAAGACGGCGACCGCACCGCCGACGCCGACCCATGGCGCGGGTCCGACCCCGCCGACCAGGACGGCCACTACGCCGATGTTGAGGAGAACGAGCCGGATCGTCTCGCCCCGCCGGTTCGACGGTGGCGCCAGGCGCAGCACGGCCGCGGTGAAGTGCGCGCTCCAGACGAGGATCGCGTTGGTCACCGCCCCGAGCAGCAGCAGGTGGACGGCCAGCCACCGCCACGCCGGCAGGAACGGATGGGCGATGCCGACCACGACGATGCCGGTCAGGTAGAGCAGGGGCAACAGGCCGGCCCGGCGATGCCACCCAGCCCGCCCCACGCCGGCCGGGCGCGGGGCGTCCACGGCGAGCCCGGTCACCGGACCGCTCCCGCTGCGACCGGGGCGGCCCGTTCGCCTGCGGCGCCGGCCGGGGTCGGGTCACCGCGGCCGGCCCGCGCGGCCAGGACGACGGCGCAGGCGGCGAAGCACACGACGGCGGCCGCGGTGGCGCCGCCGGCCCACCGCCACACCACGGCCACCCGCAGACCGTCGCAGACCAGCACCCGCAGCAGCAGGGCGGCGTGCAGCAGGCCGAGCGGGGCGTAGAGGACCGGCCGGTACGGCAACGGCCGGCGCAGCACGGCCGGCAGCACGACCGGGGCGTGGGCGAAAATCATCGACATAGTGAAGCCGAGAAATACTGCGTGCAGGGTCGCGTCATAGGCGGGTCCGGCAACCATCCGACCCTGGCCGGTCCACAGGACGCCGGCCACGGCGAGCCAGGCGAACCCCGCGAGCAGGCCGACCGCCACGTACCGGGTCAGGCCGCGGGCACGGACCGTACGCCGGGCCACATCGAAGGTCACCAACCACCCGGCCACGGCCAGCACGCCCGCGCCGAACAGGTGCGCGCCGACGGTCGGCCACAGCGTCGCCGCGGTGGCCCCGCCGAGCAGCGCGGCGAGCGCGGCCAGGAACCACCGGTGCGTCGCTGAACGGACGGGGCCGACGGTCCGGTCCGCGGCAACGTCAGCCCCGGTGCTGGCCGGCGCCGGTCGCGGGCCGAGCGCGGCGAGGTCGAGGCGCTCACCGGCGATGGTCGCGACCACGAACGTGGTCAACCACGGCACCAGGTCGGCGACGGGCAGGCCGGCGAGGCCCAGCAGGGCGGCCGCGTACCAGGCGAACGCGCCCGCGGCCTGGGCGAGCAGCGCGGGGCCGGGCTGGCGGCGCCACAACGCCCCATACACGCCCAGCAGCAGGACTCCGGCCGCCGCGAGGAGAACCTGGCCCGGCCAGGTGGGTCCGGCGACGACCAAGGCGAGGGCGCCGATGCCGGCACAGGCCGGGGCCGCGAGGGCCCACCGGGCCCCGAGCGCGGCCGCACGTTCCAGCGCCACGAGGGTGCCGACGAACCCGAGGACCATCACCGGGCCATGCACCTCCGCGAGCGCCGGCCGGAGGTAGCCCACCTGCGGCTGCGGCAGCCCGAAGCCGAGCAGCAGCAGGCCGCCGTAGAGGCCGGCGACCAGGGCGAGACCACCGCCGGCCAGCAACGGCAGGCGGGCGGCGGGCGAGGCCGGGCCCGTCATGTCCGTCCACTGTGGTTGGTGGGGACCTGGAGGCGAGCCACGCAGGCGTTGGGGGCGGCGAACGGCTCCAGCACCGCCTCCCCGTCGGGCGCCCCGGTGGCCCGGAGCACGCCCCGGATCACCCCGGCGTGCAGGGCGCACATGACGTCCGGTTGCTGGCCGACCAGTACCAGGAACGGGCAGGTGCGCAGGTGCACCTCGACCTCGGGCCCCAAGCTCCCGCTGTCGCGGACGGCCCGCCCGGCCAGGGCGGTCGCCGGGCCGGCTGTAACGCGGCCAGCGTCGACAGTGGAGCTTCCGGCGTCGACAGTAGAGCTCTCGGCGTCAACAGTGGAGCGTCGGGTCCGACGCCCGGAGCGACCGTTCGCGGGCACAGGACTTGAGGTATCGCCGGACGGGGCCACCTGCGGGTCGAATCCCAGGTCGGACAGCACGGCGACGGTGGCCTCGACCGGGCCCGCGGGCGACGACAGCGCCGCGGCAAGTCGCCCACCCCACACCTGCCCCGCCTGGGCTGCCACCGGAACGCCGCCACCGGCGGTGGCCAGGTGCTCGAGCAACGCGGCGGCGAGCGTGCGGTAGGGCGCGGGGGCCGGCTCGGGCGCGGCGGCGCGGTACCGCCAGGCCGGCCGGCCCGGTCCGCCGTCGCTGGCCCGGGCCTTGATAAGCAGCCCCGCGTCGACCAGCCGTTCAAGGTGAGCGCGGACGGTCGAGAAGTGCAGGCCGGTGCGCTCCGCCACGTCGCTGGCGGTCAACCCCGCGTCGGCCGCCCGGACCATCCGCAGGATCGCCACCCGGCTGGCCGAGCCCAACGCGCGGTGCCGGGGAGTGTCGATCGTCTCGCCGGACGGGCCTGTCCCTCGGGTTTCCATAACGCCTAGCATTATAACGTCGAATGACGTTAAAACGCCGAGTGGCATCAAAACTGGGGGTGACCACCATGTCGCAGCCGTACACCGACCACACCCTCAAAGACCGCACCCACGACACGCACACCCTCGGCGACGACGCCGCCGCCGCCGAGGCGATCCGGCGCCACCACGCTGAGCTCGCCGCCACCCTCCGGGACCACGTCACCGCCCTGGTCGACGCGGCCGAGGTCGGCAGCTCGCGCCAGACCTGGCAGCGGCGCGATCAGCTAACCGCCTGGCTGCACGACGAGTTGCTGCCCCACGCCGCGGCCGAGGAGAGCGCGCTCTACCCGGCGGCCGCCACCCAGCCGGGCGGCCGGCTCCTCGTGGACGGCATGGTCGCCGAGCACCGGACCATCACCGAGCTCGCCGCCGAGGTCGAGGCGGCCCGTACGCCCGTCCACGTCGCGACCGCGGCGCGCGCCCTGGCCGCGGTCTTCGAGGTCCACCTGGCCAAGGAGAACGACCTGATCCTTCCGCTGTTGGAGGCCGCCCCGGACGTGTCCCTCGCCGACACCGTGGCCGGCCTGCACGCCGTGCTCGGCCGGGCGGAGTCCTCGGCCACCAGGTGCGCCACTCCGGCCTGAGTAATCAGCCAAACCCGCCTCTACTTGGACTTCGCGATCGTCTCCGCCGTGCTCCGATAGCCATGGATATAGACAATCGTGATGAGCACGGCGGCGACGCCCGCGGTGACCAGGGCGATCACCACGTTGGTCAGGTTGCTGAAGTCGAGCGCGAAGAAACGGGCGGAGAGCGGCACCGTGGCCACGACGGCGAACGCCACCACCACACCGACCACGAGAGCGACCCGCCACCACGTGTACGGGCGGGCGACCAGTGCGAGCATCCAGGCGGCGGCGAGGAAGAGGGTCAGGGCGGCCGTACTGCGGTCGGCGACCTGGTCGGAGGCGGTGTTCAACCGGCCCAGGCCGTACGCCACGAACGCGGCCACGCCGCAGATGAACCCGGCCGGCGCGGCTCGACGCAGCACCCGGCGGGTGAAGCCCGGTTGCCACCGTTGGGTGTTCGGGGCGAGGGCGAGGAAGAACCCGGGAATACCGATCGTCAACGACCCGACCAGCGTGGTGTGCCGGGGCAGTAGCGGAAACGGCACCTGGGCCAGCCCGACGAGGACCGCGAGCACCAGGGAGTACATCGTCTTGACCAGGAACAGGCTGGCCACCCGCTCGATGTTGCCCAGAACCCGCCGCCCCTCGGCCAGCACGCGGGGCAGGGTGGCGAAGCGGTTGTCCAGCAGAATGACCTTGGCCACCGCCCGGGTCGCCGGGCTGCCGGACCCCATGGCAATGCCGAGGTCGGCGTGCTTGATGGCCAGCGCGTCGTTGACCCCGTCGCCGGTCATGGCGACGGTGTGGCCGTCGGCGCGCAGGGCGTCGATGAGTCCGCGCTTCTGCTCCGGCGTCACGCGGCCGAACACGGCGTACTCCCGCAACGCCTGGGTCAGCCCCGCGGCGTCGGTGGGGAGCGTCCGGGCATCCACAGTGGACTGAGCATCGGGCACGCCGGCCTGGGCCGCCACCGCCCCCACTGACTCGGCGTGGTCACCGGAGAAGATCTTCATGGTGACGCCCTCGTCGTGCAGGTACGCCAGCGTCTCGGCCGCATCCGAGCGCAGCCGTTGGCGCAGCACCACGAGGGCGGCCGGCCGTACGGTCGGGCGCTCCGACTCCGCCGCCCCGGCCCCGTCGGACAGTGGTCCCTCGGGCAGGACGCCGTCGGGCAGCTCGGCGAGGGCGAGGACCCGCAGTCCGGTGGCCGCGAGGCGCTCGGCCTGGGCTCGCAGCGGCTCGTCCGCCGGCAGGACGACGTCGGGCGCCCCGAGGCACCACGCGCCGTGCTCGGCGAACCGGGCCGCGCTGTACTTGCGCGCCGAGGAGAACGGCACCGTCGCGATGGCCACGACACCATCGGCCGGCGGCAGGCCCTCGCTGATCGCCCGCATCGTGGGATTAGGCGACTCGTCGAGCCGGGCCAACGCGGCCAGGACCTGGCGGACCCGCTGCTCGTCCGCTGTGGACAGTCCGTCAGCCAGGACGAGGTCAGCCAGGTCCATCTCGGGCGCGGTGAGCGTGCCGGTCTTGTCCAGGCACAGCGTGTCCACCCGGGCCAGCATCTCGATCGCGGGCAGCTCCTGGACGAGGCAATGCCGCCGGGCCAATCGGATCACGCCCACCGCGAACGCCACCGATGTCATGAGCACCAGACCCTCGGGGATGGTCGGCACGAGACCGGCCACGGTGCCGACCATGGCGGCGTCCAGCGACCCGGCGCTGTCCAGCTGGCTGATGACCAGCAGGACACCCAGCGGCGCGATCACCCAGGTAATGACGCGGAGGATCCGGTTGATGCCGATCATCAGCTCGGAGCGGGACAGTTCGAAGGTGCGCACCTGGGCCACGAGGCGGTTGGCGTACGCGTCGTCGCCCACCTGCACCGCCACGAACGCACCCGAGCCCGCCACCACGAAGCTCCCCGACCGCACCTCGTCGCCGACCGCCTTCGCGACCGGGTCCGCCTCGCCGGTGAGCAGCGACTCGTCCACCTCCAGCCCCGCCGACTCGACCACCGTGCCGTCGACCGGCACCTTCTCGCCGGCGGAGAGCAGCACCACGTCGTCGACCACCACGTCCGACGGCGGCACCGTGACCGTCTCGCCGGCCCGGCGGACCCGGACGGGCGCCTGCTCGACCAGCGCCAGCGCATCGAGCTTGCGCTTGGCCCGCCACTCCTGGACGATGCCCACCGCGCTGTTGGCCACGATCACCACACCGAACAGCGCGTCCGGCAACGTCCCGAAGATCAGGACCACGACGAGCAGCACCCCGATGATCGCATTGAACCGGGTAAAGACGTTGGCGCGCAGGATCGACCAGGCCGTCCGGCTGGTGCGCGTACGAACGACGTTGTTCTGACCTCGGGCCCGCCGCTCGTCCACCTCGGCCGGGGTCAACCCCAGTGTCGTCACCGGCGGGCCCTCCTCGTCGTGTCACCCGGGTGAGGGAACGACATCCCGGGTGGTGCGTGGTGCGGTTGGGAACGGAGTACGTCTTCGGGTGCTGAGAACGGAGCGGGATTTCCGGGTGGTGGGGGGTTGTGGGTACGGAGTACATCTCCGGGTGGTGGATACGGAGTACATCCCTGGGCGGTCGCTGGGCGAGGCACGGAGAGCCTGTCGGCCCCGCCCGGGCCGACACCGGTGCCCGCGGTCATTGTCCCTCGGCGCACGAGGTGGCCACGCCCGCAGCGGACGTGCACCCGTCACCTACTCCGGTGGTTCGTCCGAGCCGACGGCGACCGGGGCGCGGTTGATCGCCGGCTCGTCGGCCACGATGACCTCGGACGCGTCCCGCCGTGGTGACGGCGCCAGCGGAGTCGGGTCGTTCGGGTAGCCGCACCGGACGAGCGCGTACGGCGTGCCGGGCGGCTTCAGCAACCCGGTCACCAGCTCGCGCGGGTGGGCCACCTCGAGCACGTCGGTGAGCGGCGCGACGGCCAGACCCCGGCTCACCGCGGTGAGCAGCACCGCCGAGAGCGCCTCCCCCGCGCGCAGCCAGTCGCGAGGGCTCGCGCCGTCCCCGTGTAGAATCAGGTAGGCCGCGCCCCGGTCACCGCCGGGGGTGACCGGCACGCCCGCGGTCGGGTCCAGCGCGAACTGGCGGACCGGGACGCGACGCGGGACCTTCGCCACCGTGGTCTCCACCGGCACCCCGTCACCGCTCCACTCTGGACGGTTGGTCCAGCGCAGCAGCTCCAGACGGTACGCCGGGTTGCTCAGCTCGTCGGCCGCCGCCATCGCCACCGCGATGGCGAGCATCGGCATCTGGCCGAGCCGGACCCGGTGCAGGCGTACGCCTTCCCCAGCCGCGGCGACCGCGAGGTCCTCCAGAAGCTCCGCCGGCACCGGCCTCTTCGCGAACGGCCGCCGGTCGGTCCGCCGCACGGGAATCGCGTCGCGGAGGGCCACCGCGGCCGGGTCCGGGGCGTCACGCCCGACCAAGCGGATACGGGCCAGGCGGTAACGCTCGCCGGTGCGCTCGACGCTGGCGATCCAGCCGGCCGCGGCCAGGCTGATCCGCGCATGGTGCAGGGCGGCCCCGCAGCTGAGCAGAAGAAACTGGCCGCCCCGGTCGACCACCGCGAGCTGGCGGGTCCAGTCGGCCCACAGCTCCAGCGCTCCGTCGCGGTGACGCCACTGCCACGGCTGAGTGTTGAAGATCGACGGCGCGCGCAGCGCCGCCCGGGCCGCGGCGTCGAGAGCGTCGTACTCAGGGCCGGGCATGGCTACCTCCTCGTCGGGGCACCTGGTCCGCATCGGGTCAGGTCCTCGTCGGAGCACGGGTCCTCGTCGGGGGCGCCGGGTCGCCTCCCTCCGGAAAAACGAGGGCGTACTCACCATCCGGGTCGCATCCTCCAGTCCACCGGCCCGGGTTGCCGCCGGCCAGATCCGAAGGTCCCCTCTCGGCCGGCCCGCCGGGCCCGGCAACCGAACGGGCCACCCCGGCAAAAGGGACCTTGGGCCCTATCGGCCCGTCACCGACCAGGCCAACCATGGCGGTAAGGCAACCCCCGAGGCGTGGAGCTTGACATGAAGCGGTACGTACGTGGCTTCACCGAGGGGTGCCGCGACCTGGCCGAGCTGACCCGCCTCGGTCGGCCGGTTCCCGCCGGTTTCACCATCACCGCCGAGGCCTGTCGGGCGTTCCTGGCGGCTCAGGAACTCTCGGCGGACCTTATCGAAGAGATCGGCGAACATCTCCGTCGGATCGAACGGACCATGGGGCGCTGGTTCGGCGATCCGGCCGACCCACTACTGCTGTCGATCCGGGCCGGAGCCCGCTTCTCGGCGCCCGACCCGATGGCGACCGTCCTCAATATCGGGCTCACCGACGGCACAATCGACGGGCTCGCCGCGGTCACCGGGGACGACCGGTTCGCCTGGGACTCGTACCGCCGGCTCATCCAGATGTACGGCCGCACCGTCCGGTCCATACCCGCCGACGCCTTCGAGGACGCGCTCGCCGAGGCCAGACTTGCGGCTGGGGTCAGGCTCGACACCGCCCTCGGTGCCGACGATCTGCGCGCACTGGTGGCCCGGTACCGACGAATCTACGCGCATCACACGGGTGAGGATTTCCCCCAGGACCCCAACGTCCAGCTCCTCGAGGCGGTCCGCGCGATCTTCGCCTGGTGGAACACGCCCCGGGCCCGGGTATACCGCCGGCCGGAAGGCATTCCCGAGGACCTCGGCACCGCGGTGACCGTCATGGCCGTGGTGTTCGGCGACCTCGGCCCCGGCACCGGTGTGGCGTTCACCCGCGACCCCGGCGAACGCGTGACCACCAGCGTGGACAGCCGCTGACGAAGGCGGAGCGCCCCGGCGGCCCCGGTGTCCGCGGTGGACGACCGGGTACGTCCCGGTGGGCCGAGTCGACCCAGACGGCCGCGAGCGTCGTGGTCAGTCAGCCGCGCGGGTCGCACCGTCAGCGGGGTCGGCGCAGGTGCCCGGACCGTCCGTCCGGCGCCGTGCGTCGGTCCAGCGCCTGACGCGCGAGGGCGAGGGCGGGCTGGAGCGCATTGACCGCCTTGGTGGTGAGGCGGTGCAACCCGATCCGGCGGAGGGCGGCCCGGAAGAGCCTTTCCGTGTCGTTCCAGCCGACCCGGTCAGCGGTGTCACGCAGCAACGCGGCGAGTTCCCGGGGCGGTACCTGGTCGATCATGCGGGGACCCAGGGTCCGCACGCGGGCGGCCGACTGACCCGGCACCAGGTAGGTGCGTCTCTCCATGAGCTTATGGTTCTCCGGGTTGTCTTCGACCAGCTGACCCCGCCGAACCGCCAGGCGGATCGCATCGTTCAGCACGCGGGCGATCTCCTTGCCCACGCGCTGCCGCCCGGCCGCCTTGGCATACGCCGAGCGCAGATAACCGCCGAGCACCGGGCCTTCAACGGCGACGATGGCGTGTAGGCCATCGGCCACTCTGTCGCGATTCGCCGACAAGGGATCGGCCACGCGGCCCGTGAACGCCACATACTCCTCGATATCGCGCTCCGCGAGATCATCCTCCGTGGACTCGTCCCCCGCGGCCTCGTCCTCCGCGAACTGGTCCACATCGAACTGGTCCTCATCGGACCTGTCCTCGTCGAACCCGTCCTCCACCAGATCACGCGGCCCGGGCTCCTCGGGCACCCGCTCCGCGGGCTCGTCCTCAACCGACGCGGCTCGATCGCGCGGGGACGGCTCCGGTTCGAGGACACCGTCACCCTCCGCGGGCCCGGCCACGCCGTCCTCGGCGGACCAGGCCTCGTCGCCGTCCTCGAGCCGGGCCTCGTGGCCGGCCGCCACCGCCTGGTCGTTGTCATGGTCGACCGAGCGGTCGACGACGGTCGGGGCGGGAAACGCCCGCGGTGGCCCGGGTCGCCGCAACGGCTCGTCCCGACGCGGCGCCGGGGTGGCCGCCAACCCGCCCGGCCGGATCTCCATCGAGTCCAAGGTGGACCAAAGCTCGTCCAGGACGGCTGCGGGGTCCAGGTAGAACGCGGACTCGCGGATGCGGAAGAACCGCCAGCCGCACCGTTCGAGGTCGCGCTGCCGGGCCAGGTCTCGTTGGTAGGCCTCCGGCCCGTGCCACTGGTCGCCGTCGCACTCGATGGCCAGCCGCCCCTTCGCCCCGACGACGACCAGGTCGATGCGGTAGCCCTCGGTGGGGAACTGAGGGATGACGCTGTAGCCACGGTCGAGCAGTCGGTTGAACACGCGCTGTTCAAAGAGCGAGTCGAACGGGTCGACGCGGATGTCCTCGGGAACGGCTTCCTTGACGGTGGCGCTGTCCTCCGCCCCGAGACGGCTCACCACGCCATAGCAGTAGTCGAGCAGGCGGAACCGCATGTCCTCGCGGTTGCCCAACGCGCTCAGCGGCACGCTGTGGAAGACCCACATCTGGTCCTTGGCCCGGGACGCGGCGACGTTGTACCGCTGCAGGTACGTGTCCATGGTCAACGCAGCCAGCCGCTTTTCGGGCGTGACGGCGGCGACCATGGACAGGAAGATTACGTCCCGCTCCGAGCCCTGGAAGTCGGCGGCGTCGCCGCACCGCAAGGCGCGAGCCTTCCATTCCTCTGGCGGGATGCGCTCGAGCAGCCGGGCTTCGATCGCGTGCGCCTGGGCCGCGCCGAGCAGCGAGATCACCCCGAACGTAAGGCCGTCGTACCGCGGATCGGCCAGACATTTCTCGATCTGAGCGACGATCGCGTCAACCTCGACCGGATTGACCTGGGCGCCCCGCCACTCCTTGACATACCCGTCCTCAACATAGACGACCTTGATCGGATCAAGCCGGTCGGCCCCGTACTGCCGGACCGGCAGCAGACGGACGCCCTCCGGTTCGTACGCGATCTGGTTGGAGAACCCGATGATTTCCGGAACGCAGCGCCGATGCTCGACCAGCGTGATGCGGCCCCCGTACCGCATGAGGGCCTCGTCGAAGAGGCTGCGCTTGGGGTCCTGCCACGACTCCCTGTAGCGGTCGTTGGCCAGGTACTGGTTGGCCAGCCGCCGCAGCTGCTGCTGGTCGACGCCGACAGCCGACGGGGAGACCTGCTTGTCGTCACCGATCACGACGATCTTCGGCGCCAGGTACTGCAGGAACGATGCCTCGACCCCGGCCTGAGATGCCTCGTCGACGATGACGACGTCGAACATGTTCTCCTTGATCCGGAACTGCTCCGCGATGCGATAGATCGGCATGATCCAGACCGGCACGGAGCCTCGGCAGCGATCCATCGCCCGGCGGATCTCCGCCCGCTGCTGGTCGGCGTACTTCCCGGTGCCCTTGCCGAGCCGCCTGACCAGCTGGGCGTACTGGATGAGGTCAGCGTGGTTCTGCCCGGTGAGGCGCGCAGGCGACACGGCGTGGGACCAGGCGCGCAGCGCGGCCAGCCGCTCGACCTGCCGGCGTATCTGGGATTCGATGGTCGTGATCCGCTCCTGCAGGGCGTTCACATCGACCGATTCCTGCTCCCTGATCCAGGCCCCGGTCGTCGCCCAGGCCCACGCCTCGGTGAAGGCCGCCAGCCGCACCGACCACTGTGGATCGGACGCCGTAGCCGCCACGGCCTCGCGGAGCCGGGGTGCCACCGCCAGGCGCTCGTCGAGTTCCCGCCGCCGCGTGACCAGGCGCCGGACCTCGATGAGGCGCCGCAGCCGCGCGTACGCCGCCGCGTACTCGTCGCGGTCCCGCTGCCGAACGGCCAGCACCAACCGGTGTACGCAAGCGCCCGCGTCGTTCCAGGCGGCCGGGCCGCTCAGATCCTCGGCGAGGTCGTTGAGCGGCTGTGCCGCCTTCTCAAGCGCGTCGACGGCCAGGGCAGCGTCAACCAGCCGGGCGTATTCCCGGACCGCACCGAGCTCAGTCCACGCGGGTGGGCTGATCCCGAGCTCAGTCAGCCGCGTCTCCGCGTCGCGCAGGGCTTCGCTGAACGCGAGCAGCCGGTCGAGCTGTTCCGTCTCCGTGACATGCCACTGCAGTCGTTCCTGCAGGGTGTCCTCGTCGGGGATGACGACGGTCGCCGGCCACGCCTTGTCGAGGGCACTGAGAATCTGCTCGGCCTCGACGTAGGCCAGGAAAACGGCCAGCTGCTCATCCGTCACCGGGGGCAGCCCGTTGACGCGGACGCTCTCGAAGAGCGGAAGCGCCTGCTTGACCGCCCTGGCCGTGAAGAGGTCCAGCTTCGGCCGGCCGTCGGGGAGGGTCCTGATCCGGCCTCCCGAAGCCAGATGCTCGCGCAGGTGCTTCGCAAGCGCCACGAGGGCGCCGGTCTCGCCGCCGCTGATCTCGACCGTCGTCACCGGCCCGACCTGGTCGACCCGTTCCGAGGCCTGCTCGATGAGCCGTCGCAGGTTTCGGGCCCTCGCCTGCCACGTGCCGGCCCGGCCGGCCCGCACGTCGGCGAGGGCGTCGTGCATCCACCCCTCGCCCCGCCCTTCGAAGGCGAGCACGTCGTCGGCCAACGCATTGACAATTTTCTGGACGCTGGCGCGGGTATCCGGATCGAGCCGGTGGATCTGCGCGAACGCGTCGTGGGAGCGCAGGCGTTCGTACGCGCGCACGCTCTGCTCGGCGGCGTGCTCGGCAGCGCACCATTCGGCGAAGGTGTCGGGGTCCGGTAGCGATTCGATCTCCACCAGCCGGGCTGACGACTCGGGCTCGTCGCGGGCCAGCTCCTCGTCGCCGGTCAGGGCGAGCCATTCGAGCGCTTCCGCGTCGGTCAACGGGGCGGTCGTCGTCGACTCGACCTCGACATACCGAAAGATCCAGCCGAAGCGTTCCGCGTCCGCCTGGTGCCGCTGGGCGATCTGGGCGAGGGTGCCGGTGTAGCGACCTCGCCGATGGACGGCGACCTCGTGTTCGCGCGCGAGGAGAAGCCGCTGGTAGGTGGCGGCCCGCTCCCGCCGCAGTTCATCGATGGACTGCAGCGTGGCCTCGACCTGGCGCGCGGACACCTGCGCGTTGTGCTCGGCCGCCTCCGATGCGATCCGCTCCACCGCGAGCCGGAGGTCAGCCATGTCGCTGCGTGATGCGCCCACCACGGCGACCGTCAACGGCTTGATGTCCTCGGGAAGCTTCTCGCGCACCTCGCGCAGCGCCCGGTCGGTCTGGGCGGTCACGAGGACCCGCTTGCCCTGGGCCAGCAGGTGGGACAGGAGCGCGGCCGCCGTATGGGTCTTGCCCGTACCCGGCGGGCCCTGAACCACGGTCTGGGCCCGGGTGTCGACGCTTCTGATGACCTTCAGCTGCCGCTCGTTGACGGGAAGGGCCAGGAAGGCCTCGCCGTCGACGTCGACGACGCCCCCCGGAGTCGGGTCAGGCTCGTGGCGCACCTGGTAGTCGGGATCGACCAGCGGCAGTATCCCGACCGGCACGGTGTCCGCGGCCGCGAGCTGCGCGCAAATCGTGTCGAAGATGCTGAGCAGCCCCCGCTGCGACCGTCGGCGCAGGATAAGAGCAGGGGCGAACGCCCCGACCGGTTCCGGGCCAATCGGCTTGGGCTTGTCCTCGTCGAAGTACGTCCCATCCGCGTGGAGGGCGTTCACCACGCGTCGGGTCAGCGCGGCGACGGCGTCCCGCTCCAGGGGGTTGCCGTGGAAATCAACGACCTCCGCCTTGACCGCGTTGACGTGCATGGGATTGCGCAGCAGGTCAGGGTCGAGCATGTCGAGCTCGAGGGCGAGCGGCTCGGCGTTGGCATCACAGCTGACTGTGAGCCGACCGGTCTCGTCGTCCATGTAGATGGCGACCGGGGCGATGAACAGGTGGCGCTGCACCTTCGGATACTCGGGAGGGTCCCAGGACAGGCAGCCCACGCCGAGCACAAGCTCGAACTCCTCCGCCTGGTTGGTCACCGCGTCGTAGATCTGGAACAGCGACCCGTAGATTTCCCGGATCGCTCGGCGCTCCCGTTCGACCTGGGCCCAGGCCGTCCAGTGGTCGAGCCACACCTGGAACTCACGCGCCACCGCCGGATGGTCCTCCTGGCGCACGACCGGCTCCGGACCGCCGTCGGTCAGCCGGGGGCGCAGGTTCGGGACGTTCTCGGCCGGAATCTCGGCCATTAGCACGGGCGGCTGGTCGGGGTCATGAATCGAACCGCCCAACCACGGGGTGAGCGCCTCACCCGGCGCCGGCGGCTCCTCTCGCGGCACCCGGTCGACCCAGAAAATCAGCTCACCCGACGGCCCCTCGGGGAGCCGGTGAGCGGAAACGACCGCGTCATGGTCGGGAAGATCGGCGAGCCAGATGACCCTCTGGTAGTCCTGGACCAAGCGGACCGGAGTAACGCGGAGGCGCTGCGCCTCCCGCAGAAACTCGAACAGGTTGCGGGCTCGATCCAAATTGGTGGGACTGGCGGGGCCACTCAATGTCACCGATCATTACCTCCTCGTGTTTGACCTTGGATTATGCCCGTCCACGAACGGCCACACGGTCGGCCAGACGACGTGTCGTTGGCCCGACAACTCGACGCAACTCAGGGATCGGCCGCGGACTTCCTCGGGGGGACGCGACGGTACGATTTGTCGGCTTAAGGCACAATTTCATTTCGTGAAACGTACGCCGCCCGAACCGGGGCGACGCGAAAGGACATACAGCGTGGCCAAGGCAATGACCTTCGATTTCTTCGGGACGCTGTTTCGCTTCGAGGACACGGTGTCCTGGTTGCGGGGCGTGCTCGTGACGGCGGACAGCCGCTGAACCCTCACCCGTCTCGACCGCTCGGCTCGGGCGGGATGCCCAGTGTGAGATCGGCGAGCATGTCGGTCAGCACGGCCTCTTCCTCCACGCGGACACCATGGCGCTCGATGGTCGCGCGAAGGTCCGGATCCCACACGGCCGTCACCGGTCGGCCCCGTAGCGGGGCAGAGCGCCGGGACACACCAGCCACATAGGACTGGGTGTCAAACCGCCAGGCCCGCATGGGGAACCGACCCCACAGCAGATTGGCGATGCGGATACCGCCCCAGTCGAAGTCGCCGTGGTAGTACAGCGGGCACCCGGACTCGGACAACTGTGACAGCAGCCGCAACACGGCGGCCGTCGGCTGTCCGCTGACACAGACCAACGGCGGGCACGCCGCCCCGAGCGTATTGGCGGCGGCCAGGACCACGGCGGGGTTCTCGCAGACGAAGACCGGCTTCGGCTGGAACGCCACGACCGACCGAGTGAGCTGGCGCAGGGTGAGCACCAGTGGTTCGCCCGCCTCCGCTGCGGTAGCAACAATTCGCGCCAGGTTGGCATCAACGGGGCGGCTCACCGGCAGGTTCAAGGTCAAGACAGTGGAGGACAGCTCGTCGGTAAGCACACCGACGCAGTCCCACAGGGCCCGGCGCCGCTGGGCCGGCGTGGGTGGCTCGGTCGCCCCGGTCCACCAGGTGCGGCGGACCGCCGACAGGACGATCGCCGACAGCGGACGGCCCGGGTCGAGGGCGTGGGCCTCGCCAGCCACGTCGTTGGCCAACTGCGACAGCGGAACGCCGGCGACCGGGAGCCGGTCCAGCAGGCGGGCCGTCGACGCGACGACCGGAGCCGCGTTGGCGGGCGCGCCGCAGAGCCGCTTGATCAGCCCCCGGGCCACAGCGCGGTCGAACCACGGCCGCAGGGCCGGCCGCCGAGCCACGACGTCGGTGAGCGGAGCCAGGGCCGACGCCCACGCCTGCTCCTGCTCTGCCCGCACCTCGGCTCGCCGCACCACGGGTCCGGTTAGCGCGACGATGGCCCCCTCCAGGCCCTCCGGGTGCAGGCCACTGCGCCGGATCACCGCGTCGAGCTCGTCCAGCGGCACGGTCAGCGACTGTCCGAGCCGCGGCGGGCGACCAAGCAGCGTGTCGATGGCCCGGCGCTGCTCGGGTGTAGCCGCCGAACGCGTGACTCGTCCCGAAAGCGGCTGGCCCGCGGCCAAGCGCTTGCGAAGGCGCTCGATGAGCCAACGGGTCTCGTCCCGGCCGAGGACTCGGCGAAGGCGATCCAGATCCACTGTGGACATCAGCCGGAAAACAGATCGGGCTGGTCGGACGACGTGCTCGCTCCGACCGGCGACGGAACGTACGGCTCGGGGCGGGGTACCGGCACCCGCACTTTGCCGTCCCACCGCCAGGAGGTGACCAGGACAGCGTCGATGCCGTCGCGCCGCGAGAGCTGCGCGATGGCCAACCCCGGCACCTGAGGATAGCAACCCCATTCGCGTTCGCTCGTCATCATGACGTCGAGATCGAACGTGGCGAGCAGCCCCAGGCACTTGGCCCGGGCGTCGTCGTCGACACCGGCGAACGCCTCGTCCAAGGCGATGAGCCGCGGCGCATGGGGGTTTCCGGCCGACGAGTAGTACGAGGACGCCGCGGCGAACAGCGGCACGCTGGCGGCGAGGACCCGCTCCCCGCCCGAGGCCGGACCCGTTGCCGAGCGCCACTGGCCATCCTGGTAGCGCTGGATGACGAACTCGTGCCAGGCCCGATAGTCCAGCGCGTTGGTCAACTGCTCCACCCAGGTGGCCGAGGTGTCCCGATCCCGCTCGTCCCTGATCCGCGCCTCGAGAAACTCGCCCAGCCGCCGGCGGTCCTCGTCGTTCCATACGTCGGCGCTCTGCCGCAACAGCCGGTCCCGCAGGGCGGCCAGTCCCGGCGGCGCGTCGGCGGCGACCCGCCACAGCAGGCGCAGGCGCATGCCGGTCGAGGTCGGCCGGGCCTCCAGCTCCCGGTTCATCTCGCTGACCTGAGCCTCGGCCGCCGACACGAGTTCCTGCAACGACGCCGCCACCTCGTTGACGAGTTGGTTCTCAAGAATCTCGCGGTGGCGGGCTGAGAGAATCCGTTCCCGTTCCGCGATCTCGTGCGCCAAGGCCGCGCTCAGCTCGGACACCCGCTGGGTGCGGCCCTGGAAGGTCACCTCTACAAGGATCGCGTCGTCGCGCACCGTGAGCGAGGCGCGGTGTCCGTGCCGGGCCAGGCCGTCGGCTAGCGCCTTGTAGCCGTTGTTGACCGCCTGCTGGTCCAGCTCCCACCGGCGCTCACTGTCATCGACGTCGGACAGACTCCGGTCAATCGCTCGAGCCAGCGTGACGGCGGGGGTCGGTGCCCACTCTACCGCCGGGTCGGGTACCTCGACATCCGGACAGGCCAGCGCCAACAAGCCGGTGGCCGCGAACGACCGTAGGGCCTCGATCGCGGTCCGTCGTTCCTCGTCGATCGAGCGCAGCTCGGCCGCGAGCATCTCCTGGCGGACCTCAGCCTTGTCCTGGCGGGAGCGCGCGTCGCGTTCGGCGGCCTGGGCCCGGTCCCGCGCGCGGTCCAGATCGGCCATCGCGCGCTGCACCTCGTCCAGGCGGCGTTGCAGCTCCCGTACGGCGACGCCCACCGTGGCCTCGAGCGTCTCGTACCGCTCCCGCGCCGCTACGGCCCGCTCCTGCGCCTGGTGGTGCTCGCTCGCCGTGCGCTCGACGTGGTCGAGCGCGAGGCCCAGCTCGTCCTCAGCCGTGGTTAAGGCGGCCTCGGCGCCGTCGCGCGCGGTCAGAGCCGGCCACAGCGCGGCCAGGGCGACCGCGTAGTCGTACACCGCACCGCGCACCTCGGCGATCGTCGCCCGATCGGGCGTCAAGCCGACATCTCCGGCGAACTCGGCCGCGTCCTTTCGGGCTTTGTCGGCCGCGGCCCGGGCCCGTTCGACCGCCGCCACCGCCTCGGCGAGCGTCTGCTCGGCCCGCCGCAGCTCCTGCTGGGCGAGCCGGGCGGCCGTGTGGGCGTCGCGAACGGCGGCGTCGGACGGAAGGGCCGCGCGCTCCTGACCGACGGAGACCAGGTCGGCTTCCAGTGCCGCGGCGCGCGCCTCGCAGTCGGCCACGACCCGTTCCTGGCGGTCACGCTCCTGCGACAAGACAGCGATGCGGGCCTGCCGGGCCGCCTCCCGGGTCCCCTCACCAACGTAGACGGCCACGGGCTTGCGCCACCGGCCCTCCAGCGCACCCACTCGGAACGATCCGTCGACGGCGACCCAGGTATCCATGCTGGACTGCGGACCCAGGCCGATGCGGGCGAGAATGCCGGCCACCGTGCTCTCGGCCAGGGTCGCCGCGGCGGGATCGTTGGGATTGATCGCCGGTACCAGGAGCGCGTCGAGACGCTGGCCGGGTGGGACACTGACGGAGCTTGGTCCCGATCCGGTTGGCGCCGGGCCGACGACCACGTCCTCGTCGTCGGGGCCGAGCAGAACCCCGTCGGGACAGACCCAGGCGTCCAGCAGACCAGAGGCCTCCAACGCGGCCTCAATCCCCGCCCGATTCGCGTCGGAGACTCCGGGCGCGAAGTCGGTGACCATCCACAAGGGAGCGCCCGGCCGGTTGGCTCGGGCCGCTTCGTTTCGGGTGTGGGGCGTCGGCGGGGTGGGATGACCGCCGGCCCGGAGAGCGGCGATCTCGTCCTCGATGCGTGCGAGCTCGGCGCGGGCGGTCTCCTGCTCCCGCCGGGCGTCATTCTGTCGGGCCGACAGCTCGCGCGTGGCCGCGTCGGCGGCCCGGTGGACGGCCACGGCCGCCGGGTTGTCGCCCTCCAGCGACACCAGCCATTCCTCCAATGTGGAGAGTATTGTGGCGGGATCGTCGACACGCACCAGCGTCAGTCCGGACAGGTACGCGTGCATCGCCGCTACGAGGGCTTCGGCGGCCGCTCGCACCGCGTCGTCCGCGGCGGCGGCCCGCTCGGTCGCCTCGGCCACCTCGCCCCGGCGCCGGTCCTCGTCAGCTTGAGCGTGGCTAAGCGTCTCGGCCGCCGCCTCGGCGGTTGCGATGAGCGACTCCAACCGGTCGATCGTCTGTCGCCGCCATCGGACCGTCTCCTCGCCCGCCTGGCGGGCCCGCTGGTACGCGGCCGCGGTCGCCTCGCCGGCCAGCACGTCCGCGACCCCCGACCGGTGACGCTGCTCCACCCTGGCGACGACCGCCGCGGCGGTCGCCGCCTCGATCGCCGCCCGGGCCTCCTGCCGTCTCTCCTCGACGACCCGTCTCCGCTCGGTCACGGTCTCCTGCCACCGTGCTGCGGCCGCCTGGGCGCGTCCCAGCTCCTCGGCCCAGCCTCGAGCCGTAGCCGCCAGTTCGTCGGCCCGTTCCTTCGCCCGGCCCAGCTCGTCGCGCTCGCGGGCTTCCGGGCTCTCCTGCAACGCGCGGTGCCGGGCCTCCAGCTGCGTGCGCCGAGTGGCGAGCTCGCCCAGCGTCCGGGTCGCCTCGGTGACGTCCTCCTCGGCCTGGGTGAGCTCACGCTGCGCCGCGGTGAGCGCAGCGCTGTACTCCTCGTACCGGTTGTGGGTGCGCCGCGGGGCGGCCGCCTTGCGCTTGGCCGCCGTGCGGGCGTACCGGGCGTAGACGGTCAGGAAGTCGGCGGCGGCCGCCCGCACCTCGTGCAGGCCCTCCAGCGCCACGCGCTCGTCGTCGAGGCCCCGAAAGGCGTCGGCGACCTGGGTGATGAGGTTCTCGTCGAGCGGGGGCAGCGCGTCGGTGAGCGCCCGGGAGAGCAGCTTCTCGTCGGGCCGTTTGGTGAGCTGCGGGGCGCGGAGCTGGATGAGCAGCGACACCAGCGTGTCGTAACGGGAGCCGAGACCGAACAACGCCTCGTCCACCGCCCGGCGGTAGTCCGCGGCCCGGTCGTAGACCATGCCGTGCTCACCGATGGCCTCTTTGAGCCGCTCGCGCGTCAGCGCCGTACGAGCGGGGGTGAGCAGCGACAGCTCCGGACCAACCCGCTGTGACGTGACGAAAAACCAGTGCCGCACGATGCCGCGACCCGCGGCTGCCTTCAGCCCACACCCGATCGTGGTGAAGTGCTCGGTGCCTTCGGCGTCGCGCCGGCCGAACTCCATCCACGTGTAGCCGATCCGCTCCGAGTGCTCGTACCGGCCACCGAGAAGGAGGTTCCACTCCATCCGCTTGGTGCGGTCGCCGTCGGGCTCGACCCGGTAGGGGTCCAGCGCCCCGTCGAGCAGGAAGGGCATCGTCAACGCGAGCACCTTGGACTTGCCGGTGCCGTTGTTGCCGCGCAGCAACAGATTGCCACGATGGAAGTGGAACTCTTCTATGTCGTAATAGAACAGGTCGACGAGCCCGATCCGCAACGGCCGCCACCGGCCCGGCTCCGGACGGGGCAACTCCGGGGTTACCGCACCGTTCCTCGCGTCCCTCATTGCTGCTCCACTGTGGACTGGCCCGCTGGTCGCCGTGGTTCGAGCACCCGGTAACGGTGGATCGCCGGACGGCCGATGACCAGCGGATCCGGCCCCGGCTGCACCGTCACCAGCCGCAGGGCCCGCAGAATCTCGATCGCCTGCGCCACCAGGGAGTACTCGGCGCCCGGATCGGTCGCGTCCTTGCGCCAGTGCGTCCTGTGCCGCACAGCGAGTTCGCGGGTGTGCTCGTGCAGCTGACTGAGCCGTACCCCGTCAGGTGCGGCCGCGATGAACTCAGCCAGCAACAGGGTGAGGTGGCTCTGCATCCCCTGAGCCGGCATCCTGGCATCGGTCAGGCTGTCGTCCGGATCGACCAGCGCGATCCCCTCGGCCCGGATCTCGGCCACGAGCCCGGTCACCCCAATGATGCGGCTGATGATCTGGCTGCGCTGGCTGCGCAGGTAGGCCAGCTCGTCCGGCGACAGGTCGTCGTAGTAGACGACGGGCTCCTCGAGCAGCCGTCGGGTCAGCGCGTGACGCAGCGCCCGGTTGCGCAGCTCCTCCGTGTCCGGCCGAGGCTCGGCCGTCAGCGCAGCGAGCCGATCTTCGAAGCTGTCCGCCTGAACCGTGGAGGGTCCCACCGGGCTCGCGAGCAGGCTCGCGATCACCCGTCGCTCCACGTCGTAGAGCACGTCGCCGGCGTGCGCCAGGTAGGCGTCCTCGTCCCCGGCCACGCGGCGCAACGCGCCCCAGTCCAGCAGCAGCCGGGCCACCGCGACGAGGTCCGAGCGTTCGTCGCGACGGTCCAGATTGAACGTGATACCAGCCTCGACGAAATCGGGCTCAGTAACGGCCACCAGCAGCTGCTCGGCGAGCTTGCCCAGCGTGATCTGGCTCTCCGAGCGTTCCAGGATCGCCAGCGCCAAGCAGAGCAGCACGTACCGCCGGCGGCTGAAGGGCACCTGTCCGCGGTCGCGGGCGGGCCGCGTGTCGTCGGTGACCACCGGCGTCTTGAACAGCCGCGCGGTGTGGGCGTCGACGTGCAGCCGCCACCCGGTCTCCCGGTCGAACCACGCCCGCAGCTCAGCGGCGTGGGTCCGGACGAGCCGGAACGCCCGCTCGTCACCCTGGCCCGCCAGCAGGAGCGGGCGCGCCAGAAGAGCCCGTACGGCGTACCGGATCTGGTCCTCATGCTCGTCGGGCAGGACGGCTCGTCTCATCGCGCCTGGCCCTCCGCCGTCAGATCGACGATTTCAATAAGATGCTCCGGGCCCCGCAGCACCCCGTCCTCGGTGTGAATCTCCACGGGCGGGGCACCGGGCAGCACCGACAGACGCACCAGCATCGTGCCGTCCGACGACGAAGTCGTCACGTGGTCTTCGCCCGGCGCCCGGGCGGCGAGCGCGTCGCCGAGCAGGGCCAACAGCAGCCGGAACTCCAGCGGGTCCAGCTTCTGGAAACTCGACAGCAGCACCGGTGACTCCGTAGCCAACCGGGCCCGCGCCGACGCCAGCTGCGCCGCCTCCCGCTCGGCGCGCTCGGCGAGCAGGCGGCGGGCGGCTGACCGGTCGCTGACCCGGTTGGGTTGGCCCCGTCGCTCGTAGGAACCGGTGCGGCGCAACTGTGGGCTGATTTCGACCGGCGCGACCGTGCGCCAGGAGGCGTTCGGCGAGGGCGGTGTCTCGTGCCACACCGCGAGCGTCTCGGCGCTGACCGAGAGGTGTCGGGCACTTCCCAGGCCGAACGCCGCCTGCCACAACCGGTGCCGGGCCGCGTCATCGGGCGCCTGGGCGAACCACAGCGCCAGAGTGCGAAAATCGGCGGACCGGTCTGAGCGCCCGGACCGTCGCTCGTTGATGACGCGCGCCGCATCAACGAGCTGGGTGATGGCCGAGATCGCCGCCGTCCGCAGGAGCTTGGCCTGGGACGACCGGCGGCCATCACTGACGAACCAGGCGTGCAGGCCGTTCCAGCGCTCCGTCCAGCGGTGCAGCGCCTCGGTGAACGCCGCGGACTCCGGGTCGCCGGTCGAGCCAGGGCCGGGTGCGGCGTCCGCGGCGTCTCGGCGGGCCGCCACCTCCAGCAGCGGGGCCACGCCGACCTTGTCCAACTCGAGGGTCAGCCCAGCGATCTCAGCGCCGAGGTTGGCGAGGTCGCCCACGAACCGCTGCAGGTAGGTGATCAGCCGTTCCCTGTAGTCGAGGAACTCCTGCACCCCGCCATCGGCCAGATCGACCGTACGACGCAACGACGCCATGAACGCCTGCGCATTGTCGGCCAAGCCGACGAAGCGGTCGGTAATGCTCATCAGCAGCCTGTGCGTCCGGGCCGCATCCGGCGGCATCCCCGCCCAGACGCTCTCCTGGGCCAGCGCCAGCAGGTTCCGCATCTCGACGGCGATGTCCGCCAGCGCCACCGACTGCAGCGCCGCACGCCGGCTCAGCACCCGCTCGTAGACCGCCAACGCCTGCTCGGCGGCTTCGCCCTCTGGGCTGAGCTGGTAGAGGAACCGGGCCCGGTGGAAGTCCTCCACGGTCGTGACCCGCCCCGTGTCCGGGTCGGCCCGGAGATTGCCCCATTCGACCAGCTGGTTCAGCGCCGCCGTCAACGTGTCCAGGTCGGGCGACGGATCGAGCTCGGCCTGAATATCCTCCGGTCGCAGGTGAACTGTGAAGCGTTCCTTGGCTCGCCGGAACACACCCATGATCTCGCGGTACAGCGACGCGTTGGGCGCGTGCACGTGGGAGAACGGGGTCGGCGAGTGCTGCACCCGTCCCATCGTTCCAGAACACTCCGCAACCTTCGGCGAACGCCACGGCCAGCACAGATTGCTATGCCCGATCAGGCGGTACCGGCCCGGCTAATGGTGCACACCCCGTTGCGCTAAACATAGATGCCAAAATTCGCCAAAAAGCCAGAGTTCCGACAGCAGACCGACCGACTCAGCGCGCACGAGCACTCGGGGCCAAGCAGGAAGCTCTGGCAACATCTGCCGCGCATCCACGTCGGACCCAGTATCAACCACCTGAATAGCATGCCTTCTTGTCTTGGAGACGGACCCGGCATGAGAGGATCACAGCGTGGCCAAGGCAGTGATCTTCGATTTCTCTGGGACACTGTTTCGCTGCGAAGACACGGTGTCCTGGTTGCGCGGCGCGCTCGCCGAGGCGGGTATCGCGGCCAGCGACCGTGAGATCGTCCAGGCTGCGGCGGCGCTGGAGGCGACCGGAGGCCAGCCCGGCGGGCACACGAAGGTCACCGTTCCCCCTGAGCTGGCCGAGCTGTGGGAGCTCCGCGACACGACGGCGGAGGCCCACCGGCGCGCCTACACCGCACTGATCGCGCGGGCCGACCTGCCGTGGCCCGGGCTGGTGGACCGACTGTACGAGCGGAACTCCCGGCCCGAGGCGTGGTGGCCGTACCCGGACACCGAGCCGGCCCTGCGCCTGCTCGCCGAGCGCGGGGTGCCGGTCGCGGTGGTCTCGAACATCGGCTGGGACCTGCGACCGGTCTTCCGCTACCACGGGGTGGACTCGCTGGTGCGCGGCTACCTGCTCTCTTACGAGGAGGGCCTCATCAAGCCCGACCCGCGGCTGTTCCACCGAGCCTGCGCGTTGCTCGGCCACGACCCCCACGACGTCCTCATGGTCGGCGACGACCCCGTGGCCGACGGTGGGGCCAGCGCGATCGGCTGCGAGTTCCGAGCCGTGCCCCACCTGCCGCCGGCTCAGCGCCCGCGTGCCCTCCTCGACGCCGTCGACGACGTCGGCCACTGACCCCGGGGCGTCCTGTTTCCGCCCGCGCTGACCGAGGACGACGGCGAGCGCTACCCGGCGGCCAGGCCGGACCCGCGCACGAACCGGGTACGCGACGTCCGGGCCGCCAACGGTCGGGCCGTCCTGCGGCACGGGCGGGCGGAGAACGTACGCCTCGCGGAGGTCGAGACCCGACTTCCATCAACCATGGGCACGATGTTCCGCTAAACGGAACGGCTTTTCCCAAGTCGTTATAGGACTGACGCACACGCGCCACCGACCCACCGGCCAATACGTGCACGTTCATTGATTGCAGGCGGTCCGCCGAGGACGGCGATCGCCGCTAACGCCAACGGCACTCGACCACCCAGCGCCGATGGACCACGCCTCGGCCCGACGACGCGCCCGACCTGCCGCCACCCAGAGTCTTGACCCCGACCCCGCGTCCGCTTACCGTTCTGCGAAACGCTGTTCCAAAGTTGCGGACGTTTGCTGGTGGTCCCTGATCCCGTGGTCGCGGGGGAAAGGACGTCATGGCACGCTTGGTCGTCTTCCGGACACTCTTCGCCGTTCCCGTGCTGTTCCTCATCTCGGTGATCTCCTTCGGGATGCTGCGGGCGGCACCGGGAGACCCGGCGGTGCTTCAGGCTGGCGCCGGGGCGAGCCCGGAGGCGATCGAGGCGGTCCGGGAGCAGTTACGCCTCAACGACAGCCTCGTCGAGCAGTACCTCGCCTGGCTCGGCAAGGTGGTGCGCGGGGACCTGGGCAACTCCTACACCTCGGGCCTGCCGGTCACCGAGCTCATCGGCGCCCGGCTACCCGCGACCGTGCAGTTGAGCCTGTTCGCCCTGACGCTGATCATCGGGATCGGCGTGCCCCTGGGCGTCACCGCGGCCCTGCAGCGCAACCGCCCCTACGACCAACTGGTCCGGGTCGTGTCGCTGATCGGGATCTCGGTCCCGAACTTCGTCATCGGGATCCTGCTCATCCTGGTCTTCGGCTGGTGGATCACGGGCGTGCTCCCGTTCCAGGGCTACGTTCCGCTCCACGACGACGCCTGGGAGAACGTACGCCACCTGATCCTGCCGGCCACCGCGCTGGCGATCCCCGAGATGGGCCTGGTGGCGCGGCTGACGCGATCGAGCATGCTCGAGGTGCTGGGCCAGGAGTACATCTCCTCGGCCCGCGCCCTCGGCATCTCCGAGCGGACCGTGATCTGGAAGGACGCGCTCCGCAACGCGCTCATGCCGGTGGTCACCATCGTCGGTGTCGTGGCGGGCTTCCTCCTCGGCGGTTCGGTGGTGGTCGAGAGCGTCTTCGGCATCCCGGGGTTGGGGCGTCTGCTCGTCGAATCCTTCGCCACCCGTGACTACCCCGTCACCATCGGCGTGATGATGTTCATCGCCATCGTTTTCGTAGTGATCAATATCGTGGTGGACGTGCTGTACGGCGTCATCAATCCCCGTATCCGCCTCTCGACCCGAAGGGGCGCCCCGTGACCGGTGCGGTGAACGGTATCCCCTCGGCCGGTCCCGGCCAGCCGGCTGCGGCCGAGGGCCTGGCGAAGCGCAGCAGCCTCGGCGAGCTGGTCGTCCGGCTCAACAGCACCTGGGTCTCCCGCCTCAGTCTCGGCGTGCTGGTGTTCTTCCTTCTTCTCGCCATCTTCGGTCCGCTCCTGGCGCCGTACGATCCGGCTGAGATGGGCCGCGACACGCTGCAGGCGCCCAGCGGCCAGCACTGGATGGGCACGGACGAGTTCGGCCGCGACGTGTTCAGCCGGTTCCTGCAGGGCACCCGCATCTCCGTCTTCGTGGGCCTCGCGGCGGTGGCCATCGCCTGCGTCATCGGCACGATCGCGGGCATGGCCGCCGGCTTCAGCTCGGGCCGGATCTGGGACGGCCTGATCATGCGGACGATGGACATCGTCCTCGCCTTCCCCCTGCTTGTCCTGGTCCCGGTCGTCACCGGGCTGCTCGGCCGATCCGGAGTCCAACTCGGGCCCGTACGCGTCACCGCCATCCCCCTGATGACGCTGGCGATCGCGCTCGTGTTCGTGCCCATCTTCGCCCGGGTGGCCCGCTCCAGCGTGCTCGCCGAGATGGAGGAGGAGTACATCGTCGCCGCGAGAACCTTCGGTGCCCGCCGCCGGCACATCCTGTTCAACAACGTGCTGCCGAACATCACGGCGCCGCTGATCGTCCAGGCCGCGTTCGCCTTCGGCGGCGCGGTCGTCGTCGAGGCCGCGGTCTCCTTCCTCGGGCTCGGGGTCCAGGCCCCCAACGCCAGCTGGGGCACGCTCCTGGCCGACGGGCGCAACTTCCTCACGCTCGGCTGCTGGTGGCTGGTGGCGTTCCCGTCGCTCGCGCTCGCTTCGACGGTGCTCACGTTCAACCTGCTGGGCGACGACCTACGTGACCACCTCGATCCTCGCGTGCGGTCCTCGGTCAGGAAGTTCTCGCGGAAGGAGCTGGCCAGGTCGTGAACGGGCAGACGACGTCCGAGCGCCAGCACCGGCCTCCGGCCCTGCGGGTGGAGAACCTGTACACGGTCTACCGCAACGGAGCCCAGGAGACGTCGGTCGTACGCGGCGTCTCCTTCGATGTCCACAGTGGAGAGATCATCGGCCTGGTCGGGGAGAGCGGGTCCGGCAAGAGCACGGTCCTGAAGTCCCTGCTCGACCTGATCGGGGAGAACGGACAGGCGCGGGCGGACGTGCTGGAGGTCGCCGGACGCGACGTACGGTCCCTGCCCCGGGCCGAGTACCGCCAGATGCGGGGCGTGGAGCTGGCCTTCATCTCCCAGGACCCGGCCAACGCGTTCAACCCCGCCTGGACGATCGGCAGCCAGTTCCGCCGGATGCTCAAGCGCCACTCCCCCGGGCTGAGCCGGCGCGAGCTCGACGCCTGGGCCATCGAACTACTCAAAGCTGTCGGCATCGACGGCCGGGGCAAGCTGGACTCCTACCCGTTCCAGTTCAGCCAGGGCCAGCTTCAGCGGATCATGATCGCCCTGGCCTGCGCCAGCGACCGGCTCCAGGTCCTCCTCGCCGACGAGCCCACCACGAGTCTCGACGTGACCATCGAGGCGCAGGTACTGCAGCTGATCAAACGGCTGCGGGACGAACGCGGGCTCGCGGTCGTGCTGGTGACCCACAACCTCGCGGTCGTCGCCGAGATGTGCGACCGGGTGCTGGTCATGTACGCGGGCCGCATCGTCGAGGACGCGCCGGTGCGCGAGCTGTTCCGCAACCCCCGGCACCCCTACACCCGGCAGCTGCTCAAGTCGATCCCGGCCTTTCCTCGCGACGGCCGTCGGCTGCACACCATGACCGGCGCGGTCCCGGATCTGTCCGTCGACGTGCCCGGCTGTGCCTTCGCTCCGCGGTGCGAGGAACGGATCGATGGGCTGTGCGAGCGCGTCCGGCCCGTCCTGCCGCCCCCGGGCACGACGGCCCGCGCGGCCTGCCACCTGGTCAGCGGGACGGTTCCGGCCGCGGCGCCGAAAGGCGAGGGAGATGACTGACGTGAATCCCCTCCTCCAGATCGAGGATCTCCGCGTCCACTTCCCGCTCGGCGGCTGGCGGCTCGGCCGACGACGCGGGCCGGTGGTCCACGCCGTCGACGGGGTCAGTCTCACGGTGGCCCGGGGCGAGACCGTGGGACTCATCGGCGAGAGCGGCTCGGGCAAGAGCACGCTGTCCCGGACCGTCATGGGCATCTACCGACCGACCTCGGGCCGCGTCCTGCTCGACGGCGTCGATGTCCACCGGGCCAAGGGCGCGGCTGAGCGTCAGCTCCGTCGCCGGATGCAGATGGTGTTCCAGAACCCCTACGCGTCCGTGAACCGGCGCTACACCGTGGCGCAGATCATCCAGGAGCCGATGAAGGTCCAGAAGCTCGGCGACGCCGCCGAGCGCGAGCGGCGAACCCGCGAGCTGCTGGAGTTGGTCGGCCTGTCCAGCCGACTGGCGGACCGCTACCCGCACGAGCTCAGCGGCGGACAGCTGCAGCGCGTGGCGATCGCCCGGGCCCTGAGTACGCGCCCCGACTTCCTCATCGCCGACGAACCCACGGCCGCGCTCGACGTGAGCGTGCGGGCCCAGGTGATGAACCTGCTGCTCGACCTCAAGCAGGAACTCAAATTTTCACTGCTGTTCATCAGCCACGACCTCGCCACCGTCTCCTACATCGCGGACCGGGTCGCGGTGCTCTATCTGGGGCGGCTGGTCGAGCTGGCCACCACCGACGATCTGGAGCGGGATCCGCGGCATCCCTACACCCAGGCCTTGCTCGCGGCGGTTCCCCGCCCGGACCCGGACGCGGCCCGGCTCTACCAGGCGCCGGGCGGCGAGATTCCCTCGGCGGTGAACCCACCCTCCGGATGCCACTACCACCCTCGCTGTCCCCTGGTGGAGGAGCGCTGCCGCCGGGAGTACCCGCCGGCGGCGGTGCTCCCGGGGAATCGCCTTCTGGCCTGCCACGTCCGGGCCGGCGACCACCTGGCCCGCGCTGCGGGCGGTCGACCCTCTTATACGAATACCGACTCATCGACGTAGGTGGCCACCTGATGCACTTTCCAGAAAACCCGTTGTTACGGAGCCTGATGTGCGCCTGGGTCCAGACCCCGGACCTGGACCAGGCGCGCACGCTCTGTACCACCGCCATCGGGCTCTCGGTCCTCGACTCCGGAACGGTTGAGACGCACTGGGCGACGCCGACTCGTGGGGCCCGGTGGGTCCTGTTCGGCGACCCGGATGAGGACGTCGGGCGGCTGTGCCTGATCGAGGGCTCCGCACGCTCGGACGCGTCGGGCCTACCCCGCGGGCTGGACAGCGTCGAGATCGTGGTCGCCGACGTGGACCGGGTGGCGGCCCGCGTCGACGGCTTCCCGGGGACCCGGCGGATCGGGCGAACCATCGAGGCTGACCTGGCCGACCTCGGCGGCAACCGGCACCGCTCCGCCCTCTGGCGGATGCCCTGGGGCACGCACCTCATCGTGACCGCAGGGCTCACGGCGGTCCCGGGCCGAGAGTTTCCCAGCACCGACAAGGAGGCGGGCCGGGTCTTCGAGGTGCATGTCCGGACCTCCCGGCACGCCGACGGGCTCGCGCTGTACTCCGGTGCGCTGGGCATGCATCCGCTGATGTCGGCCCGGTTCGATCGGGGCCCCATCCATGAGGCGTGGGGACTGGCCCCGGGCCGGCCCGTCGCCATGGATCTGCTGAAGACCGGACCGGCCGGCACCGGACTGGGCGCCGTCGAACTGCAGGGACATGACGCCGACACGCTGCAGGCCGACGCCGGCGGCGGTACCACCGGCCTGACCTTCGAGGCCCCTGACGTGGCGCTGGTGCACGCCTGTCTGCGGGACGCCGGTTTCCACCCGTCGCCGGTGGCCCGGATCGACGCCGGCCCGTTCGCCGGACGGTCGGGGTTCACGGTGTCCGGAGTGGAGGGCGAGCTGCTCGAGATCATCGAGGGGCCACGATGAGCACCGTACGGTACGGCACCATCGAGTACCGGGGCGACCACGGGCTGCGGGGTCGCGAACGCTGGTCGATCAGCCTCGATGAGGACGGCACGAAGACCCTGGTGGCGCACTGCCGCATGTTCGACACCCGGGTCGAGCGATGGGTGGTGCACACCGTCGATGCACGCATGCGGCCGGTGCGTTCGTTTGTGAGCCACCGTCGGCAGGGCCGCTTCCTGGGCGAGGGACGGTTCTGGTTCGAGCCGGGCCTGCTGTCCGGCCACACCCACGTCCACGATCGCGGGGTGTTGCAGCAGCAGGTTCGGATCGACGGTGAAGCCGACTACTTCGTCCCGCACGCCGTGGCCGGCGACTCGTGGATCACCCCCGCCTGCGGGCGGCACGGCGACTGGCAGGAGATCCGCCACGGATACACGTCCTCGCTGCTCCCCGACGGCTCCACCGGTCCGCTGATCGAGCACCACGAGGGATTGCGCATCCGGTTCGTCGGTGACGAGGACATACGCGTCCCCGCCGGGGAGTTCGCGACGGCGCACTTCGTCGTCAGCGCCCGGCCCGGGGTGGAGGAGCACCTCTGGGTCACCCGGGACGAGTTCGTCATGCTCGTCCGCCTGCGCTCCGACCGCCTCGCCACGACCTACGTCCTCACCGAGCTGGCTGAGGAGCCCGGCTGGCCCACGGTCGCAACCGACCAACGGGCGGAGGCCGACCGCTGACGCCGCCCCGGGCGGCGCGGCGGCGCACACCCCCGATCAACTCCATCGAAGGACCTCACTTACGTCACAAAGAACGCAACTCACCCCATGAAGAGCCCAACTCACCCACGAAGGAGAGGTCAATGCTCATAACTCGTCAGGCGGGCCGAGGCCTGCGAGCGGCCGCGGTGGCGGTCGCCGTGGCCACGGCCCTCGCCGCCTGCAGCTCGAACGCGAGCAGCGGCGGCCCCGATTCCGAGGACAGCACGCCCCGCCGGGGCGGGGTCGCCGTCATCGACTGGGTGGCCAACCCCACCAACCTGGACCCGTTGAAGTACAACGTGTTCGGTAGCTTCAACGTCTACTCGCTGGTCTACAACACGCTGTACCGGTGGAACGAGGACGGCAGTCTCGAGCCCGAGCTCGCGGCCGCGCAGCCCGAGATCAGCAGTGACGGCCTGACCTACACCATCACCCTGCGGGAGGACGTCACCTGGCACGACGGGTCACGCTTCACCTCTGAGGACGTGGCCCACACGATCAACGCCGTCCTCGACCCCACGAACGGGTCCACCTGGTTCGCCGGCCTGTCGCCGATCGACAACGTGAGCACGCCGGACGAGAAGACCGTCCAACTGGAACTCTCCCGGCCTCACTCGGTGCTGCAGGGGATGCTCGCGCAGGTTCCCATCATCAGCTCCTCGAAGCCGTACGTGGCCAACGAGACGTGGGCCAACACCATGATGGGGACCGGGCCCTTCAAGTTCGTCCGCTGGGACCAGGGCTCCCAGGTGGTGCTCGAGCGGAACGAAAACTACTTCGTCGAGGGCCTGCCGTACCTGGACGGCGTCGTGATGCGGACGGTCGGTGAAGACGCCGCGCGGATCGCCAACATCACCAACGGCAACTCCGACATCATGCCGATGGTTCCGTTCAACCAGATCGACGTGCTCAAGGGACGCGGCGTCGAGGTGGTCACGACCCCCAAGTCCGCGCTCCTGCCGACGCTGTTCCCGTCGCACAAGGCCGGCCGGCCCACCGCCGACCCGCACTTCCGCAAGGCGGTGGCCTGGGCGATCGACCGGGGCCAGATCGCCGACGTCGTGTTCCGGGGCGCCGCGTCGCCCGCGTCGACCATGATGGCCAGCGGTACTCCGTACTGGGACGAGAAGCTGGGCACGACCTACGGCGACACCGCCGACCTGGACAAGGCCAAGGCGGAGCTGGCCGCCTCCGGGGTGGCGCCCGGCACCGCGATCGAGCTGGTGGTCCGCAACGAGCCCACCGCCATCGCCATCGGCACCATCGTCCAGGCGAACCTCAAGGAGCTCGGCCTGGAGGCCACGCTGTCCCCCGAGGAGGCGGCGAGCTACCTGCCCAAGCTGCTGTCGGGTGACTTCGATCTGATGCTGCTGAACATCGAGGTGGGTCTGACCTCCGGGTTCACCCCCATGTACGTGTTCGCTGCCATTCACTCCACATCCGGCTCGAACTACATCAAGTTCAATGACGCCGAGATGGACCGGTTGCTGGTCGAGGCGATGAGCGACCCGGCCGACCCGGCCGCGGCCTGGCGGGCCGTGCAGGAGCGCGACCTTGAGATCGTGCCGTACATCCCGACGGTCACCGCCCGGTACGTCGAGGCGTACTCGCAGCGTCTGAAGGGACACACGCCGTCGTCCCTGTTCAGCCTGCGTGACCTCGACCGCGCCTGGATCGCCGAGTAGGCGTTCCCTCCGGTCACGTCCGGTCGAGACGGCCGGTCCTGCGGGTACGCCGCCCGCAGGACCGGCCCTGCTCGACGACCAGACCGGCCGGGCCCCAGTTCAGGCCGGCGCCCGGACCGGTGTCAGAAATCGACGTTGAAAACCGCTTCACGGGGCCGTGAGGCCGCCGCACCCCTTGCGCAGATGGGAGAAACGACGTGCTCGCTTCGACAACGCGGAGCCCGCTCGACACCGTCGAGCTGATGCTCAACTCGCTCCGGGACCGTCACCTGGAGGGAGTGCTCGACTGCTTCGACGAGTCGCCGGACGTTTACATCTTCCCGGAGGGTCCCCGGTGGACCAACAAGGGCGGTCAGCGCATCCACAAGGGGTGGCGGGACTACTTCCAGGCCCCGATCCGGTTGAAGAGCTGGCGGTGGACCAACGGGCCGGAAGTCTTTGAGAGCACCGATCTCGCGCTGGTGTGCGGCGTGATCGAGTACGAGTTCGAGGGCGCTGGCCAGCCCCGGCCGTTGACCATGCGGATGACCTGGGGCCTACGTCGCAGCGGCGACGGTGTATGGCGCATCATTCACGAGCACGGCTCGCAGCCGCTGGCGGACCCGTACGGTACCGGCGACTGGCTGCGCCCCGACGAGGCGGGCAGCTGACTGGCCGAAGGCGGCCGGCGCGTCAACCGTCACTGACGCGATCAGCCGGAAAGCCAGGGCACCCGCCGAAGCGGGGCCCTGGCTTTCCGGCTTTACGGGCGTGGGTTTTACGGCATCAGGACACCGAGCCGGCCGAGAGCTGGGTGGCCAGCCGGGTGCCGAGCCACCGACCCAGGGTCATGGCCGGAGTGACGCTCATGCCCCCCACGTAGTTGTCACCCGCGAAGACGTTGTTGCCCAGCACCTCACCCACGGCGTACAGGCCGCTGATCGGTTCGCCGGACTCGGTCAGCACCGCGAGGTCGGTGTTCACCCGCAGGCCGTCCCGGGACAGGATGGACGCCGCTACGGTGGTCACCGCATAGAACGGCCCCGACTCGATACGCGCCGGCAGCACGGTGCGGCCGAAGTCGGGGTCTGCGCCCGCGTCGACGGCCGCGTTGTAGCGCGCCACCGTGTTGACCAGTGACGCCGGCTCGATTCCCAACGCCTGCGCCAGCTCCTTTAGGGTCGGCGCCCGGGTGATCCACGGGCTGGTCCGGCACGCCTCGGCGAAGCGCTCCTTGGTCCAGTCGCCCCGGCCGTTGCGGATCAGCGGTACCGGCGCGGCCGCCACCGCCGCCTGGTCGAAGATCACGTACATGGTCACGTCGGGCTGCTCGAGCAGCTTGCGCTCGCGCAGCTCCGGGCTGGTCGTGTCCTCCGGCACGAACCGTTCGGCCCGCTTGTTGACCCAGATCTCGTACGGCGTGCGGTAGGCCGGCGCCATCTCCAGGAACGCCTCCCGGTAGTCCACCGCGAACCCGGGGCGGTTCGGGTCCGGAATCAGGCCCATCACCGGGAGGAAGATGCCGTCCCGCGACACCGCGGCGCCCAGTTCCCGCGCCATGAGCAGGCCGTCGCCGGTGGCGTGGTCGAGGCAGCCGATCAGCGCCGAGGCGCAGTGCGGGGGCAGGAACTGGTTGCGCAGCTGCGGGTTGGCGTCGTATCCGCCGGTGGCGAGCACGACGGCGTCGGCCTGGATCTGACGTTCGGGGTCCGAGGCGTCGGTGCCGCGCACCCGGACGCCGGCGACCCGACCGTCCACTGTCACCAGACCGGTCACCGTGGTGTTCAGGTGCACGGTGACCTGGCCGCTGTCGACCAACGGAGCCAGCAGCCGCTCCAGCACCCGCAGTACCGACAGGCCGAATTCGACCCCCCAGTACGTGCGGGGCACCGAGTAGACCTCGTGGCCGTGGACCAGGGCCGGCGTGGACGGATGGAACTCGAAGCCGAGCTCGTCCAGCCAGTCCACGGTCTCGCCCTGGCGGCTCACCGACAGCCAGGCCAGGTCGCGGTTCACCTTGCCGTGCGACAGGCGCAGCACGTCCTCGAAGTGGCGTTCCGGATCGTCGTCGATGCCACGCTCACGCTGACGGCGGGTGCCCGCTCCGGAGAACTCGCCGTTGGCGATGTGCAGCATCCCGCCGAGGTGGGCCTGCTTGTCGATGAGGTGGACCCGGGCGCCGTTCTGTGCCGCGGCGATGGTGGTGCACAGCCCGCTGCTGCCTCCACCGACCACGATCACGGTGGGTGCCGCCCCGTCCCGGTCCGGTGTCGCGCGCGTCCCGGCGGCCGCCTGCGGGGCGACCTCGGCTTGGTCCAGCTGACGAAGGCTCACTGTCCGCTCCTTGTCGTCGATCGGGACTTTGGCCATCCGCGCGGACCACGGTGGCGCCGGCGGCTCAGCCGCCCACCACCGTCTCCCCACGGAGGACCGACTTGGCCACCACCATCCGCAGAATGTCGTTGGTACCCTCGCCGATGCTCATGAGGATCGAGTCGCGGTAAAGGCGCTCCACCTCGAACTCGGTGGAGTAGCCGTACCCGCCGTGGACCTTCATGGCCTCGATCGAGGTCTCCAGGGCCACCTCGGAGCAGAAGACCTTGGCCATGCCGGTCGGCCCGTCCGCCCGCCCCTTGCGGACCGCGTCGGCGGCCCAGTAGGCCATGAGACGGGCGGCCTGGACCTGAGTGGCCATCTGGCCCAGCTTGAGCTGGATCGCCTGGAAGTCCGCGATGGGCCGGCCGAACGCGCGGCGCTGCTGCGCGTAGGCGAGCGCCTCGTCGTAGGCCCGCTGAGCGATGCCGACCGAGCGGGCCGCGATGTTCACCCGGCCCCACTCCAGCGCGGAGAGCACCTGCTGCAAGCCGCGGCCCTCGACACCGCCGACCAACTGGTCCCGGTGCACCCGCACGTCCTGCAGCGAGATCTCGCAGGACTCGGTGCCCTTGTAACCGAGCTTCGGGATGTCCTTGGTGACCACGTACCCCGGGGTGTCCTTCTCGATGAGCAGCACGCTCATCCCCTTGTGCGGCGGGTTCGCCGTGGGGTCGGTCTTCACCAGCACCGGCAGCGGGTCGGCGTACCGGGCGTTGGTGATCCACATCTTGGCGCCGTTGACGACGTAGTAGTCACCGTCGCGGCGCGCGGTGGTCCGGATGCCCTGCAGGTCGGTGCCGGCGTCGGGCTCGGTCAGGCCGATGCCGGTCCGCCGCTTGCCGGTCGCCAGGTCGGGCAGGTACTTCTGCTTCTGCTCGGGCGTGCCGTGCATGGCGATGAGGCGGCAGGCCAGCGAATGGCTGCCGAGGATGCCGGCGATGCCCATCCACCCGCGGGAGATCTCCTCGAAGACGAGGGCGAAGGAGACCGGGTCGAGGTCAAGACCGCCGTACTCCTCGGGGACCGTGATGCCGAACAGGCCCATGTCGGCCATGCCCTTGACGATCTCCGTGGGGTACCGGCCGGTGTGCTCCCACTCCCGCGCCACGGGAATGATCTCGTTGTCCACGAAACTGCGCAGCAGCGCGCGAAACTCGCGCTGGTCCTCGGTGAGCTGGAAATCCACGTCGTATGCCTTCCTGTACGGGCGTCAGCGGGGTCAGCCGGATGCGGGGACGAAGACGGGTAGCGCGCGGCCGTCGGGGAGGTCCACCCAGTCCACCCGGACGCGGTCGCCGATGCGCCAGGCGTCGGGCTCGGCTCCGGTGAGCCGGGTGAGGCAGACGACGCCCTCGTCGAGGCGGACCCGCGCGATGGCGTACGGCACTTCCACATGCGGGAACGGCGCGCGGTACACCACGGTGTACGAGTCCACGACGCCGGTGCCGGCGGCGTCGTCGAGCCGCAGCGCATCCGTACGTCCACAATGGATACAGACCGATCGTGGTGGGTGCTGGGCGCGCGAGCAGGCGCCACACCGTTGCACCGTGAGTCGGTGCTCGCGGGTCGCCTCCCACCAGCCGGCGGTGATCGCATCGGGTGCGGGCACGGACGACAGGTTCATCGGTCGACCCCCAGAACCACCGTGGCGTGGGTAGAGAAGATCCCGCCGGTGCCGTGGGCCAGGGCGGTGCGGGCGCCGGCCACCTGGCGTGGCCCGCACTCGCCGCGCAACTGGCGGACGGCCTCGACCAGCAGGAGCACGCCGTACTGCCCGGGGTGGCAGTAGGAGAGACCCCCGCCGTTGGTGTTGAGCGGAAGCTGACCGCCGGGGCGGATCCGTCCATCCTGGATGAAGTCGAGCGCCTCACCCCGACCGCAGACGCCGAGCGCCTCGAGCGTCAGCGCCACCGTGATCGTGAAGGAGTCGTACACCTCGATGACGTCGATGTCGCCGATGGCCAGGCCGGCCCGAGCCAGCGCGTCCGCCACGGCCCCGGCCGCGCCGCTCGCGGTCAGGTCATCCACCGCCGTCATCGACGTGTTGGTGGTGCGCTCCCCGTAGCCGAGCACCTCGACCGGCGTGGTGCGCAGGTCGCGGGCCCGCTCGCTGGAGGTGAGCACGACCGCCCCGCCGCCGTCGGTGACCAGGCAGCAGTCGGCCACCGTCAACGGGCTGGAGATCATGGGAGCGGCCAGCACCTCCTCGACCGTCAGCGGCCCGGCGCCGTACCGGAAGGCCTTCGGGTTGAGCAGCGCCCATTCCCGGGCCGCCACCGCGATCTCGGCCAACTGCTCCCGGGTGGCCCCGAACTCGTGCAGGTACCGCTGGGCCACCATGGCGTAGTACGAGATCGGGTACAGCGGGGCGTACGGCGTCTCGAACTGTGCCTCCGGGGTGTGGTCCTCGATGACGCCGGCCAGCGAGCGGGACCGGGCCGAGCGCTGGTTGGAGGCGAAGCTGATGACCACGGTGGTGGCCTGCCCGGCGCGGATCGCCTGGGCGGCCCGGGCTACGTACATCTCGTAGGCCGAGCCGCCCGCGAAGGTCGAGTCGGTCCATCGTGGCTGGATGCCGAGCCAGTCGGCCAGCTGGGTGGCCGAGAACCGGGAGATGCCGCTGGTGGCCAGCCCGTCGACGTCGCGCAGGGTGAGCCCGGCGTCCTCCAGGGCCCGGGTGATCGCCTGGGTCTGCAGGCCCAGGATGGTCTGGTTGGTCACCCCGAGGTCGGACTCGGCGACCCCGACGATCGCCACGCCCTCGCTCATGGGACCGCCTCCGGGCCGGTCGCGGGCGGAGCGGCGGGCGCGCCCGGACCGTCGGCCTGTCCGATGAGGACGGTCGCCGAGGCCGGCGCCACCGCGGTCCGGGTGGCGCTGCCGTCCTCGCCGACCACGACGACCCGCAGGTCGCAGACGATCCGGTCGGCCTCGACCTCGGTCACCGTCCCCTCGCAGCGCACGGTCTCGCCCGCGAAGACGAGGTTGCGGAACGTGAAGCGGAGCCGGTGCACGAACGACCTCGGCCCCAGCCAGTCCTGCAGCTGCTCGACTAGCAACGCCCCGAAGACCTGGCCGTCCACGATCGGGCCGGGCAGCTTCTTCTCCTTGACGTACTCCGGGTCGTAGTGGAGGCGGTGCCAGTCCCAGGTGGCGCCCGCGTAGGCCACCATGTCGGTCAGCCGGATGGTGCGCTCCAGCGGGGGAATGACCTGCCCGACCTGGATGTCACCGAGGGCGCCGTCAACATCGGTGTTCATGACTACTGCTCCAGCCCCACGAAGATGATGGTCTCCTCGTTCTCGGCCAGCAGCTCACCGTCCTGATTGGTGTAGTCGGCCTTCGAGGTGATGATCAGCATCGGTTGCCCCGAACCGGTGACCTTCTCGGTGACGTCCTGAATGCGCCAGGTGGCCGTGATCACGTCGTCCGGCCGGATGCGGCGGTGGAAGACGTAGGAGTTGCCGCCCCGGACCTGCCGGGTACCGGGGATGTCGAGATCCCAGGTGTGACCGGCATACCCATGCTCATCCATCGGCAGGTTGGCGTACTGGTTGGTCTCGCACACCAGCGTGGGCGGCACGGTCACGCCGGGCAGCCCGTGGGCCCGGGCGTACTGGGCATCGAAATAAAGAGGATTGTCGTCCCCAATGGCCAGGGCGAAGTAGCGACCGGCCGCCGCCCCGAACGGCTCGGGCGCCGTGTAGACCTTCGTCTTCCCCTTCAGCGCCCGGACCTCATCGGTGAGCAGGCTGCGGCGGGCCTCGCCCGGGCTGGCCGCGGTACCGCGCTCGCTCACTGGGCCGCCTCCGGGTACAACGCGGTCGGGAAGACCTCGAGCAGGAACTCCGGACGCAACAGGGCCGCGCACATGGCGCCGGTCGAGGCGGGCCAGGGCGGGCTGAGCAGCCGCTCGCGGACCCCGGCCACCACGCGGTATTCCGGCAGCGCCGACTCCACGCAGTACTCGGTGGTCTCCAGCAGGTCCGCCGGTCCCAGTCCGGCGTACCGCAGCAGCTCCAGGATCGTGCCGTAGGTGACCTCGGCCTGGGCCTGCAGGTCGCCCGGGTGCAGGGCCTGCTGGGTTTCCATGTCCAAGGCGGCGAAGCCGGACATGTACAGCGTCCGCCCGGCCTTGACGCCCGGCGAGTAGGTCAGCGTCTCGTACCGCTTCCAGCCGGGGTTGACCAGCTCCAGCGGATGCCGGGAGGCGGTCACATCGAGGGCCACCAACTGGTCGGGGTGGTGCAGCCGGCTCATGAGGATGCCGCCGGCGCCCGGGTACACCCCGGCCCCGCCGAGTCGCTCCTTCCGAACGTGGTGGGACTTGCGGTAGACGTCGCGGGTGGCCGGGGTCGAGTAGTCGTACGTGGTGACGGCGTTGTCCAGCGACAGCCCGGCCTGCCGCAGGAGATGGTCGGCCCGATCGAGGCAGTAGGCGTACTGGCCCACGAAGTCGCCCGGGTACACGACCTCGCCGGACTCGTCGATGGGGACGATCGTCGGCAGGTAGACCACGCCGTCGTGCCCCTCGGTGATCGAGGACCGCTGCCACGTGCCGGCGTCCCGGGCCTCACTGGCCACGCGCAGCTGCTTGCCCCCGCCGGCCACCGCGTGCAGCTCGACCTCGAGGAACGCGGTGCGCCGGACCAGCCGCTCCACCACGACCGTCCGGATCGTGGGCCGATGCTCGCCGAAGATCTCCTCGCGCACGGCCACCGCCTCGGCGTACTCGGGCAGGCCGGAGAGCGTGACGTTCTCGGTGATCCGGGTGACGTCGGCGGGGCCGAGGCCGGCGGCCTCCAGGATGGTCAGCACCTTCTGGTACGCGATCCGGGCCTGCTCGGCCATGGTGCCCTTGACCACCATCTTGCCGACGGACTCGTCGAAGGCGGCCGACGTGTGGCCCGAGGTCCAGGCCGCGTCCCCTTCGGACAGTCCCAGGCAGAAGGTGAAGCCCTCGTAGGGGAACCACGGGAACGACGCGGGCTTGATGGCGTGCAGGGTCATGGCTGGGTCCGTTCCTCCGGTGTGCCGCGCAGCAGCGCGGCCACGGTCTCCAACAGGGGCGTCAGGTCGGGGTGGCGGTCGAGGTCCTGCACCGCCGTGTAAAGCGGCGCGGCGTCCCGGCCGGCGAGCCCGGTCGCCTTGGCGATCAGGCCCTCGTCGGTGATCGGGTTGTCGGGTCCGCCGGCGCTGCGTGGCACCGACCCGTCCAGCTCGGTGCCGTCACGCAGCCGCACGCGCACCCGGCCGGGGGCATCGGCGGCCACCTGGTCGCTAAGGGCGATCTCGACACGGACGCGGGCGGCCAGCGCGGTGACCTCCGGGCGACGGATGGACTCCTCGGCGAACGTATCCACTCCGAGGCGACCGTCGCAGATCAACGCGGCCACGCTCCACGGGAGCGAGAACTTGGCGGCGTACTCGCTGGCCGGGCGGGTCAGGTCCCGACCGGGATCGCACACCACGGCGGCCGAGTCCGGGTGCACCCAGGCCACGATCTCGGCCACGTCATCGGGGTGGACCGTCCGGCCGGCCAGCGCCGCCGTGGTGGCGTCGAGCGTGGCGTGGGACAGCTGACAGGCCGGGTACGGCTTGATGCCGATGCGGGTGGTCTCCCACCGCTCGCCCAGCGCGCGCACGATCGCGGCTGGATCGACGGGCCCGTTCGCGAGCGCGTCGTAGACGCCGTGCGGGCCGTCGAAGACGGTCTCGGGACCGGTGCCGCCAGCCGCGGCGAGCCGGGCGGCCAGGATGCCGGCGTGCGAGGCGAAGCCGGGGTGGAGCTGCTTGGTGGACGCTCCGGTGCCGAGGAAGGCCAGCAGCCCGCCGGCCTGACTCCCGGCGATGCCGAGGGCGTGGGTGGTGCGCTCGGCATCGAGCCCGAGCAGGCGGGCCGCCACGAGGGCGGACGAGAAGACACCGGCCACCATCGTGGCGTGCAGGCCGCGCGCGTGGAAACCGTGCGGCGCGGCCGCGGCGATGCGACAGGCCGCCTCATAACCCACGATCGCCGCGTCGAGCACGGCGGCCCCCGAGGCCCGCGTCTGCTCCCCCACCGCGAGCGCCGCCGGCAGTACCACGGCCGTGGCGTGGATCAGCCCACCCGCGTGGGTGTCGTCGAAGTCGAGCGCGTGCACGAGCGCCCCGTTGGCCAGGGCCGCCGCCGGCGCGCTGACGCGCTGGCCGGTCGCCAGGATCGCGGCCTCGGGCGTGCCGCCCAGGTCGGCGGCCACCGGTACGGCCGCGGGCACGGTCCCGGTGCGGACCGCACCGACCACATTGGCCAGTCCGTCGAAGAGGTGCCGCCGGGCGGCCCGGCGCACCTCGGCCGGGAACGAGCCGACCGAGGTGCCCCAGTCGGCCAACGCGCGGGCGGTCAACACGCGCTCCTGCGCGCCGTCAGTCGTCACGCGCTCCTGCGCGCCGTCAGTCATCGCGCGTCGCTTTCCGCTTCGGCCGAACCGGACGAGGGCGCGGGGGCGGCCTCGGGTGAGCCCGCCTGGGCGGGCACGCGCGCCGGGTCACCGAACGCGCCGTCCCGGCGCAGCCGGTCGATCCGCGCGTCGTCGTAGCCGACGATGCCCCGCAGCACCTCATCGAAGTGCTCGTTGCGCAGGGGCGCTCGGCGGTACTCCGGCGGCTCGGACCCGACCCGGACGGGCGAGGCGAGCTGGCGCACGGTGCCGAAGCGGGGATGCTCGGTCTCCACGATCAGGTTGCGCGCGATCGTGTGCTCCTCCCGCAGGGCCGCGGGCACGTCGTTGATCGGTCCACAAGGGATGCTCGCGGGGTACAGCACCGACAGCCACTCGTCGACCGTGCGCTCCCGGAAGATCGCCTCGAGCTGGGCCAGCAGATCCTCGCGGTGCTCCCGCCGCGAGGCGAAGGTGGCGTAGGGCGAGCCCTGCTCGGCCCACTCCGGGTGACCGACCACCTCGGCCAGCCGGGCCCAGAACTTCTCCTTGGCGCAGCCCACCACGAGCCAACCGTCCTTGGCCTGGAACACCTGGAACGGCACCAGCGACGGGTGGGCCGAGTGACGGGTCCGGGTCGGCTCGTAGCCGGCGTTGAGGTGCCAGGTCGCCGGGTAGGTGAGCATCGTCAGCGCCGTGTCGAAGAGGCTGACGTCGCAGTCCATGCCAACGCCGTCGCGCCGGGCCGCGTGCAGGCCGGCCAGCAGCGCCAGGGCCGCCACGTAACCGCCGGAGTAGTCGACCAGGGAGAGGCCGGACTTGGTGGGCGGCCCGTCCGGCTCGCCGGTGAGCGACATCCAGCCGGCCAGGCCCTGCAGGATGTAGTCGTAGCCGGGCTCCTTCTTGCGCGGCCCGGTCATGCCGAACCCGGTCAACGAGCAGCAGACGATCGCCGGGTTGAGGTGCTTGAGCTGGTTGTACGTGATACCCATCTTCTCCGGCACGTCCCCCCGCAGGTTGGAGTAGACGGCGTCGGAGACCCGTACGAGATCCTCGAACACCTCCCGGCCGGCCGGTGTGGACAGATCGAGCGACAGGCTCTTCTTGTTGCGATTGAAGGTCTCGAAGAACAGGGAGTCCTCGCCCTCGGCGTACGGCGGCACGTAGCGACCGACGTCACCGCCGACGCGAGGATCCTCGATCTTGATGACCTCCGCCCCGAGGTCCGCCAGGTGCACGCTCCCGAAGGGCCCGGCCCCGTACTGCTCCAGCGAAATGATCCGCACGTCCTGCAACGGCTTCATGCCAGGTCCTCCTTGACGTCGGCGATCATCGCGATGATCTGGTCCTGGGCGAGGCGGGTGTCTTCGGCGGACAGACCGTGGGTCGGTGGGCTGAGCTTCACCGAGTCGGCCAGGCCGCGGTAGGCCTTGATGCGCTCAACCACCCGATCGCGGTCGCCGGTCATGGTGAGCGCGTCGACCATCGCGTCGGAGACCGTGTCGGCCAGGTGGTCGGCGCCTCGCCCGGATCGGAATGCCTCGATGACGCGCTGCTGCTCCTGAGCCAGGCCGTGGAAGTCGAAGAAGTCTGCGTAGGTGCGGACGCTGGCGTAGAAGCCCACGAGGCCGGCCACCCGGCGCCGGGCCACCCGGGGATCGTCGTCGATGGAGCAGCAGGCGGAGACCACGACGTCGACGTCGGAGCGGGTCTTGCCCGGCGTACGGGCTATGCCCGCGGCCAGCTCCGGCAGGACGCGCTCGGCCAGGTAGGTGGGCGAGCAGAGCTCGTGGCTGATCCAGCCGTCGCCGATGGCCCCGGCCAGGCGGGTCATCTGCGGCCCCATGGCGGCGAGGTAGATGGGGATGTCTACCCGCCGGACCGGGAACGGCCGCTGGTATCCACGAATGTGCATCGGCTCGTAGTCACCGTCCAGGGCGATTTCCGCTCCGGAGGTGCACGTCTGCCAGAAGTGGCGGATGTTGCGTACGGTCTCCCGCAGGTGCGGCACGGGCTTGCCGAACGACACGTTGTGCCACAGCTCGTTGAGCCGCTGGACGCCCGAACCCAGCCCGAGGACGAACCGCCCACCGGAGAGCTCGTCGAGGTCCAGGGCCTCCAGTGCGGTGATCATGGGGCTGCGCACGAAGGCCAGTGCGATGGCCGTGCCGATGCGGGCCCGGCTCGTGCCCTGGGCCAGGGCCGCCGCGACGACCGTGGCACTGCGGTGCAGCTCCGACGTCCACAGGACCTCAGCCCCGGCCTCCTCCGCGCGACGCCCGGCGTCGACGAGCTCAGCGAGCGTCTCGCCCCAGGGCTGGTAGGTGATGCGCACGGCTCACTCCTGGTCGAGCGTCAGTGGCTTCTTGCCTTCGGGGAAGATCCCCTCGATCTGTTCGGCCCCGCGCTTGTAGACGTAGAACGTCCGCTTGAACGAGCAGACCTCGTCGCCGTGCTGGTTGAGGGTGCGGGTCCGCACAGTGACGATGCCGGCGTGCGGCCGGCTGGCCGACTCCCGCTTCTCCAGCACGATCGACTCGCTGTACAGGGTGTCACCGGCGAAGACCGGATGGGTCATGCGAATCTCGTCCCAACCGAGGTTGGCGAAGGCGTTCTGGGTGATGTCGGTGACGCTCTGGCCGACCGCGATGGCCACGGTCAGCGTGGAGACCACGATCGGCCGCTCGAACTCCGACTTCTTGGCGTACTCGGCATTGAAATGCATCTGGTTCGTGTTCATGGTGAGCAGCGAGAACCAGATGTTGTCGGCCTCGGTGACCGTCCGGCCCAGCGGGTGCTTGTAAACATCGCCGATCTCAAAGTCTTCGTAGAAGCGCCCGGTCCACCCCGGCTTCACAGTCATGGCACCTCTCCCATGGCGCGTGTCGTCCCGTCCAGGCTAAACGTCAGACGTTTTTATCGTCAACGCCCCGGAAGGCGCGGAACACCTTGTGTGACAAGGATCAGAAAAACATCAGACAAAAACCGTCTCACTCGGCGTACGCGCCCCGCAGGGCGGTCAGGTGCCGCTGCATGGCGGCCGCGGCCGCCTCGCCGTCGCGGTCTGAGATCGCGGCCAGGATCTCCTCGTGGTCGTGATCCACGGCGGCCCAGAACTCGTCGGGGACGTCCGGGGCGAGGAACTTCGTCTGCAGGACGCGGAAAACCGGCTCGGCGACCATGCGCAGCAGCCGGTTGCCCGAGGCCTCCACGATCGTCGTGTGGAAGGTGCGGTGCTCGCGGAACCGGCGGTCCCGGCCTCGCGTCCCGGTCTCGCGCTCGATCGCCTCGCGTAGCGCCTTGAGGTGGTGCTCCTCGCGGCGTACCGCGGCCAGCCGGGCCGACGGCACCTCGAGCGCCTCCCGGGCCTCGAGCATCTCGGCCACGCTCACCGAGTCGCTGCCGGACATGAGCCCGATGCTGGTTTCGAGGTACTCGCTGACCTGGGCGGCGTCCACCTTGCTCACGAACGTGCCGCCGGTCGTGCCACGGGTGGTGTAGATGAGATCCCGCGAGGCCAGCACCCGCAGCGCCTCCCGGATCGTGCTCCGGCTGACGCCGAACCGCGCGGCCAGGTCCGGCTCGGGCGGCAGCCGGTCCCCGGCGGCGAGCGTGCCGGCGAGGATCAGCTCGCGCAACTGGTCGGCCACCTGCTGGTACGCGGTCCGCACCCGGCTGACCGCCAGCCGGTTCGCGGCGCCACGTCCGCGGACCTCGTCGACCTCGTCTACCGGATCACCCGTCATCGCTGCCTCTGCTCCTCGGGCGTGCCCTGGACCGGGGCGGACGAGTTGTTCCGCCCCACCGCCCTGCGACTGTATCCACCCGAGGGCACGATTCGACTCGCCGACGGGGAGGCATCGACATAGTTCGTCACGCTGCGGTCCTGGTCGGTGGCTCAGGCCGGTCGGCCCGCGCCGGCGAGCTCACGACCCAGGCGGGTGCCGAGCAGCCGGCCGAACGTCAGGGCCGGGGTGACCAGCATTCCCGAGCAGAAGCTGTTGCCGCAGGTGGCGCCGGCCCCGATCACCTCGCCGATGGCGTACAGGCCCGGGATCGGTTGGCCCGACTCGGAGACGACCGCGAACGTGTCGTCGATGTCAAGGCCCTGGAACGTCACCAGCGTGATGGCGTGGTTGCGGATGGCGTAGAACGGCGGCTTCTCGATCGGCGCCGGCAGGTAGGTCCGCCCGAACTCGGGGTCGTGGCCGGCCGCGACCGCCCGGTTGTACGCCGCCACGGTCGCCACGAGCCCGGCCTCGTCGATCCCGGCGGCGCGGGCCAGCTCCTCGATCGAGTCGGCCGAGTGCAGGCCCGGCCGCTTGTTCATCATGGCCCGGACCTCGTCCGGCTCCTTCCCCACGACCATCTGGTTCAGGCCGCCGGTCGACAGCGACAGGGCCGCGTCGTCGAAGATGGTCCAGAAGGTCTGGTCGGGGATCTGCGTGAGGGCCCGTTCCTTCTCGTCGATGGACTCCTCGTCCTCGCGAACCCACCGCCGACCGGTGCGATCGACGTAGATCTCCCGCGGCGGCCGCTCGCTGGTGAGCCGCTGGCGGTCCGACCAGTTGGCCCGGCCCGGGGTGCGCGGATCGGGCAGGCCGCCAAAGCTCGGCAGGTACGTCCCCTTCCCCTGCAACCGGGCCCCGACGGCCATTCCCAGGCGGATGCCGTCACCGGTGGAGGTGCGGGCCGCCGCCGACACCAGCGGCGAGCCCTCCAGCTCCTGGAACAGGTCCGGCGCCGCGGCGAACCCACCGGTGGCGAGCACGACCGCGGCCGCCGACACCTCGATGTCCCGTCCCTCCCGGTAGACCGTGACCCCGGTGACCGCACCCGAGTCGTCGGTGGTCAGGTCGATGACGGTCGCGTTTGTCCACACGGTCAGGTCGTGGTTGGCCTGCGTGGCGGCCAGCTCCGGCTCCAGGACGGCCAAAATGGACAGTCCCTCGTCCTTGCCGTAGTACGTACGGGGCACGCTGTACGGCTCGTGACCGTAGATGATGCGCGGAGTCTCGCTGGCGAACGCGAACCCGCGGTCGGCCAGCCACTCGATCGTCTCCGCCGCGTGGTGGGCGACGATGGTGATCAGGTCGTCCCGGGCCGTGCCCTTGCTGATCCGGCGGATGTCGGCCAGGTGGGCCTCGACGCTGTCCTCGATGCCCCGCTCGGCCTGGCGGCGGGTGCCCGCAGCCGCCATGTGGCCGCCGGTGATGTGCAGGGTGCCGCCGATGCGGCGGTCCTTCTCCACCAGAAGGACCCGGGCCCCCGCCTGAGCGGCGTGGATGGCGCACGGGATACCCGCGGTGCCGGCGCCGACGATGACAACGTCGTACCGGGTTTCCGACTCGCTCATGCTGGTCTCACCTCTCCGCCTGATGGCCGCACCGTGTCAGTGGCCGCACGGTGTCAGTGGCCGCACGGTGTCAGTGGCCGCACCGGGTCAACGGCCGGGGCACCGGGCCGATGGCCGGGCTGGGCCGATGGCGAGTACCCCCGCCACAGCTCAGGCCCGGCCGCGCATCACATGCCGTCGCCGTCCCAGCGGCCCCGGGACCGGCTGCGCACCGGCAGGGTCGACAGGATCGGCGCCGGGATCGGCTCGCCCGGCCTCCACACGCGCCCGGCACCCCAGTTGTGGGCCTTCTCGTCGGTCCGCTCGGCCGGGTGCTCGATGACCTCCCGCGGGGCGCCCCAGTCCAGGGCGACGGGCGCGGGCCCGTGCTCGTGCTCGTGCGAGTGGTCGTGATCGTGCGAGTGGTCGTGGTCGTGCGAGTGGTCATGCACGCCGCCGTGACCGCCCTGCAGGCGGGCAGCGTCGAGCGCCTTGGCGATGGCGATCAACGAGTGGTCCGGGCCCGTGCCGTGCAGGAAGAACGGGTCGTCCGGGGCACCCTGCTCGTGCTGGTACTGCCAGGCCGCCCGCAGCATCTCGAGGTCCCGCTCGCTGCGCCAGGGCTGGGCCAGACCGTGGCTGGAGTGCGACCAGCGGAACGGCCGGCCGTCCTCGGCCGCGGTGCCGTAGTTCAGGCCCTCGCCGCCCCAACGGACCCACTCGTTCTGCGTGTACCAGTTGTACAGCTCACCGTCGGAGCGCAACAGCCAGGTCGCGCCGCCCTCCATCGAGGTGAAGTGACCGTGCTTGATGCGCGCGGGCCGGAAGAAGTACGTCCCCACGTCCAGGGTGCCGAAGTTGTACTCCATGTGGCCCTGGACCGTGTACGCCTCCTCGTAGCACGGGTGGTGGGCCAGCCGGTGGTCGGCCCACCCCTCCTGGGCGTGCACCAGCCGGGTGTAGAAGCCGGTCACCGGGTCGACGTGGAGGTACTTGATGAACAGGCCAGGCATGGGCCCGGGGTTCGGGACGGCGTCCCACTTCATGTTCTCGGTGTCGAGGACGATGACGTCCTCGCGGGCGTCCGGCCAGCGCGGGGCGGCCAGCGAGTCGACCGGGTCGAAGCCCGCGTCACCGTACTCGCGGTAGTGCAGGATCTTCGTCCCCTCGGCGAACCGGATCGCGTCGGTCGGCACGCCCTTGGGCGCGTACAGATAACCACCCTTGCCGATCTTTCGATCGCCGTAGTACATCACGCCCTCGAGCACGTAGTACTCGGTGTTGGCGTGGTGGATGCCCGGTCCCCGGCCCCAGTCGGTGTGGAAGTCGATCCGCAGCGAGGACGACCCGTCCTCCTCGTCGACCGACAGCCGCCGCTCGCTGGCGCGACCCTCGGACCCGGGCAGCTCGGCGGCGTGCCAGATGTAGTCGTCTTCGTGAATGAGTTCGACGTGCGGTCGCATATGCCTTCTTCTCTCTTTCCTCCGCGGCTGATCGGCCTGGCTGAACGGCTCTGCGCGAAGTCAGCCGCCGTATTCCACGAACGTGACGGGCAGGCCGTTGGGGGTGTCGAGGAACGCCACCGCCCGGCCTCCGAACAGGAACTGCGGACCCTCGTGCGGGGCGGCGTGGACGGTGGCCCCGAGCTCGGCGGCCCGCGCCACCGTGGCCTCGATGTCCCGCACCTCGACCAGCCAACCGGTGTGACCGACGTGGCGGGCGGTGCGCTGGGTGGCCCGCAGGTCGGTCCCCAGCGAGCGGTCGGCGATCCGGGTCACCTCGATCCGGGCCGTGGTCGGGCCGGCGAGGAAGGACAGCCGCATCACCGTGCCCGCCGGCAGGTTCGCCAACGCCTCCAGCCCCGGGTGGCTGAAGGTGACGTCGTACCAGCTCGCCAGGCCGAGGCCGTCGGCCCCCCAGAAACGGGTCTCCGCCTCGAAGTCGGGGACGTGGCACACGACCGACGTCATCTCGGTGTAGTGCCGCTCCGGGTCGACGTCCCAGGCCGCGGTCCCGCGCGGCTGGGCCGGCTGGACGAACACGATGTCGGTGGACTGCGGGGCGTGCAGGAAGCCCTGCGTGACCGTGACCATCCGCTCGCCCAGCGGCACCTCCCAGGTCGCCGGCTTGGTCGCCCACCGTTGCCCGGCCTCGGTCAGCTGCCGGTAGGTCACCTCGATGTCGCGGGTGTACATGTTTATGGCAATGAGACCCGTGTCGGCCTGCCGGGGGTGCGCCGGCAGCGGCTGGTCGGGCACGCGCAGGAACACCAACCGGCCGTGCGGGGCGCCCGCGGCGGTGAGCACGGTGACGGCCAGCTCGCCGACTTCCTCGCCCCACAGCCGCGCGGCCGCCGACGCCGGGATGACGCCCTCGTCGGCCACCTGCCAACCCAGCTGGCCGACGTACAGGTCGAGCGCCGGTCCGGGGTCGAGCACCCCGATGAAGGCCGCGTTGACCCCGCCGACCAGGTGGTCTCCGCTCATCGCATCCGCTCCTTCCCACCGCGCCGCGCGGTCACCGGCCCCACCGCCCCGCGGCTTGGCGCGGTCACGAGCCGCCACAAGGCAACAGGAGAGCACATCGAGGAAGTAAGAAATTTCATCGTCACGCCGCCGTCACCTGAATCTCGACGCCCACCGGACCGCGCACCACGTCCGCCGTCACCGGCGTAGCGCCCGCCGCCACGAGCGCGTCGTACGACGCCCGCGGATCGTCGGCCGCGAAGACCAGGCGGCGGAGGCCGGCGCGGTCGGTCGACCGGTCCCGGACCGGAACCCCCTCAAACGACATGATCTCCAGGCGGGCCGGCTCCTGGGCCGGTCCCATGAGAAACGTGAGCCGAAGGCTGGCCTCCGCCGGCATCCCAACCAGCTCGTCGAAGGGAGCGCCGGCCATCGTGCCGTCGAAGGCCGCAGTCAGGCCGGCCGCCGTGAAGAGCGCCACCGCCGCGTCGTGGTCGGCCGCGGCCACGACCAGCACCGCGCTGTGCAGCTCGGAGTGCAGCCGGTCGGGGTCGGCCGCGTAGGCGGCGCTGGGCCGGTGCGCCCCGGGCACGGCGAGCGGGATCGTCCACCAGACGCCGTCGGGCCCGCGCCCTACTAGCTCCGACAGCGTTGCGGTCCCGTAGGGATAGCTCACCGGGCGCCGGGGCGCACCTCCGGCGGCCGCCATGGCGGCTGCCGTCCGGTCCAGGTCGTGGGAGTAGATGCCGAGCAGCCGGCCGCCCAGGTCCCACACCGCGGGCGGCTCCCATCCGGCGTCCGCCGGCCCCACCGGCGTCAGCCGAAGTCGCCCGCCGGGCGCCCCGGGAACGCCGAGCAGCGCCTCGCCGTCCGCGACCGGCTCGTCGAGCACCGTCAGGTCGAAGGCTTCCCGGTGGAAACGGACCGCCGCCGCCACGTCGTGGCTGCCGACGATCGCCTCGCGGACGTAGCGCACGCTCATCGACATCTCCCTCGTCGTCGAGGTGTCTGGTTCTCCAGGGGCGTCCCCCGTCGTGGTGTCCTCACCGGGCCAGCCCGATCACCCGACGGGCCCGGCGGACCACGGCCTCGTCGACCATGCGCCCGTCGGGGCCCACCACGACCCCGACGCCGCGGCTGACCGCCTCGTCCATCAGGCGGATCACCTCACGGGCCCATGCCACCTCATCGGGCGCCGGCGTGAAGACCTCATTGACGACCGCGACCTGGGCGGGGTGAATGCAGGCCCGGCCCACGTACCCCCGCCGGGCCAGCGCCCGGGTGGACGCGGCGAAGCGGTCGAGGTCGCGGAAGTCGGTGGAGACCGGACCGACCGGGGCCCCGATGCCGGCGGCCGCGCTCACCACCACGAGCTGGGTCCGGATCGGATCCCACTCGGCGCCGTCGGGGGACGGGCTCATGCCCAGGTCGGCGGCGAGGTCCGCTTCGCCGAGCTGCAGCCGAACGACCCGACCAACCGCGGCGATCTCGCGGGCCGCGAGGAGTGCGGAAGCCGACTCCAGCAAGGGCGCCACCCCCACCGTCCCGGCGGGGATCCCTGCCGCGGCCTCGGCCCGGTCGATCTGCTCGACCAGTGCGCTCAACTCGTCGGCGGACTCCGTCTTGGCCGCCACCACTCCGCGGACCCGCGGGCCGAGCACCGCGTGGACGTCCTCGTGACCGGTGGGGCCGGGGTTGACCCGGACCCAGATCTCCGGCCCGTCGGCCGGCAATCGGTCGCTGGCCAGCCACTCGGCCACGATGGCCCGGGCCTCGGCCTTGGCCGTGGGTGGTACGGCGTCCTCGAGATCGACGATGAGCGCGTCGGCTCCCCGTTCGGCGGCGCGCGCGAGCTTGGCGGAGTCGTTCCCCGGCACATAGAGGTAAGACCGAGGAATCACGAAACCCCCAAGAATTGGAACGCTGTTTCGGAGAATGTAGCCCTCTCTTGGGTGCGCGTCAACGGATCTGGACCACGCTTCCCAGGTCGTTACGCGTGGCGTAACGCCGTTCCGCGATGGAAGACAAGTCGGCGGATGGTTCCGGACGGCCGGCTCGAAGCCCCCTCCTGGTTACCGCGGTGTGCGCGATCGGTCTGGGCTGCGTCATGTTCGACCAGACCTCCCTGGTCGTGGCGCTGGCGACGATCGGTCGCGACCTGAACGCAGGAATCGCAGGATTGCAATGGCTGAGTGCCATCATGCCGCTCATGGCCGCGACCGCCATTCCGGTGAGCGGCACCCTGGCCGCGCGCTACGGGGCGCGGGTCGTCCTGCGGACAGGCCTGATCGTCTTCGCCTGCGGCGCCGCCCTGGCCAGCCTGTCGACTGCGCTTCCCGCGCTGCTGGCCGCCCGGGCCGTCCAGGGCCTCGGCATGGCCCTGATCCTGCCCAGCGGCCCGAACCTGCTCGGCGCGAACATCCCCGCCGGGCCGGCCCGCCAGCGCACGGTCGGCTACTGGATCGCGGTGAGCTCGGCCGGCCTCTTCCTGGGGCCGCTCGTGGGCGGTTTCGTCGTGGCGCAGTTCGGGTGGCGGGTCACCTTCATCGCCCTGGTCCCGCTGACCCTCATCGGTGCGGCCACCACGACGCTGCTCCACGACACCGCCCGAGCCAAGCCCGGCCCGCTCGACCTGGCCGGCCTGACCCTCGTCTGCCTGTCGCTGGGCACGCTGGCCTGGGCTCTCATCGAGACTGGTCGAGGTAATGCGCCGACCGTCTTCGTCGTCGGCGGCTACGTCCTGGCGGCCGGTCTCTTCGGACTCTTCCTGCTCGTGGAACGCCGGGCGGTCAACCCGGTGCTCGACCTGTCCGTCCTGGGGACCCGGACGCTGCGGGTGCTGCTGCCGGCCGTCCTCATCTACAACGCCGTGGTCAACGGATCGAGCTTCGTCGTGTCCATGTACCTGCAGGAAGGTCGCCAGGTCTCGACCGAGCTGGCCGGGGTGTTCATTCTCATCGCCAACATCGGGATGCCCCTGGCGGGCCCGCTGACCACCGCGATGCGCCGGCTCGCCCGGCCCGGCGTCATCATGCTCGGCAGCCTCGCGGCGCTCGTGGGATCGCTGGTGCTGCTGGGCTTCAGCGAGATCCTCATGCTGCCGGTCCTGGCCCTGCCGCTGTTCGTGTTCGGCCTGGCCGCCGGCGTGCTGTACTCCATCGACACGGTCACCGTGCTGGACACCACCGAGGGCGCGGCATCGGCCACGGCCACCGCCACCCTGGCGCTCATGCGGCAGGTGGGCACGGTGATCGGCATCGCGGCCCTCGCCTCGACCGGACAGCTCGCGGCGAGCCTGGGGGTCGCGCCGCGCGGCGAGACGGTCGCGTTCCTCGTGGGTGGCCTGGTGTTGCTGCTTCTGCTGCTCCGGCTGCGGCCACGGATCACTTAGGACAGACAGGGCTGCGACCGCAGATCTTGGAATTTCACACCCCCCTATACGGGGTAAGATCTTCCATGATCACAGGGTGTGGCCGGGTGGTCTGACGGATGCGCCGGTCAGGAGAGGCTCGCCCGGTGGTCCGGGCCGTCAGCCGGCCGACGCCGTGTGCTCCCGGATCATCGCGGCCACCTCGGCCGTACGGGTGATCATCATCTGGTGCCCCCAGCCGGGCAGGCGCCGGAACGTGCCGCGGTTGATGAGCTTCTCGGCCCGCAGCGTGGGGATCTCCAGGTCGTCCTCTGGACAAAGCAGCAGGACCGGCTGCTGCACCCGGGGCAGGTGGTCGGCGTGCCGGTAGGCGAACGCCGCCTGGTAGCCCCAGTGGGCGTGCTCGCCCGCCCGCAGCTGCTCGGCGAACTCGCGCTGGATCAGCTCCAGGGGCGTCCCCTCCGGACGCCACCGGACCAGCTCCCGGAAGTGGGCCACCAGGTGCGAGCCGTCCGGCTCTATCCGACGCGGCACGGCCAGGGTGGCGGCCTGGTGGGCCAGTTCCTCGTCGGTGTAGTGCGGAGCCGAGACGAGGATCAGGCTGTGCACCCGCTGCGGCGCCGTCAGCGCCAACTCGACGGCGATTTTGCTGCCGGTGTGGTAGCCGAGCACGTCGACCTGGTCGAGGCCGTAGTGGTCGAGCACGGCGAGCATCGAGCGCGCGAAGGTGGCGATGGTGGGCGGCTCGGCCGGCGGGTCGCTCGCCCCGTACCCCGGGGTGTCGGGCGCGAGCGCGAACCGGTCGGTGGCCATCTCGGCGAGGAGTTCCTCGTACATCCGACCCGACCCCGGGGTCAGGTGCAGGCACAGCAGCGGCCGCGCACCGGCTCCGGGCCCACCGGCTCGCCGGACGTGGATCTGGCCCTCGGGGCCGTCGATGTATTCCTTGCGTACGGCCCGATCGCGTACGGCATTCTTCGGCCCGGCGGTCGCCACGGGGCCTCCCCTCCCACGAAACCACACCTTCGCTGGAAACGATGCCGTCCCGGCCGACGACACCGTCGCGGCCACGACGCCATCCACGGCGCGGCGCCGGGACGGGTGCCCTCGTCCCGGCGCCGCCGTGTGTGTCCCGCTAGACGGGCGTCCCGACTACTTGACGTCGAGGATCGTGTTGAGCCAGAGCAGCGCCGACGGCTCGTAGCCGACGAGCTGCTTCGACCAGGCCTCGGCCGTCTGAGCCACGACAATCTGAATATTGCCCTGGGTCTCAACGTCCCGCTCCTGGACCGCCTTCCAGGCCGCGGCCTGCTCCGCCTCGGTACGGGCGGTCAGGGCCGCCTCCAGCAGCCGGTCCATCTCCGGGTCGCCGAACTTGGCGAAGTTGTTGGCCGACTTGCTGTGCAGGCCACCGTGGACGTAGTCGGGCGCGAAGCCGGACGACGTGGACACGGGGCTGTCGAAGGCGATCAGGTCGTACTCACCCGACACCAGCGCGGAGTAGAAACCAGCCACCTCCTGCGCCTCGACCGTCGCCTCGATACCGATCTCCTTGAGGTTGGCCTGGAGGATCGTCATGGCGGCCACCACCGTGGGCTTGTTCACGGCGATGATGTTGAGCTTGCGGTCGAGGTTGATGCCGGAGGCTGCGAGGTGCTGCTTGGCCTTCTCGACGTCCGGCCGGGCGCCGAACGTCATGCCGAGATCCTCGTCGTGGTACAGCGTGCCGTAGGTCAGGTAGGTGCTGTTCGGCCGACCGGCGCCGCCGTACACCTGGTCCACGATGCGCTGCCGGTCGGCCGCCCAGGCGATCGCCAGCCGGAAGTCGGTGTTGGAGGTCGGACGGCTCGGCAGCATCGACGGGTAGAGGAAGAGCCGGACCACGTTCTTCTCGACGACCTTGGCGTTGGCGCCGCGGCTGTTCACCAGGTCGACCTGGTCGACCGGAAGTGCCGGCACGATGTGCGTGTCGCCGCTGAGCAGGCGGGCGATCCGGGAGGCGTCCTCCGGCACCACCTTGAGCGTGATGGTCTCGAAGGGCGGCTGCTCGCCGTAGTAGTCCGCGAAGCGCTCCAGCTTGATGAGGTCGCCCCGCTTGAGCTCCGCGAGCTTGTACGGGCCGCTGCCGTTCTCAGACGTCGCGTACGTGTCGTTGACCGCGTACGGCGTCTCGTCCGACAGGATCGGGATCATCGCGAGCCGGCTGGCCATGTAGGCGTACGGCTCGCTCAGCTTCAGGACGACCGTGGTGTCGTCGGTCGCCTCAACCGACTCCATGTACTGCAGCGACGACCGCCACACCGCCCCGTTCTCGGGGTCCTTGGCCTCTTCGAAGGTGAAGACGACGTCATCGGCGGTGAGCGGGCTGCCGTCGTGGAAGGTGACGCCGGAGCGAATCTTGATCGTCCAGGTCAGACCGTCCTCGCTCACCTCAGGAAGGTCGGTGGCCAGGTCGGGGGCCAGGCTGCCGTCCTCGTTCCACTTGAGCAGGCTGCTGTAGACGAGACGGTAGAAGCGCTGGGCCTCGGCCGTGTTCCGGTAGAAGGGGTCGAGCGAATCCGGCTCCGTCGGGCTGTCGACGACCAGATCCTTGATGGTGGTAGTTTGCGGCTCCTCCGACCCGGTGTCGCGGCCGCTCGAACACGCCGCGAGCGCGACGAGCCCGACGGCGGTAAGGGCCGCGACCACCGATTGGGCCCGCCCGACGCCGCGACGGCGGCGTATGGCATTCATAGTCTTAAAACTCCATCCCGTGTGCCGTTCCGGTGCGGGACTGCGGTCCGGACCGTTCCCCAACGCTGTTCCGGTTAGCGGAACGCCGTCCCCGATAGCGGCATAACTTAGCCCTGCCACCTGCCCCGGTCAAGGCTTGTCGTACCTGGGCAATCGCTGCGCAACCCCGACAACAGGCCGTCTTGGCCACATTGACTGCCTCTAGGCATCTGTTTACTATGCCGGAAAGTTGTTCCGATGCTCGGAACGCGAACCGGAAGAGAGCGATGACGAACGGCCCCCTTGCAGGCATCCGAGTGATCGATGTCTCGACGATCCTGGCCGGCCCGCTCGGCTGCCAGATCCTCGGCGACTTCGGTGCCGAGGTGATCAAGATTGAGCACCCCCAGGCGGGCGACGGCATGCGTGGGCACGGGCCACGGAAAGACGGCAAGCCGATCTGGTGGAAGGAGATCTCGCGCAACAAGCGGACCGTGGGGCTCAGCCTCAAGGAGCCCGAGGGCGCCGAGATCTTCCGGCGGCTCGCCGCCACCGCCGACGTCGTGGTCGAGAACTTCCGGCCCGGGACGCTGGAGCGCTGGGGGGTCGGCCCGGACGTGCTGCGCGCGGCCAACCCGGGCCTCATCGTGGCGCGCGTGACCGGCTTCGGCCAGACCGGGCCGTACGCCTCCCGCGCCGGATTCGGCACCCTGGCCGAGTCAATGAGTGGTTTCGCCCACCTGACCGGCCAGCCGGACGGTCCGCCCACCCTGCCCGCGTTCGGCCTGGCCGACTCCATCTGCGGCATCGCGGTCTCGTCGGCCGTCTCGATGGCGCTGCTGGCCCGGGAGCGCAACGGCGGGCAGGGGCAGGTCATCGACATCGACCTGCTCTCCCCCATCCTCACCGCGGTCGGCCCGGGCCCCACCGTCTACCAGCTCACCGGCGTCGTGGGCAAACGCCAGGGCAACCGGTCATCCAACAACGCGCCGCGCAACACGTACCAGACCTCCGACGGCCACTGGGTCGCCATCTCCACCAGCGCGCAGGCGATCGCCGAGCGGGTCATGCGCCTGGTCGGCCATCCCGAGGTCATCGACGAGCCCTGGTTCGCCTCCGGCCACACCCGCGCCCAGCACGCCGACCTGCTCGACGAGTACGTGGGTGGATGGATCGGGCGTCACACCCGCGACGAGGTGGTGACCGCGTTCACGGAGGCGGGGGCGGCGGTCGCGCCGATCTACTCGGCCAAGGACATCGTCGAGGACCCGCACATCCGCGAGACCCGGATCCTCACCGAGGTCCACGACGACGACTTCGGCCCGATGCTGCAGCACAACGTGCTGTGGCGCATGTCCGACACCCCGGGCTCGATCCGGTTCACCGGCCGCGAGCTTGGCCAGGACACCGACGCCGTCCTCTCCGAAATCGGTGTCACGGCTGAGGAGCGGGCCGATCTCCGCAATCGCGGCATCATCCGCTGACCCCTTCGAGGAGACATGAGCACCGATACCAGGCGCCCAACGTCCGTCGATCCGCTGCTGTCGGCCCTGCGGGCCGGAGTCAGGGTGATCGACCTCGGCCGTCCGCTGACCGTCGGCATGCCGCAGTCGCCGAACCATCCGGCGTACTGGCACGCCCATCCCCGACGGCACGGCGACATGGTGCGGGCCGACGGCGGCTCCGCAGCCAACGACATCATCTCCATGGGTACTCACGTCGGCACTCACATCGATGCGTTGGCCCACGTGTCGCAGAACGGCAAGCTGTACGGCGGGATCGACGTCACCGAGGCGCTGGAGGGTGGCCGCTTCGCCCGACTCGGCGCGCACACCATCGCGCCCATGGTATGCCGGGGCGTGCTCCTCGATGTCCCGACCGCGCTCGGGGTCACCCGGCTGGAGCCGGGCTACGAGATCACCGTGGCCGACCTGGAGGCGACCCGGGCACGCCAGGGCACCGTCATCGAACCCGGGGACGTCGTGCTGGTTCGCAGCGGGTGGGGTCAGCACTTTGGCGTGGACAACGAGACGTTCATCGGCCACCGCACGGGCGTGCCGGGAGTGAGCGAGGCCGGCGCGACCTGGCTGGCCGACCACCAGCTCCGGGCCGCCGGCGCCGACACGATCGCCTTCGAGCGCCTCGCCCCGGGCGCCGGGCACGCCCTGCTGCCGGCCCACCGCGTCCTCCTCGTTGAGCGAGGGATCTACATTATCGAGACGATGAATCTTGAGGAGCTCGCGCGGCAGGGCGTCCACGAGTTCCTCTTCATCCTCTCCCCGCTGCCGTTCTTCGGCGCCACCGGTTCGCCGGTGCGACCGCTGGCGGTGGTGTCGGCATGAACGACGAGCCCACCCTCGGCGCCCGCATCGCCGAGTTCGCGGTCCGCGCGGTCCGGGACGGCGTCCCGGACGAGGTGATCGCCAGCGTGGGGCAGCGCACCCTCGACGTGCTCGGGCTCTGCGTGGCGGCGTACCGGCTGCCCACCAGCGCGGCCATCGTCGAACACGTCCGCGAGCAGGGCGGCCACGGCCAGGCGACCGCGATCGGTTACCCGCAGCCCGTGACCGCCGCCCAGGCCGCCCTGGTCAACGGCGTGCTGGCCCACTCGCTCGACTACGACGACACGCACCTGCCCTCGATCCTGCATCCCAGCGCCAGCGTGGTGCCGGCCGCGCTCGCCGCGGCCGAGCACGCCGGGGCCACCGGCGAGGTCACCGCCCGGGCCATCGCGGTCGGGCTCGAGGTCGCCGTCCGGCTGGGCATGGCCGGCTACGACGAGACGCTGCGCAACTCCGTCTTCTTCGAGCACGGCCAGCACGCCACGTCGATCACCGGCGCCATGGGCAGTGCCGTGGCCGCGGCGCTGATCTACGGCGGAGGTGAGGCCGAGGTGCTGCACGCGCTCGGCCTCACCGCGTCGATGGCCTCGGGCGTCATCGAAGCCAACCGGACCGGCGGCACGGTGAAGCGACTGCACTGCGGCCTGGCCGCTCAGGCTGGGGTCACGGCCGCCCAGCTGGTGCGGCGCGGCTTCACCGGCCCACCGACCATTTTGGAGGGACGGTTCGGGTTCTTCCAGGCCTGGCTGCACGGCCAGTACTTCCCCGAGAAGGTGACCGAGGGCCTGGGCACCACCTGGTCCGTGCCGGGCATCTTCTTCAAGCCGTACCCGGCCAACCACTTCACCCACACAGTCGTCGACGCCGGCCGGGCGCTGCGGGAACGGGGCGTACGGCCGGAGGACGTGGCGTCGGTGGTGGTCGGCGTACCGAGCGCGGTGCTGCGCACCATCGGCCAGCCGATCGAGGTCAAGCGCGCGCCGGAGACCGGCTACCAGGCGCAGTTCAGCGGGCCGTACGCCGTCGCGGTCGGCCTGTTCGGCGGCGGCGGCCTCGGTGCCGGCCTGGACGACTACACCGACGAGCTGGCCCGCGACCCGGCGCGGCGCGCGTTGATGGCCAAGGTCGACGTGGTGGGCGACCCGCGGTGTGACGAGATCTACCCGTACCAGTTCCCGGCCATCGTCCGGGTGCGCACCACCAGCGGTGAGGAGCTCGTGGAGGAGGTGCTCACCAACCGCGGCGGGCCGGCCCGGCCGCTGACCGACGAGGAGCTCGCGGTGAAGTTCCGCGACAACGTGGCCGGACGGCTCCCCGAGCCGGTGGCGGAGTCGGTCCGACGTGACGTCCTCGCCCTGGCCGCGGCGCCCGCCATCGGTCCGATCCTCGCCCGGCTGGCCAATCTCACCCGGACCGCCTCGGACGGACCCGCCGGGGCGCCACAGTAAACAGAAGCGTCCCGTCAGGTTGACCCCGCGTTGCTGAACCGACCGCCACCGCAGAAGGGAGCCGCCGTGAGCGAGCTGGACCTCATCATCACCAACGTCCGGGTCGTGGTGCCCGGCGCTGACGAGCCACAGCGCCTCGACATCGGCATCAAGGACGGCAAGTTCGCCCGGATCGAGGCCGGCCTCTCCCCAGAGCTCGCCACCGAGGTCATCGACGGCCAGGGCCGCCTGGCCTTCCCCGGCGTCGTCGACGCGCACCAGCACTGGGGCATCTACAACCCGCTGCCGGAGGACGCGTACTCGGAGAGCCGGGCCTCCGCTCAGGGTGGGGTGACGACCTCCATCACCTACATGCGCACCGGTCAGTACTACCTCAACAAGGGCGGCGACTACGCGGACTTCTTCCCCGAGGTGCTTGAGAAGACGGCGGGGCGCGCGGTCATCGACTACGCGTACCACCTCGCGCCGATGAGCCGGAAGCACATCGCCGAGATTCCGTCGCTCATCAAAGACCACGGAGTGACGTCGTTCAAGATTTTCATGTTCTACGGCGGGCACGGCCTGCACGGGCGCAGCGACGACCAGCGCTCCTTCCTGATGACACCGGAGGGTGAGCGGTACGACTACGCCCACTTCGAGTTCGTCATGCGGGGAATCCAGGCGGCGCGGGAGCAGTACCCGGAGCTGGCCGACGTGATCTCGCTGTCGCTGCACTGCGAGACGGCCGAGATCATGCAGGCGTACACCAAGATGGTCGAGGAGGAGGGGCGGCTGTCCGGCCTGCCGGCCTACCACGCCTCGCGCCCGCCGCACTCAGAGGGCCTGGCCGTCACCATCGCCTCCTACCTGGCTCACGAAACCGGCCTGCCCACCATCAACCTGCTCCACCTGACCTCCCGCAAGGCCGTCGAGGCGGCGCTGCGCATGGCCGAGGCCTTCCCGCACATCGACTTCCGGCGCGAGGTCACCATCGGGCACCTCGTCGCCGACTGCGACTCGGCCCGGGGCGTGGGCGGCAAGGTCAACCCGCCGCTGCGCCCGCGCGAGGACGTCGAGGCGCTGTGGGAGTACGTCCTCGACGGAAAGATCGACTGGGTCGTCTCCGACCACGCGTGCTGCCGGGACGAGACCAAGTTCGGCGCGGACCGGGACAACGTGTTCCTGGCCAAGTCCGGGTTCGGGGGCGCCGAGTACCTGCTCGCCGCCATGGTGACCGAGGGCAGCCGGCGCGGGCTCTCCATGGGCCGCATCGCCGCGCTGACGGCCACCAACCCGGCCCAGCGCTACGGCCTCGGGGCCACCAAGGGCGCCATCCGCGTCGGGCTCGACGCCGACCTGGCCCTGGTCGACCCCAACCGCACCTGGACCGTCCGAGCCGAGGACTCGGAGTCCACGCAGGAGTACACGCCGTTCGAGGGGGTCGAGCTGACGGCCAAGGTGACCGACACGTTCCTGCGCGGCCAGCGGATCGTGACCGATGGGGTGGTGACCACGAACACGCTCGGGCGGTACCTGGCTCGCCCCACCGCCTGACCATCCGGTCGGCTCATCCCTGAAGGCTTTCCACGGGAACGGTTACCACGGGGCCGTGTGGTGGTGCGATCGCACGACCACACGGCCCCGTGCCGCGTCCTCGGGCCTGACGCCGGATGACGGCTCAGAGCTGGCGGACGGCCCAGGCAGCGTCGCGCTCGGCGTCAAGCTCCACGAACCGCACCGAGGAGGCGACACTGGCCCGCTCGCTGCCCTCGCGAAGCATGTCGGTCGGGGTGGCGCAGACCAGCGTGGGAACGGTGAGCTGGGCCAGCCGTTCCGGGGACGGGTACAGGAAGGCGGCCCGGTACGACGCCTGGTAGGTGTCCCCGCTCTTGAGGAACTCGAGCACGAGCCGGTGCAGGTGCTCGGGGTCCGACGGACCGGTCGGCCGACGGTGCTCGACGTCCTGGCGGTACCACGGCCACCAGAGCTGTACGTCGCGGATGGTGTGCCAGGCCCGGATGAGGTGCTCGCCGTGGCGTTGCGGGGCCAGCGAGATGAAGTAGTTCTCCAGCAGGTCGCGGCGCAGCTCGTCGTCGAAGGCCGGCAGCCCGTCGGCCACGAGGCCGGACACCAGCTCCGGGTGGCGGATGGCGAGCTCCACCCCGATGCACGCGCCGGTGTGGGACCCGTACACCCGCAGCGGGCCGAGGCCCATGGCTGCCAGCACCTCGGCCACGACCTCGGCGAAGTAGCCGATCTCCGGATCGTCCACTGTGGGCGGATCCGAGTACCCGTTGCCGAGCGTGTCCGGGGCGATGACCAGGTGGTCGGTGGCGAGATCGCGGATCAGGCCGTCGAAGCTGTCGGCCGAGCCGGGCGAGCCGTGCAGGAACAGCAGCGGTCGGCCGGCCGGGTCGCCGTCGACGCGGACGTGCACGAGGCCTCGGGAGGTGGCCACGTACCGACGGGAGGTCCCTCCACTGTGGACCACGGGAGGTGGCGGCGGCGCCGCGGGCAGGTCGAGCGTGCGGTCGAAGGCGGCCGCCACCGCGGCCACGTGGTCGGCGTTGGCGACGCTGCGCACCTGCAGGGTGGGCACGGCCACCCCGAGCCGGGCCAGGTGCTCGTGCAGCGGGTCGGCCTCCTTGGCTACCAGCACAGCGGGAACGGCCAGCCGCTCCAGCGCGGCGCGGCCGTCGTACCGGAAGGCCGCCCGGTACGCCAGGCCCCAGTCGGGCCGAGCCCGCAGCATGTCGAGAGCCATCTCGTGCAGGATCTCGAGCGGAGGAATGGAGTCGGCCAGCCGACGATCGGCCTCCTGGCGGTACCACGGCCAGAACGTCCACATGTTGCGCAGCCGGTGCCACACCTCGACCAGGTGTCCGCCGTGCCAGACCGGGACGATGGGCGGGGTGTAGTGGGCGAGCTGGTCGGCCACCTCCTCGACCGTGTACAGGCCGAGCCCGTCCATCACGAGTTGAGCGACCCGGTCGGGGGCCTGCACCGCGGTCTCCAGGGCGATCTTCGAACCGGTGTGGGTCCCGGCGACGATGAAGCGGTCCAGCCCCACGGCGTCGGCGAACTCCAGCACCCGCCGCGCGTAGTCGGCGATGGTCGGCTCTTCGGCCCCCGAGGGCAGCGGGTCGGACTGGCCGTAGCCGGCGGTGTCGGGCGCGTAGACGGTGAAATCGGGGGCGAGCGCGTGGATCCACGAGCGCATCGAGCGGGACGACATGGGCGAGGCGTGCAGCACCACCACCGGTGCTCCCGAGCCGGCCCGCAGGTAGTGCATCATCGCCGGACCCACCGCCACGTAGTGCCGCTCGATCACGTGCCACCCCACAGAACGGAACAGGGTTTCTTATATCGGAACCATCGTCCCCGACCACCCCGGCGTCTGGCAATCCCTGAAACGCCCGAGAAATCGGCCAAGCGGCACCGAGGGACGACTGACCCACCCTTGACACGAGAGAGCCGGCCTACCAGCATGATTGGAAACTACGTTCCGTATATCGGAACAGTCCGAGGAGCGTCATGATCAGCGAAATCCGCGTCGCCACCATGGGGGTCAGCGATCTGGGTCGGTCGCGCACCTTCTACTCCACCGCGTTCGGGTACGTCGAGCACGCCGCCGGCACCGTGGGCGGCCCGGCCTTCGAGCGACTCTGGTCGATGCCTGCGGGTATGACCGCCCAGGTGTCGGTGATGGGCCCCGCCGGCGCGGCCTCCGGGCTGATCCGGCTGGTCCAGTTCGACCGGCCCGGCCAGCTCTACTGGGGCGACTACTCGGCCAAGCAGGACTACGGGCACTACGCGCTCAACATCCGGGTCCCCGAGATCCGCGCGGCCATGACCGCTATCCGTGGCAACGGTGGCCGGGCCAAGAGCGAGCCCACCCACTGGACGGTCACGCCGCAACTGTCCGCCTGGGACTCGCTCTCCTTCGACCCGGACGGCATCATCCTCGACGTCTTCCAGCTCGAGCCCGCTCCGGGCTCGCTGCTGAGCGACTACGACGGCCGCCCCTCGCCCCTGCAGACGGTCGCCATCCACGTCAGCGACGCGCGTCGCAGCGCCATGTTCTACGCGGCCCTCGGCTTTCGGCCGTTCTACGACAAGATGCTGGAGAACATGGAGGGCTTCTTCCAGATTCCCCCGGGCACCAAGCTACACAACATCAACATGATGAAGCCCGAGGTGCCCGACGTGGGACGCATGGAGATTGCTCAGTACGTGGGCTGGCCCGGCCGATCGCAGCGCGACGGAGCCGTCCCGCCGGCCCTGGGCATCCTCAGCGCCAGCTTCGAGACCGACGACCTGGCGGCGACCGAGGCGCTGCTGCACAGCATCGGAGCCGAACCGGCATCCGAGCGCGTCGAGGTGGAAATGCCCGGGCTCGGGCCGGTCGCGGCGCGCGCCTACTACGGCCCGGACGACGAGCTCCTCGAGTTCTTCCAGCGCCGATGACCAGCGTTACTCAGGGCAACGCCGCCGACCGCTCCCCGCGCGGGATCGCGCTCGTCACCGGCGGCGGCACGGGCATCGGACGGGCGGTGGCGCTCGCCCTGGCCGGGCGCGGCCACTCCGTCGTGGTCACCGGGCGGCGAGTCGAGCCGCTCGACGAAACGGTCGACCAGATCCGGGCTGCGGGCGGCCACGGAGAGGCCGTACGCCTGGACGTCCGCGACGCCGAAGGCATCGGTACATTGCTCGATCGCCTCCGCCGAACCGACCGGATCGACGTGGCCGTGGCCAACGCGGGCTGTTTCGTGCGCGGCCCCGTGGCCGAGCTCGACCCCCGGGACTGGACCACCCAGGTCGAGGTGAACCTCACCGGGGCCTTCCTCACCCTGCAGGCGGCGGTGCAGGTCATGCGCGACCAGGAGCCGGTGGACGGCTGTCGGGGCCACCTGTTCACCATCAACTCGGGTGCCGGCGTGGCCGGATTCCCCACGGGGGCGGCCTACGCCGCAGCCAAGCACGGCCTGCGTGGTCTGGTCGAGAGCCTGCGCCCCGAGGTGGCCCCGTGGGCCATCAAGATCACCGACATCGTCGTGGCGGCCACGGTGGCGAGCGAGATGAACGCCGGACGCGACGTGCCGAAGCTGCCCGCGAGCGTCGTGGGCCACACGGTGCTGGCCTGCCTGGAGCTTCCGGGCGCGGCCAACTGGGACCGGGTGGACCTGACCCAGCTGCGGACCTGACGAAGGGGCCGGGCCGACCGAGGGGTCGGCCCGGTCAGGCCTGGACCACCGGCTGCAGCGTCGCGCCCGGCGGCGGCGTGACCGCAGGCACGGCGTGACAGGCCGCCTGCTGCCGGTTGGTCTTCCACTCCAGCTTCGGGTACTCCTTGCGGCAGATCTCCGTCGCAAGTGGACAGCGCGGGTGGTAGTGGCAACCGGTGGGCCGGTTGATGGCGCTCGGCACCTCGCCGAGCGGGGCGGCCTCGGTACGCCGCTGCCGCGGGTCCGGCTTCGGCGCCGCCGCGAACAGCGTCCGGGTGTACGGGTGCTGCGGGGCCGATTCCAGCGCCTGCTTCGTGCCCACCTCGACGATGCGGCCGAGGTACATCACCGCGATGTAGTCGGCGATGTAGGAGACGACCGCGAGGTCGTGGCTGATGAACATCAGGGTGAGGCCGAGTTCGGACTTGAGGTCGGCCAAGAGGTTCATCACCTGGGCGCGGACGCTGACGTCGAGCGACGCGGTCGGCTCGTCGGCGACCAGGAACGTGGGCTCGGTCGCCAGCGCCCGAGCGATGCCGACGCGCTGCAGCTGTCCGCCGCTGACCTCGTGCGGGTACCGGTGCAGGAAGTCGGCGTTGAGGCCCACGCGCTCCAGCAGTTCGGCCGCCCGGTCCTTGCGCGAGCGCGCGTCCCCGATCCCGTGCACCCGCAACGGCTCGGAGATGATGTCCTCCAGCCGGTAGCGCCGGTTCACCGAGGAGTACGGGTTCTGGAAGATCATCTGCATCCGTCGCCGTTCTCGGCGGAGCTCCTCGCCGGAGAGCGCGGTGATGTCCTTGCCGTCAAAGTGGACGGTCCCCGCGGTGGGCTCGATCAGCCGGAGGATGGTGCGGCCCATGGTCGACTTGCCCGAGCCGCTCTCCCCGATCACCGCGAGGGTCTGGCGGGGCATGATGTCGACCGACACGCCGTCCACCGCGTAGACGACGCTGCGCTTGCCGCGCAGGCGGTTCAGCAGGCCGCCGCCGACGGGGAAGTGCGTACGCAGGTCCCGCACCGAGACGAGCGGCGCGACCGGGTCAGGAGCGGAAGTGGTCATGCTCAGTCCTTCCGGGCGGGCTCGGCCCCGCCAACCAGATGGCACGCCGCGACCGCCCCGCCGTCGTTCGCGGTGGGTCGCAGCTCGGGTGGCACGGTGTCGCAGATCGATCCGAGGCGACGGTCGCAGCGGGGGGCGAACGTGCAGCCGGCGATCGGCTGGTCGAGCCGGGGCACCGCCCCCCGCATGGTGTACAGGCGCCCGCCGGTGTGCGGGAACTGCGGGATGGCCTTGAGCAGCTGCTGGGTGTACGGATGCTGGGGCCGCTCGAACAGGTCGTAGACGTTCGCCACCTCGACGACCTCGCCGGCGTACATCACCACAACCCGGTCACACATCTCGGCGACCACCGACAGGTCGTGGGTGACCAGAACCATGGCGAGGTTCCGTTCCCGGCGCAGCCGCCGCAGCAGCTCCAGCACCTGCGCCTCGATGGTGACGTCGAGGCTGGTGGTCGCCTCGTCGGCGAGCAGCACCTTCAGGTCCTTGCTGGCGCACGCGACCGCGATCATGATGCGCTGCAGCTGGCCCTGGCTGAACTGGAACGGATAGGACTTCAGCTTGCCCCGGCCGTCGATCCCCACGTCGGCCAGCAACCGGATGATCTCGTCGTCGTACTCGCTGCGGCTCAGGTCCGGGCGGTGCAGGGCGAGCACGCGGCGGAACTGGCTGCCGATGGTCCACGAGGGATTGAACGAGTTGATCGGGTCCTGGAAGATCATCGACATCTGGCCGCCGCGGATCCGGCGGGCCTGCTCGGCCGACAGGGTGCGCAGGTCCAGCCCGTCCAAGAGGATCTCGTCGGCCTTCACCTCGGTCTCGCTTCCGAGGTTGAGGCCGAGAATCGCCTTGAGGGCGGTGCTCTTGCCGGAGCCACTCTCCCCCACCAGACCGACGATCTCGCCCGGGCGGACCGACAGCTCGAACCGCCTGACGGCCGGGACCGGGCGCCCACGGGACCGGTAGGTGACGGTCAGTCCGTTGACCCGCAGCACCTCGCCCGAGCGGGACCCGGTGGTCGGGCCGCCGGCCGGGTGTCCGTTGACCAGCTGGCTCATCGGGTACTCGCCTCCACGCTCGCCGCCACCGGTCCCGCCGCCGACTCCGGGCGCTGGTCGCCGCCGTCACGCTGGTCACTGGCGACGTCCGACGTCTTGGCCCGGGGATCCAGCTCGTCGCGCAGCTGGTCGCCGAGCAGGTTGAAGACCAGAACGAACAAGGCGATCGCCACCGACGGGAACACCACCAGCCACCAGGCGCCGAGCAGCAGGTACTGGCGTGCGTCGGCCAGCATCGTTCCCCAGCTCGCCCCGGGCGGCTGGACGCCGAGCCCGAGGAACGAGACGGCCGACTCGACGGTGACGGCCATGGCCAGGCCGAACGCGGCCTGGACGACCTGGGGCGCGGCGATGTTGGGCAGCAGGTTGCGGAACAGGATGTCGCGCCCGCGCCCGCCGATGGACCGCACCGCCAGGATGTAGTCCTCGCGCATCTCGGCCATCGTGCTGGCCCGGGCGACCCGCGCGAAGACCGGCACGAGGACGATGCCGATGGCCGCGGCGACCAGCGCCTCAGGCCCGATGGGGATCGGCCCCAAACTCAGCTCCCGCTGGCCGATGATGCCGGTGATCACCGGGACGAGGACCAGCAAGGGGAACGACAGGATGACATCCATGAATCGCATGATCACGCTGTCGCGGAACCGCCCCGCCGCCATCCCGGCGATCATGCCGAGCAGGGTGCCGACCACCATGGCCACGCCCACGGCCACGAACCCCACAAGGATCGACACGCGCGATCCGTGCAGGAAGCGGGAGAAGACGTCCCGGCCGACCGAGTCCGTGCCCATCCAGTGCTCGGCGCTCGGCGGCGCCAGGGCGTCGTCACCCAGGTCGGCCATGCCGTACGGCGCGAAGAACGGGCCGATGAGGGCGAGCAGGATGAAGAACAGCGCACCGATGAGGCTGAACAGCGACAGCTTGCGACGGGTCAGGCGCCGCCACAGATCGGCCATCCTCACTCCCTCCCCGCGCTGTAGCCGGCCCGGATGCGTGGGTTGATCAGGCCGTACAGCAGGTCGACGAGGATATTGATGAAGACAAAGGCGGCCGCCACGAACATCATCACGCCGATGGTGACCGGGTAGTCGCGAATCGTGAAGGACTCGACGAGCAGTCGCCCCAGGCCGGGAATGCCGAAGACGGTCTCGACGACGACCGAGCCGCCGAGCAGGAAGCCGGTCTGCACGCCGAGCACGGTCACCACGGGCAGCAGGGCGTTGCGCAGCGTGTCCTTCCAGATGACGACCCGCTCGCTGACGCCCATGGCCCGGGCGGCCGAGATGTAGTCCTGACCGAGCACCTCCAGCATGCTCGAGCGGGTGAGACGGGCCACCAGACCGATCTGGGGCGCGGCGAGGGCCAGGGCGGGCAGCACGGTGTTGGCCAGGCTCTGCAGGGGATCCTCGGAGAAGCGGACGAATCCCTGGTACGGCAGGATTCCCGGGAACCACCAGCCGAAGGTCAGCACCAGCAGCAGCGCGACCACGAAGTTCGGCACCGAGATGCCGGCGAGCGACCCCACCCGGATCACCTGGTCGGTGAGGCGGTTGGGACGCAGCGCCGACAGCACGCCGAGCGGAATGCCCAGCACGACGATGAGCACCAAGGCGCCCACCGCCAGTTGCGCCGTAACGGGCATCCGCTCGGCCATCACGTCAAGGACCGGAGAACGGTCGCTGTAGGACACTCCAAAGTCACCACGCGCCACATCCGTCACCCAGGCCCAGTACTGCACCCAGATCGGTTCATCGAGGCGCATCTCCGCGCGGGCCCGGGCCAGCGCCTCGGGTGGGGCTTCGAGGCCCACCGAGAGCAGCGCGGGGTCACCGGGCGAGAGCCGCAGCAGCGTGAACGCCACGATCGAGATCATGATCAGTACGGGGATCGAGGACAGCAGGCGCGACCCGAGCATCCTCAACATGGCCCACCCCACCGACCGCTCGTCGGGGCTGTCTGTGCCTCGTGCACGTTGGCTAGCCCCAGAGTGTCATTCCGCTATGGGAAACGTCGTTTCAGCTTTGACGGAAGTATGGGAGGACTGGGGTTGGCGGTCAAGGGTCTAGCTTGTTGCGATTGGGCTAACAACCAGGTGCGGGACCTCATGCGGCGGCTGGAGGAGCGCCAAGCGTACCCGCCCGAACGGAGCGACATCGACCTCCACGCTCGCCGCGACGCCCGCCCGCGCCAGAACGCCGTCCCCATCCGTGGCCGTAATCACGGCGCCGAGCAGGCCCCGCCGAGGGGCGACGCAGCGCCCCTTGAGTGACCCGCCTACGTGGTCGGGCAGGCCGTAGTCGATCAGGCCGAGGTACGGCTCCCGGGTGCTCACGCCGACGTTGCGGGAACGCAGTTTCAGCTCGTCCACCCCGACGAGCGCGGCGAAGGACGGGTCGTCGATGGCGTACTCGTAGACCACGTCCCAGCCGAACACCGCGCGGTAGTAGTCGATCACCGGCTGGGCCTGGCTCACCGGCGCGGAGATGCTCTGCACCTCGCTGACCAGCCGGTCGGTGACCTGGGCGAAGTCCGCGAAGAACGACGCCGGCCCGCCCAGGAACGCGGTCACCACGTGATCCGGGCCCCACAGGTGGGCCTCCCGGAACGTGCCGCCGTCCAGCTCGTACTCGGCCTGCGCCTCCACCACCTCATAGCCCAGGCGACGGGCATGGCTCAGCGCGGCCTCGTAGTCGGGGGCGTAGAAGTCGATGACCTTCAGGGCATCGCGGTCCACCCGCGATGCGTACGTGCGGATCGTCTCGGCCGAGACGGCATCAAACCGGGCCAGCAGCGCGCCCGCGTGGACACCGGGCGTCTGCAGGACGACCAGGACGACCGCGCCGGCGTCGGCCCCGAACAGGGCCTGGCTGGAGTCCCGGCCCAGGCGGGTCCGGCCGGCCTCGACCATGCCGAAGACGTCCGTGAACAGGCGGACGTGGGCGTCGAGGTCACCGGCGCTGATGAGCGGACCGAACAGGCGGGCCGGCGGGGACGCCGACGTGGATGATCCGCCGGAGGCGGCGAGAGCCATGATCACAGTCCTTCGTGTCCATGGCCGCGGTCCCGCCGCCGGATCGGTCAGCCCTCGAAGCCGTACCGCCGCGACAGGACGCGGGCCGTGTGCAACAACGCTTCGCGGCAGTCGTCCAACACCACCTGGAAGCGCTCCGTGGGTCCGCAGACGCTCACGACAGCGACCGCGTAGCCCTCGTGGTTGCGGACGGGCGCCGCCACCGAGGCCGCGCCGTTCTTGCGCTCCGCCGTGGACTGGGCCCAGCCCTGCTTGCGGACCATGGCCAGGTCCTCGCGCAACGTCTGCGGGTCGATGATCGTCCGCGCGGTCAGCGACTCCAGCGGGCCGGAGTTGATGTACGCCTCGATGCGCTCCTCGGGCAGGAAGGCGAGCAGCGCGCGCGACGAGGCGCCCGCGTGCAGCGGGTACGGCTCGCCCAGGGTGACCGTCATGATGACCTCGCGCGTCGGGGTCACCTGGTCCACGTAGATGCGGTGCCGGTCGCCCACGGGGACCGACAGCGTCGCGGTCTCGGCCGTGCGGTCGCTGAGCTCCTGCAGATAGGGCCGGGCGATGCGCCGGATGTCGATGCGGTCGAGGTACGTCAGGCCCAGCTTCATGGCCGACAGGCCCAACGAGTACCGGCGCGTCCGCTCGTCAAGATCGACCAGACCTCGGCTGCGCAGTGAGGCGAGCACGCGGTGGACGGCCGCCTTGGACAGCCCCAGTTCCTCCGCGATCTCGGTGACGCCCAGGTCGGGGCTGGACGAGGACGCGAAGTGCATGAGGATGTCCGCCGCCCGCTCAACGGTCGCGATCGTGGCGCTTCCGTTGTCACGGGCCTCCGAACCATTGCCCTGCCGGGTCCTGCGGGACATTGGTCGCTCCCTCCGAGTGGTCGTTCGGGCCATCGCCCGGCCCGCGCGGTCGCGATCTTAAGGGGTCAATGGTGGTCGATCACGCAATTGTTCCACCATGCACAATGCCGTTTTCCCACGAGACGCGACCGTACAGCAAGTGACCGGACGGTCACGCGACCTTCGTCTCGCGAATGACGGTCCGCTTGATCAGCCGGTCGTCCTCCATCCAGTGCCAGGTACGCACCTTTTGCCGGCCGTCCTTGGAGAGCTGGATCATCTCGTAGAGGTAGTTGCCGGGCTTGAGCCGGTCCTTGTAGGTCCAGGTGAGCAGGATCGTCAGATCGTCAGTCTGGTGCATATGTCCAGCAATGCGGGCGTTGTCGAAGTGGACCGAGCGGCCCCGCAGCACGCCGTCGAACCGCACCTGCTCCTGCCGCCCGTCCGGCCAGGTGTACGTGTTGACCTGAACCACGTCGCACGACCCGTCCTCGGGCTCCCACATATGCAGGTGGCTGGCGTGGCGGTCGATCTCCCGGCCCTCCGGGTCCAGGTGGACGTACTCGCCCTGCCATTCGCCCATGTGCCGGGCCAGGATCGGGAAAACCTCGCGCCAGTCGCTCACCGCGCACTCCTTTCTCAACACCATTGTTACTGCGCGTAGCTGAACGAATACTTACTGCCATCACGGCCGGCGTCGTACCACCAGGGCTGAACCGTCGGGTTCTGCCGCTCCAGCAGCACCCGCTGGCGGAGGAAGCGCCGCAGCGACGCCGGGCCCATCCGACTGGGTCCCAGGCCGGACGATCGGAACGCCTGCTTCTCCCCCTCCGGTACCAGGCCGGTGAGGCAGACGTCGTTGATGCTGATGCCGCCGGCGTGGATGCGGGCGGCCACGCGACGGGCCTCCTCGGGCTCGGCGAAGACCGCGGCCGAAAGCCCGTACTGCGTGTCGTTGGCCAGCGCGACCGCCTCGTCGAGGTCGGCCACCACCATCACGGGAATGATCGGGCCGAACGTCTCCTCGGTCATCACGAGCATCGAGTGATCGACCCCGGTGAGCACGGTGGGGCGCAGGTACGACCGGCCGTCATGAACCTCGATCTCGCCGCCGCACCGGATCTGCGCGCCGCGGGTGACCGCGTCCTCGAGATGCCGGCGAACCACGTCGACCTGACGCGGATCAATGAACGGCCCCAGGTCCCCGTCCTCGTGGCCCGGGAGGGCCAGCGTCACCCGCTGCGCCTTGGTTACGAGCAACTCGACGAAGCGGTCCGCCACGGCCCGCTCGACGTAGACCCGCTCGATGCTCATGCAGGACTGGCCTGTGTTGGCCGTGGCGCCCCAGAGCACTCCCGAGGTCGCCACCTCGAGGTCGGCGCTGGCCGCGACCACGGCGGGGTCCTTACCGCCGAGTTCCAGGAAGGCCGGGATGAAGGCGGCGGCCGCGGCGGCGGCGACCGCCCGGCCGGTGCTCACGCTGCCCGTGAAGCACACCGCATCGACGTTCGCCACAACCGCGCGCCCGACGTCGGGACCGCCCTCGACGATCTCGAGGACCTGGGCGAGGTCGGGCACGGCGGCCACGGTCGCGCGCAGCACGGGCACGAACGAGGGACACAGCTCGCTCGGCTTCATCAGCACCGGGCAGCCGGCGAGCAGCGCCGGGATCGCATCGATCAGGGCGAGTTGGAACGGGAAGTTCCACGGGGAGATCACCCCGACCACGCCCAACGGCACCGGGGCGTCGGCGATCGTCACGCTGGGGTCCGAGCTGGGCCGCGCCGGGGCCGGTACGAGATCGCGGGCCCACCGGGACTGCCGTTGGATCGCCCCGAAGACCCAGTCAACCTCCATCTCGGACAGACCGACCCGACCGGTGTCGGCGGCGATGGCCGCCACCAGCTCACCGCGCCGTTGCTTGATCTGGTCGGCCCAGGCCGCGAGGACGGCGATCCGCTCCTCGACCGGGCGGGCGGCCCAGTGACCGGCCTGCTCGCGTAGCCGCGTCACCGCGGCCGTGACCTGGTCCTCCACGACGCCCACATCCTCGTTCCAGTAGAAGGAACATTGTTGCAGGAGACGGTAAAGCGATGGAGGCTTCAGGGAAAGGGCGACCAAATAAGTCAGCCCAACGCTTCTCTTCCCTGAGGCCCGGTGGCCGCGATTCCCTGGGGTCTACCACACCGCGATGAGCAAACACCCCTCTGGACAGCCCGCGCGATGATGTGGAACGCTGTTCCGGTTAGCGGAATGGAGGTCACATGCCGATCCAGCCAGGTGGCGCCGCGCTCAACATCGCCAACGGCATTCGGGAGTTCGCCCGGGTCAGCCCCGGGGTGACCGCCGTGATCGACGGCGACCAGCAGCTCACCTACCGCGAGCTTCGCGACCGGGCCGCCCGGTGGGCGAACGTGCTCCTCGACCGCGGACTGGCCGTGGGCGACCACGTCGCGGTCGCCGTAGGCAACCGGCTGGAGTACCCGGAGATCGCCTGCGGCATCGCCATGGCCGGCATGGTGATGATCCCGCTCAATCCCCGGTACACCACGGCCGAGGCGGCGTTCATCCTCGAGCACTCCGAGGCCAAGGCGGTCGTGGTCGAGGAGAGCCTCCTCGACGTCGTGGCCCCGGCGGCCCAGAACATCCGCCACATCGTGGTGATCGGCCAGCGGGAGGGCTATCCGTCCTATGAGGAGCTGCTGGCCGCCCAGTCGCCGGTCGACCCCATGCGCGCGGTGCCGGAGGACTCTCCCTTCTGTATCGCCTACACCTCGGGCACCACGGGTCAACCCAAGGGCGTGATGATCAGCCACCGCTCACGGACGCTCACCTTCTACCTGGCCGCGGCCGAGTGGGGCCTGGGCACGGGCCGCACCTCCCTGGCGGTGGCGCCCATGTACCACGGCGCCGGGTTCGCGTTCGGGTACGCCCCCGTCTTCACCGGTGGCACCGTGGTGATGCTGCGCAAGTGGTCGCCCGAGGCCATGCTCGACCTGGCCGAGCGCCACCGCGTCCAGTCCATCTTCCTGGTGCCGGCGCACGCCCAGATGCTGCGGCGCCTGGGCACCGAGGCCATCCGAGCCCGGGACCTCTCGAGCCTGGACACGCTCTACTTCAACGCGGCCGCGCTGCCCTTCGAGCTGAAGAGCTGGGTCTTCGAGGCGTTCCCGAACGTGGGCGTGCACGAGCTGTACGGCTCGACCGAGGCCGGCATCGTGAGCAACCTGCGCCCCGTGGACATGCACCGCAAGCCCGGATCGGTCGGCCAGCCCTGGTTCATGACCGAGATCCGGGTGGTGGGGACCGACGGCAAGGAGGTCGGCTTCGGCGGCATCGGCGAGCTGTACAGCCGCTCGCCGTACCTCATGCTCGGCTACTTCAAGAACCCGGAGGCCACGGCCGCCTGCACCACCGAGGATGGCTTCGTGACCTGCGGCGACCTGGTCCGGGTCGACGAGGAGGGCTACCTGCACATCGTCGGCCGCAACAGCGACATGATCATCACGGGTGGGGTCAACGTGTACCCCCGGGAGATCGAGGACGTGCTGCTGCAGCATCCCGATGTGGCGGACGTGGCCGTGGTCGGCCGGCCCTCCGAGGAGTGGGGCGAGGCCGTCACCGCGTTCATCGTCCTGGCGCCCGGGGTCACCTTTGACGCCGAGGCGCTGGAGCGCCACTGCCGGCAGACCCTGGCCGGGTTCAAGATCCCCCGTCAGTGGCGGGTGGTCTCCGAGCTTCCCCGCAACGCGGCCGGCAAGGTCGTCAAGCGCGACCTGCCCGACTGAGCCCGACCGTGACTGGGCCCCACCGGAACGGGCCCGCCGCCCGCCCCGCCTGAATAGAAAAATCGACGACCGCGACTGATACCCCTACCGGAGCCCTCCGAGAGGCAGACCCATGCTTGTCGCCGACACCATCGAGCCCGCCGTTGGCTTCGACCTGCACAGCTTCGCGATCTTCCTGCACATCCTGCTGTTCACCTACTGGCTGGGCAGCGACATCGGCGTGTTCTACTCCAGCCGGTACGTCGTCAACCCCACCGTGTCGCCCCAGGGTCGGGCGATCGCCATGAAGATCATGCACATGGTCGACCTCGCGCCGCGGGTCTGCCTGATCCTCATGCTGCCCAGCGGGGTGACCCTCATGGCGGCTTCCCCCTTCGGCCGCGACATCTTCGCGGGCTGGCCCCTGGCCCTGGTGTGGATCGGCGGCCTGGTCTGGCTGGGCGTCATGCTGGCCGCGTTCTTCCGCACCCCGGCCAAGCACGCCGAGCTCGTGGCCAAGGCCGACTGGGTGGTCCGCTCGCTGGTCACGGTGGGCCTGCTCGCCGCCGCCGGCTACACGTTCGTGGTGGACAAGCCGTTCGGGGTCGACACCAACCCCAAGTGGCTGGCCGGCAAGGTGGCCGCCTACGCGCTGTGCATCGGCGCCGGGATGATGATCCGCGTCTCGCTGCGGCCGTTCGGCCCGGCGTTCCAGAAGCTCATGAACAGCGGCTCGACGCCCGAGGTGGAGACGGCCATCGGCGGGGCGATGCGGCGGGCCATCCCATGGGTCATCGCGATCTGGATCCTGGTCGCCCTGGCCGCGTTCCTCGGCGTGGTCAAGCCGGGCACCACCGCGGCGGTCTGACCGCCCGGCCGGCGGGTGCGGCCCAGTCCCGAGGACCGGGTCGCACCCGCTAACCGTCCCATAGGGACAGACCCGTAACCCAGACACGGACTGTCCACAACGGATCGGAGGGGCCACAACGGACCGGACGGGCCACGCCGGGGAACGGACACGATCAGTCGCACGACGACGGATGCCGGTTTGCCGGAGGGCCTCAGCCCTCCGGCAACTGCTCCAGGTCCACCCGGGTGATGACCGCGGCCCCGGGCATCTCCAGCACCGCGGCGATCATCTGGGCCACGGTATCGGCGGGCAGGCGGCGCACTCCGGTGCGCGACGACAGGCTGCTGCTCACCGCGGTGGCCACCACCACGTCGGTCACCTTCACCAGGTCGGCGCTGACCTCCTGGCGCAACGCGTCGGAGAGCCCCATGAGCCCGAACTTCGAGGCCGTGTAGGCCGCCCCGACGACGTAGCCGCGCAGGCCCGCGCCGGAGTTGACGTTGAGGATGTGGCCGCGGCAGCCGTCGCGCGGCTCCTGTTCCCGCATCCGCAGCGCGGCCGCCCGGGCGGCGTAGAACGCCCCAGTGAGGTTGGTGTCGATGGTGAGCGTCCAGTCCTCGCGGGTCGCCTGCGTCACCGAGCCCCGGCGGAACAGGCCGGCGTTGTTCACCAGCACGTCGATGCGCCCGGAGAGTCGGATGACCTCGTCCACGACCCGTTCGCAGGCGTCGGCGTCGCGGACGTCCAGCACGTGGGCGTGGGCCCGGCCGCCGCGCTCGGTGATGGTCGCCACCACGGCGGCCAGGTTCTCGGCGGTGCGGCCGGCCACGTGGACCTCGTACCCGCGCTCGCCCAGCCAGACGGCGGTGGCGGATCCGAGACCGGACCCGCCACCCGTGACCAGGACGCTGCCCCGGCTCGTCATACCTTCTTCTCCGCCGGGTCCCAGCGCATCGGCTCCGCCCCGGGCACCCGGTGCTCCTCGATGATGGTGAGCTTGGCCAGCCGGCCGTCGATGAAGTGCTGCCAGATGCGGGTGCGGTAGTCGCCGTCCGGCCGGGTCACCTCGATGATGCGCTCGTTCGGCCGCTCGTGCCAGCCGAACGAGAAGATGATGGCCTCCTCGCCGACGCGGCTGGTCACACCCCACATGTTGCTGTTGTGGAAGTCGACGTTATCGCCGTCGACGGTGGCGTGGTAGAAGTGCTCGTACGGCTCCTGGCCCTCGCGCAGGTAGACCACCCGCTCGGTCCACTGGGTGCCCTCCATGCGCCCTTCCTGGCGGCTGGCGAACCGGTCGAGTTGCTGGCCGCTCGGGTCGATCACCGTGTAGGTGCCCTCCCACACGCCCGCGACCTTCGTCCGCAGGATGTCGTTGATCGTCATAGTCATACGTGCGCGCCTTTCCCTTAATCGTCCGCGTGTCCACTGTGTCGTCGGCCCGCGTCTGCCTGTCAGTGATCGGCGGCCGTCAGATCACGCCGTCGGCCACCAACCGGTCGATCACGCTCTGCTGCACGCGGCGGAAGTCGCCCCGCTCGGGTACTTCCTTGAAGGAGTTGGCCGGGTGGATGGTGCGGCCGGCGTACGTGGGCGCGTACAGCTCGAACCGCTGCCGGGCGAGCATGTTGTCCATGGCCACCCGGCGCCGGAACGCCCGCAGCGCAGCCAGATCCAGCTCCGCGTTGGCGGCCATGGACGGCCCCTGCGTGGCCGCGGCCAGCAGGTTGCCCCGGAAGTCCACGACCTGGCTGCCGCCGTCGCCCGAGGCGGGCGGCAGGGCCGTGCCGAACAACCCCGCCGTGTTGGCCGACACGACGTACGCGCTGTTCTCGATCGCGCGGGCCCGCTTGGCGATGTTCTTCGGCGACAGCAGCGCGCTGGCCACCTCGCTGGAGCTGTGGGCGAAGATCTCGGCGCCCCGGACCGCGAAGCAGCGGGCGATCTCCGGATAGAGGATCTCCTCCGAGGCGATCGGGGCGATCCGGCCGATCTCCGTGTCCGCGACCGGGAAGAGCGACTCCTCGCCGTAGATCTCCAGGTACCGGTCGAGCACGTCGTGCGGCGTCACCGTCCACATGGAGTTGAGCCGGCGGTAGCGGTACCGCACCGTCCCGTCGGGACCGAAGAGCACGCACGCCTGGAAGTACAGGTCGGGGAAGTGCTCGTCGGTCTCGTAGTTGTTGACGGCCAGGTACACGCCCGCGTCCCGGGCGATGTCGGCGAGGCGCTGGTACTCGACACCGTCGGGGGCCAGCGCCGCCCGCTCGGCCCACTCGGGGATGGACTCCTTCAGCGGCGGTCCGCTCAGCACGTACTCGGGCAGGACGACGAGCCGTACGTCCGACCCGGCCGTCTGGACGGAAGCCACCGTCTCCGCGTGAATGCGGTCGATCGCTGCCCGGATGGCGTCGCGCGCCGCCGCCGTGTCCACGCAGTCGTTGACTGCGTGGCACGGCGTCTGCAGCGCAAGAGCCCGGAAGCGTTCCGTCACAGCGCCTTGGCCTCGTCCAACAGGTCCGCGTAGACGACCTTGGACAGGTCGATCTCCTTGTTGGTGAGCCCGGCCTGGAGCAGCGCCTCCTGCATGCCTTCCCACGCCGGAACGTCCATCACCATGAGGCTCGACTGTCCCTTGGCGAGGTAGAGCTCGCGCACGAGGTCGAGCTGCTCCTGCGCGGCGTCCGGGGTGATCTCCCGGTTGTACTTGCGGATCCACTCGATGGTCTGGGCGTCGTTGGACTTGTCGCAGACGAACACCAGCGCCTTGTAGAACCCGGCCAGGACCCGCACCACCACGTCGCGGTTCTGCTCGATCTCCTCGCGGGTGGTGATGTAGGAGTCGGCCGGAATCGGCATGACGTCGTCGAAGTTCCACGCGTGCACCGGCATGTCGGCCGCCTCCAGCGCCTCCCGCTCGGCCGCGCTGCCGACCCAGGCCGCGACCTCGCCCCGCTCGGCGAACTGGTACGCCGACACACCCAGACCGGTCACCTTGCGCTCGATCGACTTCGGGTCGATGCCGGCCCGCACCGCCATGAGGTCGATCAGCTGGTCGGTCGTGCCACCGGCCGAGACCACGCCGACGGCCTTGCCCTCCAGGTCGGTGATGTCGCGGATCGGGTTCTCGGCCATGGACTGCATCTCGAACGCCGAGCGCTGCACCGGGGTGCCGAAGGCCACGAACGGCGCGTCCTCGTTGGCGACCGTGATGAGCGCGCTGATGGACTGGAACCGGCTGTACTGGGTGGCCTTGGTGAGCAGGCCGGACATGGCCTGCGAGGTGCCGGTCGAGGAGATGACCTCGCAGTCGATCCCGAGCTCGGCGAAGTAGCCGGCCTCCCGGGCCACCATCTCCGGGCAGTTGCCGACGTTGTAGCCGAAGGCCGTCTGGTAGACGCGCTTGATCAGGGTGCCGGGGCCCGTGGGCGTCTCCTCGCGACCGCAGGCGGCGAGCAGGCCGGCGCTGGGCAGCGCGACGCCAAGGCCGGCGGCCCAGGCGAGGACCTTCCGGCGGCTGATTCCGGTGTTCTCCATCTCTTACTCCTGTGCGTACGAGCGGGGTGCGGCCCGCTGTCGATCAATGAGCGACGTTTGCTGAGCACCCGCGCCGGCGGGCGATCTGTTGATCGATCGCGATATCGCGATCAGTACTGCTCCGGCCGGTTGAGCCGGACGGACTCATGCCACGGGATGAGCCACCGCTTGAGCGAGGTGACGACGAGGTAGAGCACCATGCCGTACACCGCCATGAGCACGATCGAGCCGAACAGCAGGTCGATCTGCAGGTTGTTCTGGAGGTTGAGCGCGTACCGTCCCAGTCCCTTGTCACCGCCGAGGTACTCACCCACGATGGCGCCGATGGTGGCCAGGACGATCGCCTGCTCCAGGCCGGCGAGGATGTACGCCATCGTGTGCGGCAGCTCGATGCGCAGGAACCGGAAGGCCTTGGAGGCGCCGATGGACTGCGCCATGTCCTTGTGACCCTGGGGCAGCGACTGGATGCCGAAGGCCGTGTTCACCATGAGCGGGAAGAAGCACACCATCGCAGCCAGCGCGATCTTCGACGACTCGCCGAACCCGAACCAGAGCACGAACAGCGGCGCCAGCGCCACCTTCGGCGTCACCTGGGTGAGCACGAGGAACGGCTTGACCACCAGTGCCACCAGCCGGGACTTGCCGATCGCGAAGCCCGAGCCCACGCCCACGAGCACGCCGATGCCCAGGCCGGCGATCGTCTCGAGGAAGGTCGTCTTGACGTGCACCTGCCAGACGAACGGGTCGGTCACCTGGTACTTGAGCGCCTCCCACACTCGGCCGGGGCTCGGGAGCACGAAGCGCGAGACGCCGCTCGCCTCGACGTAGAAGTGCCACCCGCCGATCAGCAGGACGGCGACCAAGGGTGTGGTGAAGAAAACCAGGTGCCGCCGTACGAACGTCAACGTCGCCTTCATTCCGCCACCTCCGCCTGGTGATTGAGGTGCTCGCGCAGCAGCCCGGTGTAGCGGGCGAACTCCGGGCTGGCCATGATCTCGATGCCTCGAGGTCGAGGAAAGTCGATGGCGATGTCCGCGACGATCCGCCCGGGGCCGCCCCGCATGACCACGACCCGGTCGGCCAGGAAGACCGCCTCCTGGATGGAGTGGGTGACGAAGACGATCGTCTTCTTCTTCTCCAACCAGATCCGTTGCAACTCGATGTTGAGGCTGTCGCGGGTCTGCGCGTCCAGCGCGCCGAACGGCTCGTCCATGAGCAGCACCGCGGGGTCGTAGGAGAGCGCCCGGGCGATGGCGACGCGCTGGCGCATGCCCCCGCTGAGCTGGTGCGGCAGCTTGTCGCGGGCGGCGGAGAGGCCGACCAGCTCGAGCATGCGCTCACCGATCTCGCGGCGCTCCTGGCGAGGAACCCGCCGGGCCTGCAACGGAAGCACCACGTTGGCCAGCGCCGAGCGCCACGGCAGGAGGTTGTGCTCCTGGAACACGAAGCCCACGTCGGACAGCGCCGCGCGCTGCGACGCCGACGACCCGGACAGGTCGTGCCCCATGATCGTCACGCGCCCGCTGGTCGCCCGCTCGAGGTTGCCGATGATGCGCAGGAGGGTGGTCTTGCCGCACCCGGAGGCTCCGAGCAGGGCCACGAACTCACCATTGGCAATATCGAGATTGATATCGTCCAGCACCATCGGCGCGCCCGGAGGGCCGAAGCGCTTACAGACGTGGTCGATCCTGATTGCCGTCACGCTGATCACCTTTGTGCAGTGGGGGTCGTCGCCACGCCGGGCGGTCGGCCCAGGTGGTCGGGTAGAAGGGCATCGATGACGACGGGCCGTCGGTCCTCCGTGACCGCGGCACGACCGCGACGCAGCGCGTCGAGCAGCTCGGCCGGGGTGCGTACGGTGAAACCGAGCGCCCCGCAGGCCTCCGCCTCCCGGGCGTGGTCCGGGTTGGGGTCGAACCGGCCACCCGTGTAGTCACCGGCCCGGCGTGCCGCGCCGTCCGGGTAGTAGTCGTCGACGTGGCTGGTGCCGGTGCGGTACCCGCCGTTGTTGGCGACCACGGTGAGTACCGGGGCGTCGTACCGCCGTTGGGCCCACAGCGCCGCCTGAGGCCCGCCGAACAGGTAGCCGCCGTCGCCCGTCAGGCAGAAGACCGGCGTGCCCCCGGAGGCGAGGCTCGCTCCGACGGCCGCCGACGTCGCCCAGCCGAGGCTGGAACCGCCGTTCATGAACAGCGTCCCGGGCTGGGTGCGCCGGACCAGTTCGGCCGTGTCGCCGAGCTCGTCGATGAGGATGTCGGTGGGGGCGATCACCTCATCGACGCAGGCAGACAACCCGGCCGGCGTGAGGTGAGGCAGCGCGAGGGCCTCGCGACGCCGGCGGTCCTGTTCCTGCCCCACGACGGCCGCGGTGTCCTGCAACGCCTGCCACCTCCGCTGGGCCCGGTCCCGGTCGGCCGGCGACGCGGCCCGGGTGAGTTCCGCGCGCAGGGCGCGCAGAAACGGCCGGGCGGCGGCGAAGAGTCGTTGGCTTGCGCGGAACTCGTGCAGCGGGATCTCGGCGGCGATCGGGTCGACGCCGACGAACGACACGAAGGCGTCGGCCGGCGGGCCGCCGTGGGCGGGGATCCAGGGCACGTGATGGTCGACCACGACCACCACGTCGGCCGTCGTGACGTCGGGCGCGCCCAGCTGGGCCGGGTGGTCGCTGGGCAGGCTCATCCGGTAGCGGGTGGTGCGAGCGCCGATACCAAACTCCTCGCACAGCGCGGCCAGATCGGCCACCGCGGCCGGATCCCGGCCGATCCGCTCGGTGATCAGCAGGGGACGCTCGGCGTCGAGAATCCGACGGGCCAGCGCCGCGACCGCCTCCGGTTCGCCGCCGCCGTGCTGGCCGACGCCCAACGCATCGGCGGTCACCACGTCGCCGAAGACGTAGTCCTGGGCCAGAACCTCGGCCGGGAAGACCAGGTACACCGGACCCTGCGGGGGCGTGAGCGCCACCTGGAGGGCACGGGCGATGACCGTGCCGACCTCCTCGTACGGCGCCACCTTGTAGTCCCACTTGGTGTACTGCCGGAAGATCTCGCCCTGGTCCCACCGCTGCTGGTTCCAGAACGCCTGGCTGGTGCGGCGCTCCGGGTTGGTCGCCGGGTAGCCGCTGATGAGCAGCAGCGGGTAGCCTCCCCGGAGGGCGGTGTGCAGTTCCGCCCCGAAGTTCAGCGGGCCCAGGTCGGCGTGGGCGACGACGGCGGCCGGCCGACCGGTGATCATGCTCTCCCCCATCGCGGCGGAGATCGCCACGTGCTCGTGGGTCACCGGCGCGATCTCGGGTGTGGGCGTGCCGCGCTCACGCAGCCGAACGGCGGCCTCCTGGATCGGAACGAGCTCCGAACCGGAGCAGAACCACAGCCGCTCGATCCCGTGGGCAGCCAGCGTCCGCAGCAGGAGTTCCGCGACGGCCACCCCTCGTGGTCCAAGGCTCCCCTGGGTCTACGGCTGCGGCACCTCACCCTCCCGATCAGCCACTGGCGCCCCAATGTTCCACTAACAGAAACAGCGTTCCTGACGTAGAGTTGACGACGATCCTGCACGTCAGCGGCGGCCATGAGAAGGGGTCCCGGAAATGTCAGGTAATTCGCTGCGGTTCCGGCCGATGGCAGAGCCTGACGGCCGGGGTGCGATCCCGCCGGATCCGAGCGAGGTCAGCTCGATGCACGGCGTCGTCGTGGAGTGGCTCGGCAGCGGAATCGCGAGCGGGCGCCTCACCGGCATCCTGGACCTCGACGACATCGCGCGCCGGTTCCAGGTCTCCCGCTCGCTGGTCCGCGAGTGCCTGCGCACCCTGGCCGCCAAGGGGATGGTGCACGCCCGTCAACGGGCCGGCACCAGCGTGACCAACCCGTCCCAGTGGGCCGTCCTTGACGAGCAGGTCATCCGGTGGCGGGCGGCGGGGCCGTACCGCTTCGTCCAGATGCAGGAGTCGCTGCAGATCCGGCAGCGCGTCGAGCCGCTGGCCGCGCGTCTCATGGCCGAGAACCGGACGGACGAGCAACTGGCGCGGTTACGGCGAGCCACTGAGGACATGGCCGAGGCGATCGCCACCGGCAACGGGCAAGCGATGATCGAGGCCGACACGGCGTTCCATCGCGAGCTCTATCTCAGCTCGGGCAACACGATGCTCGGCCGGCTCGCCGGCACGGTGCACGCCTGCCTACGGGTCCCCGACTTCCAGGGTTATCGACGTTTCTCTGTGGACACGGTCACCCGGCACGAACGGCTCACCAACCTGATCGCCGCGCGTGACCCGGACGGCGCCGAGCAGGCCGCCGTGCGCCTTATGGACCTGACGACAGAGCTGTTCCTCGACGCGTACGAACGGGTGCTGGCGCAACTGCCCCGGCCGCGCGACGAGGCCAGCGCCCGTACGTAACTCGGCTCGTACGTCATCGCCTCGTACGCGATCGGCTCGTACGTCCTTGGTCCGCGCCCAAACGACCCGCACGCCGCGCGGGCCGACCCGTACGTGACAGAAGTTTCGTACGTGCCGGCCCGTACAGGGCCGAAGTCAGGCCCCGGCCCGTACAGGGCTGAGGTCAGGCCGCGGCCCGTACAGGGCTGAAATCAAGCCCAGGTGCGAACGTGCAGGTTGGCCGAGGACAGCTCGCCGGTCTGCCCGGCCGGTACCCACTCCCACTCCCGGCGCTGCGGGCACCAGACATCGCAGCCCCGACCGGCACCCACTACGGGGCCGTCGGCAATCCGATAGCTTCCCGGCACTTCCGGGGCGTCCTGTCGCGCGGGCCCGCCCGGGGCTCCGGCCGTCACCACGACGGGCTCCCCCGGCGGTGGCGTCGGTGGCTCGCCCTCGGCCCACGTGGGCGCGCCGGAGAACCAGGCGAGCACCAGGGCGCCCGCCTCGCACGCGCTGGCCGACCGGATCGTCCGCGGCGGCAGGTACGCGTAGTCGCCGGCCCGGAAGGCCCGTCCCACCCAGATCTCGCCCTCGAGCACCACGAACTCCTCGGCGGCCGCGTAGAAGCCCGTGCCCGGCCGGGACCACCCCGCCGGGAACCGGACCAGCGACAGCGAGGCTCCGGTCTCGGGGTCGACGTGGAGCCGATGCAGGCGAACCGCCGGAGTTGACCCGGGGATCGGGACGTCGAGCCAGTCACTGACCCGGTCGAGCTGAACGATCATGGTCCTCCCGTCGCCCGTGTTCCTTTCAGCGGAATACTGTTCCACAATGATGAACGTGACGCCCCCAGCCCACAAGTCGACGCCGGCCGTCGTGGTGCGCCGGCTGCCGAGCGGCATCCCCACGCCGGAGGACTTCGCGCTCACCGAGGTGCCGGTGCCCGCACTCGAATCCGGGCAGGTGCTCGTCGAGGTGGCCGAGCTCTCGCTTGACCCGTACCTGCGCTCGGTGCTGGCCGGTCGCCACCTGGACGACCCTGCGGTGGGGCCCGGCGACGTGATGCCGGGCCGGTCGGTGGGCGTGGTCCGGGAGTCGACCGACCCCACGCGACCGGTGGGAACCTGGGTCGTGGCCGAGACGGGCTGGCGGGCGTACGCCGTGGTGCCGGCCGCGTCGACCCACCCGGTCGACGTCCCCGCCGGCGTGCCGCGCTCGGCCGCCCTGGGCCTTCTGGGCATGCCCGGCCTGACCGCGTTCGCCGCGATGGAGCGGCACCTCATGCCGAAGCCCGGCGAGACCGTGGTCATCTCCTCCGCCACCGGCGGGGTCGGCTCGGTGGCCGGCCCGCTGGCCCGGGCGGCCGGGGCCCGGACGGTCGCCGTCGTCGGATCGGCCGCCAAGGTCGACGACGCGCTCCGGCTCGGCTACGACGCGGCCGTCGTCCGCACCGACCCGGACTGGCTGTCCGCGCTGAAACACGCCTGCCCGCAGGGCGTGGACGCCTACCTGCACATGGGCGACATGCCGACGTTGCACGGCGTGCTCGGCCAGCTGGCCCGGGGAGCACGGGTGTCGCTGTGCGGGCTGATGGACCAGTACAACGGCGGACCGCGGACCATGCTGCCGGCCGGCGCCATCATGACGGCGCGGGCCACGGTGTACGGCCTGGTCGTCTTCGACCACCTGGACCTGGCGGAGCGCTTCCGGGCTAGGGCGACCGAACTGCTGCGTGCGGGGCAGATCACTCTTCATGAGGAGCGCCACCACGGCCTGGACCAGGCGCCCGTCGCGTTCGCGCGGCTCATGTCGGGGCAGAACCGCGGGAAGGTCGTCGTGGTGGTCAACTCCGAGGCCAGCCCGCGGTGAGCCCCTTTCCACCACAGTGGACAGTCGAGCAGCGTCGGGCCACGTGTCGGTGATCGACGTGGCCCTCGCCAACCGAGCTACGCTAGCGAAGCGTCGACCTAATTCGATTAGGTCGCAGAATCGTCACGATGGAATAACGGTTACGCCGGTTGAGATAACGATCACGGCATGACCCCTACGGCGTCGGACACCGAGTGCGCAACCCGATCGGGGGACGTGGCAGGGTAGCCCGGAAGCCCGATCGGTCACGGAACTCCGGCATAACGACGATCCACAGTGGTGTTACCGCGTCGAAACGAGTCAGGTGTGGCGAGACGCAGACACCAAACCGTTCAGATGGTTACGATGGCTTCGTGACGCGGAGCCGACGGCTGTGACGGTCGCGGACAGGCAGACCGGTGCTTCCCCAAGCCCGTCCGCCGACCCACCTCACCGGAACGCGTCCGGCAGGGACTTCTATATCGATACATTGAGAGCAGCCGCCATCGTCCGGGTGGTCGTGTATCACGTGATGGAGCTCGGCTGGCTCACCCTCGTGTTCCCCGCCATGGGCGTCATGTTCGCCATCGGCGGCTCCCTCACAGCCCGCTCGCTGGGAGCGGCGGACGGCTCGACATCCGCCCGGGTCTCCCGCAGCACCGCCACGGTCCTGTTCAGCCGCTTCCGGCGCCTGTTGCCGAGCGTGTGGGTCTTCGGCGCGGTGGGCGTCATCGCCGTGCTCGGGCAGGGGTATCCCGCCAGCGGGCTGCGCGATCACCCCGGATTGCTGTGGTGGATCTTCCCGCTCTCCGCGCCGGCCCAGTTACCGGGCGACGTGGCGTGGGCGTTCACGGGCGGGCTGTGGTACCTCACCACCTATTTGTGGTTCGTGCTCCTCACCCCGCTGCTGGTGCGGCTGTTCCGGACGTGGCCACGCTCGACGGTTGTGATCGCGATCGCCGTGCCGGTGATCCTCCACCTGGAGTTGCTCACGATCGGCGGCACGTTCCACCCCCAGGCGTACGACCTGACCCAGTACGCCGCCTGCTGGGTGATCGGCATCGCGCACCGCGAGCAGTGGCTGCAGCGGCTACCGGCGCCGGTGTTCTGGTCCGGCGTGGGCCTGCTCACCCTCGTCGTGGGGTGGTGGTTCGTCGCGTCCGGCCAGTCGATGCGGACGGTGGACCTGCATGTGACGCCCGTGATGAACGCCCTGTGGTCGGTGGCGTTCGCGGCCACCCTGCTGCGACTCGGCTCGCACGACCGCACCGAGACGCTGGTCGCCCGGGTGCGGTCCTTCCCGCTGCTCCGGTCGGCCGTGCAGGTCCTGAACGCGCGGGCATTGACGATCTATCTCTGGCACCTGCCGTGCGTGCTGCTGGCCCACTGGTTGACCGACTTCGATTCCTCCACCGGCCCCTGGCTGTGGCCCGGCATCATCACCGTGGCGGCGACGGCGTTGGCCGTGGTCTCGGTCGGCTGGGTCGAGGACGTCGCCGCGCGTCGCCCCCTCACCGCGCCCTGGCGCCTGCCGGGCGGCCCAGCTTTTCAACGCGTCGCGGGGGGCGGCGACGCCGGCCGAAAAGCAGCAGCCTGAGCTATCCGAACCGGATCAGGACAGCCGCGTCAGGACAGCGCGGCCGCCCAGTTCGCCACCGTGGTCACCTCGGCCTGTCGGGGGAACACCTTCTCCAGCAGCACCCGGTGCACCTCGGCGTCGGCATCGGCGCAGGCGTCCGCCAGCACGACGAGGCCGTAGTCGAGGTCGGCCGCCTGGCGCACCGTCGACAGGACCACTCCGCTGGTCGCGACCCCGCCGAGCACGAGCGTATCGATCTGCGCCGCGCGCAAGATCACGTCCAGGTCGCTTCCGGCGAAAGCGCTGACCCGCTTCTTGGTCACCACGACCTCGTCCGGCTCCGACTTCAGCGCCGGGTGCAGGGCGGTGGTCGGGTCGCCGAGCACGAGTTGCCCCGCCTCAGCGAGCGCCGAGAACATCCGGTTGCGGCGACTCACCTCGGGGTAGCCCGGGCGGAAGCCGACCTGGACCCAGTACACCGGCAGGCCGGCAGCGCGGGCTCGGCCGGTCGCCTCCGCCGCGGCCGCGACCGCCGCCTCCGCCCCGTTACGGGCGACGATGCCCACCTGGTAGTCCATCATCAGCAGAGCCGCCCGCATGTGGTCCTCCCGTCACCGCCAAGGTCGAACGCCATGGCCTACCGAGCGGTCAGGCCAGCGGGCCACATTGTGCCGCAGCGGTCGGGCTTCGGACCGGGCCCAGCTGCGTCAACAACCTCACTATTCGGCCGGACCAGGCGGGTCGCCCACCGACAGCCGAAGCCTCAGACATCTACAACCATTAATGGCACGCGTCGTCGACACCCGACCGGGGCCACAGACGGCGTGAGGAGGTCGCCGCGCGTCGGTACCGAATCCCCCACTTTCCGACATACCACCCCGAGCCTCCTGGCCGCGGGCTCCCTCCCCGGCTGCGGAGACTGGCGGCCATTGGCCAGAATGCCCGTCATGACGACGCCCGGAGACGACCGCACGCAGCCCGCCTCGTGGCGTGGCCGGGCCCCCGCGCGCCCGCCGGCCCTCCCGGACACGGCGGAGCTGCCGATCGTTTCGTCGCCGGTCGCCCCACTCCCGGTCGAACCCGGACGACCCGGGCGCCGTCTGTGGATCATCGCGCTGATGGTGGTGTGCTTCATCGCCGGCGCCACGATCGCCCTGCTCGCCAGCCGAGGGCCGCGCACCGGGCTCGGCCTCGAACCCGGCCCGACCGAATCGCCCACCCCGTCACCCACTCCGACCACACCGCCACCGCCCGGTATCGGTGACCCCGTCCGCGACACCACCGTCGAGTTCGTCGTGACCGAGGTGTCGTGCGGGCTCAGCACCGTGGGCGAAGGCATCTTCACCCGCCGCGCCCGCGGCCAGTTCTGCGTGACGAGCTTCGAACTGCGCAACGTCGGCAGCGCCCTGGCGATCCTCAACGTCACCGATCAGGTCGCCGTCACCGCGGACGGCTCGCACCACCAGGCCAACCCCGAGGCCACGGCGGCCGCCAACGGCCTGCTGTTCGTGCTACCGCTCCCGGTCGGTCCCGGCGACTCCGCCAATGGAAAGATCGTCTTCGACATCCCGGCCGACGCCACGCTCGCCACCCTGGAGCTGCACGACAACAATCGCTCCGACGGCGCCGTCATCACAATCCAGGCCGCCTGACCGCATCGGCGTTTCCCGCCCGGCGAGCGCGGGTCCCGGGCTGAGCGACCGAGCAGCCACGCGCTGGCCCTCAACCACGAATTCCTGTTCCCGGCCAGCACTACTCCTGCCTGACGCTCGTGGATGGTCATGCCGTCGGCGAGAGGCTCATCCCCGGTCATCGTGATGTCCTCCCCCACGCCCACCACCACAGGCCTGGGTCGGGTGGTGCGGGCCGGCCCAATCACACGATGCGAACCTAGCGGCGGCCGATGTCGACGACCGCGGCCGCGATGCCGATGGCCACCATGACGAGGATGATGGCCACGACGACGCCGATACCGATCCAGAGCATCCAGGCGAAGATCTCCATCGCTCCACGGTACCGCCGGCGAGGCTGGGTCAATGGCGCCGTACGTCCGGCGGTTGTCGGGACCGGTTGCATGCGTGTGCGCCCGCCGCGTGGCCCGGCAACCGTACGGCTCTCACGGCCGAGGAGGTTCGCTCGGTGCTCCGCGCGGACTGTCCACTAGGGATTCTCCTTGAGGTGGCGGGCCAGGGCGGCGAGGACGGCGCTACGCCACCCGCCGCTCATGCCGTCGAACGCCCGGCGTTGGGCCGGGTCGTTGAGGTCGAAGCCGTGGTGCTCCACCAGGACCCGGGTGCCGTTGCCTTCGGGGACGAGCCGCCAGGTGACCACGGTGTCCAGCGGTCCGTTGCGCCAGGTGTAGCGCAGCAGCCGCTCCGGCTCGACGGCGGTCACGACGCAGTGAGTGAGGTTCCAACGACCCGTGTCCAGGGTGAAGTGGTGGCCGACCTCGGGTCGGAAGTCGCTGGCCATGAACCACTCGGCGAGCTCCTTTGCGTCGACTGGGGCCCGCCAGACGCGAGAGGCCGGATAGGGCACGAACTCGTCGACCTCGATGGTGTGCCTGGTCATCATTCGGGGTTCCGGTCGAGGTGGTCACGCAGGCTGCGCAGGGTGCCCCGCCAGTACGCCTCGTACGGGCTCAGCCAGTCGGCCACCGGACGCAGCCGCTCGGGGTCCACCCGGTAGATGCGCTCCCGGCCCCGCCGCTCCTCGCTGACCAGGCCCGCGTCCTTCAGGACCTTCAGGTGCTCCGAGACGCTGGGCCGCCGCATGTCGAAGCGCGCCGCGAGCGCGTTGACCGACTGCGGCTCGTCCAGCAGCAGGTCGAGCAGGCGGCGCCGGTGTCGGTTCGCCAGGGCCGCGAACACGTCGTCGGTGGCGTCGGTGGTGCCCATGCTCGCCAGCCTATCGGTAGGTGATAGCCTACGCGTAATAGGTAGGAGATTTCCTACGCATCTGGAAGGAGAGGCAGTTCGGTGCTCACCCACGTGCAGATCGTCCACGTCCCCGTGTCGGACCAGGACCGCGCCAAGGACTTCTACGTCGACCGGTTGGGCATGTCAGTCATCGCCGACATGACCATGGGGCCCCACGGCCGCTGGCTCCAGGTGGCCCCGTCGGGCGCGGCCACCACGATCGCGCTCGTGCCCGGCGATGACAGCAGCACCCCGGGCAGCGCGACCCTGGTGTTCGAGACCACCGACATCGAGGCCGACGTCGCCCAGCTGCGCAAGCGCGGCCTGGACCTGCCCGACGAGATCGAGGACATGCCCTGGGCGCGAGCGATCCGCTTCACCGACCCCGACGGCAACAACCTCGTGCTGCAGACCCCGGCAGCTGCCCAGGGCTGAACCGAGAACCGTGCGGCCAGCGGGCTTCTGACCTGCTGGCCGCACAACCATCCGGCCCGCATCGGTTCGCATTGGTGGTGCGTCGCGGCTGGCTGGCCGACCATCGACTGCCATCCGCCCGGATAACGGCTATATGGCTGCTGCCGAAAGCTCTCGTCACGCCGTCAAGGAGAACCCCCACCCGTTCACGCTGGATAGTTGGTGGGCCAAAACGGCGACGGGGAGCGCGAGCTTGCCAGGGTACGACTACCAATCACCACGCCGAAGATGGCGGCGAATGCAGTGCCCATGCCCGCAATCAGGACAACGACAGGACCGGGACCGACGGACGCGAGAACGCCACTCTCAGATGCAGTAGTCAACTCGCCCAGCATGGTGATCAACGCGAAGACAGCCCAGGCCGCGATCGCCAGTCCGAGAATAAGCGCTACCGCAAACATCACAACACGCCAGACACCGCCCGGTATGAGGCTCAGCCCACCGGTCAGCCCAAGGACCAGGCACAAGAAGATCGTGATCCAGCCAGCCGGGCTGCTGGTACCAGCGACGTTGATCTGACCGACGAAAATTGCCGCCGCCGTCGCCCACGGCATGAATGATCCGACGATGCCAAGCATGGCGAAGCCAATCAATGCCAGGGAGGCCACCGTGGGAGCGGCCCTCCGCCGCGGCGGCGGATAGGAGTAGGGCGATAGATATCGATACGACGGTGGGTACTGGTACGAGGGCGCCGTCATGACTGCATTGCCCCGAGACAGACCCGCGGGCCCTGCCCAGCTAACGACAGCCTGATCACCATATGCGTTCGCTCCTAGAAGAGAGGCCGCTTCCGCGGCACTAACGTATGGAGAGCCCAAATAGTCTCGAACCTGGACTTAAGCGCGACACTCATCCAAACGGCTGAGGTTAGCTTCCATCTTGCGCGTATCCGCTAAAACGGGCGAGCAGACGCTAGGGAACCGCTTCACCAGACGCTCAGGTCAGCTTCTACCGACTCGCCACCGGCCACATCGCGCCTGTCGAGCCCTCAAGCGCCGCAGGCGACACCCAAGTCGTGTGGCACTGCACGGCCGGCCAGCGAGGTGAATCTCATCGACAAGCAGGGTGACGACTTCCGACTATCAGGCTGCGGCCACCTACGGACAGGCAGCGCATCGACACGGAGCTAACAATCGAAACGTCGGCACTAGACTAGTGCCACAACCTCCAGTCAAAGAAGAGGGCACCAATGATGACCTCGAGCGCGAACGATCCGGCAATTATCCACAAGAGGATCATGTACGCTGACACCACCCTGACCACTGGACGCCGCCGCTTCGCACGGACTGGGCGGATGAAAGCAGCACCACGCTGCCGCAGACGACGACTAAGCGCCCAGAGAGCCACGCCGGTACCAGCCCCACCCGCCAAGTTAGCGGCGAGGATAAGGTTCCCAACCCACACCGGAACTCTCTCAATACCGGCAACATGAATACCGTTGCCCACTACATTACTCGCGTGCCACAATAGGCACCAAAAAACAGGCGGCATAGCTAGCGACCATGAAACCATGCGAGCACCATGGTCACAAAACAATGACCTCACCTCTTCAGCTAGCGCCGAGCTCTTCGACTTTGCGCGAGCATCTCGAATGATGTAGGCACCATCGTCCCCAAGCCTTACGGTCAGCGCCGGCCGCGAGACAACAAACTTTACATCCCGCAACTCTCGGCGGGTCGCATCATCTAGGTCTTGGACACCTCGTGGGGCCAACCCGCCACCTGCATAGACACGTACCGAACGCCTTCCGCTCCGCAATAACGTCTCCAAGCGCCGCAGGTCATCAAAGTCAAGCGAAAGCACGCCAATAGGCTCGAGGCTCACCGAGTCACTATCTGTACGCGACCTCGGCGCTCGTCTGAGTCGGTATACCATCTTAGCTCCCAATCCTCGACTAGTCACCCAATCCTACAAATTTAGTGACGACTGAAATAATAGTGGTAACGACAACGCTGGCTATACCGACAGCGACATCGCGTCGAAAGCCGCGAGAACGCTCATACTTGTCACTCAACCAGCTTCTAATTATCCGAGCTCTGCCTTTTCGCAGCGACGCGACTATCTGTTGAGCGATCACGACCGGCCAAATGAACGATGCGGCAATAATGTAATAATGTCCAGGCCGGTACTCGGAAAACAGTACATACGGAAAAACTATCGCTACGGCCCCGAGCAGCGCGGCATACTTTGCATACTCACTCAGGTCTGCCGTAAATGGGCGCCTTCGTTCGGCAAGCAGGTCAGCGACCTTGTCAACCAATGAACGCGCAGCCACAGTCCGATCAACTGTACCAACACATGCCTGGGAGTACTTGAGGCGTACGCAAACCGTTGGCTGCGTTGCCCTGATCTCAAGTTCATGCAACTCGTGGCGCCGAGCCCCGGCCAAGTCGGCAGCGCCGTTCTCTGCTATCGCGTTGCCGGCCGAAATCATGACATTTGCTGCATGACTTCGAAGAAGGTCAGCTATGTCTTCTATATCATCGAGGTATAGTACGACATGTCCGAGTTTTCGCACATATCGGAACTCACTCGTCGCGGATCGATCGAGGGGAGACACAGACGTATCTTAGCGATTTCTGACACTGCGTCGATGCGCTCGCACGATTAGGCGTACACCGCTATACATTCAACGATGAGTTCGTGCCACCGAACAGACCGAGCTTTCGTTCTTCATCCTGACCGCCGCTCTTGCGGGTCTAAGGCACCCGCAGGGCGGTAGCCGACAATCTAGCCCTCGGTCGTAGCGGCGACGACACCGTCTTCCGGCAGCCCGTCCGGGCGCTCGAAGTACCGTCCGAGAGTCCCAGCTTCATCTTGCTCTGAGAGCCATGCGGCCAGACTGCGGACCTGCGCCTGGTCCTTGATCAAATTTTGGCCGTGACGCGCTGGAACAAGGCCCGGAAAGATCTCGGCATGGAGGACGAAGGTCCGGCCGAGGGCGTCGGTCGGGACGTGAAACCAGTATCGAACGGCCACACCTCGCTCACATCATGGAGAACTGGGGTCGAATAGGTGCGATGGCATAAGCCCTCCCCAAGAGCAGCGCACGTTGGCGCTCATGCAGCGCAACTGCCATGGTGCCGACCCATGGGCCAGTAAACGCAAGGCACGCCAGCCTCTGCCGACTGCACGCTGACATGACCTGACTGTACTCTGAGATCTCACCCGGCCGAGTCCGCCTCAACCCATGACGTGTCTTGAGGATGCCGCTAGCTCTAGTTATTCACAAGAAGTGGTCGGCCGAGGGTTCTTCGGTTGGCGGGCGGGGGCGGGTTTGGCGTGTGGGCATGTCGGGGTGACGGCCCGGTGTCCGGTTCGCCCCTATGTCCATTATCGACGGTCAGGTGGTGGTTGAAGGGTCAGCTGGTTGGTTCAGGTAGTGCGGCGAGACGAGCGTGCGGCGGACAGGTCGGACAGGTGGATGCTCCTCGGCCCCATCGCGCGCCTGGAGGGCGCTGTCGATGGCCGGTAGCCGGTTCAGACAGGCCGAGATTGCGGCGCGGACCGATTCGGTGATCGCCACGCGACCGAAAGAACGTACGCCGGCCAGGTCACCGTCGTCTGAACATCGCAACCGCGACGCCGCAGAACGCACCAGCGACGCTACTGACAGCCGGAATCGCTACCCAGGCGGCGGGTGCAGTCGACGGTGAGAACGTGGCCATTGCGGCCAGAACGACGATCGCGGAGAACGCGGCTCCAGCTACCGCAGCGACGAGTCGGAAATCAGGGTCGGGACAGACTGATCTACCGCCCTCGCTCGAAATCGCATTGGAACTGTCAAGGCGACAGTGCGAGTTACCACCAATTACTGTCCCCATCATGGAGTACATTCCTAGTCTCAGATATTATTGTTCTTGATCCATTCCAAAGTGGTGCGAGGCGACTTGTTCCCGGCCATTCAAGAGGACCCTGTGGGCAAGCCTTACGAGAGCCGCCTCCGCCCGTAACCAGGAGGTGCCACCGCTCGGCAGTGACCGACTCCCGCCGTTGTGCTTGCGGCGACGGACTGCCTTTCTCACAGGAAAGCCCCCCATAAAGAGAGATGCCTATTCCGTGCCCGCCTCGACATCGCCCACGCAAAACTTCATCTCGTTCCAGTGATCGAAGTGATATACGTTGTCCGGAGTCAGCACCCAGCCGGATGCGTATAGCAGGAACTCGAGATCGAGGTCGCCCAGAATTCTTCCAAGCCATCCGCGCCAATCGGTACCCTCGCCTTTGAAAAAAGCTGGGTCCATATCGGCAAACACCTCGGCATGCTGGAAGATTAGGTAAAGCGCTAGCTCCTCCAGCACGGAGTGAGCGACCAGACTCCCGTGCCCAAAACGTTGACGGAGCCTGTTCACCGCAGCCCTGAGACTGTAAACGAACTCGTAGTCGTACCGTGGCACAAACTGAGGCGGCAGTAATCCATCAAGCCACGACATCTCCAGTTGGCCCAGATGCGTTCCCCTGGGATGTCTTGCTAGGGCCTCGAGGTCGTCGCTGAGGTGGTCGCGCAAGAGGTCGCTGCCCGCCGCAAACGTCGTCGCACACGCTCGTCCGTAGAGTTCGTTGAGCGCCTCGGACCAGGCTTCGTGGCTTTCGTCTACCTTTCGGAGCCACTTGTCATCCGAGTCGTTGGCATCCTCCTGGACGCCGGGCAGCCTGCTCCATCCCAGCGCTCGACAAACCGCGCGAGCCTTGTCATGACGAATGGCACCTCCAGCCTCATAGCGGCTCCACGTCTTCGCGCCGACTCCCGCTTTGGCGGCCGCTTCCTCAATGCTGAGATTGAGCGCCATCCGCCGTTCACGAATGGCGCGCGCAAGTTCCGCACTTCCCGACTTGGTCCGGGGAGGCATCCGTCACTCCTTACTGACCGGACATGACATGGTCAGTATAGGACCGCGCGGCGACGGCGTCGAGGCTGCCCGCCTCCCCGTGGCACGTCACCATGACGGACAGGCTGCCACCCCGATGCCGCAAGCTCGCAGGGCGACTCGTCCGGTCCTCGCGGCGTGCCCGTCGGCCAAGGAACTCTCCACACGCACGCCGTCGGGTACGCCCGGGCAGTGGCCTCGGCGGGCGTGGTCCGACTCGCTGCTCGCCTACGGAGTACCTCTTCGACTCGAACACGTGTTGGTGTCCTAGTACCGGCTGGGGCGCCACGGGCGGGCAGACATCGACCAGGATCGTGGTAGCGCCAGCGTGTTGCAATGTCCGGGGTCAGTCTGCGGGATGGGATGGAGTCCCGTTGGCGTCATCGGTGGTCGGATCGAGGTACGCGTACGTGTCGTACTCGCGGACGGACTGGGCTGTTCTTGAACAGCTGTACGCCCGCCGCAGCCCCACCACCAAGCTCAGCCAGCACCTCGTGGTCGGATCGGTGCCGCGGCCGGATGGCACCGCCGACGCTGGCTACACACCGGCCGTGGCGCACCGCGACCTGCCTACCCCGCATCGGCCGCAGGATCAGGCCCTAACCGCCTCCGAGGAAGCCATCGCCTCCGCCGAGAACTCGCCGCGCCCAACCATGCTGCCCACCTGTCCCACCTCGCCATGTCGATGAATGACCACGCCACGTTTTTGGCCGACGGCGCCGATGCCCTGACCGCCGAGCAGGCGGTCACCCGGTACCGCGCACTCGCCGCCAGTAACCCCGACGCCCACCTCCCCGACCTCGCCGCGGCGTTGACCGATTTCGCCTCTGAGCTGTCCAGGAATGGCCGGCCGGCCGAGGCTCTCACGGCATCCGCGGAAAGGGTCGCCCTCTACCGGGATCTGGCCGCCCGCAACCGCGACACCTACCTGCCCAGCCTCGCTGGGTCGCTGCTCAACCACGCCAAGTTCCTGGCCGAGAACGGCCAACGGGCCGAGGTCCTGACCGCCACCGAAGAAGCCCTCGCCCTCTACCGGGAACTGACCGCCGTCAACCGCGATGCCCACCTTCCCGGCCTCGCCGCGTCGCTGTACAACTACGGCTTGGACCTTGCCGGCAACGGCCGGCCCGGATCCCTGGCCGCCTTTGACGAAGCGATCACCCTGTTCCGGGAGCTGGTCGCGGTCGACCGCGACGCCTACCTCCTTCTCCTCGCCAAGGCGCTCAAGCACTACACCCTGGGCCTGCAAGAAGCCGGTCGGCGTGCTGAGGCCGTCACCGCCGCCGAGGAAACCGCCGCCCTCTACCGGGAGCTCGCCCACAACTCTGACGCCTACCTGCCCCACCTCGCCGAGGCGGTGAACCGCCACGCCACGATGCTGGTCGAGGCCGGCCGGGGAGCCGACGCCCTGGCCGTGTCCGAGGAAGCGGTCACTCTCTACCGGCTGCTGGCCGTCCTCAACCGCGACGCCCACCTCCCCGACCTCGCCGGGACAGTGAACAACCATGCTGTGCGGCTGGCGAAGAACGGCCAGCAGGCCGAAGCCTTGGCCGTTTCCGAGGAAGCCGTCACCCTCTACCGAGAACTCGCCGCCGGCAACCCCGACACCTACCTTCCCTACCTTGCGACAGCGCTGGGCAATCACGCCCGACGGCTGGCTGACGACGGCCAGCGGAGCCGAGCCCTGAGCACCGCCAGAGCAGCGATCGACCTGCGCCGAAAGCTGGCCGAGCTCGATCGCGACGCCCACCTGCCCGAGCTGGCCGCGTTGCTGAGCAAGTACGCCACGATGCTGGCTGAGGACGGCTGGAAGGCCGACGCCCTGACCGTGTCCGAGGAAGCCGTCGCCCTCTACCGGGAACTGGTCGCCCGCGACCCCGACCCGCACCTACCCGGACTGGCTATGTCGGTGGGCAATCACGCCCTGCGGCTGGCCGAGAACGACCAGCGCAGCCGGGCCCTGATCGCCGCCAACGAGGCCGTCACCCTCTGCCGGGAGCTCGCCGCCCGCGACCCCAACGTCTACCTGCCCGACCTCGCCCGGACGCGGCTGACGTCCGCCATGGTCCGGCTGATGCTGAACCTTCGACAGCATGAAGCCTTCGAGGCCGCGCAGGAGGCCGAGGCGCTGTACGCCAAGCTGGCGGCCGCCGATCCCGACGCGTTCGGGCAGTATCTCGCGGGCGCCCGGCGCGTACTGGAATTGCTACAGGCCGACAGCGACGGATAGAACGTCAGGCGTCAACGGCAGCTGCCGTCAGAAGCCCCAGCTGCGCGAGGTTGGTCAGCTGTAGTGCTGGAGGCGGGGCCAGATCGTCGACCAGCCGCCCACCGGGTCGCGGCAGACCGCGACGACGGACCCCTGCTCCTCGTTGTCGACACCGACCTGATTGTCCATGACCGCGCGCTGCTCGCACTCGGCGAAGAGTGTCCGCAGCTCGGGCAGCACCTGCGTCCACGCCACCACCACGGTCGCCGACTCGGGCGGCGGCCCGGCGAACCACAGCTCGTTATGTCCACTGTAGACATCAGGAAGCCCGTGCTCGGGACCGTACCGGTGTAGTGCGCCCGCCTCGCCGTAGTTGGTGGTGAGGAGCACGGCCCGGGCGCGGTCCTCGGCCGGCAGCGCCGAGTAGACATCAGACACGGTCTGGACGTAGACCGGCCACCCCACGGCGTCCCGGGCCGTCTGGTTCACGTCCGGGATCGGGGTGTCGCCGAGCGACCCGACGGGCACCAGCGGCAGCGCCACGACCGCGCCGATCGCGCTGTTGACCACCACGCCGGCGGCCACGAGCGCCCGGCGAGCCGGCCGTCGGCCGAGCCACTCCACCGTCGGCACGCACCCGGCCGCGAAGAGCAGGATCACCAGACCCAGCGGGTAGTAGAACTGGCCGGCCGTG